>Ga0180432_10006488_pt1 | contig 15152 bp, 15 predicted proteins | sample SS_ome_10_FD_132414 | JGI IMG/M metagenome (GOLD analysis project Ga0180432, IMG submission 132414) | Hypersaline lake sediment archaeal communities from the Salton Sea, California, USA - SS_1_MS_2 metaG | ecosystem: Environmental > Aquatic > Non-marine Saline and Alkaline > Hypersaline >... | reverse complement strand
GAGCGTCGCCGTATCTCCTGCTCGCTGAGCTCCAAAGCGAAACGATCCGCCGATGACAACGGATTCGGCATGGAGTTGATCGGAAAGCACTACCTCGGCAAACCGAGATGGAGACAGATCGCGGACTTCAGAAAGCGATGCATGAACGACGCGATCGATGGTGCGAAGCAACAGCTGGTCCTTGACTGATCTGGGCAAAAGCAATCCGCGCTCCGCGTGCTGGGCAGCCTGCATTCGAGGTGGGAGGGCGAACGCATACGCCACGGCAGGGATCCGGCGTTTGCTGGCTTGGCTCCTGACTTCGTTGAGGATCGCCTGATGTCCAACGTGAACTCCATCAAACGTGCCGATGCTGACGACTGCTGCATTGCTCATGGTCACCGTGCCGCGAATGGTACCCGATCACTCGCGACCGAGACAGAGGGGCGCAACCGGTTGGAGTGGGTTGCAGACGACCGGTACAATGGATGAGATATGAGGTCGGAGAGGATTGCGGGGGCTGGGTTCGGAGAGGACGATGCTGCCTTTCTCAGTCTTCGGCCGACATCGCTCGACGACTACATCAACCAGCGAGAGATCAAGGAGAAGCTCCGTATTTACATCGCCGCAGCGAAGAAGCGAGGCGAGTCGCTTGATCACGTGTTGCTGCATGGCCCTCCCGGCCTCGGGAAGACGACGCTTGCGCAGATCATTGCGGTCGAGATGGGAGTCGACATCCGAATCAGCTCTGGCCCGGCCATCGACAAGGCCGGAGATCTTGCGGCCATCCTGACGAACCTCAAGCCACACGACGTGTTCTTCATCGACGAGATTCATCGGCTTCGGAGGAATGTCGAGGAGATCCTCTATCCAGCAATGGAGGACTACAAGATCGATATCATTCTTGGGGAGGGGCCGAACGCGCAGTCTCTCCGTATCGACATCCCTCCGTTCACGTTGGTCGGCGCGACCACGAGGGCGGGCTTGATCTCGGCCCCGATGCGCGATCGATTCGAGGTGTCGTTCCGCGTGGGGTTCTACTCGGTTGAGGATCTGAAGACAGTGGTCATCCGGACTGGGCAAATCCTCGGTATTGAGGTGACCGGCGAGGGAGCGGCAGAGCTTGCCAAACGTGCTCGTGGGACACCACGAATCGCCAATCGGCTCCTGCGGCGTACGCGGGACTATGCTGAAGTCAAAGGGCAGGGAGCGATCGACGCAGACATCGCTCGACGGGCACTCGAGATGCTGCGGATCGACGATCGAGGTCTTGACGAGCTTGATCGTGCGGTGCTTACAGCACTCGTTGAGACGTTCAATGGTGGACCGGTTGGATTAGACACGCTCTCAGCTGCGCTATCGGAGGAGAAGGACACGATTACGGACATTGTCGAGCCGTTCCTGTTGCAGGAAGGGCTGATCCAACGAACACCGCAAGGTCGTGTTGCCACAGAGCGCGGACTGGCCTACGTTGGACAAGAGGGAACGGGTCGGTTGTTCTAGCGCCCGGAGAGATTCCTGGCGTTCTCGATGAACTCCCGCACGACGCCAGCGAATCGGCGCCAATCGAAAGCCAGCGCCGCTGCAATCCAGATCACATACCAGATGAGTGCGTGAGGGGCCTTGAAATAGGCAACGACCAAGGGGAGGGCGACAACCGGCGTGGCAAATGACATGGTCACCATTTTGGAGCGGAAATAGGCGATGAACGCGGCGGCGACCATAACGTAGATCACGGCTGGCAGGAACGGAATGAATCCGGACAAGACGAGGTAACAGAGACCGGCGAAGACCATCGCCATATCGAAGGCGAACTCCTTCTCTCCGACCCAGGTCGGTGGTTTGTTGTACTTGCGTGCCAGGCGGCCATCGAGGATATCGGTTGTCCAACCAAGCATGGTGAGCAGGATGACCGCCTCGAGCGCCTCCTCACCAGCGAAGCCAAGCGACAAGACTGCTGCGGCGATGAAGCCGCGGGACATTGTCAGGAAGTCTGGGATCCGCATTGCCAGTCGCATGGGAGACCTATTCTACGTGGGACACAGGCTGCCCGCCAAACCGATCTGAGCGCCTTCCGGCGCCGAGGAGGGGGCGGAAGGCGCTCGTTTCAGCATGCCTACGGATCCTCCTCTGCCTTGCGTACGCGCAGTGCCGGTGGCGGCCCCAGCAGCTCCCGAAGGAGGATGGCGGCGCGCGGGTCATCGCGCAGGAGCTTCCGGAGTTGTTCTCTCGCGGAGCTGGTGCTTGGCATCTATTCGTCCTCGATCCGGTCTCGCGATGATGCTTGATCATCGCTGGCGAACCCTTCTCGCATCTTGGTGTCCGCCTGGACGTTCTTCATCCGGTAGTAGTCCATCACTCCAAAGTTGCCGGCTCGGAATGCCTCGGCCATCGCGCGTGGGATTTCTGCTTCTGCCTCGACGACTGCCGCCCGGCGCTCCTGCACCAGGGCGGTCATCTCTTGCTCGCGAGCGACTGCCATGGCCCGGCGCTCCTCGGCCTTGGCACGAGCAACCTTCAGATCGGCCTCGGCCTGGTCGGTCTGCAATTGTGCGCCGATGTTCTTGCCGACATCGACGTCCGCGATATCAATCGACAGAAGCTCGAATGCGGTCCCGGCATCGAGTCCCTTGTCCAGAACCAGCGTTGAGATCTTGTCGGGGTTCTCCAATACTTCCTTGTGCGATTCGGCTGATCCGATTGCCGAGACGATTCCCTCACCAACCCGGGCGATAATGGTTTCCTCGGTGGCGCCGCCGACCAGCCGATCGATGTTTGCGCGCACGGTGACTTTGGCGATGGCGAACAACTGGATTCCATTGGCGGCGACCGCTCCGACCTTTGGCGTCTCGATGACGCGCGGATTGACCGACATCGCGACCGCGTCAAGTACATCACGTCCAGCAAGATCGATCGCGGCTGCGCGCTGGAAGTCGAGGGCGATGTTCGCCTTGTCCGCGCTGATCAGTGCTCGGGCGACGCGCTCTACGTTGCCGCCGGCAAGGTAGTGCGCTTCGAGATCAGAGATGGCCAGTTGCAGTCCCGCCTTCCACGCTGCAATCATTGGAAGAATGACGCGATGGGGATTGACTTTTCTGAGCCGCATTCCGATCAACGTCATCGGTCCGACAGGAACACCGGCGGCTAGTGCAGAGATCCAGAGTCCCATGGGGACGAAGTAGAAAAACAGCCAGAGCAGCAGGAGAACGGCTGCCGCGAGCACGATATAGCCGATCATCTTTCAGCCTCCTCTTCCTTGCGTCGAACGACTTTCCGATAGACATCATCTTGGACAACGACGACGGACGTTCCCTTGGGGAGATGTCCCTCCTGGCAAACCACATCGATTCGCGTTTCACCAAACAAGGCGCTCCCGACCGGGCGAAGGTCGGTTACTGCAACGCCTTGCCGGCCGATCCACTCGCTGGGAGTGGATTCGTTCTCCTGAGCTGTTGGGTGGGATCTTCCGGTGATGGCTGAAGAGAGGATGATTCCGCCTAGGCGCAGACGGGTTCGAGGAAGCTTGGTAAGCAAGATCATTGCTGTTGCGACGCTAACGATCAGTCCGACGGAGACGATCGCAATGGCTTGGACCGCTTGCTCGCGGCCCGCAAACGGGCCGACTTGCGCTGTGTAGAACCCGAGACCGATCAGGATCAGTCCAAGCAATCCGCTCAGGCCGAAGTCGACTGCTGTGAAGGCGAAGATCTCTAGGAAGACGGCGACGATCCCTCCGAAGAAGAATGCGATCGATTCCCAGCCGGCGAGGCCGACGAGGACGTGAGCCCAGAAGAAAGCGCCAAGACACGCGATTCCGATCAAACCAGGGATCCCGAAGCCAGGCATCAGCATTTCAACGATCAGCCCGAGAAAGCCGGCGGTGATCAGGAGACCGACAGCAATCGGGGACGTTAGGGCATCGACTAGTTGGTCAATCCAGCGGATCTCATACGGCACAATACGGCTGTAGCCGTTCTCCGTCAGCCACGATTCGATCGATGCTATCTCGCCATCGGAGTACCCCCACTCGGTCGCTTCGTGCGACGTCAGTGTCAGCAGCTTGCCTGCCTCAACCAGTCCGGCGATCGAGACGTCGCGGTCGACCATCGCCTCAGCGACTTCCGGTGGACGGCCATGGAACTCTGCCGTGGCGCGGAACAGCTTGCGTGTCGCGCTGATCACCTTCTCCGGCGCTTCGCGGAGACTCGGTCCGACCACGGTCACAGGGGTGGCTGTGCCCATCACGCCGCCGGGGGAGAAGAGAATCGTCTCGCACGCAATCGCGATGGCAGCGCCGGCGGAGAATGCTTCCCGGGAGACGTACGCGATCGTCGGGATACTCGCGTCGAGCAAGAGCTTGCGCGACGCGACGGCCGCGTCCAGGTGGCCTCCCGGCGTTGAGAGCACGAACACGATGGCGCTGGCTCCGGAGACAGTCGCATCATGGATACCGCGACGGATGTAGGTGACGGTTCCGGAGTTGATGTCTCCGTCGATTGTCAGAACCCATGCCTCACCCTCCGCATGGACTGCGACGACGCAGAGGGCGAGGAAGAGGACCGACAAGACAGCTGTAGTCGCAGAACGAGTCATGCATCAAGTCTATGTTGACATGAGGTGTTGGTGCAAGTTCGCGGAGAGTGCGGTTGGCTTCTTCTTGCTTGGGAACTAGAATGGAGGCGGTGGTGCGGCTCCGCTGACCCGGAGGTGCGAACGGCGAGAGGGGAGAAAGGGAGGTCGTGGAATGAAGAACGCACTTCTCCTGTTGACGATCTGGCTTGGAATCCTGTTCGCGGCGTACATGATGGTCTACTGGGACGGTGGGGCTGAGTCACCGATTCCGACCTTGCTGCCTGAGCCTACGGATGCTGTGTACATCGATTCGGCAGGTCGATTTGGCTTGGTCTTCCCGTCAACGTGGACGATCGATGAGACCGACAGCAGTGTGCTCCTCAGCGGTCCGGATGGAAGGATCGAGATCGAGATCACCTCAGTTGACGAGCCTGTTCCGGAGGCAGCACTGCTTGACGCCCTTGGAATCATTGAAGCGGATGAGAAACCAGACGCACTTGCTGTGGAGGAGATCGAAACGAGTGCGGATGTCGTGCGTGGAGTCCGGCTAGCCGCTGCAACGCGTGAGGAGAAGGCTGGCTATGGACTTGCGTATCTTTTGGAGAGTGAGACGTTGCTTGTGCTCGTTTCGGGAGACGAGCAGGCGCTCGAAGCGAGAGCGGAGGAACTCAAGAAAATCGAGGCGGGGATTGTGATTCCAGCATCTGAGATGGCTGCTCCTGAGCCAGCGATCGATCCAGTGGTTGAGCTCTAGCCCCGAGGATCCTGGAGGGAATGTACGGCGGCTGCCATGAGGCAGCCGCCGTACGCTCTTCTGCTTGGTTGCTCCTGTTGTTATTCCGCAGTAACTGAGATCCCTTCGAGTCGCAGGGAAGGGAATGTGTAGTTGAATACGCTCTCCGTCTCTTGCGAGATCCCGGACAGCGTCCCGAGTGCCTCGAAGATATTCCCGGCAATCAACGTGCCGGAGACGGCTCGGTCAACCTTGCCGTCAACGACCAAGTAGGCCGCCTTGGCCACGCCCGAGAAGTCACCGGATACGGGATCGGTGTTCCCCGAGAAACGGCTGACGATGAGCCCGCGCTTCATCTCCGAGATCAGGTTGCTCGTTGAGATCTCGCCCGGGAGGATCATGAAGTTCGTCGGTCCAATCGCCGGGAGCGAACCGGCGGAGCCGGCGGCATGACCGGTGTTCGGTGTCTCGAACGCGTGGGCCGTGTAGGCGTTGTGCATGAACGAACGTAAGACACCGCCCTCAATCAACGGCAGTCGCTTGTGCGGTGTCCCTTCACGGTCGAAAGAGGCGGTTGCCACGGCTCCAGGGAGCCGGCCGTCATCAATGAGGGAGAAGCCTTGCACCGCGACGGACTGCCCCAGAGCATCCTTCCAACGGGACATGCCCCGAAGCACGTTCCGGGCATTCAGCTGGAACTGAAGTGGAGCGAACAGACTCAGCACCGCGAACGGCTCGAGGAGAACCTGACCAGTGAAGCTTTCGCCTTTCGAAGCGCCAAGTGAGCCCAGTGCGTCCTCGCTCGAGCGACGGGCGATCGGATCCACATCGATGCCATCAATGCGGCGGGCTGCACCGAACCGGTAGGCCATGTTCGAGACCGTCTCGCCATCGCGTGCAGTCGTCAGGGCGCCGTATGTGAATAGGCTACCAAGCTCCTCGGTCTCGATGCCCAGCGAGTTCACCACGACCTGTCGGCGAAGCTCAGCCGAGAACTCGCTTTCCCCGACGATGACGCGGGAGTCGACGGACTTGGCCGCCTCGAGCATTCGGATCGCTTGCGCTACCGCATCGGCGGTGGTGAACGACTCGGTGGCCGAATCATACATTCCGTCGACGGGGTCAACGATGCAGGGCTCCGGAAGGACGTTGTTCGGGTCGCCTGGCGAAGCCTTCGCCAGGGTCACCGCATCGGCTACGGCGTCATCGAGCTTCGCCACATCATTGGTGCTAGCGAAGCCCACCTGAGTCCCGACGAATGCACGGACGCCGATCCGTGTCTCTTGCTGGCTCTTCGAGATCTGCAGATCGTCCTTTTCTACCGATGATGTGATGGTGCGTGCCGTCTGACCGAAGACCTCCGCGTGGTCGGCGCCGTGCTTTCGGACGAGGTCGAGCGTCTTCTGACACTGATTGAGAAGGTTGTGGTCGCTCATGCTTGTCGCCCTCCAATCGTGAGTGTGCAGCGCAGATGTGGGCCACCAGCGTCCACCTTGGCTTGCTGTCCCTTCCCGCAATGGCCGGCGCCGTGGTCCCATGCGAAATCATCGCCGATGGCGTCGATCGATTTCAGAACGTCAAACGCATTCCCTGAGATCGTTGCGCCCCGCACCAACGCGCCAACTTTTCCGCCCACGATCTCGTGGGCCTCGGCGACGCCGAACATGAACTCGGCATTCGAATCGGCCTGGCCGCTCATTCCGAGCCCGCGAAGGTAGTAGCCTCGTTCAATGCCGCCGACGAGCTCGTCGAATGATGTGTCACCCGGCTCGATATACGTGTTGCGCATGCGGATGATCGGATCGTCGCTGTAAACGAACGCGCGGGCATTTCCCGTCGGAGCGACACCGTAGTGTGCCGCCGTCTCGCGGTTGTGCAAGAACGAGCGGAGGATGCCCTTGTCGATGATGACTGTGCGCTGCGTCAATACCCCTTCGTCATCGACTGGGAGAATCCCAACCGCATACGGAGCATGTTCACTTATGCCGCTATCGCAGAGGGTGACCAGCTCGGATGCAACGGTCTTTCCGATCTTGTCTGACGTCACCGCGCCGCCGAGGACGATGTCGGCTTCGACTGTGTGCCCGATCGCCTCGTGACACAGGATTCCGACAAGTGATGGATCAAGCACGACGACGCTTGCCCCCCCGGCGGGATGGCTTGCTGTCAGCTGATCTACCGCAAGATGTACCGCCTTGTCGGCGAGCTCTTCCGGCGGGGTGATGCCGAGCAGATCGGACCAGCCACCGGTGACGCCCATGCTCTCGTGCCCCATCGTCTGGTCGCCATCTCGTCCTGCAACGGCGATCGCTCGAAGCTCCGGCTTCGAGTCGAAGACATGCGAAGATGCACCGTCGCTGGTCACGATGATCTTTTCATCCTGGATCTCTCCATACGACGCGGTGCTCGACACGATCGCGCTTGCTGCAGCCCGAATCCGTTCGTCGAGGCGAAGCACGAGTCCCAGCTTCTCCTCGAGCGTGTGTGTGTTGAGTGGGTCGTCGGTGGCGACGGCGAATGTCCCGGTGGCCATCGGCGCGTCCGCGAGCCCGGCTATCCGTTCCTTCTTCGCGCTTGCGGATGTCCTGGCTGCGCCCTGTGCCGCCTCAATCGCCGCAAGGACCCCGCCTTCGGAAACATCTGTCGTACTGGCGAAGCCGAACACACCATCGACCAGTGCACGGACTCCAAGACCTGCAAGGAGCGCGCTGGACGATTCCTCGAGCTTCCCGTTTCGTACGGTGATTCGCTTTGTGCTCCTCGCCTGATAGCGGAGTTCGATCCAACCGCTCGCGCTGGCGACGATGTTCTCTAGTAGCTTCTGCATTCGGCCTCCTTCTTGAGCCATCGGCCTGCCGGATGATCACTTGGTTAGTATGGTGTTTGGCGGCGGAAGTTCAATGCTGTGGGTGCTTGAAGACTGTGCAGAGAGCGCGGCAACTTGCTGAAGCGATCGATTTCTGATAGGAAGGGGGATACGTGATCAAGAGGAGGGAACATGCGTCGCAAGGTATTTCTGATAGTGACATTGCTTTGTCTGGTGGGAGCAGCAGGACTGGCGACGGACGAGGACCCTGTGGATGAGACCATCTGGTTTGGACTGGGCGGGTCTAGCATTGGGGTGTACATACCGGATCTAGCGGCGGTCAACGCATTCCTGAGGGACATGGGGCTGGGAGGCTTCGGCGACGCGTTGCTGTTCACGGGGGGGCGGGGCCGAGGAGGCTCTCTTGGTGGACTGTCACTGGGAGCCATCGGATGGGGTTGCGAGAAGGAAAGCGTGTCGGAGAGCCGATACGGGGAATTGGCCATCGGGTTCGGCGGTCTCGAAGTGGGTCTGGTGGTCGGCGGCGATGAGCGGTCCTTGCTAACCTTGGGCATGGTTCTTGGTGGCGGCGGGAGCTCGTTGACGCTGTTTGAGACTGCGACAACGCAGTGTGAGGATGACAGTCTGCCTGGTCCCTGCGGGATCATCGCTGAGCCGCTCGCGCTTTCCAGGCATGGCGCGTACTTCGCGGTTGAGCCATTTGTCAGTCTGCAAGCGCAGCCGCTCCATTCGTTCGGGTTCGAGTTGCACCTTGGGTATCTGTTGCCGCTGTTCACGTTCGAGTGGGGGGATGAGGAACTGGATGGCGTGTCTCCACGAGTTGGCGGTCCTGTGGTCGGCTTCTCGGCGACGTGGGGTGCGATTGGGCGGCCGGCGATCGGCCCGATGCTCGATCGGCCGCAGGTCGAGGAGACGATCGAGCAGGCCGTACTGCTCTCCGGCCGGTGTATCGAGATCAATAACATGATTGGACAGCTCACGGTCGAGTCGTCCGGTGGCGACAGCGACGCGGATGGCGAGGTGCGAATCGTGGCGCTGAAGCGCTCTCACTCACAGACTATTGTCGATCAGATCTCAGTTCTGATCGAGCCGACGCGATGTGGACTTACGATCCATTCCAAGGGACCTCGGAGCTCCTACTGGGAGATAGAGTATGTCATCTCCGTGCCTGCGGGGATCGAATTGATCGCGAAGCAAGCCGCAGGCGACGTCCGCCTGAACAATGTCTCCGGGACGGCCTCGATCGAGCTGGGACTCGGTGAGATTCAGATTACTGGCCTTGTTGGGCCTTCCTTGACGGTGAATTCCGGCGCGGGAGACATCGTCGTGAGCGGAGGGGATGCAGCGACGATGGACATCGTCCTGGGAACGGGGAACGTCGATATCCAGTTGCGAGACGATGCCTCCTACGAGATTGACGCCGAGACAGGGATCGGAGAGATCTCCGTTGGGCCGTTCGTCGGGTTAGAAAAGATAGAAGCTGACGGCCTTGCGTGCGGTGTGGAGACGACTCTGGGAGAGGGCGGAGAACTGCTGTCAGTCCATCTTGGCGTTGGTGAGATCGACATCCGCCCTGTATCGGAGTAGGCGATCGCGAGCCGACGTGCTGCAAGGGAAGCATGGGCACGCAGGTGATTGAATTCCTTGACAGGCAAGAGGATACCGACATATCCTCGGCACGGAGATTGGGTCCATAGCTCAGTGGTAGAGCAACCGGCTCATAACCGGTCGGTCCCAGGTTCGAACCCTGGTGGACCCACACAATGAAGAAACTGTTTGTGTACGTGGATGGGGCGGCGCGGGGAGAACCCGGCGAAGCGGGCATCGGGATTGCGATCACGAGCAAGAAGGGTGACGTGATCGAGGAGATCTCGCGTCTAATTGGGCGTGCAACCACAGAAGTGGCCGAATATCGCGCGTTGATCGAGGCGGCTCGCCATGTCGTGTCTTATGACCCAGACTCGGTGATCTTCTTCACGGACAACCAGCATATCGCCAACTACATGAACCGAGTCTTCGAGACGCGAGAACCTCACATTAAGCGACTCATCGAGCTTGCTTTGGGGGCGCTCAATCGGCTGCCGCAATGGCGTGTCAACTACGTGGATCGGTATGCGAACGTGCGCGCTCCGCGACTTGTTGAGCAAGCATTCCACCAGAGCATCCAAGCGCAGGTTACGCGTGAACGAATGGAACTCGTGCTTCTTGGGCGAGCGTCGATGCTGAGCGACGAGGCGATGCAACGGCTCATCGACTACGCAGAACGGCTTCAGGAAGAGGACTGATCGAATGAGGGTTGTCGTGCAGCGCGTTCAGTGCGCATCAGTCGACGTTGGCGGACAGCGGATTGCTCACATTGAACAAGGATTGCTGCTGCTTGTTGGGATTGCGCCTGACGATGGCGGCGTCGATCTACACCGGGCTGCGCGCAAACTGATCGACCTGCGCATCTTTGGGGACGAGGACGGGAAGATGAATCGCTCGGTCCGCGATATCGAGGGAGAAGTCCTTGCTGTGTCACAGTTCACGCTCTACGGGGATACGCGAAGAGGGCGCCGTCCGAGCTTCATCGGAGCGGCTGCGCCGGAAATCGCGGAGCCAGTGTTCGATGCATTCGTGGATGCGATGCGCAATGAAGGGCTCAAGGTTCAAACGGGCCAGTTCGGTGCCAAGATGGCCGTAAATCTCGTCAATGACGGTCCGGTCACGCTCCTGATGGATGTTGCACCGCAACCCTCTGTCGGCTAAACTCCCGTCCTGGTGGGCCATCGAATGCTATTTGGCCTGCATGCAGGAGGAACTATGGCGGTCCCAAAATACAGAACGTCGAGAGCCAAGGGGCGAGCACGTCGCAACCACTGGCGCAAGATGGCGTCGGTTGCTGCGAGCGAATGCCCGCATTGTCATGAGACGAAGCTTCCTCATCGAGCTTGCCCGCACTGCGGCTACTACAACGGGATGGAAATCGTTCACCACACCAAGGACGAGAGCTAGATCACGTCCACATTGGCGGCAGCTCCAGCATTGGGATCACCAGCGGATCGCGTCGCTATCAGGATTTGCTGGACTTCTTCGCGCGCTTGATGTCGCTCTTGGCGCGCTTCTTCTCGATCTTGGCAAGAGCGTCGAATTGTGACGTCTCGATTGCAGTCTGTGCATCGGACGGATGCATGGGCTCAACCTGTTGCGAGCCCGTGTCCCGCCGCCGCTCGATGATCCTTGTCGCGAGAAACTTGCCGAACTGACCTATGAACCCTGCGGCGAGCACAAGCAGAACCCATTTGAGGACGCTCCAAACCCCTTCATATGTCACACCGGGCATAGTAGAGCAACTACCGCTGGGCGGGCAAGAGCTGTGGAGCATGACATCCGTCCGATTCGAGTTGCTGTTGACATGTGCGAGATTCGCGTACAGAATGGCACAGGGAGCGATATGATGCCTGATCAGCATGCGGGTCATACAGCCGACGGAGGACTCCGAGATCGCTGGCGCGATGTTCTTGGCGCGATCGATGATCGAATTCTTCGCGCATGTCTCCCGACGGATGTTGGAGCGGTTTCGCTTGATGAGAATCAGCTGTTTGTCTCCGTCGACAGCGAGTTCAAGAAGGAATACTGCCTGCGGAAGCAGGAGAAGCTCCAGGAGGCGGTCGCCAAGACCCTCGGTCCTCACGAGGTGGTCATCGGCGAGCCGCCGCTTGTCGAACAAGTTCGGGAGCAAGAGCCCCACCACGGAGCGAACGCAAGGATACTGGTTCTGGGAGTGGGGGACGGTGGCGTTAATGCGGTTGTTCGCATGCGCGAAGAGCGGCTGCAAGGTGTTCGATTGGTGGCTGTTGACACAGATCGGCAGGTGCTCGATGTGGCGCCGGTTGGCGAGACGCTGCAGCTCGGGATGGACATCACCAGCGGACGCGGCACGGGGGGAGATCTTGAGAAGGGGCGGCGCGCTGCGGTCGAGTCGCGATGGGAAATCGCGAGTCTCGTCCGTGAGATGGATCTCGTGTTCATCACAGCCGGCCTTGGAGGGGGGACCGGAAGCGGTGCTGCGCCGGTTATCGCCGAGATTGCGAGAGAAAGCGACGCCCTGACGGTGGGCGTCGTGACGAGACCGTTCTCGTTTGAGGGGACCGTTCGCATGAACCACGCGGAGGAAGGTCTGGCCGAACTCCGCAAGACGGCCGACGTGTTGATTGTCATATCCAACGATCGGCTTCTTGAGACGAGTGCTCGCGGGTTGCCGATGACCAAAGCGTTCGAGCGAGCCGACGACATCCTTCACGAAGGCGTGCGGGGAATCTCCGACTTGATCACGATTCGTGGACTGATCAACTTGGACTTCGCCGACATTCGCAGCGTCCTGGCCGATGCCGGGGATGCGATGATGGGGATGGGACAGGCGACGGGGGATCAACGAGCTGTCAACGCCGCGAAGTTCGCCAGCAGCAATCCGCTTTTGGAGGGAGATTCGATCCGTGGGGCGCGCAAGATGATCATGAACGTCACCGGCGGGGAGGATCTGACACTCGGCGAGGTCACAGCGGCGGCCGACCATATTCGCAAGGCTGCAGCCATGGAGTGCGATCTAGTCTTCGGCGCGGTTGTTCAGCCGGGCTTCGAGGACGGGATCCAGATTACGGTTATTGCGGCCGACTTCCAAGAAGCAGGGATGATCGGCCGCGAGCTGCATCCGTCTCACCGCGAGCGAATCACCGTGGACAAGAACCTCGATGTTCCTACGTTCCTTCGAAGGGAACGCAAAGCACAGCAGGATACGGAAGAGGAGGAGATGTAAACGGTCTCCTTGGTGAGCCTTCACGTGGGCTCTGACTTCGATAGGGAGTTGAGGTTGACATGGGATCGGCAAACATCCTGGTATGCGAGGATGAGGTGCGAATTGCGGAGCTTCTTGAAGAAGCGCTTCGGGAGGAAGGGTATCGAGTGCGCGTTGTGTTCAATCGAACCGACGCCGAGGAACTCCTCGCAAGATGGATGCCGGATCTGATTCTGCTTGACGTGATCCTGCCCGAGTCTGAAACGGCTGGCTGGGAGCTTCTTGCAGAGATCCGGAGGAAGAGCACGGTTCCGATCATCATGGTTACGGCGTTGAGCCGAGCTGACGACCGAGTGCGGGGACTGCGCGAAGGAGCCGACGACTTCATCTCCAAACCGTTCCATATCGAGGAAGTTCTGGCACGAGTTGAGGCGATCCTGCGGAGAACGCAACCGGGAATCGGCGCGCTCGATCTGATCATCGATGATATCCGCAAAGAGGTCAGGCTCAGAGATCGAACGGTTTCGCTATCCCCCAAGGAGTACCGCCTTCTGAAACTGCTCGCCTCCTCTCCTGGGCGCGTGTTCACGACGCAGGAGATTCTGGCGGAGCTGTGGCCGGGGAGCCCCTACGCGACTGGTCAGGATGTGCAGAAATACATCTATCTCCTTCGTCGGAAGATCGAGCATGATCCTGCGAAGCCACAGCTTGTCCTGACGTCGCGGGGATTCGGGTATCGACTTGCTGTCTAGCCTTGTCGGACGGCAGCCACAAAGCGGCTAGCGGCGCTGCTCTGTCGCACCCGCTCCGAGCAGCAACTAGATATCTCGAATATCCAGGAAGAGAGGGCGCTCTGGGAGTTCGCTTGATTTGCACGGTCGAACCATCGTGTGGTAGTGCATGACCTTCTGCGGATAGAAGCGAGGTAGATGCGGGAGGAGCGGATCGTCCTGATAGGCAAAGAGGGTTAGAATGTCGATCTTCTCGGCATAGGCCTTCCGCCGAAGGCGCTGGATGAGCCGCTTGAGCAACGCGCTCCCATGCTTCCCTTCGCAGATCGGGTCAAACAGCTGCATGTAGGTGAGCTGCTCGCCGACTCTCGGAATCCGCGGGACGGGCAGGAATGATGCAAGCGGATTAAGCAAGACACTCAATGCGAGAAGAGACGCAGGCATTCGAAGCACTCGGCCACGGTAGATCTTCGACAGATCCCACGTGCTGATCTGAGCCGAGGAGTCGCCCTCTTCGATCCGAAAGATGCCTCGAAGATACCCAAGCTCTGCTCCACGATGGTAGGCCGCTCCGAAATCGCACGGACGGAGGGATCGGATTCCGACATGCTGATCCAGACGCGCGATTTCTCCGTCAAGATCGTTGAGATGATCGTCGAGATCGCCGGGATCGCCGGGTAGGCTTGGCAATGAGAGGATATCGAACGTTGCAGCGACCTCCGCATCCATCTTCAGTGCAATGCGCATGGAATCGTTGTTGTCGGCCTTGACATGGCCGTAGAGGAACGCGGCGTCATGGGCGAGGATCTCAGCCAAACAGGCTCTCCAGAGACGAAGTAGACCTCGTTTCATGCTGCGGCGGTACGTCGCCTCACCGCGCAGATCGTAGAAGTAGGCGACTTTCTCAGGCACGCCGCGAAGGAGGACATCCTTGATCGCGAAAGCCATGATTCCAACAATGGCGTCGTGCTCCTCGGCAATCAGGATTTTGGTCCGATCGTGAAGGCGCGAGCGGTAGAAGTAGTCCTCCCGATCTATCAGGATAGAGATGCCCGTTCCCTGAGGGCTCTGGGCTTCGAGCTGTAGCAGCTGCTCGTTGTCGCTGGAGGTTGCTTCACGGATACGGAACATGCGGGTCCTTTCTACTCTGCGATGTAGATCGTCCTCGTAGTTTGGGCAAGCGCTCCTTGCTCATCGATCACGACCAGCGTAACGATATACGTTCCTCCCTCTGAATAGCAATGCGTGGGGGCCAACCGGTTACCGGTGCCACAACCGGACGGGGTACCTGGACAGCTTGTGCCGTCACCGAAGTCCCATGCTACATGAAGGATCGTGCCGGTTGGGCTCGGATCGTGCGAATCACGTGCATCGAACACGGCACAGCGTTCGCCCAGGATCACGGGTGCGAAATCAGCAACAGGGGGAGCGTTGTCAATGACTATGTCCACGGAGAGTGGATCAGACCGTGCGCCATCATCGTCTTCCACGGTCAGAGTGATCGTGTGTTGTCCATCGTGTAGACAACACGCGGAG
>Ga0180432_10006485_pt1 | contig 15154 bp, 15 predicted proteins | sample SS_ome_10_FD_132414 | JGI IMG/M metagenome (GOLD analysis project Ga0180432, IMG submission 132414) | Hypersaline lake sediment archaeal communities from the Salton Sea, California, USA - SS_1_MS_2 metaG | ecosystem: Environmental > Aquatic > Non-marine Saline and Alkaline > Hypersaline >... | reverse complement strand
TTTCGCTGACTACATCAATCCAGTCTTCATTTGGATCTGCCACGTTTTGAGCATCTGCTAATTCGGCTATAGTCACTTTAAAAAATGTAAGGTATAGAAAAAATAGGCTTGACAGCACTAGGGAAAGACCTTTATTATGTCTATAATAATACGATTCCTATAATATTGTAATAGAGGAGGATGCTATGAAAAGAACTATCGTATTAATGCTGATGGTAGGATTTGTTCTGTCTGCTTTTGCCGGCGGTCAGGACGAAGCGGGGGAAACCGCGTCCCAAAAAACTATCGTACTGCGTGGAGTCTGGATGGAAAATGAGCGCAAAGACGTTATGAAGGCAACCGCAGTGGCCTTTGAAAGCCAGAATCCGAACGTTGAAGTTGATGTGGACGAAACTGTTCCCGAGAAACTGCTTGCAACTCTGGCGGCAAAACAACCGATACATTTGATTTGGGCCAACGATATCGATGTTGGAACATTTGCCGACAAAGGTATGGTGGTAGACCTGGGAGAACGGTACATGAAAAATGACGGCGGTGTTGCAGCTTGGGAGAAAAAGATGTCACCGGCGCCCGTTAAGCCACTCATGTGGAAGGGGGAAGGCCCCTACATGGTAGCTACTTACTGGTTGGTGATGTTGAGCTGGATGAATATGGACATCCTGAGGGATAACGGTCTAGAGCTTCCTCAATTGGGCTGGACACCTGATGATCTCGCGAAAATGAGTGAAAAAGTAAGTCGAGATACGAATAATGATGGTCAGAATGACTTTTTCGGTCTTGATGGGGAGAAGGCAAATAGTTCTGGTTTGTGGTGGTTTCTTCCCAACATTTTTGGATCTGAGAGCTTGTTACCTCCAGGGAACAAACCCTCCACCATCAACAATTCTAGTGCATTGGAAGCGCTTACCTGGCTCACCGAGATGGGAAGCAAGGGATTTTCTGCTCCTAAAAGCCTAACCATGGAAAGCGGGAAAATAATGTACACATCAGAAGGATCGTACAGAATTCCAGCATATCAAAAGATTGGCCTGGATTGCGAACCAGCCGCGCCTCTTACCAAGAAAGCAACCGTATCCAACGGATACTCAGGAGGATTTTTCATCGTCAAATCTACTCAGGATGTAGAGGATGTTTGTTGGGAATTTATCAAGGTCGCTTCTGAGCCTAAATGGCAGATTGAATTCGCTAAACAAGCTGGGTTTGCTCCCTTGGATGCAGGCTTCAACTCTCCAGAGGGGAGAGATTTCCTGACATCAGCAGCTGAAAATGAAAAAACAAAGCGGCATTGGAAGGTTTTCCAGGAGTTTGGTAAGTATGGCACTGCACCATATCCAAATGTGCCGAATGTCTGGTCGATCATCGGAGATATAGTTGATCCGCTGATTGAAGCAGCAGTAGCCGGAAAAATGGATCCTGCAGAGGTGCTGGCAGAAATGGAGAAGCAAGTCAACGAGGTGGCTGAACCCTATTTCAACTAGCGAATATCAGGCATCTTAGTCAGTTTTCTTTATACACGGGGGCAGGGGAGCCTCGTTTTCCTGCCTCCGTTGTTCCTCTGTTGTTGACAGCGAGGCGGCTCCCGGAGTCAGTTTGACTGGTTCCTGGTGACTGATGGAGAGATTTATCTGCGGAAGGGATTTCCGTTCTTGCCAGGGTATGGTCGATCGTTCTCACCCGGTTGATCCCATATGATTGGCCAGATGTGGAGGCGGTGCACCGTCTCATCGATTTTGCGATCCTGGCCAAAATTGATGATCTGTGGACGCTTGGCCCGCACGGTTGAGCCCCGTACGTGAGTGGTGAAGTACACCGGCAGAATCTCGAGGTGACCGTAGAGACAGTTTGGGGCGTGGAATATTGATTGCCGTATGTACTTAACTGGGAATCCGTGGAATCACCGAAAATTTACGCAGGATCGTAGAGGCTGGTACGGAGCTCATTTAAACGGCCCAGCCGTACTACTTCAATACGCAGGAGTCATGGTTGTTGTCCCACTCTGAGGCGGTAATAGAGTCGGTCAAAGTGCCGACCGCATACTATTTCCTCTACCAACGGTACTTGGATGCAGTTTTCGGTGGGCGTTTCGGAACGGCCCTCCTGCCGAAGCTCTTTGGTGGCCTGTATGCAGTGGTGCATGCCGGCAATATGACACGTATCCGCGATCTGCCTCAGAAAACCGTTCTTTTCAGCAACTCGTTTAAACTCCTTGATGTGCCTTCCAGTAAGGTCAGACGCTCTGCATTTAAAGCGGGCATCAAGCCTCGGAGCAGCTTGTCCGTACCGGTGCCGGAACCGTACCGTCAAAGATTGATAGATCTGGTACGGAGTAAGTTGAATTTGCTTATGCCAACTACATCCCGGTCGGGACGCAGACAGGATAAACAACCGGCTCAGGAGTATTCGGGCACCATCGGCCCGTCAGGATAAAGCAATATCCAGAAGGCAAGAGTATGAATATCTTGTTTATACAAACCGATCAGCAGAGAAGAGATTTTGTGGGCTGCTATGGTAATAGCTGTATAAAAACACCGCATATTGATGAATTGGCACGAGAAGGTGTCCTCTTCGAAAATTGTTTTACTACCATACCAATATGTGCAGCCGCGCGTGCATCAATACTCACCGGTCTTCGTCCAGTGCATCATGGTATTGTACGCAATCTGGAATCCGGGAGTGTCGATGGGCGGGACTTTTTGTGTCGTTTTCCGAATTTTGCCGATGAGTTACATCAACTTGGATATTCTGTTCACCATATTGGCAAGTGGCATATCGGCACAGATCTTCGCCCTGAAGACTGCGGGCTAAACGGTGTTTACTACCCGGGTTACGGATATCCTGGAGAAGTAAATAATGTCCATCCCCACTACGAAGCGTACCTTTCGCATTTGGGCCATGGGCCCCTAACAACTACGGATAGATTCTGCGGTAAATTCCCGAATGGCAATGATGCAGGTGTTTTCATTGCCCGCCAGGACCAGGCACCAGAAGCATCAATACCGTACTATCTTGCCGAGCAGACGATCGCAGCGATTAACGAACAGTCAAAGAAGAAACAGGATTTTTTTATCAGTATCAATTTCTGGGGACCTCATGCTCCGTACATCATTCCCGAACCGTATTTCTCCATGTATGATGACTGTGTCTTGCCGCCATGGCCTAATTTCGAGGAGACTTTCGAAAACAAACCCGCAATACAGACGGATTATCTTGCATATTTCGGCATACAGGATTTCACCTGGGTTGAGTGGCAGCGTATGGTACGCGCCTGTTACGGATATACCACACTAATCGACGATCAGATAGGACGGATTATTAGGGTGCTAATGGATCTCGACCTTTATCACGATACGGCAATTTTCTTCACCTCAGATCATGGCGGCATGGTCGGTGCTCATCGACTCTGTGACAAAGGCCCGTTTCTCTACGATGAAATTTTGAGGGTTCCGTTTATTGCCCGCATCCCCGGTCATGATGCGGGAGGTTCACACAATGGGAACTGGATATACAACTATGATCTTATGCCCACATTCATTGATTTGGCCGGTGGTAGCAGTGATAGTTCTCTAGACGCATCTTCTCTTCTGCCCGTACTTGGGGGAGCGGTAAGCCGTTCGCCTGTGATGTTTGCAGAATTCCACGGTCATCAAGTACCGACGAGCCAACGGGTTGTGTGTACAGAAACTCATAAGTATATCTTCAACGGCTCCCATCTCGATGAGTTATATGATCTTGAACGGGATCCATATGAGCTTTCTAACAGGATAAATGATCCGGGCTATGCAATTGTGCTGAGAGAACTAAAAGAGCAGCTGTTGCAATATACCCGGGAAAATGGTGATTTGATCGAACGCTATTATACACGGACACGTCTAGGAAGAATTTGGAAAATTGAATTCTGAATATACGATTGTGACAAATAATGAAATGTAGCCGGTACGTAGTGCGGTTGGTAGAATTAAAAGAAAGTTTGTGCCAGCGATTTTTGCGATTGCTTTGTTTGTTGACGGAAACGCTTAGGGCATTTTCCGATAGCATCATAAAAAAGGCAGGGCAATAGATACTGCCCATTATTAAATACTATAAGGATTATACAACATGATTCGAACTGAAAACCTGAAAGGTATCATAGTTCCGGTAGTTACTCCTCTTAACGGGAATAATAAAGTCGATAAGGATTCGGTGGAGAAAATCACTAATTACTTGATTGACGGGAATGTCAGTGCTCTTTTTGTTTTGGGAACAACGGGTGAATTTGCCATGTTCGACAGAAAAGAAAAATGTAAAATAGTTGAAGCATTTTGCATTGCCAATAACGGGCGGCTACCTCTTTTAGTGAATATCTCAGAAGAAGGTACGGAAAAATCGCTCGGCTTCTATCGAGAAATACAATCGCTATCCATTGATGCCGTGGTTCTGACCGCTCCCTACTACTGCAAAATCAGCGAGGATAAATCCATGCTCAGACATTTCATGCACATCGCTGATCAAATTGATGTACCGATGCTCGCATACAACATGCCAAACTTGACCGGAAATATGATTACACCACCCGTTGTCGTGGAATGCTCGAAACACAAGCGGATTATCGGGATTAAGGACAGTTCTTCGGATCTTAAATATTTTTATTCGATAATCAATATGACTTTACAGGAAGAGTTTCTCGCTTTTCAGGGAAACGAGCTTCTCCTGTCCGCAAGTCTTGTAGGTGGGGCATCCGGAGGTATTTGTACTTTGGCAAATCTTGCACCTCAATATTGTAGCGGATTATACAATTCCTATTTGGAAGAAGATTTCCCGACCCAAATAATGCTTCAGCGAAAGTTGAACGCAGTGTTCCAATTATATCGAATAGGGGAATCGGTTATCCCTGTTTTAAAGTCTGCGCTGGCTCAGTTGGAGCTAATACAAGATTACAGTCTTATACCGGGGTACCCGGTCAATGAAAAAGAGAAAATGCAGATTCGCCATTTGCTGCACGAAATCGGGTTGCTTGGGTAGATTTATACAGCGAATGGAGCTTATATGGAAGAAACGCTGAAATCAAACGAACGCTATTTGAGTTTCATGCATGGACAAGAAGTGGACAGGCCACCACTGCAAGAATTGCCACCATGGGAGACAACCGTGGACAAATGGCAAGAACAAACAGGAATAGATCGAGAGGATTTATTGTTCTGGGAATATGAGTGTGACAGTGAGGAGAATCCGGGTATCGATTTCAGCATGAAACCGGGTTTCGAAGAGACCGTTCTGCACGATGACGATGATACATTTACCAAGACCGATGCCATGGGATTGGTCTACAGGCAATTTAAAAAAAACCGGGACAGCTCGATGCCGGAGTATATCTTCCATCCCGTCAAAACCCCTGAGCAGTGGCGGGACATTAAGCGACGATTTGTTCCGAGTTTGGATCGGTACCCGGACGACTGGGTTCACAAAATTGAGCGCTGGAAAAGGGAGGGGCCGATCATCAGGTTATACGGGTGGGTAGCCACCTATTTCGGCGGCCCCAGCCTATACGGATTTGCTCGCATGCTGTTGGGGACTGAGAACCTTAGCTATGCATTCTACGATCAGCCATCGATGGTGCATGATATGATGGAAACGATAACTGTGTTTACCATCGAGCTGTTTAAGAAAGCGCTGCAGGAAGCTCCTGTAACACTCGTCCAGTTTTGGGAAGATATGTGCTTCAACAAAGGCCCCTTGGTGTCACCGCAGCTTGTTAAGACTTTTATGCTTCCTCGATACAAACGGATAACTCGAGCAATTAGAGAGGCGGGGGTCGATATTATATTCCTGGACAGCGATGGCCTGATAGAGGAGTTGATACCTCTTTGGATGGATGCCGGTATAAATGGTTTCTTTCCTATGGAGCAGGCAGCCGGGAATGACATATTTGCATACAGGAAAAAATACGGGAAAAATCTTCTGATGAGCGGCGGCATCGACAAACGAGCGCTGGCCAGGGGCAAGGCGGCGATAGACGGAGAATTGGAGGAAAAACTGCCGTTAGTACAAGAAGGCGGATACGTACCTACGGTGGATCACGGGATTCCTCCAGACGTATCCTATGAGAATTTCTGTTACTACTGGAAAAAGAAGAAGGAATTGCTTGGTATTGATAGTGTAACCAGAAGCGCGCATCATTTCTTCTGGTAGGAAGACGAGTTTCGCCGAGAAGTCGCAGAATGCATTCGTCTTTTTCCGGTTCAGCAAACCTGTTGGTCTATATGCGGGATCCAAAGAGGTTGTTTCGACAGGGAGACGTACAGATGAACCTGAGAGCGTGGCGTGAGTAGTATAATAGTATTCGTCCGCACGGTTTGCTGAACAATAGAGCATCGGAGAAAACTGGTTGGAATTCAATGGTGAACTCACGAAATAAGTAGTATGGAATACTGAGTACAGGTAAATAGTGGTAGTCTTTTTAGCTCATACGGGCGAATTGATGGAATGAAAAAACACTGGGCATATAGTAACATTTTTTTCCTTGCGGTCTGTAAGTAAGAATCGTTTGAGTCAAGTTTATTGATATTAAGGAGAAGCAAATGCTGAAAGTTGCAGTTGCCGGTATGGGTTTTATGGGAAAGACCCACATTGGAATATACCAGAAGTTAAAGAACGTCAATCTTGTTGCCGTGTGCGATTTCAGTGAGGATAGGTTGAATATAACATCTCTCGAGAGTGGGGGTAATATCCAGACCTCTAGTGATAAGATCGACTTAGATTATGTTAAAAAATATACGGATTTTGGTCGGATGCTGGAGGAGGGCGGATTCGATTTCGTTGATATTTGTCTACCTACCTTTCTCCATGTGGATACGACACTCAAGGCCATTGATGCAGGATACCATGTCTTTCTCGAGAAGCCCATGGCTCTCGACTTGGCAGGAACTGATGCAATTCTCGCCAAGGTGAGGGACACGGGAAGCTTCCTTGGTGTTGGTCACTGTCTCAGGTATTGGCCGGCGTACACCGAGGTTAAGAAGATCTTGGACGAAGGACGATACGGAAGGGTTAGGTATGCCGAGTTTTCTAGGCTCTGTGCCCGACCAACCTGGGCCTGGAACAGATGGATTACCGACGGCAAGAAATCTGGAGGGGCCGCTCTGGATCTTCACATACACGATGTGGATATGGCTATCTTTCTCTTCGGCTTACCATCAAGGCTTAGGTCAGAAGGAATCTTCGAAGAAAGTGGAAATATCTCTCACATTAGTTCGTTGTACCACTACACAGACGGACTCATCGTAAATTCCACGGGTGGATGGATTTGTGCAAGCGGATTCGGCTTCAATATGAGGGCACTATATATCCTAGAAAGGGCTACCATCGAATTGGATTACTCCAAGAATCCTGTGCTCACGGTCGTGCCAGAGGGTGATGAAATATATGCCCCGGAGCTCCGACCGGAAGACGGGTATTACTACGAGCTTGAAGAGTTCACCGAAGGTTTGGAGCAAGGAAAACTATCCGGGCATGTAACTCCAGAGTCCGCTGCGCAAGCTGTGAGGCTGTGTCTTGAGGAAGTTAGATCAGCCGAGGAAAACAGAGAGATTACCATAGACGTTTGAGTGATAGGAGTTTTAATAATCCGAGGTCGGCCAGCGAGGCCCCGAATGTAGCGGCCGTCTGGAGGATCGAAACAACTCTGCCGCTCATCCTCGGCCACGCAGATCAAATCTCCTGACAGCTGTACCTCTCGGCTAAACGACGAGTACACTGAGTTCGAAAAACGGCTATTTGGAAGACCAAGGAACGCTACGGGGATATGCTAATACCCAAGAACCGAGATAAAGGAGACAGATAGGGGACTACACGAAGCTCGTATCCAGCCCCGGTGGCGATCGGCCGATTTTCACCAGATGCCGCAAGATCCTGAGGACCTTCTGTGGATCGGTGATATAGGCAATCGGTTTATCATACCGTTTGGTCGATCGGATATTAAATTCGTTTGTAACTCACGGCGGCTGAGTAAGATGCCCCCCTGCTGCCGGTGTGCAAACAACCGCTGCTGAGTCCTGCAGCGCGCCGTGGTCCGTCTCTGATAGCCACATCCGTGGGGCTTTCAGAACTGTCAATGAAGAGATCGCCGCCAACATCCAGGACACGACGTCCTGGATGTTGGCGGCTCCTGGAGGGGGAGAGGTAGTGTCAAGAATCTTGCGCTTTTTCCGCAGGGTGACTCCTCATCTGGCTTTCAATCCTAAGCTATCCAGTAGCCTCCTGTAAACGAAGGTAATTCAGCAGGTCAGTGTTCATATACTTTTTGGTCCCCCAGCGGGTTCCAGCAATGTGTCTGAGTCGAGCCGCGACCAGCATGAGCGCAGAGTTGCCGTCCGGGAAGTTGCCGACCACTCGAGTCCTACGGCGGATCTCCCGCATGATCCGTTCCAGCGGATTGTTGGTGCGGATATGTCGCCAGTGCTCGGAGGGAAAGAACATGTATTCCAGTGTTTCGCCGATCCCCTCTGAGACCAGCCGCGCAGCTTAAGCCAGCTTCATGCCTTCCAGTTTTTTTTGACAGCTTGCGCCTTGAGTGTGGCTTCCTCCCGATCTTCCTGGGCATGAATGGCTTTCAGCATCGCCGCCACTTCCCGAACTTTTCCCTTGGGCACGACGCTGAAGACGTTGCGATAGAAATGCACGCAGTAGCGTTGCCATCGGGCTTTCGGGAAATGTTCGGCCAGCGACTCTACCAACCCCATGCATTTGTCAGTGATGAACAATTGCACGCGCGAGAGACCCCGAGTTTTCAAAGTCCGCAGAAACGAGATCCAGCCCTCCTTGTCCTCTTTCGCCCCTTCGGCTACCCCAATAACCTCCCGGTACCCCTCGGCGCTCACACCGATGGCCACCAACACCGAGATATTGCGGACTTCCCCCGCCCAGGAGCGCTTCAGCGCGATCCCGTCCAGGAATACGTATGGATAGGGACCACTGAGCGGTCGGTTTCGCCACAGCTCAATCTTCTCGTAGATTTGCTGGTTTAGCTTACTCACCGTCCCGGAAGAAACTCTTGTTCCCCACAACGCCTCGGTGATGTCCTCGACCCGACGTACCGACACGCCAGCCAGATACATCTCTACCAGCGCTTCCTCCACGGAAGCTTCCCGTCTTTTGTAGCGCTCGATGATCGCTGTTTCGAACGGAAGCTGCCGCAGCCGCGGTACCTTCAACTTCACCCGTCCGGCTTTCGTGTCCAACCCTCGCTCGTAGCTTCCCGCACGGCTGTCTCTACGTACTTCCGTGCGCTCATATCGCTGAGCGTTGCCAGCAAACGGTCTGCTTCAGCGTCCAGCAACGCGTTCAGGGTTTCCTCTACCGTCCCGCGTACAACCTCTATCAGTTGAGATTGCACCAGCTGCCCTTTGATTTGTATAATCTTAGTTGGTTCTGCGGGCTTGTCCTCGTGGGCCATGTGGTCCTCCTTCTGGTTCTTTTGTTTTGTTCAATTCAAATAAAACCAGATGAGGACCCTTTTTCCTATCCCACCTCAAATGTGCGCAAGATACTGTACGTTATCGCGGCTTCCCGGCTAACACACGCGGCAGGTATCGCAATGGGTGGCGGGATCAATGTGAATTCGACCAAGACCGACATCGCCTTTCATGACTTTTCAGATGGGTGCCTTTGTTTCAGAAATCGATCCAATCTTCCTTGAAGATTTTGGTGCAACTTGGAAACCCACCTGCTCCGCAGGTGGTGATGTCCTGATGGCTGTGCCATCAGATCAGGTATGATACTATGAGCCATGGCCAAATGGAAGAAGCTATCCCATGTGGTGTATCAATGCGCCTACCATATTGTGTGGTGCCCGAAATATAGGTATCGGGTTCTGAGGGGGAACGTAGCAAGATTTGTGGAGCACAATATCCGAGCACTGTGTGAATGGAAGAAAGCTGACGTACTGGAGCTGAGTGTACAGGAGGATCATGTACATCTGGTTGTAAGCATTCCCCCGAAGGTGTCGGTTTCCGAACTGCTGGGTATCTTGAAGGGGAAGACAGCAATCAAATTATTGAAGAGCTATCCTGGAATGAGGGAGAAGCCTTACTGGGGAAACAATTTCTGGAGTAGGGGATACTGTGTGAGCACTAATGGACTGGATGAAGAGAAAATCCGACGATATGTGAAATACCAGGAACAGAGAGAAAAATAAGAAGAAAAGGAACAGAAGGAGTTTGGCCTTTTTTAGAGGCCGAGATGGAGAAGCCACCGGCTCAGCCGGTGGTCGTTAACTGATCGGTTATCCAAAACTTCTGAGCCTTTCTTTTTGAATGAGAAATCATCCTGCTAGTAAGAATACCACAAAGCCGACCTCTATTACACCGCTCTAGAGGCGGCGGAGAGGGGTTATGTGGAGGCGAACATCACCTATCGTACGACTATCGAAAAGACCGCCGGAAAGAATAAGTATGAATTCCCTGCTCAGATCCACGATGCCAAGTGCGCTATCCGCTGGCTCAAAACAAATGCGGGGCGGTACGGGATCGATATGAACCGTGTGGGGGCTGTCGGAACCAGCTCCGGGGGCTGTCTTGCGCTGATGCTCGGACTGACAGACTCGAACGACGGGCTGGAAGGTGAGTGTGGAGATCAGAATATCTCCAGCCGTGTACAAGCGGTAGTAAACGTGGTCGGTGAAACCGACGCGGGCATGCAGTATACTGTCTCCTACATCTACTATTAACCGTTGTTTGGAGGTACCCCCGAAAGCGTGCCCGAACGATACGAAGCCGCTAGTCCGGTTACGTATGTGAGCGCCGAAGATCCGCCGGTTCTATCACTCGTCGGTGGGGAAGACGATCGATGTCTTGAAGCAGAATAGTTGGACTCCCGTTTGAAAGATGTAGGAGTGCCCCACACCCTGATTGTGGTGCCGGACGTCAGTCACTACCTGGAGAAGATCATCGACTTCACTGCGGATAGTCCGATGTGGGAATTTTTAGACCGTCACCTTCGCGCTGGAGGTTAAGCGCGCAGGTCGAGCCAGATCCGTAATCAGCGGATCGCGAGGTCACTCTTTCCAGCAGGGCGGATCCAGCTCCAATACCCGGGAAACCAGGCTGAAACCGCGATCTCGAACAAAATTGCCTATCTGCAATCCAGTGCCGCTGAGCTCGCTGCGGGCTTTGTAATAGCCTGTGTCCCTCGCCTTTGCGATGAGATGCTTCAGCAGTATAGCGCCCAAACCCAGCGTCCGGTAGTGGTTGACCACGGCGTACTGCACGATTTTCAGCAGGCGGCCGCCGCCGAGAGGATCGATCGCTTCGATCGCCCAGATGAAGCAGGCGAAATCCTTGTCAGGAGTTTCAGCAACGAGGAGATGGCTGTCCTTTTTATCCAACGCTTGCCGAAAAAGCGACTTCATTGGTGCCTGTCTGCGTATATTTAATAGTCGTTGTAGAAATCGAAATTATTAATTATATATGTATTATAGGGTTTTAGAATCATGAGAGCGGATGCCGGGTATCGCCGGCGGAATCCAGATAACGTGCATCGAAGAGCAGTCGCTGTACGCGCACTGGCCGCAATCCTGATCCTGGCATACGCCGGGTGCGCCACCTTTTCCCCCTCCAAGGGATATCCCCGATACGATGGTTCGATACAGGGCTTGCCAGTGCGAGCCCCGGTCCGTGTGTATCGCGATGCCTACGGCATTCCGGCGATTTTCGCCGCTAACGCATACGACCTCATGACGGCTCAGGGCTTCGTACACGCCCAGGATCGCCTTTGGCAGATGGAGACTATAAGGAGAATATGCGATGGGACCCTCTCGATGGTGGCCGGCGAACAGTACGTGTTTCTCGATTATTTCACTCATCTGATAGGACTGTCCCGGCTCAGGAAACGAGCGCTTGAGGCGCTTTCCGTCGAGGAACGCGCCTATGTCGAGGCGTATGCAGAGGGAGTGAATGCCTTTATCGACCTTCACGGCCAGGATCAGCCTCTTGAGTTCCGCAGGTTGGGTCTGCAGCCCGAACCGTGGGCCGCTGAGGATGTCTTCAGCTATGCCGTACTGCTGGCATGGATGCTGCAGACCAACTACCCGGAGGAAATGCTGGCCCTGCAGGTGGCCGCAAGCATGGATGTTGATACCTGGAATCTGCTGTTTCCCTCTTCTCCGGGAGCCCGACTCCCGGCGGAAGATTTTTTCGACTGGGCCAAGGATCTGGTCTTCGCACCTCCCCACCCCTCGGCTCTGGCTTTCTATGATGCATTCTCCCCTTCCCGCGGTGCAGGCGGGGGCAGCAACAACTGGGCTGTGGCCGAGGATGCAGGAGGGGCCCCCATGCTGGCCAGCGATCCACATCTGCCGGTCACGGTCCCCGCGCCCTGGTACTTGTGCCAGCTCCATGCTCCCGGGATCGATCTGGCCGGAACCTCTCTGGCCGGTATGCCGGGCATCGTTATCGGTCACAACGGACGGGTGGCCTGGGGGGTGACAAACGTAGAAACCGATTGTGTGGACCTTTTTGTTCTAAAGGTCGATCCTCACCACCCCACGCGCTATCACCTGGGTGACAGGTTACTGGAGATGGAACAAGAAACCGTCGAGATACCCCTGCCCGATGGAGAGGTCAGGCGGTTCCCGCTTTACCGCACGGTGTTTGGACCCGTTATCACGCAGGTGGGCCAGGGATCCACGGCGGTGGCCGCGCTGAAGTGGTACGGTACGCTGCCGGAAGGAGAGTTGCCGGATACCCTGTGGCGAGTACCGCTCAACCTTGCCCTGGCGCGCAATGTCGGACAGGCCATCGAGGCGGGTCGCCACTACAAGATCTTGGGTCAAAACCTCCTTGTTGCCGATGTCCAGGGCACATCGGTTTTCACGCCACCGGCGCCGTGCCGCGGCGCAGAGGCTACAGCGGCAGACTTCCGGCGGACGGCTCATCGGGCCGAGAGGACTGGATCGGCTTCATGGAATACGACAGTCTGCCTTCGAGCATCGATCCGGAGGAGGGGCGGCTGGCCACCGCCAACCATTGCACCGTGCCGGCCGACACCGCCGAGCCGCCTACCTATTCCTGGTGCGCTCCCTACCGCTACGAGAGAATCGCACAGCTGCTGTCCGAGTTGGATCATCCGAGCCTGGAGGATTTCCAGCGCATGCAGATGGACTATCACTCGTTGCAGGCCGAGCGGCTCTTGCCATGCATCCTGGCCTTTTCCTACTCCGATCCGGATGCTCGAACCGCGGTGGACATCCTGTCGGGGTGGGATTGTAACTGCCCGGCTAACAGCGCCGGTGCGAGCGTTTTTCAGGTTTTCCTGTCCGAATGGACAACTTTGCTCTTGGGTGATGAGCTGGGCGCCCATCTGGATGACTACTACCTGGCCTCATTTCTCGGTTACGCGGTTCAGGATGTCATCTTGGACAATTTGGATGAACCACTGTGGGACAGGAGAGAGACACCCCACAGGGAATCGGCTGCGGATATTCTGGAAGCCGCTTTGGCCGCCAGCGTTAAACGGCTGCGCCGCAGCTGCGGAGCTAACATCGACGACTGGTGCTGGGGACGGCTCCACAGGATTACCCACCACCATGCCGGGGCGACCGGTTGGTTTTCGAGATTGCTTCTAGACCGAGGGCCATACCCCATCGGCGGGGAAACCAATACCGTGAACGCGGCGGTTTTCAACAGAACCGACGAACACTTCGACGTGTTGGTCTATCCCTCGGCCCGTATAATCATGCCACTTGGCGATTTCGACAGGACTGTCGTCGTCGGACCCATGGGGCAGTCCGGTCAGCCGGGACACCCTCACTACGATGACATGAACACCCTCTGGAACGAAGGCGGATACATCCCCTTTCCCTTCAGCCGGCAGCGTATCGAAGAGAGAGCGGTAGCGACCTTGATCCTGGGACCGGAGGATTCTACGAGCCGGTAAAGCGAGTGCTCTCGCTGATGACCTGCTTGAGCTCTACAGCCTCTTGGGGGAGCTTAAAATCCTTGCGCGCCTGGATGTCCCGGGGACTGATGTACTGTACGTCATAGAAAGCCGCGTTGGCCTCGTCGTCGATCTGGATCAGAGCCCCGTCAAGGCTGAGGCCGGCAAAGAATCCCCGGCTGCGGGAATACGAGTAGATCTCCGCCTTCAGCTGCATATCGGTGCTGGCCCGGGCCCTTCGGCCCAGCGGACCGGCCGCCGCGGCCACGTCCACGCCCAGGGTGAGGTTGTCCGTCAACACGCTGTCCACACTCCTGTCGGTCTTGAAGACCAGGACGAAATCCGCGGATTGGGCGCCCAGCTGCCAGCCGATGCTTCCCCCGGACAGGGTGATGAAGATCGGATTGCTCCAGCTGCCGGTTTTATCCCGCAGCAGCAACAGGCCCTTGCCGTATTCCCCGCCGACGATGAATCCCACCTTCACGACGCCCGGAATGATGGCGATCCCGGCTGCGTCCTGCAGCAGGTATTCGGGGACGGTCTTGTCCGGAATCGCCAATATGTCCCGGAAGGCCAACGTGGCGTCGGCGATGCGCCCGATCTGCTCGGCCTGGGCCGGCAGCGTAGCGGCCGGGAGCAGCAGGCACAAGGATAGCAGGATCAGTAGAATTGATTTTCTGTTCATGATATCCCCCTATTCGCTATCTATTTCGACTGCCGGCTCTTTGCCGAGGTTCCGGTGGAGGAAGCTTTGCCCGAGCTCCGTGCCCCGATCTGGGAGCCGCCGGGCTTACCGCCTTTTGCTTGTTCGGTGACGATGCGCACCTTGATTCCGTCCTTCCGCTTCTCCTCTTCCCGAGGGGGAATCAGCACACGGAGAAGTCCGTCTTTGAAGCGGGCCTCTACCTTGTCCCGGTCGAACTTGTCCTCCGGCACGTAGTAACGCTGTTCATCGATGCTCTTGAGCTTGAGACGGCGCTTGAAATACTGGATCCCCTCTTCCTCCTCAGCCACTTTTGGAGCTTTGGCGGAAAAGTGGAGGTAGTCCCCCTTGAACTGCAGGTCGATGTCTTTCTCTTCGAATCCGGCCAGAGCAATCTCGAAGATAAGGCTCTTGTCCTTACTGAGGAAGATGTTCATCGGTGGATAGGAGTAGTAGGGGTAGAAGTCGCCGTGGCTGTGCCACTTGAACTTGTCGCGGAAGTGCTCCCGCATCTCTTCGGCTGATGGAAAGCCCTCGGACACCTTT
>Ga0180432_10006484_pt1 | contig 15155 bp, 8 predicted proteins | sample SS_ome_10_FD_132414 | JGI IMG/M metagenome (GOLD analysis project Ga0180432, IMG submission 132414) | Hypersaline lake sediment archaeal communities from the Salton Sea, California, USA - SS_1_MS_2 metaG | ecosystem: Environmental > Aquatic > Non-marine Saline and Alkaline > Hypersaline >... | reverse complement strand
GGCAGCCCGAGCAGCCGCCCAACCAGATAGTGGCGCGTCTTCCACGTTCCATTCCTTCTTGCTCCTTGCGGTGACGATGTCGTTGAGCCGGGTCGGGTCGCGCTGCATCTCGGCGGCGGTCACCCCGATCTGAAAGAGCGCTCCCGTCGGGCATGACTGCACGCACTTCCCGCACGAGGTGCAGGTCAGCGAGTCGCCCCATGGTTCGTTCATGTCGGTGACGATGTGGCCCTCGCCGCCGCGGCCCGCAAGGTTCTTCGTGCCGGCCCCCTCGATGTGCCAGCAGGTCCGCACGCAGCGCGCGCACAGGATGCAACGGTTGTGGTCCATCCCGAACAACGGATGGGTGAGGTCCATCCCCCACTTCGGGTAGCAGTAATCGTAGCGCACGTGGTCCATGCCCTGCCGGTAGGCGCGGGCCTGGAGTTCGCAGTTGCCGTTGGCCACGCACACCGCGCAGACATGGTTGCGCTCGGCGAACAACAGCTCGAGGATCATCTTCCGGTACTCCTGCAGCCGCTCGCTGTTGGTGTGCACCACCCAGCCTTCCCGGACGGTCGTCGTGCAGGCCGGCAGCAGCTTCGGGATCCCCTCGACCTCGACCAGACACAGGCGGCACGACCCGCTGTCGTAGATGCCGTCCATGTGGCAGAGCGTGGGAATATCGATACCGGCGTCGCGGGCGGCCGCCAGCACGGTGGCGTCCTCTTCGGCGCTGACCGGCTTGTCGTCGATGGTGAGTGTCTTTACGGCCATGACTCGTTCTTGCTGAGGTTGCCTTCAACCGACGGAGGCTTCCTTCGCGGCAGACGCCGCCCCGATCCCCGAAAACGGATCGGGCCGGAGCAGCGCCTCGTATTCCCCGCGGAAAAACCGCAGCGTGCTCAAAACCGGGTTCGGCGCCGTCATCCCAAGCCCGCAGAGACTCGTGCGCCTGACCATGTCGCAGAGTTCCTCGAGCTTCGCAAGATCCCGGGCGTTCGCCCTGCCCTCGATGATCTTGGTCAGCATGTTGTGCATCTGCACCGTGCCGGCCCGGCACGGGATGCACTTGCCGCACGACTCGTCGCGGCAGAACTCCATGAAGAAACGCGCCACGTCAACCATTCCCGTGGTCTCGTCCATCACGATCATCCCTCCCGATCCCATGATCGAGCCGAGTTCGGTGAGGGATTCATAATCGACGGGCGTATCGAGATGCTCGGCGGGGATGCACCCTCCCGACGGGCCGCCGGTCTGCACCGCCTTGACCGTCCCGCCGTCCGGCGCGCCGCCGCCCATCTCCTCGACGATGGTGCGCAGGGTGGTTCCCATCGGGACTTCGATGATGCCGGTGTTGGTGATCTTGCCGGCCAGCGCGAAGACCTTGGTTCCCTTGCTCTTTTCGGTGCCGATGTTGGCGAACCACTCCGCGCCGTTCCGCACGATGGGCGCCACGTTCGCGAACGTCTCAACATTGTTGATGAGCGTCGGACACCCCCACAACCCCCTCTCCGCCGGAAACGGGGGACGCGGGCGCGGAACCCCGCGCTTGCCTTCGATCGATGCCATCAGTGCCGTCTCCTCGCCGCAAACAAACGCCCCCGCCCCAATCCGCAGGTCGATGTTGAAGTTGAACGGCGCCTCGAGAATCCCGCCCCCGAGCAGGTCCGCCTTCTTGGCCTCCTTGATCGCCATCTGCAACCGCTCGATCGCCAACGGATACTCGGCCCGCACGTAAATGTAGCCCTGCTCGGCCCCCACCGCATAGGCCGCGATCGTCATGCCCTCGATGATGGCGTGGGGGTCGCTCTCGAGAATGGTGCGGTCCATGAAGGCCCCGGGGTCCCCCTCGTCCGCGTTGCAGACGATATACTTGCGGTCGCCCGACGCCTTCGCGACCGTCTGCCACTTGAGGCCGGTCGGATACCCGCCCCCGCCCCGGCCGCGAAGCCCGCTGTCCATGATGGTCTGGACCACTTCGTGCGGTTCCTGTTCGCGAAGCACATGCCGGAGGCCGAGGTACCCGTCGGCCGCGATGTAGGACTCGATGCGCTCGGGGTCGACCTCCCCGCTGTTGCCGAGCACCACCGACTGCTGCCGGGTGAAGAACGGATGGCGGGGATCGCCAACCTCGAGGTCCGCCTTGCCGCCGCGCTTGACCGCCTCGATGATCGCCTTCGCGTCGCCGGGCTCGACCTTGCCGTAAAGGGTCTCGTCGGGATCAACCTGCGCGAGGGGACCCTCACAACAGAGCCGCATGCAGCCCACCCCGCGAATCTCGACCTCCGCCTCGAGGCCGGACTCCCTCACCGCCGTCTCAAGGTTGTTCTTCAGGTCCGCGGCGCCCTGCGAGGCGCAACCCGCCGCCATGCAGCACCGGACGATGGTCCTCTTGCGCGAGGCGAGTTCCTTCTCCTTGATTTCCTGGAGTTCACTGAGCGTCATGACCGGTCCACTCTTTCAGTTTTGCGAGGGCGTCGTCGGGGGTCTGCTTGGCGCACACCACGCCGTCGTATGTCACCGCCGGCGCCACGCCGCAGGCGCCGATGCACCGCGCCGTCAGGAGGGAAATCTTTTTGTCGGGCGTCGTCTCGCCGGCCTTCACGCCGGCGGCCTTCTCCACCGCCTCCTGCACTTTGTCGGCCCCCTTCACATAACAGGCCGTCCCCATGCACACCACGCAGGTGTGCTCGCCCTGCGGCTTCAGCGTGAAGTAATGGTAAAAGGTCGCCACCCCGTAAACCCGGCTCGGCGGCAGCTTCAAATAGTGCGAGATGAAGATCAACAGGTCGTCCTCGAGATAACCGAAAAGCTCCTGCGCCTTGTGCAGAACTTCGATCAGGGCATCGGCCCGGAACTGGTGCCGCTTCATGAAGACCTCAAGGATCTTGAAACGCTTGTCACCGCTCGCATGCTCCATGACCCCTTCAATGCGCTTCGGGCTGGGTTGTTGAATCCGCGGCATGAGTCGTGATGTTAGGTTGCTGCACAAGGCGCCCGGCAGGACGGGCGGTCCGAACCGGCGCCGCCGTCCAGACCATGGAACCGAATCCCCGAAAGAAGGGAATCCTGCCCTTCCAACTCATCATTCGCTTCCACGAGGCTTTACCTACAGGCGCCTTTCAAACCGTTCAATGGCGCTTGCTGCGCGCCACTTCCGAAAACCTGTGCACCAATTCCGTCTCCCCTGCCGTCCTCCGATTTGCTGCGCAGTTCCCGCGGATTGCCTGGCAGATCTCACCATGCGGGATTTCCCCCGCAGGGTTTCATGCTAGGGTTGTTTCGTGCATGAAGCGTCGATCATGGAAGCCGCGCTGCAGTCCGCGGAGGACGAAGCCCGCCGGGCCGGCGCGGACCGGATCACGCGCCTGCGGCTTCGGGTCGGAGTCCTCTCGGGAGTCGTCCCGGAAGCTCTCGAGTTCGCCTTTGAGTCACTGCGGGAGGGAACCATGGCGGCTGGCGCGGCGTTGGACATCGAGACCGTTCCCGCCGTCTTTCGCTGCCTCGAATGCGGGGCCATGCCGGAGCTTGACGAGATAACCTTCGCCTGCCCGGCCTGCCGCGGCAGCATGGTCGTCGATCACGGCGGAAACGAACTGGAACTGTCCCAACTGGAGGTGGACGGAGATGTGTGAGCGCGGCCACCCTCGAACCCTCCTGAGAAAAACGAGCCTTTTCTCACGCCAACTCGGGGAGGAACTCATTGAAGGCGCCGGACATCCCGGTCCGTGAGCCCCGCTATCATCGCGCACCGTGTCGCCTCCGCGCCACGATCAGTGCAAGATGGCAGCCGGTCGCTTCGTTTTTCCGGAGGCGGATGATGCACGGAATAGCGAGAACGACCCTCATGGCGGGCCTGCGGTTCTTCTGCGTGGCGGGGGTGTTGGCAAACGACGCGGGTGAAGCGTCCGGCACGCCGCGCGATCGTCTGCCCCCCGAGGTGGAAGAAATCGTTCTCGCCGTCCGCGGATTGGGGCCCGACGGCCATTGGTACGCGAACTTCGGCGAGTACGCTCCGGAAGGGCTGCGGTCCAAACCGACCTACCCGTCCGGCTCACAATTGCGGGCCGTGAACCTCCGCACCGGCGCGGTGCGAACCCTCCTCGCCGACCCGAAGGGCGGAATCCGCGACCCTCAAGTGGATTACGACGCGGAGCGCATCGTCTTCTCCTACCGGCCCGGCGGCAGGAAGCATTACCACCTCTACGAAATCGGCGTGGACGGTTCGGATCTCCGCCAGTTGACGGACGGCCCGTGGGACGACATCGAGCCCTCATACCTGCCGGACGGAGATCTCATCTTCGTCAGCAGCCGCTGCAAGCGCTGGGTGAACTGCTGGCTGACCCCGGTGGCGGTGCTCTACCGGCGCCATCGCGACGGCTCCGGGATCCGGCAGATATCCAGCAACATCGAGCACGACAACACCCCGTGGCCGTTGCCGGACGGGCGCGTCCTCTACACCCGCTGGGAATACGTCGACCGCAGCCAGGTCCACTACCACCACCTCTGGACCGCCAACCCGGACGGCACCGCCCAGATGGTCTACTACGGAAACCTCCATCCCGGAATCGTGATGATCGACGCCAAACCGGTTCCGGATTCGGAGCAGGTGGTCGCAATCTTCTCCCCCGGCCACGGGCGCAAGGAGCACATGGGAAAAGTCACCCTTGTCAGCCCCAAGTCCGGCCCCGACGCCCGGCCCGCCGCCCGTGATCTCACGAAGGGCGGAAACTATCGCGACCCGTGGGCGTTTTCGGGGAACTGCTTCATGGCCGCCCGGGACGCCTCCCTCGTCCTCTTCGATGCCGAGGGACGCGAGGAAGCCCTCTACACCCTGCCCCCGGAAGAGACCCGCAAGGGATGGTGGTGCCACGAACCCCGGCCGCTCACGCCCCGGCCCCGGGAGGTGATCCTCGCCGGCCGCGTCGACCCGGAACAGACCACCGGCCGCATGCTCCTCATGGACGTCCACGCGGGCCGCAACATGCAGGGCGTCAAACCGGGCGAAATCCGCGACCTCCTCGTGCTCGAAACCCTGCCGAAACCAATCAACTACACCGGCGGAATGGAACCCCTCAGCTACGGCGGCACCTTCACGCTCGAACGCATCCTCGGAACCGTGCCCGTCGAAAGGGACGGCTCCGCCTACTTCGAGGCGCCCGCCATGCGCAGCGTCTTCTTCGTGGCGCGCGACGAAAATGAACGCGCCGTGAAACGCATGCAAAGCTTCACCGGCGTCCAGCCCGGCGAAACCCTCGGCTGCGTCGGCTGCCATGAACACCGCACCAGTTCCCCGCCCGCATTCGACAAGGCCCTCCCGCTCGCCGTGCAGCGGCCCCCGAACGTCATCAAACCGGTCCCGGGCGTGCCGGACGTCATCGACTTCCCGCGCGACATCCAGCCCATCCTGGACCGCCACTGCGTCGAGTGCCACCACGTCGGCCGGGCCGAGGGCGGCGCCATCCTGACCGGCGGCCGCGGCCCGCTGTACTCCCACAGCTATTTCACCCTGACCGTCATGCACCAACTGGCGGACGGCCGCAACCTCCCCCGGAGCAACTATCCCCCCCGCGCCCTCGGCAGCGGCGCCGCGCCCCTTCTCGACAAGCTCCACAAGGGCCACCACGAGGTCGCGGTTCCCCCGCGGGAACGCCGCCTCGTGCGCCTCTGGCTCGACAGCGGCGCGGCCTACCCGGGAACCTACGCCGCCCTCGGCAGCGGCATGATCGGCGGATACGAAATGAACAAGCAGGTCATCAACCACGACCGCAACACGCCCGAGGCCCGCGCCGCCGCCGCGGTCATCGGCAGGCGCTGCGCCTCGTGCCACGACCCCATGAAAAAACCTCTTCCCCGCTCGCTGTCCGACGAGATCGGCTTCAGCTTCTGGCAGCCCAACCTCGGCGACCGCCGCATCCGGCGCAACCGCCACATCGTCTTCAACCTCACCCGGCCGGAGAAATCGTTGATACTACTGGCGCCGTTGGCGCGCTCCGCCGGGGGTCGCGGCGTCTGCCGCCCGAAGGATGCCGGCGACGGCGACGATCACGATCCCGTCTTCGCTGATACCGGCGACCCGGGATACGAGGCTCTCCTGGCCCTCTGCCGGGCCGGAAAGCGCACCCTCGACGACCACCCGCGTTTCGACATGCCCGGCTTCCGGCCCCGCCCCGAATGGGTGCGCGAGATGAAGGACTTCGGCATCCTCCCCGCCGGCTTCGATCCGCGGCGCACCCCCGTCGACGTCTACGAAATCGAGCGTCAATATTGGAAATCCCTGCACTACCAACCCCGTAAATGATAAGGAGACCCGACCCCGAGATGACACCCGACAACATCACTACGGACCGGAACCCCGGTCCACGGACCCCGCACACCCCATGGCATGCCGCCCTCTTCGCGGCAACGCTCCTGATCCCGGCGGCCGGCGCTGCGGCCGCCCCGGTGGACATGGTGGCGTCTCCCGCCGGAGACCGCCTCTACGTCGCCATGCGCGACGGCTCCGCGATCGCTTCGGTCGACCCCGAGGCAGGCAAGGTGCTGCGCGTCATGCGGCTCGAACACAAGCCAACCGGCCTCGCCCTCTCCCCGGACGGCTCCAAACTGCACGTCACCTCGGGCCTCGGCAAGGGACGCTGGACCGAACTCGAGACCTCCTCCGGCCGCGTCCTCCGCGAACTCGCCGTCGGGCATTCCCCCATGGCGCCGGTCGCCTCAAGGGACGGAACCCGCCTCTACCTCTGCAACCGCTTCGAAAACTCGGTCGAAGTGATCAACCTCGACACCGGCAAGAAGGCCGCATCCCATGCCGTGACCCGCGAGCCGGTCGCCGCCGTGATGCGCCCCGACGGCAAGGCCCTCTTCGTCGCCAACCACCTCCCGGCCGGCGCCGCCGACGGCGGATACATCTCGGCCGCCGTCACCGTGATCGACACCGCCAGCGGCGCCACCCACCGGATTGCCCTGCCCAACGGCTCGACCGGCCTCCGCGGGGCCGCTTGCTCCCCCGACGGCGCGTTCGTCTACCTCACCCACACCCTCGCCCGCTACGGACTGCCAACCACCCAGCTCGACCGCGGCTGGATGAACACCAGCGCCGTGAGCGTCATCGACGCAAGAAAATTCGAATACCTCGCGACCGTCCTCCTCGACGAAATCGACCGCGGCGCTGCCAACCCGTGGGGCGCAGCCTGTTCTCCGGACGGCATGATCCTTGCCATCGCGCACGAGGGAACTCACGAAGTCAGCCTCATCGACCGCGCCGGGATGCACAATCGCATCGCACGAGCCGCCAACGGCGAAAAGGTCACCGAGGTCAGCTCTTCGCTCGATTCCATCCAGAACGACCTCGCCTTTCTCAACGGCATCCGCCGGCGCGTGGCCATCGACGGATCCGGCCCCCGCGCCGTGGCCATCGCCGGAAGGCTGGCGGGAGCGGCCTGTCACTTCTCGGACAGCCTGTCCCTGGTCGACCTCGCCTCCGACCCGCGCTCGGTGAAGGTCCGCCGCGTGCCCCTCGCGAACACCGGCAAGCCAAGCCTCGTCCGCCGCGGCGAGATCCTCTTCCACGACGCCACCACCTGTTTCCAGCACTGGCAAAGCTGCGCCACCTGTCACCCTGACGGGCGCAGCGACGCCCTCAACTGGGACCTCCTCAACGACGGCATCGGAAACCCGAAGCAAACCAAGAGCATGCTGTTCTCGATTCAGACCCCCCCCGCCATGATCTCCGGCATCCGCTCGACCGGCCAGGCCGCCGTCCGCGCCGGCATGAAACACATCCAGTTCGCGGTCCGCCCCGAAGAGGAAGCCGTCGCCATCGATGCCTACCTCGAAAACCTCGAACCGGTCCCCAGCCCCGCCCTCGTCGACGGGAAACTCTCCCCGGCCGCCGCCCGCGGAAAAGCCGTCTTCGAAAAGGCCGGCTGCGCTGTCTGTCACAACGGACCCCACTTCACCGACAAACGCAGCCACGACGTCGGAACCGGACGCGGCCGCGAAAAGGCCGTCAAATGGGACACCCCCACCCTCCGCGAAGTCTGGCGCACCGCCCCCTATCTCTACGACGGACGCGCCCCGACCCTCGAAGCCGTCTTCACCGAACACAACCCCGGGGACCGCCACGGCAAAACCAGCCACCTCTCCAAAGACGAACTCCACCACCTCGTCGAGTTCGTCCGGTCCCTCTGAAACCGCCTCGAGGCATGCTCCCCGGTGGTGTCGCCCGCAGTCGCGGGCTCAACCACCGGCCGGTCGCTCTCACGCCGCCGGCCTGGATGTCGCGAATGCCCAAACCGTGGTGCAGACCTTTCGCCTGCCGTTCGCTCCGGCCGCCATCCCTTCGACGCCATCTCGAAACTTGACTGGCAGCATGCTCATGGTCATGATTCCCTGAGGCCACCATCCCGTCCCATGCTGCGCCTTGGTTGCGGCGCCGGGCACAACCTTGCACTCCATCCGGGGTTTGACCCCGTGGGTCTCCGGCTCCGTGCCGCCCTGCCTCCGTATCGATTTCACGCCCCACCGCAAATCATTTACAATTGATGAAAGTTTCGCCGCATCGCGACTGAATACCTCGGTAGCGTGTAGGAAGGCGATTGAGGATGAAGGATCACGTTGCGCTCCGCTGGGCCGCAAAGAGGCCCAAGCTCGCGATGCTGCTCGCCGTTCCGGCCATGGCGGCGGCGCTGGCCGCGTCGGCCTCCGATCTCTACACCCGGACGTCGTGGCCCATTCCCGAGAGCGAGCTGGACCGCCTCGTCTTCGGGGAGCTGCGTCAACACGGCCTCGAGCCCGCCCCTCCTTGTGCCGACGCGGTGTTCCTGCGGCGCGTTTATCTTGACCTCATCGGAACCCTCCCCACTCCGGCGGAGGTCATCGGTTTCCTCGAGGACAAAAGCCCGGACAAGCGCGCCGCCTTGGTCGATTTCCTCCTCGAACGGGACGAATACGCCGACTACTGGGCGATGCGCTGGGGCGACGTGCTGCGCATCAAGTCAGAGTTCCCGATCAACCTCTGGCCGAACGCGGTGCAGGCTTACCACCGCTGGGTCCACGACGCCCTGCGCGCCAACATGCCTTACAACGAATTCGCCCGCCGCCTGCTGACATCGAGCGGAAGCAACTTCCGGGTCCCGGAAGTCAACTTCTGCCGCGCCGTGCAGGGGCAGGATCCTCGCGCCCTCGCCGCCGCGGTGGCCCTCACGTTCCTCGCGAGCCGCCTCGATGCATGGCCCGAAGACCGCAGGGACGGACTGACCGCCCTCTTCTCCCGCGTCGCCTTCAAGGGAACCGCGGAATGGAAGGAAGAAATCGTCATGTTCGACCCCCGCGTCGCGGAGGGCATGCAGGGCATGATGCCCGACGGGACCACGGTCGAGATCGACCGTCACGAGGACCCGCGGATCGCCTTCGCCGACTGGCTCATCGACGGGAGCGGACGGGACTGGTTCTGCCGCGCCATGGTGAACCGCACCTGGGCATGGCTCTTCGGCCGGGGGCTCGTGCACGAAGCCGACGACATCCGCCCCGAGAACCCGCCGGTGCATCCCAAGGCCTTCGCCCACCTCGCCGGCGAATTCGCGCGGCAAGGGTCCGACGTGAAGGAATTGCTCCGCCTCATCGTGAATTCCCGCTGCTACCAGCAATCCTGTCTGGCGCGGAGCGAGTCCGCCGAGGCCATCCGGCACTTCGCCTGTTACCCGGTCCGCCGCATGGACGCCGAGGTGCTCATCGACGCCCTGTGCCAGCTGACCGGCACCGGCGAGAGCTACAGCAGTCAGATCCCCGAGCCCTTCACCTTCATCCCCGAAGACCAGCGCACGGTCGCCCTCGCCGACGGCAGCATCACCAGCGCCTTCCTCGAAATGTTCGGCCGCCCGCCCCGCGACACCGGCCTGATGTCGGAGCGCAACCGCAAGCCGTCCGACGCCCAGGCCCTGCACCTCCTCAACTCGACCCATCTCCAGAACAAGCTCGAACGCTCGGGGAAAATCCGCGCCCTTCTCCGGAAACACGCCAAGAACCCGCGAGCCGCGGTGCGCACCGTCTACCTCGCCCTCCTGTCCCGCCGCCCGGCCAACGACGAAGTGCAGGCCGCCCTCGATTACGCCAGGACGCCCGGCATCAATCACAAGCAGGCCGCCGACGACCTCGTGTGGGCCCTCGTCAACAGCAAGGAGTTCCTCTATCATCACTAACCCCCCCCAAACCCATCACCACCATGCATCATCACGGCCCGATCAATGACATCACGCGCCGCGAGGCCATCCGCCGCGGCGTGCTCGGGGCGGCCGGCGTGGCCGCCGCCGGCCACGGGGTCCCCGCGCTCTGGGCCGCCGCTCCCGCCCCCCCGAAGGCCAGGGCGAAGGCCGTGATCCAGATCTGGCTGTGGGGCGGACCCGCACACATCGACACCTTCGACCCGAAGCCCGAAGCGGGAAGCGACTACTGCGGCGACTACTCCTCCCCCATCGAGACCAACGTCTCCGGAATCCGAATCCACGAGTTGCTGCCGAAACTGGCGAAGCACGCCGACAAATACGCTCTGATCCGAAGCCTCACCCACGGCCAGAACGGCCACGAAACCGCGGCATACATCACCCAGACCGGCCGCCACCCGGACCGTCTCGTCTATCCGTCGATGGGCGCCGTGGTCTCCAGGTTCAAGGGATACGGGCAAGGATACAAGGGCCTCATCCCTCCCTACGTGGTGCTCACGAGGGCGCAGGGCCGCTTTTCCGAGTCGGGCTTCCTCGGGCCTCGCTACAAGCCGTTCGTGACGGGCGGCGACCCGAACCGCTCGCGCTTCGTCGTCGAGGGGGTGGTGGCCCGGGGGATCACCGATGAGCGCCAGCGCTCCCGCCGCAAACTCCTCGACTCCCTCGACTCCCTCGGCCGCTCCATGCCCGGCGACCCGAACTTCGAACTCCTCGACCGCTCCGTCGACAAGGCCTACGACATGATCCTCGGTGACAGCGGAAAGATCTTCGACCTCTCCACCGAACCCGATGCAAAACGCGAGGAATACGGCCGCACCACCTTCGGCCAGTCCTGCCTCATGGCGCGCCGCCTCGTCGAGACCGGCGTGCCCTACGTCACCATCAATTACAACGGATGGGACACCCACAAACAGCACTTCCAGACCATGCGGCGCAAGCTGCCGGAACTCGACGCCGCACTCTCGACCCTCCTCGCCGATCTCGCCGGCCGCGGGTTGCTCGACTCCACCATCGTCTGGTGCAGCGGCGAGTTCGGACGCAGCCCGAAGATCCAGTGGGATCCGCCATGGAATGGCGGACGGGGGCATTTCGGCCGCTGCTTCTCGGCCCTCATCGCCGGCGGCGGCTTCCGCGGCGGGCAGGTCATCGGCGCCTCGGACAAGACCGGCAACGAGGTGGCGGAACGCCCGGTGCATCCGCGCGACCTCCTGCGAACCGCCTACATGCAGCTCGGCATCAACCCCGACGCCAAGCTCCCGAATCCGCGCAACCTCGACCTCAAGGTGATGCCCGATTCGCAGGATGGCGCCCCGGAAGGGGGCGGCCACCTGAAGGAATTGATCTGAGGAACCCCGATCTCCGCCCGCCATGAAACCAGGTTGTTGCCTCGCGTTCTTCGCCTTGCCGGCCCTCCTGGCGGCGGACGCTCCGGCGCAATCCGACCCGAACGCGCCAAACCTCGGTTACCTCTACCCGGCCGGCGGCCGGCAGGGGGGCGCCGTCAAGGTCCTCGCCGGCGGCCAGCGGCTCCACCGCGTCGACGGCGCCATCATCACCGGCAAGGACGTCGAGGTCTCCGTCGGGAAGTCCTACCGGCCGGTGCGCAACCTCAACGGTGACCAGCGCCAGCTCCTCGTCCGCATGCTCAAGGAACGCGCCGGCATCCTCGCCGCCAATGGCAAAAAGCCGCACGCCGCGAAAAACGAAAAGCCCGCGCGCCCCCGCCCCAAGGCAACCGCCAAGTCAAAACCCGGCGCCGCAAACGACGACAAGAACAAGACCGAAAAAAAAGAGGAGGAACCCGTCACATTGCCGGCCCATCCGCTGCTCGAAAACATCGAACGGATGAACCTGCGACAGCTCGAAGTCGTCCGCCGAACCTTCCTCCGCCGCAACCGCAACCAGCTCAACCCGCAAATCGCCGAACTGGTCTCCCTCGAAGTCAGGATCGCCCCCCACGCCCAACCCGGCGACCGCTCGATCCGCCTCGTCACCCCCAAGGGGCTCAGCAATCCCGTCCGCTTCCAGATCGGCGCCCTGCCGGAGCGGCTCGAACAGGAACCCAACGAACCCCGCCCCGACCCCAAGCTGCCCCCGCTTGAGCCGCTCGCCCTGCCGGTGGTGGTCAACGGACAGATCCTGCCGGGCGACGTCGACCGCATCCCCTTCCGCGCCCGGAAGGGAGACCCGGTGGTCGTCGAGGCGCGAGCCCGCCGCCTGATCCCCTACCTCGCCGATGCCGTCCCCGGCTGGTTCCAGATCGTGGTCACCCTCTACGATGAACATGGTAACGAGGTGGCCTACGCCGACGACTTCCGCTTCGACCCCGACCCCGTCCTCCGCTACGAGATCCCCGCCAACGGCGTTTACCAGCTCGAAGTCCGCGACGCCATCTACCGCGGGCGGCGGGACTTCGTCTACCGCATCCGCCTCGGAAACGTGCCCGTCGTCACCGAGATGTTCCCGCTCGGAACCCGCCAGGGCCTCATCTCGAAGGGCCGGGTCCGCGGCTGGAACCTCCCGGCCGCCACCGTCGACTTCAACCCGGGCGGCAGCGGCGGACCGATCCGCACCACCACCCTCGCCACCCGCAAGGGATGCTGCAGACCCGTCTCCTACGCCGTCGACCCCCTCCCGCGGGTCTTCGATCGCGAACCCAACAATGATCCGCCCAAACCCCAGTCCGTGAATCCCGGAACCGTCGTCGACGGACGCATCGACAACCCCGGCGACCGCGATGTCTTCCACTTCCGCGGCCAAGCCGGCCAGAAAGTGGTCGCCGAGGTCCTCGCCCGCCGCCTGAACTCGCCCCTCGACTCGAAACTGCAGCTCCTCGACGCCCGCGGACGCGTCCTCGCATGGAACGACGATCACATGGAAAAACACGGCCATCTCCACCTCGGGCCGGGCCTCCTCACCCACCATGCCGACAGCTACCTGCAGGCCACCCTCCCCTCGAACGGTCCCTATTTCCTCGTCCTCGCCGACGCCCAGAACCACGGCGGCTCGGCCTATGCATACCGGCTGCGCCTCTCGGCCCCCCGGCCGGGATTCCTCGCCTCCGTCTCGCCTTCGAGCCTTCTCGTCCCGGCGGGCGGACACGCCCCCCTGCACTTCCATATCAGCCGGACGGACGGCTTCAACGGACCCGTCGAGTTCGAGTTGCTCGACCCTCCCCACGGATACCGTCTCCACGGAGCCCGCATCCCGCCCGGCTGCAGCCGCGTCCGCGCCACCCTCGAAGCCCTCCACAAGAAGCAGACCAAGCCCCTCGAACTGCGGTTCAAGGCGCGCGGAGTGACCGGACACCGCACCATCGAGACCACCGTCCAGCCCGCGGACAATCGCATGCAGGCCTTTCTTTGGCGTCACCTCGTGCCGGCCGAACAGTTTCTCGTCATGCTCCGCTCCCGCGGCCGGCCGCCGCGCCTCGCGCTCAAGTCCGGCCAACGCCTGCGTCTCGCCCGGGGAACAACCGCCTCCGCCCGCATCGTGGCCGAGGAGGGCAAGCTGCCGGACTCCCTCCTCCTCGAACTGAACGACCCCCCGCCCGGCCTCTCGATCCGTTCCTTTGACAAGCTGCCGGACGAACTGTCCATCATGATCGAAGCCGAGTCATCCGCCGAGACCGGCATGGCCGGCAACCTCATCGTCGAGGCATGGGTCCAGCCCCCGCACATCGCGGGCCGGAAACCCCGCCGCCCATGGCTCGCCGGCATCCTGCCCCCCATCCCCTTTATTGTGACCCAACCCTGAACTTCATGATCGATCCCACTCCCGATTCCTGTTCCGTCATGTCTTCCCGGCCCGCCCAGATCCGCACCGAGTGGTTTGTCATCGCAGCCCCCTCGCTCCGTGCCTCCATCCACGTGTCGCGGTTCGCCCCCCCGCGGAAAGCCGAGGAACTTCACCTCTTCATCCAGCCCGCCGAGCCGGGACCGGTGGAGACTCAATTGCCACAGATCGAGCGCGCTTACCGCATTGCGCAGTCCGAACTCGGCATCGACCCATCCACCGCCGTCTTCCGGCGCTTCTTCTGCAGCGATCCCGTGAACCAGGCCGAACTCCTCCAACGCAGCCCCGTCGCCTGCCGCCGGACCGGCACGGAACCCTGCAGCGTCTCGTGGGTCGGCCAGCCCGCCGCCCCCCTCGCCAAGATCGCCCTCTGGGCCTATCACGTCCGCGACCCCCGCGGCCCCATCCGCAAGACACAAGACGAAAACACCCTTTCCCTCCACCGCGGCCCGTTGACCCACCACTGGACCACCGGTCTCACCAGCCCGGATCCCGCCAGCTCCCACGACCAGACCGAAACCATCTTCAACGACTACAACCGCTGGCTCAAGGAACGCGACATGACCCTTGCCGACCATGTGGTCCGCACATGGCTCTTCGTCCAGAACATCGACGCCAACTACGCCGGCCTCGTCGAGGCCCGCCGCGAATTCTTCGCCCGCCACGGCCTCACCCCAGACACCCACTACATCGCCAGCTCCGGCATCGAGGGCCACACCGAAAACGTCCGCGCCCTCGTCTCAATGGATGCCTACGCCATCGGCGGACTGCGCCCCGAGCAAGTCCGCTTCCTCGAAGCCCTCGACCACCTCGGCCCGACCGACGCTTACGGCGTCACCTTCGAGCGCGGCACCGCCATCACATACCGCCACCGCAAGCACGTCTACATCTCCGGAACCGCCAGCATCGACCCCGAGGGACGCATCCTCCACCCCGGCGACGTCCGCCGCCAGCTCGACCGAACCCTCGCCAACATCGAGGCCCTCCTCGCCAACGCGGACGCCCGCCCCCGAGACCTCTGTCAGCTCACCGTCTACCTCCGCGACCCCTCCGAGCACGCCGTCGTCCGCCAAGCCCTGCGCAACCACTTCCCCAACCTCCCCATGGCCGTCGTCACCGGCGCCGTCTGCCGCCCCGGATGGCTCATCGAAATCGAAG
>Ga0180432_10006482_pt1 | contig 15156 bp, 25 predicted proteins | sample SS_ome_10_FD_132414 | JGI IMG/M metagenome (GOLD analysis project Ga0180432, IMG submission 132414) | Hypersaline lake sediment archaeal communities from the Salton Sea, California, USA - SS_1_MS_2 metaG | ecosystem: Environmental > Aquatic > Non-marine Saline and Alkaline > Hypersaline >... | reverse complement strand
GGATAAAAACACAGTAATACCCACTTCCCTTTATATTCAGAAAGACCTATGTTCATAAACTTGCCGTTGTAATAAGCGGGAGCAGTAAAATCAGGTGCCGGTTTCCCTACTTTTACCATTGCTTGTTTCGCCTCCTTTGCATTCGACTCGGTAGTCGGAGCAGTTTCAAAGCTTGGTTTCTTAATGGGCGGCCTCTGGCATCCTGGCTTGAACTCTTCAGGCATAAAATAAACCTCCTTCCTGTTAGATGTCCTATTTATTATATACTACTTTCAGATTATGCAATGTATGTTCCCTATAGAACTTAACGGGGCATAAGCGGTTATTTTTTATTAATCGCGGTCTAGGGGTTGCGTTTCTTCCTCGAAATAGCGATGAAAGCGGCGAGGTAGGTCATGGTAATCAAGGTTAGATATCGCAGCTGAGAAATCCCTTGAGTTTAGAGTGTTCCAGAATAGAACTGTACTACGTTGTAATTTCTCACTTTTAGCGTCAGCAATTAAGGCCGCTAAGGTTTTCCCCGTATAGGTGCCTTCCAGCTTGATTCCTTCACAATCTCTTATCAGAGAGACTGCGTCCATTCCCTCCTTGGTGAAGAGTGCATATTGCTTTCCACAATAATCATGTCTGATTTCAACATCCGCTGCGGATAACTCGAACATGGGAAAGGAACCATCCAGCGAATTAATTAACGAGTTAGTCTTTTTGATAAGTTTAATCATATCCCTGGTATTTACGAATTTTTCACTGGTTACCCTTACGGAGATTACCCGGCTATTAAGATTTGCTGCCTTGAGTCCGAGAATCAATCCGGCGGCTGTACCCATCGTACCACAGGCGACGTAAATATATTCTGGTTCCGGCATTTCGCCATTGGCGATTTGTTCCTTTAGTTCAAGAGCTGCATTTACAAAACCAATCACACCAAGGGGTGAAGAACCGCCGGGAGGGATGAGATGGGGAAAGCGGCCGCTCTTAAGTCTGAATCGTAAAAGCTGATAAATTGTGGCTAAGTAAACTGACGGCATATTTCTTAAAGAGTCCAACTGTGCCCCACACGAGTATAGCTCCGCCCCACAGTAGTGGCTCATGAGCAAATTGCGACGAACATACCGGGCATTCGGCTGGGGCATTAACATAGAGATGCTCTTCAGACCTGCCTGCCGGGCGTATATAGCGGTAGCCAGAGCATGGTTTGACCCGGCACATCCAAAGGCTATAACCTCCTTTGCCCCTGAGCGCAGGGCGTTACCTAAGATAAATTCCAGCTTTCGCGGCTTGTTACCGCCATAGAGTATACCACTCAGGTCATCACGTTTGATATAGAGCTGACTGACGCCTAGCTCCGCACTTAAACGTTCCAGCTTTTCTACAGAAGTAGGGAATGCGCCAAGAGATATGTAAGGAAGCCTTTCTCCCAGCAGCGGATACTGCTCAAATAGCGGAATCATATCAAATCCTTTATTTTCTTCATCCAGAGTGAAGTCACTTTTTATCCCCGCCTCGCACCCGCCCCCAGATTGCCACCGCCTTTGATAGAGAATCAATGTCGGTTGCAGCATCGGAACCTTGATAAAAGCAAAGCTTCATGCAGTTATTTAGTACCAGAGCTCCCACACCCTCAACTCCGGAACGAACCGCTGCCAGTTGCATCACTATGCTTACACAATCGCGGTCTTCGGCAATCATTTTCTGGATACCTCGGATTTGACCTTCGACTCTCTTTAGCCGCCTCAGCAGCATATCCTTAGAAACCTCGGTCTTTTCTTCGTTCTCCACAGTCTCATCCTCCAAATAGCCAGCATTGATATTACCATACCCCGTAGGGTATAATAAATATTGATTGATATTTTAATAATAATACTAGTATATTTTATCACCTATCAGCGCACCATGTCATAACAATAAGTATTAGGAGGTATTTCCGTGCACGCAACAATTCAAAAGCCGATTGACGAGATTCTGGAGTACCTGAAGCCTGGAGAGAGAGTATTCGTCGTTGGCTGCGGCAACTGCGCCGCAAAGTGCCATTCCGGTGGAGAGCCTGAGACCGAGGAAATGGCAGAACGGCTCAAACAAAAGGGAGTCAGCGTTGCCGGGTGGGCCTGCACCGGTAGTGGAGTGAGCCTGTGCAAACTGGCAATCGCGAAAAAGATGCTGAATGAAGATTATAAGGCTCAGACCGACCAGGCAGATTCTTTTCTTATCCTTGCCTGCGGACAGGGAATTCATACTGTGATGGACGCTACCGATGGCGGTCTTGTTCATCCTGGATGCGATACCATCTTCGGAGGTGAAACCGTAAACGACAATTTCATCACGGAATATTGTTCTCTCTGCGGGGAATGTATTGTAGAGTACACCGGCGGGCTATGTCCGGTCACCCTCTGTGCCAAGAGCCTGCTTAACGGCCCCTGCGGAGGAGCCAAGGACGGCAAATGCGAGGTGGATAGAAACCGTGACTGCGGCTGGCAGCTTATCTATGACCGGCTTAAAGAACTGGGGCGGTTAGATGAGATGGATACTTACAGATCACCTAAGAGTAATTCCCGTTGGAGCCGGCCTCGTTCCCTCACTATCGGCGAAGGAGAGTCAACCTTCAAGTCCCTCTCCGGCGAACGCAAGGTCGCCAGTCACGCTTAAAGCAAAGTTAAATTTGAACAAGGAGCATAAATTATAATGAGCAAACTGAAGCAAGCTCTGGAAAGCGGACAATTTGTGGTTACGGGGGAAATAGGACCGCCCAAGGGGGTTAGCCTGGATAAGTGCCTGCAAGATGCCGAGATACTGCGAGGAAACGTGACCGCCGTCAACGTTACCGACCTGCAAAGCGCAGTATTACGCATCGGCTCGTTAGCCGTCTCCACCCGATTAATCGAGCGAGGTCTGGAGCCGGTCTTTCAGCTTACCTGCCGAGACCGCAACCGGCTGGCGCTTCAATCAGACCTGTTGAGTGCCTGGGCGTTAGGCATAGAGAACGTACTGTGTCTTACCGGCGACCACCCAATTTTGGGTGACCACACTGAAGCGAAACCGGTTTATGACCTTGATTCCGTGCAACTGCTCAAAGCAGCCAGCACGCTGAACCAGGGTCATGATATGGCGGGTCATGAGCTGGAAAGTGAACCAGGATTCTTCCTGGGGGCAGTGGTTACACCGGCTTCGGAGCCAGTTGAGCCGCAGATTATCAAGATGAAAAAGAAAATAGAAGCCGGAGCCAGTTTCTTTCAGACCCAGGCTGTTTATGAGCCGGAGAAGTTCGAGAATTTCATGAACCAGATACGGGATTTTAAGGTGCCGGTTATCGCTGGAATCGTAATACTTAAGAGTGCTGCCATGGCCAAGTTTATGAATTCAAATGTGGCCGGAATCAGTGTTCCAGAGAGCATAATCCGGGAGATGGAGGAAACTGCCAAAGAAGACCGCAAGAAGAAGGCGGTGGAAATCAGCGCACGGCTTATCCGTCAGGTCAAACCATTCTGCCAGGGTATCCATATTATGCCTTTGGGCTGGGACGACCTTGTGCCTGAAATCATCAATGCAGCAGGTCTGGGCATTGAGGTAAAAGCTCGGCAAGAAGGGGGATAATGCCCGCCGGCGAGTTTATCTACAAGATTCTTCTCGTTGATGATGACCCCGACTTCGTGGCAGCCACGAAGTCGGTTCTTGAGTCCCGGCATGACTATAAGGTGCTCACCGCCAGTGATGGCGTTTTCGGTCTGGCCATTGCCAGAGCTGAGCGACCAGATCTGATAATCCTGGATGTGCTTATGCCCTTTGAGGATGGCTTCGACACATCGAAAGAGCTAAAAGCCGATCCTGCCCTACGCCAAATTCCGATAATGCTGCTCACCAGCTTTTCACAGCGTAAGGGTGAGACAGATGTCTCTGTTGCCAAGGGCATGGAGCTTGAGGCGGAAGATTACGTTGAGAAGCCGGTAGAACCCCGGGAACTACTGCGGAGGGTAGATAAAATACTTCATTCTCGTTAACGGTACATGTTAAGTATCTGTACTATTGTTTGAAAGCTTTAGAGTTTGCTTAAAGAGCAAAACACATCGTTGTTTGGCTGGCGTCAATCTCAACTCAAAGCTGCGGGTGATAGAGTATTTCACCTTTTGCGGTAATTAAAATTATTCAAAAAAACTTGACAAGATAAAGCAAAAGTCTTATTATAAATATTGAGCATATGTGCATAATATATTCATAAAGAGCGTTAGCTCATAAATTGGGGCAGGAAATAATGGGAAGACGGCAACTGTGGCGAAGGGTCAGTTCAATACCGCTGGTAACCTACTTCAAACCGGCAGGGTTACGTATGGCTGAACTTGAGGAAGCCTGTCTCCTTGTCGAAGAAGCCGAGGCAATCCGCCTTAAGGACGTCGAAAAACTGGAGCAGGAAACTTGCGCTCAAAAGATGAATATTTCAAGGAGCACCTTTTCCCGCCTGCTGGATTCCGCCCGACAGAAAGTTGCTGACGCCCTGCTAAACGGAAAAGCGATACGCATTGAAGGCGGCAACTTTGAGATGGCGGTACGCCGTTTCCGGTGCCTGAAGGGTCACGAGTGGGAAGTGCCTTTTGAGACCATGATATCTGACCCACCCGAGGTTTGTCCTGAATGTAACACGCCAAGTATCATGCCCCTTTTCCCTCCAGGTATGCACCGTGGCGGACATGGCCGAAGAAAGCATTTTAGAGGAGGACTATCCGAGTAATGGTAGTTATGCGGATTATTGATGATTTACTATCAATAATAGACCTTGAAGCACCGGTAAGGGAAGTACGACAGGGCCCGTTTCAGACGGCCGTACAAACACGTTATTGCGGGCTGGCGTCTACTCCACATGAGGCAGGCCCTCACCATGCCAGAAAACCGGTACAGGAGGCCGGCTCGCTCACAGAGAAAACTGCCGTAGACCTTGCCGGCATGGCCAGATCAGAAAGCCTTTATGAAGCGGCTATCGGCATGGCGGCAATCAACTCGTTGCTAGAGGTTAATGAGGAGGATTGTCAAGATCTCAATGCCAGAGACCTTATTGCCGAAAAAGGGGCTGGTAAGAAAGTGGCCATTGTAGGGCATTTCCCCTTTATAGCACAACTGCATGAAGTGGTAAACAAGCTATGGGTCATCGAGAAAAATCCTCAAGAAGGGGATTACACCGAGGCCGAAGCTAAGGATTTCATTCCCCAGGCTGACGTCGTCGGCATCACCGGTACAGCATTTACCAATCATACTATCGAGCAACTATTGGAGCTATGCAATCCCAGAGCTTATGTCGTGTTGCTTGGAGACACCGCTCCCCTGTCACGATTACTTTTTGATTATAACGTTGATGCTATATCCGGCACCAGGGTAGTAGACCCGGACTTGGTCATGCGCTGTGTGAGTGAAGGTGCCACTTACCGGCAGATTAATGGAATTCGTCAGCTTACTATGACAAAATAATTATATCAGGAGGTGAGCAATATGCCATTTGGAGATGGAACAGGACCGCGAGGAATGGGGCCGATGACCGGCCGGGGCGCCGGATTCTGTGCTGGCTTTGCCAGGCCGGGATTTGCCGTCCCGCCGTTCGGAAGAGGCTGGTTTGGCTTCAACCGCGGCTTCGGGCTTGGTGCCGGTCTCAGGAGAGGCCGCGGTATCGGCCGGGGCTTAGGTCGGGGCTGGGTCAGCCCATATCAGTACTATCCTCGCTGGTAAACACTAAAAATGATATTATATTCTAAGGAGGTAAATATGCCTAATGGTTTTGGACAGGGAAGAGGCTTTGGCCGTGGAGGAGGCAGGGGGTTTGGTTTCCGGGGCAGTTCCCCTCCCTGGCCCTATGTAGGACGGGGAAGAGGGGGTCTGCCCAGGGGCAGTTATTACTTTGGTGGCGCAGGAGTGACGGTACCGGGTACTTACCAGCCGCAATCATTCTATTCAGGTATGCCGCCTGCTCCCGGTTATGCGCCTTATTCACCTCAGATGACTCCGGAAGATGAACTTAACTACATGAAAGACCAGGCGCAGGCAATCAAGGGGCAGCTGGAAGAGATCGAGTCCAGGATGCGTGACCTTGAAGCTGATAATAAAGAGTGAAAAACATGCGCTAAACAGAGGTGGTCAATATGCCGAACTTTGATGGTACAGGGCCCCGTGGAAAGGGCCCGATGACAGGTGGCGGCAGAGGTTACTGCGCCATCCCGCTGCCAAACCCGGGACAGAATTTTGATTTATTAAGAAATCAAATACAGATATTGCAGACGGAACTAAAGCAAATCAAGACCAGAATAAAGGAAATAAAAACAAAAACGGAGGTGCATCATGCCAGGATTTGATGGTACAGGCCCCAATGGAATGGGACCAATGACAGGAGGAGGAAGAGGGTTCTGCAACCCCTGGGGAGGCAGACCAGGACGTTATGCCTTGCCCTGGCAGGCTGGCTATGCTTTCCCACGCTACGGGGCATATGGATTTAGTCCAATGGCTCCACAGGTTACCCGAGAGCAGGAAATTGAATTCTTGAAAAGCCAGGCTGAGACGCTGCGGGGTGAGCTCAAAGAACTGGAGAACGAAATAGGGAAACTCTCGGCCGAGGAAGAATAAGGAGTAACATATGAAGATTGCAATTTCAGCTACTGGCACCACACTGGATGCTGAGGTAGACCCCCGGTTCGGGCGCTGCCAGGGCTTTATCATCGCTGACACGGAAACGGATGAGTACGAAGCCATTGATAACGCAAGCGCCATGGCTGCCGGCGGGGCCGGTATCTCAACAGCCCAGATGATTGCCGGTAAGGGAGTAGAAGCCGTCCTGACCGGCAACTGCGGCCCCAACGCGTATCAGGTACTATCCTCTGCCGGAATCAAGATAATAACCGGCGTTTCAGGGAAAATAAAAGATGCTATCGCAGAATATAAGCTTGGTACCTATTCATCATCTCAGCAAGCTAATGTCCCTGACCACTATGGCATGGGTGGAGGCAGAGGCATGGGTGGAGGCGGAGGTATGGGTGGAGGCAGAGGTATGGGTGGAGGCGGAGGTATGGGGCGGAGAATGAACATGTGAATCTGTTGAGGTAAACAGGAATAAATTTACAGGATTGAGGTGAAATATGCCTAGAGGAGATGGAACGGGGCCTCCGCGCGGTACTGCGCAAAGAGGGGGCCGGATGGGTGGTACACGCCCTGGGGCAGGTCCCGGTGGGGATTGTGTCTGCCCGAAGTGTGGAGCCAGAGTGTCCCATAAAATAGGGGTACCCTGTAATAGTATAAGTTGCCCTCAGTGTGGAACAAAGATGGTAAGAGGTTAAGCATATAAGATGATAATATCCGTTGCCAGTGGTAAAGGGGGAACGGGTAAGACTCTGGTGGCGACAAGTCTTGCCCTTTCCCTGCAAGATAAATACAAGGTGCAGCTTCTTGACTGTGATGTCGAAGAACCTAATGACCATATTTTTATGAAACCGGATATTGACCGCAGCGAGGCGGTTTCGATACCCGTACCCAGTGTAGACGAAGAGAAATGCACCCACTGCGGTAAGTGCGCCGAGGTATGCGCTTACAATGCCATTGCCGTTTTAGGAGAATACGTTCTTACCTTCCCTGAACTTTGCCACGGCTGTGGCGCCTGCAGCTACCTTTGCCCGGAGAAAGCTATATCCGAGGTGCCCCATGAGATAGGAGTTATAGAAACTGGATATGCTAATGGCGTAGTCTTTGGTCATGGCAAACTCTACATCGGTCAGGCAATGGCGCCACCCATTATCAGGGAGGTTAAAGAGCTTTCTGATAATGACAAGGTGATTATCATTGACGCCTCGCCGGGAACGTCCTGCCCGGTGGTTGAAGCTATTAAAGGCAGTGACTTCTGTATACTGGTCACCGAGCCGACACCCTTCGGCCTGAACGACCTCGTTCTGGCGGTGGAGACGGTGAGACAGCTTGATATACCCTGTGGCATCGTGCTCAACCGTGCCGGTGTGGGCGATGGTAAGACGGAGGAATACTGCCGTAAAGAGAATATCCCGATACTGCTGACCATCCCCTTGGACACGAATATCGCCAGCTTATATTCTCAGGGTGTTCCACTGGTGGAGGGTATGACCGATTATAAAAAGGGTTTTATTGAGCTTTTCGATAAGATTATGGAGACGGTAAATGAAAGAAGTGCTCATTCTTAGCGGTAAAGGAGGTACAGGTAAGACCAGCATCGTCGGTTCCTTTGCGGCAATCGCCCAAAACAAGGTGATGGCCGATTGCGATGTAGACGCTGCTGACCTGCACCTGCTGCTCAACCCCTCAGTTAAAGAGGAAAATGAGTTTCGTAGCGGGCAGGTCGCCGTGATTGATGAAGAGAAATGCATTCAATGCGACCTCTGCCAGAAAATCTGCCGGTTTGATGCCATCCACGATTACAGTGTTGACCCTATTTCCTGCGAAGGCTGTGGCTTCTGCTCGCGTATCTGCCCGGTTGAAGCCATTACCATGAACGAATGTATGGCTGGTCACTGGTTCATCTCTGACACCAAGCACGGCCCCCTGGTTAATGCACGTCTGGGTATAGCCCAGGAGAACTCCGGCAAGCTGGTAGCGCTGGTCAGGCAGCAGGCTAAAGAACTCGCCGAGAAGAACGGGCTTGACTATGTTATCAGCGACGGGCCTCCCGGCATCGGCTGCCCGGTTATCTCTTCCTTATCCGGAGTCAGCCTGGCACTTATCGTCACTGAGCCGACACTTTCAGGTATACATGATATGGAAAGAGTGCTTGATGTCTGCAAGCATTTTGGTATTCCTGCCATGGTTTGCATCAACAAGTATGACCTGAATGATAGGAATACCACAGCCATCAAAGACTACTGCCGAGAGAATGGAGTTGATGTGGCTGCCATGATTCCCTTTGACAATGCCGTAACCGAAGCTATGGTCAAGGGAGTATCTATCGTGGAAGATTCCGACGGCAAGGTAGCCAGGGAAATAAAAGGTCTGTGGCAAAAAATTGACCGCAGGTTACAGGAATAAGCTATGCCTATCTATGAATATGAATGCACCAAATGCGGTGAACGCTTTGAGCTACGGCGTAATATAGCTGATAGTGACCGGGATATAAAGTGCCCCCAGTGCAAGTCAGAATATCCGCGCCGTGTCATCTCAACGTTCAGTGCGGCTCCTAAAGGTAACTACTGCGCTCCAGGTGGTTCAACCTGAGGCATCAGCTGATGAGGCAGTTTGCCTTGGTAGACAAGCGAAAACGAACTGGCACCCTTTTTCAACCGGTGAAAAACGGGTTTTTAAAGAGGCAGTGATATGCAAGACTTGATTAAGGAGTTTATAGCACAGAAGAAGTTCGCCGTAGTTGGTGCTACCGATAATCCACAGAAGTACGGCAATCAAGTGGTGAAAAATCTCAAGATTCGGGGTTACGAGGTCTATCCCGTAAATCCCAGGCTCAAAGAGTTGGAGGGGTTAGATTGTTATCCTGCTCTTGCCGATATTCCGGTAAAAGTGGATGTCGTCGATTTCGTCGTGTCCCCCGAAGCAACCGAAACTATTTTGAATCAGTGCAAAGACCTGGGATTGAGCCGAATCTGGCTGCAACCAGGCTCGGAAAGCGAAACAGCTATAGCCTTTTGCCGTGAGAATAACCTGAAAGTGGTGCACAGCGTGTGCGTTATGATGAGTTAGAAGGAATGGAGCCAATTAACCTTGACCCGAGGTATTCGACAAGCGACGTGCCGGGGAAGTGTGTTAAGTGCCTGGCTGAGCAAGAACTCAGTAATTGCCTACTGGAGTTGCTGAGAGAAGTGGGCGGTGACAAGGATCTTGTCCAGCGGTTTGAGACACTGGTATCTTTCTTGAAGTCTCCTGAGTCACAGAAGCTGCGGGCTGAATCTGAGAGATGCCTTTCTGAAGGGAAAGAGGTTACTGTCAGGATATGTTTTGTCGATGGCAAACCCAAATACGAGCTTAAAATAAAAGAATAAATTAAATGGAGGTATTCAATGAAATATGCAATACCGGTAAACGGTGGTGTCGTATCGGCGCATTTTGGCCATTGTGAGCAGTTCGCCTTGATAGATGTTGACGAAATAAAGAAGCAGATATTGAATACGGAGCTGGTCAATTCGCCGGGCCACGAGCCGGGGTTACTTCCTCAGTGGCTGGCGGAAAAAGGAGTATCGCTGGTAATTGCCGGCGGTATGGGTTCCCGTGCCCAGAGTCTTTTCCAGCAAAACAAAATTGGCGTCATCACCGGCATTACGGAGACTGACCCGGAGAAGGCAGTCTTAAGCTATTTAAATAACGTTCTGGTAAGCGGGGCTAATATATGCGACCACTAGACCATTTGGTGAGAATAAAGGCAACTGAGAGCAAGTGATGTCTTCAGAGCTGGATTATCTCCAAACGCTGGTGATGGCGGATGCCCGAAAGATATATTCTGAGACGGTGATTGACCACGCCATGAACCCGAGGAACCTGGGAACTATGACGGATGCTGACGGCTTTGCCAGAGTTACCGGGCCCTGCGGCGATACAATGGAGGTCTGGCTGAAGGTAAATGATGGCACAATTACCGATATCAATTTCATGACCGATGGCTGTGGCACCAGCATCGCTTCCGGCAGTATGGTAACCGAGCTGGCTAAAGGGAAAAACATCATTGAAGCTAAAAAGATAAGCCAGAAGGACATCTTAAACGCTCTGGGGGGGCTGCCCGAGGAAAGCCAGCACTGCGCTCTTCTTGCCGTAAATACCATCAAGACAGCCATTAGTGACTGCCTGGCATTGCAGAAAGAGCCCTGGAAAAAGGCTTATCGGACGTACTAAGTGCGTAGGAATGCAACTCAAGGATTATTATCAGATACTTAACATCAGCTATGACGCGAGCGCTGAAGACATCAAGAAAGCGTTCCGCCGGCTGGCGCTGCAATATCACCCGGACCGCAATCCGGAAAGTGTCCTGGAGGCTAATGAAAGATTCAAGGAAATCAACGAGGCTTATGAAGTACTTGGTGATGAGCATAGAAGATGGCAGTACGACAGATTAACAAACCTCTCAAGCTATCCGCGAAGAACGGTGTCTGTAGAAGATATCTTCAATGAAGATATAGGGTCTTCTGATAGCATACTGGAAATGCTTCGAAGGCTGGCTGGTATGGGTTTTGTTGCAAAGGGGATGGGTTGGGGGAAGCCGTGGGGCTGTGGACGCCGACAGGGTGACCAGTGCCGCCGCCAATGGAGGAAAGATATTGACTAGTTCGCTTGTTTACGGTCCTGTCCCTTCCAGGCGGTTGGGCCGCAGCTTGGGGATAAATAATATCCCACCCAAAAAGTGTTCTTATTCCTGTATCTACTGTCAGTTGGGTAGCACTGCGGATATGCAAGTCAGAAGAGAAGCTTTCTACGAACCGCTGGAACTTGCCCGTAGTGTCAGGGGGAGAGTCGGGCAAGTCAGAGAAAAAGGCGAACTCATAGATTATCTCGCCTTTGTGCCCGATGGCGAGCCAACTCTGGATATCAATCTCGGCAAAGAGATAGAGCTTTTGCAAGCGTTGGGCATAAAGATTGCGGTTATTACTAATGCTTCATTCATCTGGCACAAGGACGTACAGCAGGATTTACAGAAAGCTGATTGGGTCTGTCTGAAAGTAGACGCAATAACACCTGAAATATGGCACAGTATTAACAGGCCTCACGAAAAAATAAAGCTTGATAACATTCTGGAAGGGATTCTCGGTTTTGTCAAATCGTTTCAGGGTGAACTTACCTCAGAAACCATGCTTATCAGGGGCGTTAATGATAGTGATCGTGAGGTAAACAAAATAGCTGCTTTCCTGGCGGTGCTGAAACCGGCCAAAGCGTATTTGGCTATCCCGATAAGACCACCGGCCGAACGGATAGAGCCTGCCACCGATCAAGCTCTAAATACTGCATATCAGACCTTTAGTAAGAGGCTGAGCGGGGTCGAGTATCTTATCGGGTATGAGGGAAATGTATTTTCTTCCACCGGCGATGCCACCGACGACCTGTTAAGTATTACTGCGGTGCACCCCATGAGGGAAGATGCGGTAAAGGAATTGCTCGACCGGCTTAATACAGGATGGGGAATTGTCCAGGAGTTGATTAACAATGGCAGCCTGTTGGAATTGGAATACCAGGGGAAGAAATTCTACGCCCGGAAGATACCGGCGAAAGCATCCGGTGAAAATCCAGCTTAAGATAAAGCGGGACTAACAGTAAGGAGAAAAACATGAAGATAGCTGTCTGCGGCAAGGGTGGGAGTGGGAAAAGCACTGTTGCCGCGTTGCTGGCAAATGAAGCCAGGGGCAGAGACTATAAGGTACTGGTCGTGGATTCAGACGAGTCAAATTCCGGCCTCTACCGGATGCTTGGCTTAGACCATCCGCCCGTGCCACTCATGGAACTTGTCGGCGGTAAAAAAGGCCTGAAGCAGAAAATGGCTCAGACCAACATTTTCGCTGCAAGTCATATCTCTCTGGAAGATATATCACCGCAACACCTGGTCAGAAAAGACGGACTTATGCTGGTCAGCATCGGCAAGATACTTCAGTCTCTGGAGGGTTGTGCCTGTCCCATGGGTGTATTGAGCCGTGAATTCCTCAAGAAACTTACCCTTAAATCAGACGAACTGGCTATTGTTGATATGGAAGCAGGTGTGGAACATTTTGGCCGTGGGGTGGAGACCAGCATTGACAGCGTGCTTATTGTGGTCGAGCCTCCCCTGGAGTCAGTAGAGGTAGCTCAAAAAATATATTACCTGGCTCAAGGAATGGACATCCGGAATATCTGGGCAGTTCTTAACAAAGCGACATCGGATGATATCGCAGTAAAAGTGGGGGCTGTTTTGAAAAGGCAGGGGATTCAAGTAATCGGTCGCCTCCATTTTGACACTGATTTGTTTGAATCAAGCGTAGAGGGTAAAGTTCCTGCTGAGGGAAAAGTGGCCGAAGATATACGAGGAGTTCTGAATGTTATTCTTACCGATGTAGCCAAGTGAATCCACGGTTGATTTGAACGGAGGTGAAGAGAGATGTGTCTGGCCAAGGCATTCGTAAATGACTGGAGCGGTCAACCTGTCTGCCAGGATATTGCCCAAATGCGGATAAATGGCGATAGAGTGGAACTGGAAACCCTGTTCGGCGAGGAAAAGGTTGTGCCGGGCAAAGTCATCGAGATAGATTTCACAGCATCCAAGATATTGGTGGAGGAGTACCGAGCCGTTGATGCAGGTGATTAGGAATGTCGCAAACAGGTAAAAAGCCAAAGCTAAGAACGGGACATTCGCAAGATAAAAAAAGTGGGTTTTCTCCTTTTGATGAACTGGCTTCGGAATATGATGCCTGGTTTGACGGTGACGGCAATCTCATCTTCTTCATTGAAGCTAAGGCGTTCAGGACTTTATTAGCTGACTTACCGAAACCCTGGCTCGAAATAGGTGTTGGGAGCGGACGTTTCGCCCAGGCTCTGGGCATAGAGAACGGCATTGATCCATCGCGCAGGCTGGTTGAACTGGCGAGAAAGAGGGGGATAAATGCCCTAAATACCTGCGGAGAAAAGAGGTCCTTTGATGAGGAGTCATTCGGAACGGTATTCCTGATAGTCACCCTGTGCTTTCTGGATTCACCGCTGGCTGTTCTAAAGGAGACCAACCGTATCTTGACACCGGACGGCAAGATAGTGCTTGGGCTGGTCTTGAAGGAAAGTCCATGGGGCCGGTTTTATCAGCAAAAGAAGGCGGAAGGACATCGTTTCTACCAACATGCTACTTTCTACAGTAATGAAGATATTATCAAGCTTCTGGAACAGGCGGGCTTTGTTACTGAGAAAATAATTTCTACACTCTTCCAGAAACCCGGAAACGTGCAACATGCTGAAGAGCCAAAAGAAGGCTATTACCCCGAAGCTGGTTTTACCATAATAGTAGCTGGTAAAAAATGATTATAAAGTGCAACCGCTGTGGTTGCGAAGTCCCAGAAGAAGATTGTTATCAGCATCTTGGGGAGGTGCTGTGCGAGGATTGCTACATTGACGTTAGATATCCGGTAAAAGCCTGTGATCCCTGGGCAGTCTACTCTGCCACGCGGTCGAGGGAGAGTGCAGGGTTGAAGGGAACTGAGGGTCTAACGGAACTACAGAAGAAGATCTACGAGTTCATCAGAGAAAAAGGCAAGGTAACCAGGGAAGAAATTCTGGCAAATTTTAACCTGAGGGACACAGAACTACAGACGCATCTGGCTACATTGAGGCACTGTGAACTGGTGAAGGGACACAAGGAAAACAGCAGGGTTTACCTGGTTCCTTTTGATTTTGATGATTAAAAACTCTCCGGGGGGATGAAATATCATGTTACGGGTGAGAAAAGATTTATGCGTTGGCTGCGGGCTCTGTACAGGAAATTGTCCGCGAGAAGCTATCTCAGTTCAATTCGGAAAAGCACAGATAAACCGGACTAGATGCAACCACTGTGGTATTTGCCTTGATATCTGCCCGCAGGGGGCGATTGTTGAATCTGCCCCTGTGTCACAGGCAGATCTGACAATTATGGTTGGTTCACTGAAACAAAAGGCGGATGACCTTGTTGGGCGTATTGAGAAACACAGGCAGAACAGGAGCGATGTAAAAGGAAGCGAGAGAGATTGAAAACATATCTTGATTGTTTGCCATGCCTCTTGAACCAGGCACTTAGAGCGGCGAGAGTGGCAACTGACGATAAGGCAATTCAACGACAGGTGATAAATGCCGTGGCCGGGATGATTCCGGAGCTACCGCTGGATTTGAAGCCACCAGAAATAGCCCAGCAAGCCTACCGAATTATCAGCGAGATTACCGGTAAGAATGATCCGTTCATTCAATCAAAGATTGAAGCCAACCGCGCTGTGCTTAAGACTTACCCGCGTCTGCAAAAACTGCTACAAGAATCGGTAGACAGGCTGTTTATTGCCTGCAAGCTGGCTATAGCCGGTAATTCCATTGATCTGGGGCCAAAATTTGATTACGGCAGCATTGAAAGTATTATCGATAAGGCCGCATGCCCTCTCCCCCTGATAGTCAATGAATACGATAAGTTATGGAGTAGCCTTAGCAACTGCCAGCATATTCTGTATCTTGGAGACAATGCCGGTGAGATCGTATTTGACCGCCTGCTCATTG
>Ga0180432_10006481_pt1 | contig 15157 bp, 8 predicted proteins | sample SS_ome_10_FD_132414 | JGI IMG/M metagenome (GOLD analysis project Ga0180432, IMG submission 132414) | Hypersaline lake sediment archaeal communities from the Salton Sea, California, USA - SS_1_MS_2 metaG | ecosystem: Environmental > Aquatic > Non-marine Saline and Alkaline > Hypersaline >... | reverse complement strand
TTGGCTTTCGTACTCGATCTTAAAAACATACGCCGCGGCCGCATCAAAGAGTACGCAGATAAATTCGGCGCCGAGTACCGCCAGGGCGAGCGTCCATGGGGCATCAAGTGCGATTGCGCCTTCCCGAGCGCAACTCAAAACGAAATAGACGCCGAAGACGCCAAGACGCTCCTGAAAAACGGCTGCCGCGTCGTTGCCGAGGGTGCTAATATGCCGAGCACGCCCGAGGCCGTCGAGCAGTTCCTCGCCGCAAAGATTCTCTACGGGCCGGGAAAAGCCGCAAACGCAGGCGGCGTGGCCACCTCAGGCGTCGAAATGTCTCAGAACTCGATGCGAATGTCGTGGACGCGGGAAGAAGTAGACCGGCGGCTGCACGATATCATGATTGCCATCCACAGGCAATGTTTCGATGCCGCGGAAGAATACGGACAGCCGGGCAACCTCGTGATGGGCGCCAACATCGCCGGATTCGTGAAGGTCGCCGACGCCATGCTCGACCAGGGCCTTGTTTGATATTGACTAATGACTATTGACTATTTTACCGTAGCATTAAATGAAAGTGTTCAATAGGCGATAGCAAATGTTATGGATTATTGGGCAAGTACGGGTCTTGAAGGTTTAGACAAGATACTAACGGGTTTGCAGAAGGGAGACAACGTTGTCTGGCAGGTTGACAGCGTCGATCACTTTCGCAGTTTTGTGGCCCCGTACGTTGAGAAGGCCGCAAAGGACGGCCGGCAGGTCGTATACATGCGATTCACCGATCATGCCCCTCTCGTCCAGCCGGACCCAAATGTCACGATCCATAAGTTGGATGCAACCAGCGGTTTCGAGACTTTCTCATCGCAGGTTCATAACATCATCACCGAGCACGGCAAGGAGGCGTACTACGTATTTGACTGCCTTTCCGACCTTCTAAGCGCCTGGGCGACGGACCTGATGATCGGCAACTTCTTCCTGATTACATGTCCGTATCTGTTTGAACTGGATACCATAGCATACTTTTGCCTCTTGCGGGACAAGCACTCGTACAGAACAATAGCGCGTATTCGCGAGACAACTCAATTGCTGTTGGATCTCTACAGCTTTGAGGGAAGCTTCCACGTTCATCCGCTGAAGGTATGGAACCGCTATTCACCGACGATGTTCCTGCCGCACATACAGAAGGACAATGAATTCGTTCCAATCACCACCAGTGTCGATGCCGCGAGATTGATTTCGTATTTCTCTCACAAAGGACCCGAACCGGCCAAGAGGGCACTGGATTATTGGGACATGGTGTTCCTTTCGGCTGAGGAGCTATGCGCGAAAGCATCAACGTCGCCGCAGGAGAGAGAGAGCATCGTCGGAGAATTATGCACGATGATGGTCGGCCGTGAGAAACGCATATTGTCACTGGCAAAATCGAGGTTTTCTCTCGAAGATCTGCTCGCTATCAGAAAGCGTATGATCGGTACGGGTTTCATAGGCGGAAAAGCCGTAGGAATGCTGCTGGCGAACAAGGTGATCTCGTCGGATGAGTCACTCGAACTTGGCGACAGCCTGGAACCTCACGATTCGTTCTACGTCGGTTCGGATGTTTTCTATACATACCTCGTGGAAAACGGCTGGTGGAATCTTCGGATGGAACAGAAATCCGAAGAGGGTTACTTCAAAATCGCCTCAGAACTCAGAGAGAAGCTTTTGACGGGCAAGTTTCCCCATCAGATTCGCGAGCAGTTCCGCGAGATGATTGAGTACTTCGGGCAATCGCCTATTATCGTGCGCTCGAGCAGCCTGTTGGAAGACGCGTTTGGCAACGCCTTCGCAGGAAAATACGAGAGCTTCTTCTGCGTTAACCAGGGAGATCCGGACGAGCGATATCAGCGGTTCGAGAAAGCAGTCCGCCAGGTGTACGCGAGCATGATGGGAGAGGACGCCCTTACATATCGTCTTCAAAGGGGATTGGACAAGGAAGATGAGCAGATGGCGCTGCTCGTTCAGCGTGTTTCCGGCTCGCACCGCAACGGGTATTTCTTCCCCGACCTTGCCGGCGTCGGAATGTCGCACAACACGTTCGTGTGGAACCCGGATCTGGATCCCAAAGCGGGGATGCTCAGACTGGTTTTCGGGCTGGGCACGCGGGCTGTCAACCGAGTTGAAGACGACTATCCCCGGATAGTCGCCCTCGATGCACCCCTGACCAGGCCGCTGGCCGGAATGGATGATGTGCGTAAATTCTCACAGCACCGCGTCGATCTTCTCGATACCAAAGAAAACAGCCTGCGGGCGGTGGCTTTTGAAGAGCTGTTGGGCAGAGGTTTGGGCGCGGAGTTGGAGTATGTTGCAGTACGAGACGCCGAGTTGTCCAGACGGGTGAAGCAGCAAGGTGGACGAGGCGATCAATACTGGCTCCTGACCTTCGACAAGCTGTTCTCGGAAACTTCTTTCCTGCGAAGCATGCAAAAAATATTAAAAGCCCTCGAAAGCGCGTACAGCTATCCCGTAGACATCGAGTTCACGGCCAATTTCACCGAAGACGGCAGGACTATGATTAATCTGCTTCAGTGCAGGCCGCTCCAGACGAAAGGTCAGCAGCCGCACGTCGAGATGCCGTCATCAGTTGATCCGGAGCAAGTGCTGTTCCAGACCGAAGGATATTCGATGGGCGGCAGCATGTGCCAGGAATTACGCCGGGCGGTCTATATTGATCCGCAAGGATACGCCGGATTGACTCTTTCGCAAAAATACGATGTTGCCAGACTCGTTGGAAAACTCAACAGCCTCATCCGTGACAGGTACTCCGAAGCGACAATCCTGTTTGGCCCCGGCAGATGGGGCACCTCGACGCCGAGCCTTGGTATACCGGTCGGATTCCACGAGATCAGTGACGTGGCCGTGCTTGTGGAGATGGCATACGAAAGCAGCACTATGATGCCTGAGCTATCCTTTGGGACTCATTTCTTTCAGGACCTGGTCGAAGCGGATATTTTCTACGTCGCTCTTTTCCCCGACAGGGAAGCCGTTGTTTTCAATAAAGACCTGTTGCTTGACAGACCGAACGTACTTGCCCAGCTCAAAGGCGAGGCGAGTAAGTACGAGAGCATCGTCCACGTGTGTGAAATCGACCCCGGGCGGCTTCAAATTTTCGCCGACCTGCTATCGCGGAAAGTGCTATGCTGCTTCACGTAGTCTCTCGCGCCATTGCTTAGTACACGTATTCGTATTGGATGAGGTTTTTCGGGTGGACAGGTAATGGGTAGGAAGGTCATCGGGCAGGAGCAGGACACAAAGACAAAGGGTGCAAGCCGCAGCCTGCACCCTTGAATTTCAGGAAAGAAATTTAGCTTTACAGCATTCTGCGTTTTCGCATCAATGTAAGGCTTGTGCTGAGGCCGAGTGCGCCAAGTATCAGGGCGGAGGGTACGGGGACGATATCAATCGAAAAATTGTTCTCATATGATTGAAATCCTTCAATAGAAAACTGGTTATAAAAAATGTCTATCGGGATCGGATATGAAATCCCCGTAGAAAAGACCGGCCCAAAATCTATCAGGTCCCATCCAAATAATGATGCTTTACCATATAAGGCACTTAAATCAATAGCTGGTGTCAATAGAAGATCTGTGTCGTTTATAAATTGATTTTCCAGGAAGAAAGTAGCTGTCACATCAAGTGAGTCTCCGACGCCGGATGGGATGGGAAAATCGAAAGTATCACCGCCGACATCTGTTACAAATTCGTAACCACTTTCAAGCGCGTATTTTACCTTCAACTCAGGAGTGAAATCAAAAGACTGCTCGAATCCGGCGCTCAGTAAGGCGTCAACGTCCAAAAGATCATATGATAATTCAACTTCTGGCTCCTTTGGCGGTTCTGGCCAAGCGAGAGTCCCACCCAGAGGCGGAATAGTCGGGAAGAATGATGTTACTACATTGTCCACATCTAAGGTAAGAGTGATGAAATCGTCACTTCCGCTTGCCGAAAACTTCCCGCCGCTCAGTGTTGCCTCCGTGTTAATCGTCGGAATTTTAGCTTCAATGCTTCCAAAACCGCCAAAGTCATGTGAGAACGAAGCATTTGCTGTACTGAGGTCAAAGAACGTATAAGTTCCATCGAAACTCGGTCCTATATGCAAAGGGAAGAAAGGGTTAATTACATCAACATCGGCAGCAAATATTAAAGGTAGTTCCAATTTGGCAGTTGCCTGCGGACTGAGGGTTTCCATTTTGCCGTTAAGATTGACAAATGATGAACTTAAAGAAACAGTTTCACCTGGATATGCACTACCTGGAAATGCAATAGTTGACTTTACCGGGTAATCGATATTTACGGACCCTGAGCTTAAAGTAAAATCATATTCAAGGCCCACTTTGCCTGACGTAGAGGCGTTTAGTCCGAAGTCGCCTATTGGGAAGATGTATGTTGGACCAACACCAAATGATTCGTTCCATTCGAGACCGATGAAATCCGTCTCTTGGAAGTAAAACGCCGACCCCGGCCCCCACATGCTCTCTCCCTCGACACTGAATGGTAAATCCGTCTCGACGGTATCAGCTTTAGAATTAGCGGGCACAGACATCAGGATTCCCACTATTAAAGCAAAATGGAAAATACGTATAGACCGCTTCAAAACGGAAGGAGTACAAAATAAGCTCTGCGGAATGCAACCAATGATTTCTTGTTTGAACCGCTTAATCGGGAATAACTTATTTCTATGTAATATTTTCATGGTAATGTTCCTTTCTTGAACAAAAATTCCCTTCCTTCTGCCCTGCGCTCTCTCAGCAAAGGCAGTCCACCAAGAGGCAGGTGGGGCGAAAGCTTGAGAGCCCGCTAAAGACCAGATGTCTGAGCAACGCAGTAAGTGCGCCCTTTAATACATCTTGAGTATGCTCATAAACTCATCCTCCACACAGCACAATGATTTGGCCTCCTGCCGTGGATATTATCAGATCCCATTAAATCCCCGGCATGGTGCAACCTCGTAGACTCAAGGGTAACACTTTTCACGATGGGTCAATGACCATAAACACTCATAACAAATCGTTAGAGCAAGAATTATGGAAAATACGGAACTTCGCTGGGTTCAGAAAAGCATTACCCTATTCTGAATCATGCCAAATTGCTAATTACTCGAAATCAGGAATAAAGTCAAGCTGTTTTTTGATTTTTTTTGATTTTTTTTAGGGCAAAATGTAAGCTGGGATATTGTGTTCTGTACGCGCTTGACTGTGAAAGGGTTAGTCCAAGTATTTTATCCCAAAGGCGTGCGATTTTGAAGATATTTTAGCTAAATTCATGCTGTCAAAACCTTACAAAAGCCTCTTCTGTAACCTCGCCGAGGGCTTTTTGGCAAAAGCTGCCCTATTAGGACATCACTGTGCCGATCCGGCCGGGGCTGCAAAGACAAACCATTTTGGTCAATAAAGTGTTGGACATAAAACCCGGTTAAATGGCCAAAGATTTTTTTTTACGTCTCCATTTTTTTTACGCGCGTGCCTATAGCGGACCTTCGGCACCAAATAAGCAATCGAATACACGGTAAAAACGGGAGTGAGAATTAGCCCGCATAGAACCCTGGCGAAACTCCTTGCTCAAAACACACTGTTTTTTTGATTATATTGAAGTTTTGGTATAAGGTCTTATTCTTAATCAACTTATCCGAAAACCGGCAAAATCTTTTGAAATATCCGGTCTAAACAGAGAATACGTCGCCGAACTTACGAGCCAGAACACTTAGCGTTGATTCATCGGAGTCCTGAACACTGCGATGAACACTCCGGAGAGGTGCTGTGTGCCTTTTGGTGCTTCCGGTCAGGAATGGTTTGACAGTGAAATATTCTTGTGGTCTAATCTCGTGCAGTCTACAGACTTCTATCGAAAAATGATATACTTGGAGAGTTTGGCATGCCCAAGCGCAATGACATCGACAAAGTAATGATCATTGGTTCAGGACCCATTATAATCGGCCAGGCGTGCGAGTTTGACTATTCCGGCACGCAGGCGTGCAAGGCTCTGCGCCAGTTGGGTTATGAAATAGTGCTGGTCAACTCGAATCCGGCGACAATTATGACCGATCCCGGCACGGCGGACGCCACGTATATCGAGCCGTTAAATCTGGAGACCATGACCCAGATTATCAAGAAGGAACGACCGGATGCGCTTTTGCCAAATCTCGGCGGCCAAAGCGGCCTGAACCTGTCATCCGAGCTTGCGCGGGCCGGTGTGCTCGAAAAGTATGGAGTGAAGGTCATCGGTGTTCAGATCGACGCGATAAAGCGAGGCGAGGATCGCCAGGCGTTCAAGGATACCATGAACAAACTCGGTATCGATATGCCGCGAAGCCTGATCGCCAACAGTCTGGAGGAAGCCGAGGAGGCCATCAAGGAAATCGGCTTGCCATGTGTGGTGCGTCCGGCATATACGATGGGCGGCACGGGCGGGGGATTCGCTTACAACATGGAGGAATTCAGCGCCCTGGCCGAACGAGGGCTTCGAGCGAGCTTCGTGGGACAAATCCTGGTTGAGGAGTCCGTGCTCGGATGGGAGGAACTGGAGCTTGAGGTCGTGCGCGACAGCAAGAATCAGATGATAACCGTATGCTTCATTGAGAACGTCGATGCAATGGGAGTCCACACGGGCGACAGCTACTGCACGGCCCCTATGCTCACAATCGACCGGAAGCTTCAGGAGCGTTTGCAGAAATATTCGTACGATATAGTCGAGGCCATTCAGGTCATCGGCGGCACGAACATTCAATTTGCGCACGATCCGGAAACCGGCCGCGTTGTTGTCATCGAGATTAATCCCAGAACCTCACGATCCTCGGCGCTTGCGTCAAAGGCTACTGGTTTTCCGATTGCGTTAGTCTCGTCGCTGCTGGCCGGCGGGCTGACTATGGACGAAATTCCATATTGGCGTGACGGGACACTCGAAAAGTACACCCCGTCGGGCGATTACGTAGTCGTAAAGTTCTCCCGCTGGGCGTTCGAGAAATTTGAAGGGCTCGAGGACAAACTCGGAACCCAGATGCGGGCCGTCGGGGAAGTGATGAGCATCGGCAAGAACTACAAGGAAGCATTTCAGAAGTCGATTCGGTCGAGAGAGGACGGCCGTTACGGCCTCGGATTTGCCAAAGACTATAATAAGCAATCTCTCGACGATTTGATGCGCATGCTGGCCGAGCCATCGAGTGAGAGGCAGTTCATCATGTACGAAGCCCTGAGAAAGGGCGCCGGCGTAGAGAGCCTTCACGAGACAACTCACATTAAAGCGTGGTTCATCGAGCAAATGAAAGAACTCGTCGAGCTGGAAGAGAAGATCCTCAAGTACAAGGGCAAGATGCCGCCCAATGATCTGCTGATCCGGGCCAAGAAGGACGGATTTGCCGACCGGTATCTGGCCCAGCTCCTCGGCGTCAAAGAAACGAAAATTCGAGCCGCGCGTAAGAAGCTCGATATAGTCGAGGGCTGGCATCCCGTGCCGGTCAGCGGCGTCGAAGACGCGGCCTACTATTACTCCACGTATAACGCGCCCGACGCAACCGACGTCTCACCCAATCGCAAGGTGATGGTCCTCGGCGGCGGGCCCAACCGTATCGGCCAGGGAATCGAGTTCGACTATTGTTGCGTGCACGCGGCATTCGCCCTGCGAGACGAGGGGATCGAGTCGATCATGGTAAACTGCAATCCCGAGACCGTCTCCACCGACTATGACACCTCGAACAAGTTGTATTTCGAGCCCCTGACGGTCGAGGATGTTCTCAGCATCTACGAAAAGGAAAAACCCGAGGGCGTAATATGTCAGTTCGGGGGCCAGACGCCATTGAACATCTCGGCCGAACTCGAAGCGGCAGGAGTCAAGATCATTGGAACCACGCCCGACACGATTGAACTGGCCGAAGACCGCGATCGTTTCCGAAAGAAGATGAACAAACTCGGCATTCCACAACCCGAGAGCGGCATGGCCAGCACGCTGGACGAGGCAATGGACGTGGCCGCGCGGATAGGCTACCCGCTGATGGTGCGTCCGTCCTTCGTGCTCGGCGGAAGGGCCATGGAAATCGTGCACGACGAGGAAATGCTCAAGCGCTACATGCAGGCCGCCGTCGATGTATCTCCGGATCGCCCGATCCTCATCGACAAGTTCCTCGAGAACGCGATCGAGGCCGAGGCCGACGCCATCGCAGACGGGACGGACGCCTTCGTTCCGGCTGTCATGGAGCACATCGAGCTGGCCGGTGTGCACTCAGGCGACTCTGCGTGCGTCATCCCGCCAACGACTATTCCGAAAAAACACATTGACACCATTAACGAATACACGCGCAAGATAGCGATTGAGCTGGGCGTCGTCGGATTGATGAACATTCAATATGCAATCTGCGACGACAAGGTTTACATACTCGAGGCGAATCCGCGCGCCAGCCGCACCGTGCCGCTCGTGAGCAAGGTGTGTGGACTGTCAATGGCGCGGATCGCCACACAATTGATGCTCGGCAAGAAACTTGCCGACCTCAAGCTCGAGCACAAGCGCATACCTCATTACGGCGTCAAAGAATCGGTATTCCCGTTCTATTTTTACCCGGAAGTGGATCCGGTTCTGGGCCCGGAGATGCGCTCGACCGGAGAGGTCCTTGGAATGGCCGAATCGTTCGGACTGGCGTTCTACAAGGCCCAGGAGGCCACGCAGGGAATGTTGCCTGTAAAAGGAACGGTTTTGATGACTATAGCCGATAAGGACAAGGGACCTGCCGTAGTTGACGTTGCCCGAAGTTTCGAGTCGCTTAAATTCGATATCAAGGCCACGGAAGGAACGCAGGAATTCCTCACCAAACACGGCATAAAAGCCGAACGTGCCTATAAGATGCGGGAGCAGCGACCCCACATCGCCGACGAGGTCATGAACGGCGATATTCAACTTCTAATCAACACTCCCAAAGGCAAATCCAGCAAAGTAGACGATTCCTACATTCGAAAAGCCGCCATCCGGTATAAGGTCCCTTATATCACGACGGTTTCGGCCGCACTTGCTGCCGCAAAGGGAATAGCCGCGATCGGAAAGAAAAAAACGGATGTCAAATCGCTGCAACGCTATCACGCCGGCATTTCCTGATCTCGATAGGCAAGCAGACAGAGTTCAAGTTAATAACAGGAGTTTTGCAGAATGAAGATGGACAAACCAGTCAGTATTATGCCGTGTCTCGACATGCAGAACGGCCGTGTGGTCAAGGGCGTTCATTTCGTCCACATTCGCGATGCGGGCAACCCTGTCGAATGCGCCAGGGCCTACTGCCGGGCCGGCGCCGATGAGCTTGCTCTGCTCGATATAACCGCCACTGTCGAAAACCGGCCTACCATGCATGAGGTTGTCAGGAACGTGGCCGAGGTTGCTACGGTCCCATTTACCGTTGGGGGCGGTATTTCCGACGTTGCTTCGGCCGCGGCGGTTCTCGAAGCCGGCGCCGACAAGGTCTCGACAAGCAGCGCAGCGTTCCGCAAGCCGGAGATAGTCGAGGAAATGCTCAAGGAATTCGGCCCGGAGAAAATAACCGTCGCTATCGACGTAGACGTAAACGATTCGCTTCCTTCGGGTTATGAAGTCTACATCGACGGCGGGCGAACGGCAACCGGCGCCGATGCTCTTGAGTGGGCAAGGAAAGTGGACGGCTTCGGAGTCCAGGTGATACTTCCAACCAGCAAGGCCGGAGACGGCGCTCAGACCGGCTTCGATCTTCCCGTAATCAGAGCGATGGCCGAGGCCTGTTCGGCCAATATAGTCGCCTCGGGCGGAGCCGGCAAAATGGAGCACTTCTACGAAGCCGTCGAGGCCGGTGCGACTGTTCTTCTTGCAGCTTCGGTATTTCACTTCGGCATGATTGACATAGGGGAACTTAAGGAGTATCTTAAGCAGCGTGGCCTGAAAGTGAAGTAAGAAAAGACGGCCGGACAATAGGATACGTCGCGTAAGGAGAGCATATCATGTTACAAATACTCCTGCTATCGTTGACGCCGTTGATCCCGGGAGGAAATGTCGGCCTATCGCCTGAATTGGAGCCGCCCGTCAGGCTTGAAGCCGCAGGCAAACCTATAGATACGGATATTGGTCATGCCGCTCCGTTCGTCTGTGATTTCGACGGCGACGGACTGAAAGATCTTCTGGTCGGCCAGTTCGGGGGCGGTATTCTCTGGATATACCGAAATGAAGGCACGAACAAAAAACCCAAACTGGCGGCCGGTGTCAAGTTTAAGGGCGGCGCCGAGGACGGTACCGTCCCAAGCGGGTGATGCATCGGATTCGGTCCGCATGTTGTGGACCTCGACAATGACGGGCACAACGATCTTATCTCGGGATCCTGGCCCGGCGAGATATTCTTTTTCAAGGGTAAACGACGCGGTTCGTTCGCCGCACCGGAAATGATCAGGAACAAGGACGGCGAGTATATCAACATCGGCGGAGGTATTCGTGAAAATCGAACCGGCATGGGGCATATTCTGATCGCCGGAAATGCCAAGTTCGAACGTACCTCCGAAGGCACGTTTGTTAACTATCACGGCAAACGATTCAAGAGCACGCCGGAAAAGCCCTACGCGATTACAGGCACCGCTTCAACAGCTCACGCGGCCGACTGGGATGGCGACGGCGACTACGACCTGATAATCGGCGACATACGCGGCAAGGTCTACCTAATCGGCAATGAGGGGACATCGCAGTCCTATGCCTTCGGGAAAGAGGAGCCTCTTCGCGCCGGCCAAAAGCCGATAGATGTCAGCAGAAACGCCGGGCCATTTGCCGCCGACTGGGATGGTGACGGCGACCTCGACCTGCTCGTCGGCGCCGATAACGGCAGCGTACAGTTTTATCGCAACACAGGCTCGGCGCAAGCACCCAAGCTGGCTTCGGCAATCCAGTTGGTTCCACCAGGAGAACGACGCTCCGGATCTATGGCTCCCAAAGAGGTGTGTCGGGGCACCCGCTCGAAGATATGCGTCGCCGACTGGAACGGGGACGGCCTGCCCGACTTGCTCGTAGGCGACCGCGTAAGCCAAAAGCCCAACCGTCCCGAGCCGACTACCAGGCAAAAGGCCGAGTATGACAGAATCCGAGAAGAACTAAAGCCGATCCAGAAACGCTATGGGGAACTGTCGCAGAAGATTTGGGGGCCCTCACGGGTGACAGATGAAGAACAAATCAAGCAGATACGGCAAGAGATTAGCAAAATCAGGGATAGCATGACAGATCTGCGATCGAAACTGCCCAGTGAATACGAACGTCACGGCTGGGTCTGGCTGTTCCTGCGTAAATCAAAGAAATAGTGTCCGAGACAAAAAGGATCAGATGTTTTCCCGGAACGGCTCGGAGGACATCATTGCAATCCTGTTGTAGGTAGTGTATCATTTCACCGACGTTACATAACCTGTCAAACGTAACCTTTTTGCAGGAGATAGCAATGAGTTCCGGAAGATGCCCTCTTAAATGCAACTGCAATCACGCTATTAACCGCAGGCAATTCATACGCAGTTCCGCCTCGGTTGTGGCCGGCTCGGTGCTGTTGCAGGGATGCAACACTCTCACGAATGAGCCTATGATAACGCAAAATCCGATTAAGGCCTGCGGCCCGGCGGCGAAATACGTCCCTACTATCAAAGCGGCGTTCGTCCGGCGAAAAAGCGAGTACGGCATGCGCTGGCCCGGGGCTGTGTATGACGGCGAAGCCGCGAAGAAGATGTACACCGAAAAAATGACCGACACGGCCGCAAATCTCGGAGCGAAGCTGGATCTTCGCGGAGAGCCGATTTACAGTCTCAGCGAAGCGGAGGCCTGGATTGCTCAGGCGGAAGCGGCAAATGTTGACGGTCTGATCCTGGTCATGCTGGATCGGCAGGAACACTCCTGGCCGAGCGCCCGAAAAGTCGCTCAGAGCGAAATGCCGTCGATTATCTATTCTCCGCTGGGAAGCTCGTTCACAACCAACACGATCCATCTTGCCGAACTCGGCGGCTGCGTGATCTACTCGACGGATGACTTCAGCCAGGCGGCTTACGGCATGAAGATGCTCTGTGCCAGGGCAAAACTGCACCGGACGCGCTGCGTCGTGATAAAAGGTCAGCGTCGCTCAGAATCCCAGCTCGCCGATACTGGAATCACAATGCAGGTCGTGCCGGCAAACACCTTCATCGAGTATTACAACGACACGCCCGACAGCGAGGATATCATGGCGATGGCCGATGATTACATGCGCCGGGCACGCCGCCGCACGGGCGCGACTCGCCGGGACATTATTAACGGCGTCAAGAGCTACTACGTGGCAGGTAAAATCCTCGAAGCCGAGCAGGCCGACGCGATAACTATGGATTGCCTCGGCGCGCTGGGCAAGATTGATGTGAGCCTGCCGTGCATCGCGTGGTCGCGAATGAACGACGACGGCATCCCCGCGGCGTGTGAGGCCGACTACGGAGCGGTGGCCTCCCATACCATAACGCAATATCTGTTCGGCAGGCCGGGCTTTCAGCAGGATCCAGTAGCCGATACGGCCGACGATTCGATCATCGGAGCACATTGTTCGTGCCCGACGAAGCTCAACGGCTTCGACCACGGCCCCGAACCGTTCGACCTGCTGCACCACCACGGCAACCGGGACGCAGTGCCGCGCACGATATGGAAAATAGGCACGCGAGTGACCAGCATCGACCTGCTGCCGGGTAAGGCCGACGGCACGTCCCCATCACAGGTATTGGTCTCGGCAGGCACGGTCATTGAAAATAAAGACGTGCCGCCTTCCGGCGGTTGCGTTGTTTCGGTAAAGGTCAAATTCGACGGAAACCAGGAAGTGCTCAGCTTCCCCGGCTTCCACCAGATATTCTTCTATGGCGACTACAAACACCAGATGAAGGACTTCTGCCAGTTATGTAAATTTGAAGCCCTAATTGTCTGAGCCGGACAATGGAATAATTCAACGACTAAACCAGCTTATAACCGGGTGGCAGCCTCATCCCGACTGCGTTTTGTCGGGATGGGGATGGCTCTGCCACGGAGAAGTAAAGGAGCGTGAATAGATGCATCAGAAAGTAACACGTCGTGATTTCCTGCGTAGTGCGGCCCTGGGCTCGGGGCTGATCATTTTATCGAATAGCCGGTCTGCATATACAGCCCAGGCTAACGAAAAGCTCAACATTGCCGGAATCGGCATAGGCGGGCGCGGCGCTGCCGACGTTATGGGCGTCAAGGACGAGAATATCGTCGCCCTCTGCGACGTCGATCAGAGCCGTGCGGCACAGACCTTCGAGCGATTCCCCGGGGCGAAGAAGTTCAAAGACTTCCGCAGGATGCTTGACAAGATGCACAGCAAAATCGACGCGGTCGTCATCGGAACCCCGGACCACACTCACGCGCCGCCCGGTGTGATGGCGATGAAGATGGGCAAACATTGCTATTGCGAGAAACCGCTGGCTCACAACGTTTATGAAGCCAGAGTGATGGCCGAAGCTGCCCGCGAAAACGGGCTCGTCACTCAGATTGGGACGCAGATTCACGCCGGCAACAACTACCGCCGCGCCGTTGAACTCGTGCAAAGCGGAGCTATCGGCCAGGTGCGCGACGTTCACGTATGGCTGGGCGCGAATTTCAATGGCCCGCCGAAACCGACAAATATGTCTCAGCCCGATGCCCCGACCGACCGCCCTGCCGTGCCGGAGACGCTCGACTGGGACCTCTGGCTCGGACCGGCGGCCTATAGGCCCTACCACCCCGAGTACGCACCGCATAAATGGCGCTACTGGTGGAATTTTGCAAACGGCCGGCTCGGCGACTTTTTCTGCCACTACTGCGACCTTGCGTTCTGGGCCTTAAAACTGCGGCATCCGCTCACAATCGAGGCAGAGGGTCCGGTACATCCTGAGAGCACGGCCAAATGGACAATCGCTCGTCAGGAGTATGCAGCCCGCGGCGCTTTGCCCCCCGTGAAGCTAACCTGGTATAACGGCGGCGGCTATCCGGCTTTGGTCAAGGAAAAGAATGTCCCGCAGTGGGGCAGTGCGGTGTTGTTTATCGGCTCGGAAGGAATGCTGATTTCCGATTACAACAAACACAAGCTGCTTCCGGAGGATAAGTTTGCCGGCTTCACTCCGCCCGCTGCGTTCATTCCGAACTCGATCGGCCATCACCGCGAATGGGTCGAAGCCTGCAAGACCGGCGGGCCGACAACGTGCAATTTCGACTATTCCGGCGCGCTGACGGAAGCGGCCTTGCTGTGCAACGTCGCTCTACGAACCGGCAGAAAGCTCACGTGGGACGCCAGGAACCTCAAAGCCGTGGGTTGCCCCGAAGCAGATAAGTTCATCCGGCGCAAGTACCGCAAAGGTTGGACGTTATAACGGCTGTCACGCTTGGAGCGGGTCTTTGGTATCCTTGTACTCCCGCCGCAATTGTTCCAGGCGACGTTTGAGGCCCGTTATTATTTCTTTGTGCTCGGGTTTGTCGTATACGTTGAACCGCTCTTGCGGATCGCTTTGCAGATCGTAGAGTTCCCAGCATTCGTCGGGCTTTCGTCCCATTCGTACAAGGCCGTAGTAGTAAATCAGCTTATAGCGCTGCGTTCTTACGCCGTAGTGGCTTGGCCGCTGCCGCTGATGCGTCCAATAGTGATAGTACATCGCGTCGCGCCAATCATCGGGTGTCTTGTTCAGCAGATTCCGACGGAAGCTCCGCCCCTGCATAGTCTCGGGAATCGCGGCGCCGGCGTAATCCAGGAATAGTTCGGCAAAATCCGCATTGATGATGATGTCATCCACAGTCGTCCCAGGCTCGATCTCCTTCGGATAGCGAATAACGAACGGCATGCGGAGCGATTCTTCCAGCATGAATCGCTTGTCGAACATGTTGTGCTCGCCGAGGAAATAACCCTGGTCGGCCGTGTATACAACGATAGTATCCCGGCTTTGACCCGTCTCGTCCAGATGTGCGAGTAATCGGCCCACGTTATCGTCGATCCCGGCGACAGTGCTCAGGAAATCCCGCATAAACTTCTGATAAGCTGCCTTGCGGATGGCTTTGGCGTCTTTGCCCCTAACTTTAATCCCGGGCGGCGCGTATCGGTCCGCATTCTTCGTGTAACGCTCGGCCAGAGTCTCCAGCGGCCACCCTTCGAAGCGTTTGCCTTTGGGACTTTCCGGCCAGAACA
>Ga0180432_10006479_pt1 | contig 15158 bp, 17 predicted proteins | sample SS_ome_10_FD_132414 | JGI IMG/M metagenome (GOLD analysis project Ga0180432, IMG submission 132414) | Hypersaline lake sediment archaeal communities from the Salton Sea, California, USA - SS_1_MS_2 metaG | ecosystem: Environmental > Aquatic > Non-marine Saline and Alkaline > Hypersaline >... | reverse complement strand
GTCTCACACGTGCGTTTTCAAGGTTCGCCGGGCTTCCCGCTGTGTCTTTGACGTTGACTGTAATCGTTCGCGCCCCAGCCCCTGCGACGTTGTCAAAGTCGTCCGCAATATCCTGAATCGTTTGCAGTGTGACTGCTGACGCCCCGTCGTCATTGTCAAAGAATTCATCGAAGTTTGCAGCGATCCGCCCGCCTGTGCTTTCAACGATTGTTGTGCCCAAAAACTGCGTTACGTTGGCGGCAACCGTCCCAGTGACTGTCGCCTGATCGACATCGTCTACTGTTTTTGTCGTCGTAGTGTCAAGGTCGTAGAAGAATGAAACATTGTCAGCCAAGTTGCCTGACGACGTTTCCGTCAGTGCGGTCCCCATCAACTGCGTTACGTTCGCCTGTACAACGCCGCTCACCGTCGCGCTTCCCACATCATCAACCGTCTGTGATGTCGCACTGTCCGCGTTGTCGTAAAACGTGGAGATATTGCCTGCAAATCGCCCGCTAGTTGTCTCCGTTACTGCTGTGCCAAGCACCTGCGTTAGATTGGCATTAACCGTGCCTGCGAATGTAGCAGTGCCGATGTCATCACAGGTCTTTGTTGTTGCTGCGTCGGCATTATCAAACACCGTCGATACGTTCGCAGCCAACCGGCCCGCTGTGGTTTCCGTTAGTCCAGTCCCCTTAATCTCAATCACATTCGCGTCCACCGTGCCGCTGAATGTTCCTGTGCCGATGTCGTCTTGCACCTTTGTTGAGACTGAGTCGGCGTTGTCGAACAGCACCGAGAAGTTCCCCGCAACTCGTCCGCTGGTGGACTCAGTAACGGCCGTACCGCTGATACCTTCGAGGTTGGATCGCACGCCGACACCCGTACCGTTCACAAACGCGTTGTAAACGTTCGCCGGAACAACCGTAAAATGCTCCCACACCGGCAACGCACCACTCATGTTGACCTGCACGGTCAGCGGGCCTAGCGTAGCCGTGTCGGTCGCAGTCAGCGGCAACTGATACCACCCATCTGTGTCGTGCGTCGTTGTGGGCGAACTGGCGGACGTTTGCGCGAACGCACCACCGTTTTTGCTGATCTGAATATCGGCCTGTGCGATACTCAGCCCGGTTTCCGCTGTTACGCCGTCAGTCGAATCGACGAACGGCCCCGCCCGAAACGTAAACGCTGCACTCTGTTCTAATATCCTCACGGTGTCCGCCTTCGTCTGTAGTTATGCGTGATCGCCGCCATACTGCCACCCCCGCCGCCGCCGCCGCCGCTCGTCGTGTAGCCAAGATCGAGGGTCGCATCGACAGCCAAGTCGATTTCGAAATCCGAAGTGTCGGGGTCAACCCCCTCAACAATAACAACCATCCGATTTTCTGCTGTCCAGCCCGCTCGGTCAACAACCTCCTGTATGACAGGCGCGATATCGAGTTCGATGGATCCCCCTTCAGTCGGGTTGCTCCAAGTCTCGCTCGCCGTCGTTGCCGTGCGCCCTGACACGTCAGTTGATGTCGCAGTTAGCGCCACAGGCGCGTCAACGTCGTCTGCCTTAACAGTAACCGCACCTACATTATCTGTCCCACGGGTTATCTCCAGCCACGCGTGTTCAACCGTTTGACCTTGCTCCACTCCCACACCATCAAACTGAAACGCGACGAACTCCGATGACTCGTCGATGTCGCGAGTGTCGCCCGGATTTAGCGTGACCGTGCCGCCCGTGCTCTCATACGAATGATTTGTTGCAGTGATCTGTTCATTCGCTCCGGGGTCATAGGCTTCATCTTCGTATTCAAGATACACAGCCGAATAGGCGGAGGAATCGTCGCCTTTCGTAATCGCCGGAAATGTCCCTGTGACGACCGGGGCGACACCAGCCCATAGATTGATGGCGAGTCCCGTCCATGTTTGCCCGTACCAATTCCCGACCGTTTGAGCCGAGTCATGTGCCCCCATCGCCCCGTTGAAGTTTAAGCTAAACGAAGCGCTGTAATCTCCGGTGTAACTGCGGTATGTCCACAACGTGACCTCTGTGACTCGCCGCCATTGGTGCCCAATTGCAAACTTCCAAGTTGCATCTTCCGTGGGCTTCCCGTCAGTGTTATAGACAGTCTCTGTCGTCGCCGGTGACGCTGTCGGCACCGTGGGCTGACGAACACCATCGTCGACGTTCGTGTAGTCGTGGTAGTCCCACTCCGTCGTCGCGCCGTTTGATATTGGATCAAGGTATTCCGTAGCCATTACCGTCGACCTCTACGCGGTTTGATTCGTGTCGGTCGATCTTTCCCCGGCCCTTCGTACTTAGTGTCGAGATGTTTCCTGTCCGACCGTCGACGAAATCGCAACTTCCGCCGCCCGTTTTCTACGATGTCGTCCTCAACCTCGTGACATACCCTGTCGATTTGGTCGGCGAAGTCTGCCATGTGTTCCGACTGATATTGGTCGAGCTGGCCCGCTGACCACTCCGCGACGCCTAGTGCGTCGAGTTCCGTTCGCAGCTTGCGAATCATTGTCTTGCACCACTGCGCCGGTTCGCCTTCCGGTGATGGCACCCCAATAATGATGTGGCAATGACTGCGATCGTCGCTCACGCGATAACACAACGCCAGTCGGTAGTCTTGACTCTGCCAAACCCACATATACCGATTCGGCCGTGGTAGTCGCTGCATCAGGTCGTCGAGCGTGGGTGCGTAGTCTTCACACTCCGACAGGATCTGTCGGAAAGCATCGTTCGCTGCGCCTGTTTCTGCTCGTTGCCACATTTTAACTATGCCGCCAATTCCGTTGCGCGTATTGTGATGGTGTCGGGATACACCATAGGGAAATCATCTTGTATCAAATTCGCGTTCTGTAGCTCTGGGGCGTGGCGCAATTCAATATCTGTATCCAGTTCAATCGGACACGGGATGGGATCGACTGACAGATATTGCAGATCACACGACCATCGATAATTGACCCAGTATTGCGGGCCTATTTGTCCCGCGTTGCTGTTTGGTGCGTACATATAGCCCGATGCACTACTACTGTTCCATTGATCTGAAAATGCGCGACTGAAGTAGTTGTACGTGATGTATCGTGTCGGCCAATGTCTCAAAACCGTCGTGTTGTTTAACACATACATGGAACCGGCAGTTCCGGTTCCCGTTTGAATCACCTGTGGCGTTTCTGATGTTCGGCTCGTTGCCTGCCACCTCCCAAAAATGCCACCAGTGCCAACCCGGTAATGATTATTCCCTGTTTCCGGGTCTTCATATACGACAAGCGTGAGCGCCACGCCGTAGTAACTCCACATCGTCGCGATTGGATCGGGATCGCTATCGCCATACCAGTTGTGCGGCGATGTCGTTTGCAGCGCGTTACCCGATTCTGTGATATCCAACGCCCCCGTTGTGATATACGAGGATCGCGTGGTAATATTCAGATATCCCTCCAACCGCTGTTTATATTGCTTACTCCATCGCCATGCACAGTTATCCTGCCCGGGAAACGGTGTGCCTGTTATCTGCTCAAGAGTATGCACCCCGTTCACCTGATCCAATGGCGGCGAACGCCAGTAATAATCAATGTCGCAGTTCACATACTTATTGTTCTGCCACAGCGTAACCTCCGTTTCCTGATACGTGCCACCCGAACTGTCGCCCCACGAAAACCCCGATGCCTCTACCTCATAGCGTGTAGGAATTTCACCGGCACCACCACGACACCCGAGGCAGTTGCGTACGCCCCCATCGCAATGGCAACACCGACCAATCAAACTCATGATGGCGGGCTTTCCAGAGCTTCGCAGTCTGCGCCCACAAGTATCACTTCATTTTCTGCCACCCTCACACGGATCAGCGTGTTGGTTTCGAGTGTGATGCCTTCCCAGCGGTGGGTGAGTGTGTCGGTTTCGCCTGTTCGTACCAGATTGCCACTGTCATTAACTCGCAAGTATTCAATCGTGCAGGTCGTCGGCGTGGTTACTCCGTTCGACGGTGCCGCCAGCGAACTGTTCGTAATCGCCCAGTAGCTGCCTGCCGCCGACCGTCGCCCCTGCCAGCGGCCGGAATGGCCATCGGTGCCGCGATCCTTGCGCAATGTTTCCCGCACTACCTTTGCGACCTGTGCAGCGAATTCCTCGCTCATAACAACCGGCATCAGGATACTCCCGGCAGTTGTGTGAAATCGAGTTCGTCATAAATCGTGAAGTCGCCGAACTCCGCGTTCGCGGGCGTTGGATCGGTAATCAATGCACCGGCTGCCGTGATGGGTGCCGGTTGCGTGATGGGCGTATCGTCTTTGCTGGTGCCGCTACTGTCGAGATCCTTCACCAGAATCGGCTTAATGACCCCGCCGACCTTGTGATTAAACCCAGCGTGCAGCGGCTCCAGATTCCAACCGTTGCGGTGGATGTGGATTTCAATCGTAATCTCTCGATACGTGTACTGCCCACTGACCTGCCATTTGCCGATACCAATGCGCTGCACCTTGGCCAATTTTTCCGCAACTGCCAACCCGTCGATCGTAATGGCACTACTGTTGATCGAGTTGGTGTAAGCAAGCGCCCACGATGGCACGCTTGAGACGTTTTTGGCTATCTGGGCGATTAGGTGCGACGCGTCCCGCTGCGGGGCCGGGTCGATGAAATAATCACCCGCACCGTTCAGGATTGCGTTGCCGCTAGTGTCTTTGAAGACCGGCTCCTGATAGATCTCGCTCGACCACGTAATGACCGGGTCCGCATCAACCGGATTGCCCTGATACGAATCTAGCACCGCGAGCGGGTCGGTTGTGTACTCGGCGGTGACCGTCCAGCCGGTCCATTCTTCCGTATTCTCCACGGTCAGGCTGGTGCAATATGCTGCCGGATCCTGCGGGAATGTGGAGCCAATCAACGGCAGACTGGCATGGCTACCCACGGCGAAAACACCATCGGAACGCGAGTCTGTAACCAGCCGGAACGACCGCGTGTAACTGCGCAGACCCTTGTCGTTTTTGCCCTTGCGTTTGAACTCGCCTTTGTAGGTCACAGTCATTACACCGGCCCCTGTACGGCAAGAGTTCCCTCTGTATTAGCGTCTGGTTTGGTGTTTTTCGCGATGGTTTGCAGCAGCTTGTTGCCCTTCTGTTGCTCTTTGACCTGCGGCGATTTCTGCATCGACGATGCAATAATCTTAAAGGCTTCCGATGAACCACGTGCAGCCACGCCTGCCAGATTCTTTTGTTGCGTGGCACCCGCTCCCGGCACCCCTGACATATCGAGTGGTGACACGCCCGGTGTTGCGACTGCCGACACTTCCGGTGCTGCCGCAACTGCCTGCTGTTGCATTTCTGCCAACATTCGCAACCGCTCGCCTACCGTATCATCGAACGACGCAGCCAGCTGGCTTCCTAGTCGCTCAGAATCAACTGTAAGCTGCCGTTCCAGTTCACCCATTTCGCGTTCTGGCAAATCTGGTAGCTGACTGATCGTATTCCTAAAACCATCCAGCAACGGAGTCCATGTAAAGTTGAGGCCGTCCGATGACCCCGTAATGAAATCCAGTATTGCAGACCACACGTTGCGTATGTTCTCACCGACGTTAATGAACCCCGTTGCCACAAAATCAAACGCCGTAAAAAAAACCGAATGCCAGTTTTCCCCAAACCATGACAACAACGCTGGAAGTGTGCCGGTAAAGAAATGGCCCACAACGCCAGTGAACTGCACTGCCAACCTCGCGGCTTCAGTGAACGTATATTGCGCAATCGCCTGAAAGTTGTTAAACGCCCATTCGCCTGTTGCCATTGCCGCCGTTATGCCCGTGGCTAGACCGTTTGTTGTCTTTTGCCATGCGGTTTGCAGCCACCCCATCACCGAAGATGTCACCTGCCCGAACCCACCGACCGCCTCTGATGAAGATTGCATGGCTGTGGCAATCCACTCGATAGACGGCGCCAGTTTTACGGCGATCGAACCCGCCACTGCACCGACTGCGCGGTTGATACGGTTCATGGCGTCATTCGCCGCCTCTACGCGTGCTAGTTCCTCCTGACTGAATCCTAACCCCAATCGCTCGGCTTCTGCCTGAAACTGACGCAATCCCGCCGCGCCACCGGCTAACGTGTTGACCAACCCCACACCCTCTGAGTCGAACAGGGCGAACGCTAACCGCACTCGATCACTTTGCGACTGCACACCTGCCATCGAATCCGCGATGCGCTCCAACGCGACGTCTGGGGCCATTCCAGCCAGTTGTGCTGCATTTAACCCAAGCTCCTTCAATGCTTTTGCTGCTGGGCCGCCGCCGTTGGCTGCGTCGCTGATTCGTCGCGTCATACGTTGGATCGCAACAGCACCAGCGTTAGCGTCTACGCCCGTTTGTTCAAATGCGAATTGAAGCCCCGCCAACCGTTCCGGCAAAACGCCCAGTTTCGCGGCTGTTTTCGCTGTTTTGTCAAGCGATTCCAACTGCCGCTGCAACACCGCGATCCCGCCGACCGCCCCTGCGACGCCCGCCACCACGCCGCCCGTTATTGCGCTTTTCGCTAACGAACCAAAACGCTTCACCGTACTCTGTGCGTGCTTCATGCCCTTCTGAAAGTGGGCGTTGTTCGCTCGCAGGTTGACTACCAGATCACCGATGGATGCCATTAGCTCATCCCCCCTGCGATCTGCTTGAGCAATTGGCGAGCTTTGGCGTTATCGTGGGCCGGTTCTGGTGCGTACTTCAGCCACGGCATGAACGATTCCGCGTCCTGCTGCTCGCCGCTCATGTATGAATGCAACAGATACACAATCATTCCTAATGTCTGTGACGCGTAGCCGATTGGCTCGACCGCATCTTTTGCACACCATTCGTCGAACTGTTCCGGCGTCATTGAGTCCAGCATCTCGTCCACATGCACCGTGCCGGCCACGTGTTCCGCTAGCCTCATTGCAATCAGTCGTCGCCGGTTTCGTCCGAGTTTTTTGCCGTCACCGAATCCGATCCACCGCCGCTGAGACGGTTGGCCGTGTCGAACAATCGGTTGAGCACATCTGCCGGCCATTCGCCGACCGCTTCAATATCGTTATCCGTCAGAATCCGCTGGCCGCTTTCGTCCCTCACACACCGCACCACCAGCCGTTCCTTCTGTGTCTTCGCTTTGGATGGATCGATGCCCGTCCAGTTGCGTTTCATCAGGCTGGTGTCGTGGGCGTTCTTTTCACGTGCTGTCAGACCATGTACCATCACAAACGCGTCTTCTCCGAATTCCGGCAGGTCGACGCGTTCGGTTTTAACTGGCAATGGTTGCAGCAGCGTGGTTCGGTCAATCGTCATCTGTGTCATCTGGTTCTATCCAGTTCGGGCCGGGAATGTCGTTACCGTCTTCGTCGTAGCCGAGAATTTCGCCGTTGCGGTACCGCTGGCGGTCTTCGGGTTCAATTCCCTTTAGTGCCATTTCCTGCGCCGCCTGTGCGGTCTTCATCTTCTCTGGTGTCATATTCGCCGCGATTTCGCATTCCTCGTCAGCGGGAACAGCGTTGCCCAGAATTACATGATTCACCGCTCGCGGATCTTCCATGATGGCACCCACTGGGAACCATCGCCGCCCATCCCGCTCGAACAGGTCGGGATGGTCAGCACTGGCGAATGCTGCCACCTCTCGGATGAATTTTACTTTCATTGCTTCACCTATGTGGTGTATGTCATAAGTTGGTCAAGTTTCAGGCTCACATCCGCCTTCACACCGTCGGCCATGTCGCCCTGGAACCCGAACGAAATCCCGGCCGCTGTAAACGCCATTGCAGTGCCGCCGGAAAGTTGAATTGAGTAGTCACGCTCGGCTGGTGTTGTCACATCAGCCGTCAGCAATTTATGGCCCGCCAATTCACTGTCAAAAAACAGTGTAAAATCAAACGTTCCACCTTCCGTAAATCCCGACGCCAAGTACTCGCGCCCCGATCCGGACGTGTCAATTGTTGTCGCGTCATAAGTTTCTGTCTCAGCACCAGAATGACTGAACGACACGATCTGCGCCACTGCTGCGGCCCCACCACCCCCGGCGTCATATGTGAGAACCGCACCTTTTGTTTGCATCTTGGCCATGTTGTGTTACCTCCTGCGGTTACCGCGTTTTGAGTTTCTGAACTTCTTTCATTAGCTCGGTGCGAATCTTTTGTTGCACTTTCGCCATTGCTGCACTACCCGATTTGGCGTAGCCGCGTTGAACCGCGCCGTTTTTCGGCATGGCCCCACGGTTCGCCCCTGATTTCGTCTGCCGCCCACTGGTGCCCATCAGCAGCCAATGGATGTTTTGTTTCGACATACCGACACCGCCGTTTGTGCCGCCTCGCCCTTTGTTTCGTTTTCCGACACCACCGCCGACGACTGCCGAGTAATAGTTACGGCGTTTCTTTTTCTTGAACCGATGGGCAATCGCTCGCTTCGCACTTGCATGCGTCAACTCCGAGCGGATCGCCTTCATAATTTCTCCCATGCCAGCCCGTATGCCTTTAGTGACGACTCGCCCCGCAATACGCCCGCCGATCTCGCGTAGCGCCTTGTCGAGTTCTTCGTCACCTGTGACAAATACTGCTGCCGCCGTCATCTCAACTCGTTCCCTGAGATATCAAACCCGGTGGGCGTTGAGACCTCATAGGCTGCTGCCCCGTCTTTTCGTGTTCGTATTCTGTACTGAGTTCGTGAGGTGTCGGACCAATCCCAATGAGACTGGCCCAACTCCCTGTGTTCCACCGTCCAGGTGTATGTCGTCCCGTCGATCACGCGTGATATTGTGTCTTCCGGGTTTGGTGTGTCATTAAGCGTGGCAAGTGCTGACACTTCGATCAGCCAGTCACACATCTCTACAATTTGCTCTGCTCCGCCAACATCGATGATGCCTTTGCGGGTTTCACCTTGCACAGCATCGGCAATCGTGATCGTCGTTGAGTCGCGCGAGTAGGTGACGGACGCCCCGGCTACTAACCGGGCCGCCGCCATGCCTGCCTGAATCGCGGACTCAAACGCCGACGCACTCATTACGATTCAACCGCTTCCGTGTTGACGATCGCGTCAGTCGTGATGATCGGCACATTAAATGCCGTCTGAGGGAACGGAGCTGGCGCACCCGTTGGGTTTGTGGCCGTTCGCGCCTGCTGCAAATCCTTCAGCCGAGTGCGATTCATCACCAGATAATTTGGTCCCATCCCCGCAGGAAACAGAGACAGCAAATCGGAAATCAAATCATCCGTCAGCGGCTTGCTGTCGGTTGTGGTGCTGATATTGGCAATTCGCCCCACGCTGTACTTCGGCACCTGAAGCCCGATGAACATGCTGGCCGGGGTGTAATAGACCGGATAGTTCGCGTCATTGGCTTCTGTGACGATGGTGTCGCCGAGCTGCACGCCTGTCCCCATTGGGGTGACAAGCCGACAATCGTTAAACCCAGTCTTCACAGCGTAAACGCTCGACTGCTCATCGGCAGTAGAACCCGCCGCTGTGGTGACCATCTCGTCAGCCAGTGCATCGAGGTTAGCCGAGTCGAGGAAACCCGCGAATCCGCCAGAATCGCCGGGGCTGGTTGTCCCATAGATCACCTGCTGCTCAATCGCGAACAGTGCGGCTGCCAAGTGGCGAGCACCTTCGCGAGCGATCAGGTTTTCGGGACCGTCCCGCCAAGTATCAGCAACCGCCTTATCAACTCGCCATGAGAAGTCAATAATCTTGCAGGTTACAGTTGTAACCGTGTCGACACTGTGGTCGTAGTCACGGCCAGTGTTTTCCGCACGAAACCCGACCGATGGTGCGCCAGTATACACATTGAATTTGTGTGTACTGGAACCGTCCGCCGTGTCACCGATAGGCAGCACATTGACAAACGGGGCCCCGTTCAAAACTTCGCTTGTTTCCGTGCGGTCGACGTCGAGTGCATCAGCGACGAAATCCGCAACGGCATAAAGGTCGTTAGCCATTGTTCAAAACTCCTGTGTTAGTTGTCTGAGTGCCTGCCAGCAATACGAATGCGACTTGCAAGCGTTCTCGGACCTTCCGAGTCGCCCTGTTCGGCTTCTGCGAACTCGCCACCATCATCCTCGCCGCGATCGAGTGAGCTGAGGGTTTCCTGCAACTCGTCAACCTTGGCTGACAGTGTGGCAATTTGCCGATTGAGTTCTTCGATGTGTCGCGACTGGCACTCAGTAAAACTGACACCTTCCGCAAACCATGTGGCGCCGTTGTCGGCCCCGAACGCTTCAGTGTATTGCAGCAGCTGAGCTGCAAATTCTTCTCGTGTTGGCGGTGCATCGACCGCCGATTCGACTTCAGACACGGGATCACCGCCTTTCTGAATTGTTAAGTTGTGACGCGAAAGAAAACGTGTGACGAACTGCATGGCACGATCGCCATCCACTCCGAAACACAGCGTTGAGGGCTTTGCGTCTGAAACCCCCAGCACATACTGCAACAGCTCATCGCCCTGCTGTGCAAACTCCTGCCCCCGCTTGAACAACCCGTCGGGATTGGCCGCAGGTTCGTCGACCACGTCGCCAGCCCGCAAGTTTGCAAGCATTGCGTGGGCGTAATTGTTTTTGTTGTGTTCGTCCGGCGAGATAAACAAGTCACCGGACGTGTGCTCATTTGTATGGGCTTGCTCAAGCTCCAAGTCATGCTCGAACACAATCGACAACCCAAACTGGTCCGGCGTTTCTTCCGCCAGCGTCATCACGTAGTCTGCAAGGTCACCGTCGGGCGTTTTGTGTGCGGCTGCCTGAAAGTGCAGATCGGCTATGACTTGGTCACCCACCGTTTTCGCGTCGTGAATCGTGCCGAGTTTGGTTCCCATACCATCGTTCGACAGCCCCGGATGGGTAAACCGTGCCTTCAGTCCGGTCGACGTGCTGTTGATCGCAGCGGTTGTGTCCGCCAAGAAATCCGCATCGACCCACAGTTCATGGCCGAGTGCTTCCCCTCGTGTAATGACTGAAACGCCGCGAATTAGACCCGCACTGTACCGGCCTCCGTTGCGTTCGACTGTTTCCAGCCCGTGCGATTGAGCTGCCCTGAAAAATTCAGGCGATTCAGATAGGCTCGCCATCACTACCGCCTTTCTTTTTGGGCTTCTTGAAAGGTGCCGCCGGTTCCAACACTGCAACGGCTTCCGCTAATGCATATCTGCTGTGCGGTTTCCGCTTTGTCGCTACGTCAATCAGCAGCGTTATTGCTTCAGTCTTCGTCATCTGTACCAACCTCCATTTCAGGAACAGCATCGAGCGCGAACGACAGCGGCACGCCATGTGTTGCCGCGATCTCTTTCGCCTTCGCAATCTGTTTCACGTTGTCTTCAAAGTCGGTGCCAGTCGACCGGCACACTCGCTGCGGTGTATCCAGACCGGCGTTGATGGCCTCAATCTGTCCGCGTATCTCTTTCGCCGGATCCCACCACGGCATTCCACGGTGTACCCACTCAAAAGGCACATCCCGGAGCGTCATGCCTCGTGGTAGCTGGATCACGCCGTCCTGGATCCACAGACCCAGCCGCCACACGGTCAGCTTTCGCAGTAGCTCGACGATGTCGGCGCGTTTCGCCTGGCACGAGCGGTCATACAACAGCCACGCTGCTCGACTGCCGAAAAAGTTGGTGTGGGATTCGTCGTAGAAATTAAAAGGCAGATCCAGTGCTTTGATCGCCATCCCCACAACGGTATGTATGAATTCCTGCGTCGCCGCTCCGGGGGAATCTGACTTTAGAAACTTCGCATCGTCGCCGGGGTCCATTTCCAACTTGACCGGCCCCCGCCCGAAATCGACATCGTATTCGCCAGCCGATGTCTTCGTGTGGTCGCCCAGACCGTCAGTAGCGTTACTGGTCACGATCATCGCGAACAGTTGTTCAACCTTCATTTTCGCGAGTGCGTAATCAACGCCTTCGTAGACGTCCTGAAACGAGTTGTACGCCGCTGCCAGTGGGCTGATGCCACGTATCTGGTCGAACCGTTCAAAACACGCGTGCTGAATAATATTGCTGGCTTTAACCCGCTTCACAAACTTGTATTGGTTCGCTCCTGCGCGGTTGTGCAGACCCCAGCTTAACGCGCGGCCGTTGGCGTTAATTTGTGCGCCATTAACCCACGTCTGGGCCGAGTCGACTTGGTCCGGTGTGCGGATTCGGTCGCCCTCTACGGCCTGTATTCGACCCTGTGAACGCTTGAGCAGAAACACGTCGCCATCGAGTGTGCGGCGAGCTTCCATCATTCGGATGAATTTCGGCAGTGCGTGTCGCCCCGCAATGTCGCAGTTGCCAGGTCGCTGCCATTCATTCCACAGGCGTTCGACCTGAGTATCGAACTCTTCGTCACCAGTACGCATCTGGAAGTCGAAATGCGTCACGTAATCCAGATGTTTTCGAACGGCCCACGCAACGATTGAGAAGTTGCGTTGCAGGTGTTGACCGGTCGCAGTTAGCCGCCGCCGATCACGCTCTTTCAGGTGCTCATCTTCGTGCTTAATCGCACTTGTCGACGCCTTGCGCTTTCCGGTCGAAGTCACTGCGTCGTAGGCAGACGCGAACCGTATCGCCGCCCGCTGCCTCGCCTTCAACCGTGATTCCGCCACTGCACCCGGCAACATTACACGCCCCTCGTCATTGAAAATGAGGACACGCGTGGTTTCGAGTGCGTGCCGCGTGTCAGTTGCGTTATCTGATGTCGCAAATCCGCAAGCGTGGCGCGCATGTCCTGCATACTGGTGAACGTGGTCGTCTGACCGTCCACCGTAATGCTCTGGACACCGGAATGAATCGCCGTTTCGAGCTGATCGCGTCGGGTTTGCAGTTCTGCGAGTGAAGCCATACTCGCAATGTATGCGCTAGTCGGTCGCTATTGCGGCTGCCGTCTTCGCATTGCGCGGAGTGAAATGAAACGACGTCACAGAATACTTTTGGCCACAATCGGTACATTCCACATAGCAGACGTGCTGCTCATTGTACGGGTTGCCGTCTGTGTCGAATCCTTGACGATGCAAAATCGTTTTTGCCACGCCTTGCCGCCGCTTTCGCTTTGTGCTCTTGCAGCTCTGCCGTGGGCAACGTGGTGGCTTTTCTATCACTCGCGGGCGTGCCTGTCGCTTTTTTTTCGCCATTACGTAGCTTCCTTTACAGGTATTGCACCTTACGGCGCTTCCGTTGTGGTTGTTCGATCGGCTGCTGTGCCGTCAGTGAACAACCGACCATTGAGGCACCAACGCAGCACCCGACCAAGCAGTCAAAAAAGTGATTATCCCGGTTTTTGCTGTTGCTCCACTCAATCACCCGGTTTCCGGTGCCCACATCTTCGATCTCTTTGGGATATTCCGCCGTCAACTGGTCGGCAAACATCTGGTGTGCGCGTGGCGACGCCTTGTAGATTGACAATGCCCCCGCATCGCCGGTTGCGACCTCAAACCGCCTCATTGCAAACGTCTTCCAGTAGTTCACGTCAGTATGTACCGTGCGGCTGCCGTCTCGATTGCGTACCAGTTTCCAAAAGTGCCCGAACCGTTCGCCCGGTCGCGGTTTCCCCTCGCACAACGGTTTAGAGCTCGCCTTAATTCCGCGACCTTTCGCTGGCATCAAAATAGCCGCACGCTCGGACCTCCGGCAGAAATTACGCACAATCTGTGTGTGTTCGCCGTCACCTTCGTCAATCAGGATCCGCTCGATCTGGTGCTCAAGTCCGGTTTCACCCGGCCACGCCCTCGCTAGGTGCTCCACAAGATGCTCTAAACCCTTGAGTATCGCCGCTTCAATACCGTGGCCCCTATAGCGCCGCTGCAATGTTTTGGTCAGCGTTTGCAGTTTGTAGTAGCGCTGTTTTTGCTCCGGCCATGCACCGTAATCGATCACACTGCCGCCAAACTGGTCGTCGAATGCAGCCACCGTCCACCACAACACCTTCTGGCTGATGTCAATAAACGCCGTCAGACGCCCGTACTCCGCCGGTACGACGCCCTGTGCAACTCGTGACGCTTTGCCCGTCAAGTCGTCCGATGTAAGCGTGATGGGCCGCATAGCCCCGCTCACGTCATCTGGTTCGTTCTGGTACTCCGAGTTGAACGCTTCCTCGCCCACGCGTAGCTTTAGATTCCATGCGTGCTGAATTGCCGACAGTTCCGAGGATTCGAACCGTGCGGGCCATGACACGTCGGCCCCTTTATCCATCGCTTCCCGGTTCTCCGCGTAGAAATCAGTCGCCGCCTGCCCCGTCCCATTATTGCGAAGATCGCCCGCCCAGATTTCGGCGTACTGGTCCCACATTTTCGTATTCGTCGGCCACGAATACACCAACCGCGTCTTTTCGCCCCGCCATTCGGGATGCCGATTGCGATCAAGGATTCTGTCGGCCATATCGCCGTGGCGTATGATGGTGCATGGCATCATAGCGGCGATTGTTTCCCCCGGACCTGCCAGCCCCAGAACCGCACCAGCAAGCAACCGCTCCCGGTAGTCGTTCTGGCTCACGCTGCGGGCTGAGTCGTCGGTTTGCGGATCGTCGACAATCACGAGGTCAGGCCGAATTGAATCGCCGCCGGGTGTCTTGACCATCATCCCACGCAGCCGCCCAGTCAGGCCAGCCACTCGCAACGCCGTGCCGCTCGCCTTGGAGCCTTTCACTGTTGGCAGGATTACGCGGTCGCTGGTCCACGTCATCTGTGTTCGCTCGCCGTTGCACGTCTGGCCGTTGCAGCGGTGGGCAATTCCCTCCAGCCGTACAATCGGAAACACAACTTCCGGGAAGTCTTCCAGCAATAGTTCGTTGTTCTCCATGTCGGTTCGCAGGTTGTCCAGCAATTCATGTGCTGCCGTTGCTTCCGCACCAATCAGAACGATGAAACGCCGGTGAGCGTACAGCATGGCCCAACTGCACGCAGTGAGGCACAATGTTGTTTTGCCGCTGCCGCGAGGCATCGCGAAGGCGAACTGACCGCCTTTTAATACCGCCTGCTCGATGCGGTCAATTGCCTTCAGGTGATCCTTTGACCATTCCCGATTGAATAAGTCGCTGTGGTACGTTTCGCAGTAGAGTCGAAAATTGAATTTGCAACTGTCGCGACGCTGCTGATCGACAACAGGCGGAATCGCTCCGATGTCGCGCCCGGCTTCTGATTTTGCCCGCGACAGCTTCGCTCTGTACGCGTTGTCTTTTTCATACTGACTTGTTGTAGTCAACTTGACTATACTTTTTGGGGTTAAAAAGG
>Ga0180432_10006477_pt1 | contig 15162 bp, 14 predicted proteins | sample SS_ome_10_FD_132414 | JGI IMG/M metagenome (GOLD analysis project Ga0180432, IMG submission 132414) | Hypersaline lake sediment archaeal communities from the Salton Sea, California, USA - SS_1_MS_2 metaG | ecosystem: Environmental > Aquatic > Non-marine Saline and Alkaline > Hypersaline >... | reverse complement strand
TCTGTACTATTGTTATGCACGTCAACTCCTATATAATATGTGGTCATGAGGGCTCCTTTCGTATAAGGGTTAATATTTACCGAATTATACTTGAGGATGCCCTCTCTTCATATCTTCACAAAGCACAATCTTTGTAATAGAGTTTTCTGTGGTTTCATAAGGAGCACAATCCTGAGTGGATGTAAAACTATGTGCGGGACGATCCGGATATTCTGCAATGCGTCCATCATTCGGCAGTTGAGCAACCGGCCAATGATTCCACCACCAGAACTTTGAAGTAAGGGGCATTGACATTCTGGTTATTTTCTTATCCACGGGCCTTTTTCTATTACCAAAAGGAGCAAACTTTATACGGGGATTATTGTCGGGCAAAATAAGAAAAGGGGTTAACTTTGATTTATAGTTTACGATCTGAATATTTGGATTAGGTACTTCAGGATTCTTGAAACTCCAGCTCGAATAGCTACTGCTTGGCGGCGGCCATGAGTATGTATGCGATTGGCCGGAAAGATTGGCAAGTGAAAGGAAGTTCTTTTCATCAAGAACGTCTTCCGGTTTTTGGCCGGGTTGAATAATAGGCAACGATTGACACCATTCATAACTACGGTCAAGATTGCTGGACCACATAATTATCTTTCTCACAGCAACTCCATCAGGATAGATGGTCCAGTATTCATCCGACCAGTCACCCCAGCCCTATTGGCTATCATCCGGATATGGTATATTATAACCAATGTCCACCGGTGAATTTCTCCAATATAAAACAACCCTCACATCATTGTTTTCAAGAATCTTAACGTGAGAGTACTTGGCCTTTTTGTCCGACATCAATTCACCACAACCAAGTGGTGTTCCCCTTTCCATAAATTCATTGCTGAACCATTTGCCGTTCTCGGTTACCAGGCAGGGATTATAAGATATTCCTCGCCAGCAGACTATTCGTCCATCAAAGCAATCAAAAGTAACTACAACATCAGGGCTGCTGCTCCTGAAGAGACTGTCCCACTGTGGCGAGTATTTAAGGTTGACATAAAAGGCACCGAATTTATTCACTTTTTTCGGTCCTGATGGTAATCGCCGCCAGGATAACGGTTTAGAGACAGGAGGTTTAATCTGTTCAAATTCTTTTTTGATTTGCTCGGCAGTCAGAGCATAATTAAATATCTTAACTTCATCAAGAAGTCCGTCGAGCACCATATCGGAAAGAATATTTCTGCTTGGTTGACGTTCGGTGAGAGCCGGATAGTTTTTCATGTGACTTTTAGCTATCAGGAGGTCTTTATTTTCGGCAGGGATTAAGCAACATTTTTTCTGTAAATTCTTTTTTCCTTTGAATACGGAATCCAGGAATTCTTCGGTGGATAAGCGGAAAAGATGCCAAGAAATGGAGTGGATTGGTGTCAAAATGGAGACATGGAAAGAGTATTTTTAAATGAAGTGCTATCTAAGATAATGTCTTTCAAAGATTTACGAAATGTCATAGACGTATGGACAAGAAAATTATCAAGTTTGAGTTTTCTATGGCAACAGCCGGTTGCGGACTTCAATATGAATGTCAATTTGGTCAATCAACGGCCCAAAAATACAGCTCATATACCATATTTATCTGGTTAGGCGGATAAGCCTTACTGGTAATTGCTTTCACCGCACCATTTTAACTGCAAAATAAGACACAGAAAAACATTTTCAACCCCCTTTTTTAGGCTCTTTCGTCTGTAGTGTTTTATTCCGGTTTAAGGCCCCGTATTTACGGCAGATATCTATCACTTTATCAATTGGAAGAGCCTCTACCTTGTGACCATCCTTTCCGGTCATAGTGGTAGCCTTAAAAAGAGAATTGTAGATGGCTTCTTCGGTGGCCTCTATCACCGCAGCAAATAAAGGCGTCATTTTACTGTTCGCCAACTCCTTTGGAGGATTTTTTTTACTCGAGCCGGCCCTTAGCCGAAGTGACTGGCTGCTTGAGAAGGCAATAACATAGTCTCCACTTCCATCACTCATAACAGAACCCGTCCTGGCCAATGCCAGAGTTGCTCTCTTGGCAAGTCTCTTTAGATTGCGATGCAGCAGGGGTGCATCAGTAGCCACCACAATCATACAAGAACCATCTACCTGCTCATCCTGTTTTTTCACGGCGAGCTCTCTGCCAACTGGTGCACCGTTGATAGTCAATGTCCCGACGTAATTGGTTTGAACCAGCACCCCGATTGTATATCCCCCCTGTGATTTTGGCAGTACTCTGGACGAAGTCCCGATACCCCCCTTAAAACCGAAACAGACCGTTCCTGTACCCGCCCCTACTGAGCCCTCAGCAACCGGGCCATCTGATGCCTGCTCTATTGCTTCTCGGACATGATTGTGGCGGATATGCCTGCCTCGGATATCGTTCAGCATCCCGTCATTGGTCTCACCCACTACCGGGTTAACAGATATTACCTTCTCATTGCCGGGCAGACTAAGCATATATTCGATAAGCCCATCTGCCACTAAAGGGGCATTAAGAGTGTTGGTCAACAGAATAGGGGTCTCGATAGTGCCCAACTCCTCGATTTGAGTGTATCCAATCAATTTGCCGAAGCCGTTGCCAACATAGACGGCAGCCGGCACTTTCTCCTTAAACAGATTTCCCGAATGAGCAAGGACAGCTGTTACACCCGTCCGTACATTTTCGCCCTCGATGAGTGTAACGTGGCCGACCTTAACACCTTTGACATCTGTAATGGCATTCAGCCTGCCGGTTGCTAGTACCCCCACCACAACTCCTGCTTCTCTCGCTCTGGGTCTATCATGCACCTTTTCCATTCTTTGGCCGCCTATTGTGCAACATATAGAAAATACTTCAAGAACGAACACTAAAAGCAATATCCTTTTTGTTACTACAAATTTCATATCCAGGCTCCCCGGGATTCATAATAAAGCAGAACAATCTCACTTTAACTTAATAAGCAATCCCTTGTCCCGGGATTTAGTTATAAATGCCTCTATCTCCTGAAGCAAAACCTGCATCTGCTGGCTATTTTCAAGCAGACTTTCATACAGTCTGCCATCGTTCACCAGCCGGGCCGCCGTGCCTTTGCTTTCATTTATCTTCTCTAAAATCTGCCGCAGCTCAACTGTCGCCTTGCTTAACTGTTCACTCGTACCGGTCGCCGAAGCAAAGAATTTCTTAAATTCTTTCAGCGTTTCTATCGACTGCTTTGACGCCTCAGACAAATTAGCTAAAGTAATTTTGAGATTTGTCTTATTGTTCGGGTCACCAATAATTTCGTTGGCATTTTCTATAAGGCTGCACAGCCCCTCGACCAGTTCGTCCAGTTTTTCCTGGCTCTCTGCAGGGAAAAACTCACTCGTCATACCGGTTGAACCCTGCAGCAGTATCGTGTCATACAGATAAACAGACTCCCGTCTGTTCGGGTCCTGCCGCTTCAATGGCGCGGTTGGGTCAACTTTAAGTTCAATATAACTGCTGCCAAGACCTCGTGTCATCAATTTTACTTCGACATTGGATGGTATATTAACATATCTTTTATCTATCCAAAGAACAACTTTAGTCTGATGATATTCCAACCCTGTGTTTAAATCTTTAAGTCTCTCCGGCGCCATAACGTTTGTCACTCTGCCGATTTGATAGCCGCAAAACCGCACAGGAGTATCCTCCTGAACTCCCTGGGCCGTCGGAAATTGAACAAAAACCTGAAATGAACCTATCTTGCTGATGCTTGTCGGCAAATCACCAAACTTGTATATCAGCCAGACAAGCGCACACATTGCCATAATAACAAAAACTCCAACTATAATATTACGCGTTCTCTGCGTGGTTTCGTAATCACTCACTTTTTGCTTCCTTTCAAATCAGTTCGACCTTCCAGGAACAATTCCCTTATGGCACGCAAGGGATAACCGCTCTCGTTAAGTTTTTTTATCAGCTTAATTCGCTCTATTGCCTTTTCGTCAAAGAGCCTCCGCCCACTCGGGCTTACTTTGGTCGGCTCAACTAAGCCGACCATAATGTAATATTGCAAAGATTGCCGGGAAATGCCAGCTTTTTTTGCCGATACTCCTATTGGCATTAACGTGACCCCATTTCGCTTTTTATCGCAAAATGGGTACCTGAATTTGCTTTTCTGACCCAAAACCTTCCCTCATATACTCTTTTTAGCATTTTAAAGCCGCCAAAAAAATGTGAACTACCCATTCTTTTTAACCATAGCCCCTATCAGAGCCAGCAGAGACGCCCTGACCTGCTCAAATGTCAACTGTTTAACCGCCTCTTTCGAGCCTCCTGATTTATCCAGCTTCTTCAACCCCTTTGGTGAAATCATTAGCAAATAATCAAAACCATCCGGAATACTTTCCTGGCTTTGCCGAAAGGCCTCACGAAGCAGCCGTTTCAATCGATTACGCACAACCGCCTTACCACACGCTCTCCCCACAGAAACACCCAATCGCCGATACCCGCAGTCATTTTCTGCAATATACAATACAAGCAACCCGTCACTAACACGCCTCTTACCAGCCAAAATAGTCCTGAAACGCTCATTATTAGCAATTATCTGCTTTTTCGAAAGAGAAAACCGTTTCAAAGTTTCACCGTAAAATTACCAATTGTCAATTGCTAACCGGTTGCTAAAGCTATTTCGTCTGCCGTTTTACGCCTGGTTAATACTTCAGCACTTATCTTGCGAAGCACTTTGTGATAGTTCAAAACACCTGCAAGCTCATCATTATCATCACCTGCCACTACGACTATATGTTCCAAATCATATTTTCTCATATATTCCATCACCTCTTCAAGTGCTCTCTCTGGTGTAACCTTGTCCTTCACTGGCCCGGCAACATCACACGCAAGTAGCCAGCCGGCAACATCCTGGTTCGCAAACATCTCTTTGATGCCGGCAATACTAATTTCCCCTGTAATCCGCGACTGATTGTCGATGACCGGATAATACACGGCGTCTGTGGTACTGAAAATCTTGAGAATCTCCTGCAATGGCAAATCCTGTGGTATGCTTACCGGCGCGGTATCCATAATATTTTTTACGTTGTATTCTTTTATCAGGTCCTCTTCGGTAATATTAAGACCAACTTCGCCCGCCTTTTTAACCCCGACTTTCACCAGCATCGGTCCAAGTAATTCTATTATAAATGTCTCTGTCATAACGACCATAATAATCATTCGGCCAAGTGCTGTATTAAACTGCTGGCCGGACAAAATGGCAAGGCCAATCGCCACACCTGCCTGAGGCAGCAGACAAATCCCCAGGTATTTACGAACTACCGCCGGTGCTCCCGAATACCTCGCTCCCAGCCATGAGCCTGTTATTTTGCCGGCTACCCTGAAGGAAATATACACCGCTGTCACAATCACCATTTGTGCCGACATCCTTCCAAAGTCCATATGCGCACCTGCAAGTACAAAGAATGCTATGAATATAGGCGGTGAAAATTTCTTGACCAGTTCAAAAGTGCTCTTGCTTTGGCGTGGAGCCAGATTGGCAATCGTTATACCAAGCGTCATAGCCGGCAAAATAGGGTCAACACCAGGTATAATTGATATACCGACAACTATCATCAGCGAGGCCAAAGCAAATTCCAGTATCTTCTCGTCTGACCTGACAAACTTTAGCAGATAGTAAAGCGAAACTCCCGCTAAGAATCCCAATATCACCGCACCAACGATTTCACCAAACAGCACAAGCGTGCCCCCAAAAAGCGTATCCCGCCCTGTGCCTGTAAGTGCTTTGGCTCCCGTTGCTGCACCGCGATAGAGCAGCAGCGCCAAAGCGTCATCAAGTGCAACTATCGCAAGCACTGCCGCCGTCAAAGGCCCTCTCGTCTTATACTCCCATAAAACATTCACCGTTGATGCCGGTGCCGTAGCCGATGCAATCGCACCAAATAAAAGTCCCATAGCTATCGAAGTATATATATTATGCGTTATGAACCACAAAACTGCAGATGTACCACAGGCCACTAATAAAAAAGTCCCTATACCCTGCGAGAAAAGAACGATGAAAAATTGCCTGCCGTACTTCTTAAATACCTCACCGCGAAGCTCACCGCCAATCATAAAACCTATTATACCCAATGAAAACATCGTAAAGGGTTTAAGACTTTCAATAGTTTCGCTGGTTATCACATTTAAGCAATCACCCAGGAGCACTCCGATAATCACACAACCGACAACCTGGGGTATATGGAATCTTTGCACAAGACGTGCACCGAACGTACCCCCTAAAACAATCAACCCGAACAGCAGAACCAGATTCAAGTAATTTGACTGCTCAATGTTCGCATTGACAAATGAATAAAGCATAGCAATCCAATTTCAAGTTTTGTGCAAATCGGCTGTATTAAACGTTTTGCATACTATCAGCTTTTTGCTGTCGTGACAATACCTCAGCACTAAGCGAACGACGAACAGCATGACAATCCAAAATACCTACAAACCTCTCGTCTTGGTCTGAAGCTACAACTGGAATATGTTCAATACCAAGCTGTTGTGTTTTCTCGAATGCCTCTGATAATGCTACATCCGGCGTCACTTTCGCAATCGGCGGCTCCATAATATCAAGAGCCACCAGCCAATTGTTTAACTCCTGTGTCGTAAAAGTGTTTCTGATACCATCCAGGGTGATAACGCCTATAAGCTTTTTATAATTATCGACAACAGCGTAGTAAAAATTATCCGTAGCGCTGATTACCCTGATTACTTCGCTCAAAGACATACCCGCTGAAATAGCCGGAACCTTCCTGTCCATCACATCTCCAACCCCGTAAGTCTTGATAAGGTCCTCTTCGGTAATATTCATTCCTGCTTCACCGGCTCTACTGACTGAGACTTTTACACACAGCGGACCTATAAACTGGAGCAGGAAGACCCCGATTATTATTACCGACAACATTGTTGCTCGGATTTCACCCTCAAAACGACTGCTTGCCATAATCAGCAAGGCAATCGCTATTGTACCTTGTTGATACAGGCAAAATCCCAGATATTTTCTGACCGTCGGTACGGCTTTAGAATAGACTGCACCCAGGTAGGACCCTGTAGTCTTGCCGATGATACTGCCTAACATATAAGCAGCAGCTAAAAACCAGATTTGCACACGTATACTCGAAATATTCAATCTGCAGCCAATAAGAACAAAAAACAACACATATATAGGCGGTGAAAACATACGCACCAACTCGAAACTCTTAAGACTGCGCCGAGGCAGAAAATTTATTAAAGTAACACCTAAAGCCATCGAAGAAAGAATAACATCAAGCCCACAGCTCTCCGCAAGACCGATTGTCAGTATTATTGTACTGAGTGTAAATATTAACGTCTTTTCATTATCGTCCACTCGTATTACAATCCAACGCAGAACCAAGCCTGCCACCAATCCCAAACCTAAAGAACCGTTCACTTCATAAACTGCATGAAATATCATTGTTAAAAATCCGCTCTCACCACCTCGACCGGTAAGAACACCTGCGATACTGACACTGGCTATGTACAGAAGTATTGCAAGCGCATCATCAAGGGCAACAATTACTGTCAGCATCGTTGTAATCGGACCGCGCGTCTTATACTCCCATAGTACATTCACCGTAGAGGCAGGGTCGGTCGCAGCGCATATTGCCCCAAATACCACTCCGGCGGCTAATGCCATTTGCCAGCCCCAGAATACCAACATTATCAAAAAACTAAAAACCCCTACCAGCAAAAATGCCGTCAACCCCTCGAACAGCAAAATCGAAAAAACCTGCTTACCGAACTTCATAAAAACGTCACGCTCAAGCTCACCGCCAATCATAAAACCTATGACACCTAATGCAAATAAGTTGAACGGCTCAAGTGTATGAATCGTCTCTCGCGAAATAATATTCAGCACCGGCCCTAAGATTATGCCGATAGTAACATAACCGACTATCTGCGGTATGCGGAGCTTCTGAAATATTTTTGCCCCGACAGTCCCTAAAAAAATCGCAATTCCTATCAGTAATATAAGGTTGAGTCCTCCGCCTTCGGCTAAAATGTTTTTCAATAGTTCCGCCATCCTCTTATCTTCTTTTGTATCTCAAACTGCCTGCCCCTTAAAAACACAGGACTATAAAATGCACTTTTCATCAAATTGCTGTAGATTGTACCAACACCAAAAATCCAGGTCAAAGACTCTTTTCCGCACCAATACAGCACAAAAAATTTGGCAGTTTCGACTTTACACAAACGCTTCATTCCTGTACAATCAGCTTTTTCGTTAAGATTGAAATTACAGGAGAATTCTAAAATGATTAAAAAACTTCTTTATTCATCGCTGCCATTCATTTTCGTGGTCGTATTTATCCTGCCGGGTTGCAAAAAGGATAAGCAGCCGCAATCTCCGCCACCCACAGAAGAAAAAACCCAACCTGCAAAACCCACCGAACCCGCTCCTGCTAATCCCTCAACTTTAACTATGAATGAGGTGATTGAGACCGCAAGAATTTGGGAACCTGCTTATCAGAACTGGGTTGGAAAAACAGCACCGGACTTTACCTTGACCGCTCTTGACGGAACATTGCACAAACTTAGTGATTATCGCGGCAGGGACGTTATGATTGTCTTTTGGGCAACCTGGTGCAGGCCTTGCATAGTAGAAATACCGCACATAATCGCATTGCGAAAAATCATCAATAAGGACAAATTAGCCATCCTCGCCGTCTCTTTTCTTACAGAAAACAATACCCTCAAAATGGTAAAAGAATTTGTAGCTGAAAACAAAGGAATCAACTATCCGGTCTTTGCCGTTGATTCGGCTGTTGTGCCGCAGCCCTATAATACTATAGATTCTATTCCTTGCAGTTTCTTCGTTGACCCACAGGGCAAAATCAAGCTCGCAACGGTCAATATACTCCAATTAGGTGAAATAAAGCGTATATTGCAGGCACAATGGCCATAAAAAAAGCGGCACTGCAACAAAACTCAAAATTCTTCTGGACAATAAAGATTAAAGCCGTTAAAATATAAGCCACAGACATTAACGTAAAATTTAGTGTAAAAATTTAAGGTATTTACTTATGGCACATAAAAAAGGACAAGGCTCTTCAAGGAACGGAAGAGACAGTAATCCAAAATACAGAGGCGTAAAAACTTTTGGCGGTCAGATGGTCAAGGCCGGCTCTATCATCGTCCGCCAGTGTGGAACAAAATTCTTCCCAGGCTCGAACGTCAGTATAGGAAGAGACTTCACATTATTTGCAACGACTGACGGTATTATTCGTTTCCAGGGCAGGAAAGTCCACGTCGTCTGACAAAAACAAAAATTTCTAGCAAATAAAAGGATGGTTTTACGCCATCCTTTTTTTATATAAAATGCTCAATACTACGTACGCTTTTACACAATGCAAAAACTATGTTTATTGACGAAGCAAAAATCTATGTCAGGGCAGGCAAAGGCGGCAACGGCTGTCTAAGCTTCCGTCGCGAAAAGTTCATCCCAAAAGGCGGCCCGGATGGCGGCAACGGCGGAAGAGGAGGAAACATCTACTTCCAAGCCGTCGAAAATCTCGATACCTTGACGGATTTTGCCGGCAAACATCACTGGCACGCAAAAAACGGCGCCGACGGCTCCGCAAATAACAAACAAGGTGCAGATGGACAAGACTTAATAATACCCCTGCCTCCAGGCACGCTAATCTATGATGACGAATTGAACTTACTGCTTAAAGACCTCAATAAAGTTGGAATGAAGGTCTGCATCTGCCGGGGCGGAAAAGGAGGAAAAGGCAATAAAGCATTTGCAACCTCGACCAATCAAACCCCCAGAACTACAACACCCGGCAAAAAGGGCAAGGAAAGAAACATTCGTCTCGAATTAAAACTCATAGCTGATGTCGGCCTTCTTGGAATGCCGAACACCGGAAAAAGCACGCTCATCTCCCGCTGCTCAGCAGCAAGGCCGAAAATCGCCGATTACCCCTTCACCACAACCAAGCCCGTTCTCGGCATCGTCGAACTTAGCGACTTTCGACGATTCGTTATGGCCGACATCCCCGGGCTTATAGAAGGGGCACACAATGGAGCAGGACTCGGCTTCGAATTCCTAAAACACATAGAAAGAACTACTATTCTCGCACACATTCTTGATATAATGCCCACAGATGGCTCCGACCCCGTGGAGAACTACCACACCTTACGAAGCGAGCTGGAGCAATACAGCAAAACCCTGGCCGAAAAAACCGAAATCATCGTCGCAAACAAGATAGACCTTGACCCTGACGGTAAAATAGTAAATAACATCAAAAAAAAACTGAAAAAAACGATTTACCCCATATCAGCGGTAACCGGCAAAGGCGTCAAAGAGCTAATCGAATTATTATGGCAAAAAACAAAAGAAATTAAAACGGCAAAGGCGCAATAAATTATGAATTTAATCGCTGTAGATATCGGCAATACAAATACCACTATCGCTCTGTTCCTTAAAGGCAGACAAAAGTCTATCAGCTCAATACCCAGCAGGGCCCGAACAGAACTGACCAAATGCTTCAAATCCACCTGGAGTAAAATTCCAATCGCCAAAAGTTCAAAAGAAAAAAAACACGATGGTGTAATTGTCGTCAGCAGCGTCAGCCCTAAACAAACAAAATTCATCCGAAAGTTAATAAGGAAAGTTCTTGGTGAAAAAATACTGCTCATAGGTAAAAACATACCTCTGCCGATGGATTTGTCGGTCGATGAGCCCCAAAAAGTTGGTATCGACCGTATTATCGCCGCCGCCGCCGCCTACGCCGTAGTCGAGGATGCAGTCATCGTAGCTGATTTCGGAACAGCGGTCACAATCGATTTGATTGATGAAAAGGGTATCTTTCTTGGCGGCACCATTTGTCCCGGCTTTGAAATCAGCGCAAAAGCCTTAAAGGAAAACACCGCACAACTGCCGAAGATAAACGTCACTAAGCCAAAAACTCCATACGGCAAGACCACAAAACAGGCCATAAATTGCGGCTTGTATTATTCAGCCATCGGCACACTCGAGGAGGTCATCAGGCGGTATGCCGAAAAAATCGGCAGATGGCCGCAAACCATCATCACCGGCGCCGCTGCTGAAATCATAAAAGACGACTGCCAGTTCATCGATTCTTACGTCCCGAACCTCGTCGTAAAAGGTATCGCCTTGGCTTATCGAAAATATCTCGAACAAAAGGAGTAAACTACCTGGCTATGAGTATTTTCGCTGCTGTTATGACCGGAAAAGGCACTTCTGCGATAGCAACCGTTCAGCTTTTCGGTGAAAAGGCTGATGCCGCCTTGAAAAAAATCTTTGTCCCAAAAGCACGCAAAACCGCTCTTTTCCAGCCTGGCCAAATACTGCTCGGCACAATCACCAATGGCAACAGGGCCATCGACCACGTTACAATCGGCTGTGAAGCACCAGAGACCTTTGCCATAAACTGTCACGGCAATCCAATCATTGTAGCCGAGATAATGAAACTGCTGCAAAAAAATGGGGTAAAACTGCTCTCCGCACAGCAGCTCCTCACAAAAACCCTCACCGCACAAAAACATTTCAGCACAATCCAAATCGAAGCCAAAATCGCCCAGCTAAATGCAAAAACAATCGAAGGAACTAAAATACTCGAAAATCAAATCAACACCGGCCTAAACAAAAAAGTACGGAACTGGCTAAACAACAAAATAACTCTCGATGAAATTAAAGCCGACACGCGGCAAATACTCCAAAAAGCCCAAACCGCAAAACTGATTATTTACGGCTGCACAGCTGCAATAGTAGGCCCGCCAAACACCGGTAAAAGTACGCTGCTGAACTGTCTCGCAGGCCGCCAAAAAGCTATCGTTACCGATATAAAAGGCACAACAAGAGACTGGCTCAGTGCTCAATGCAAAATCGCTCCTCTTTCCGTCGAAATAATTGACACGGCTGGCTTGGATGAAAAACTTTCAGCAACATCGAAACAAAACGTCGAAGAGCTGTCTCAACAGAAAACCGCTGAAGTATTAGAAAAGGCCGACATTGTCCTGCTCGTCTTGGACAACAGCCAAACCACAGACCAGCTTGACAACCTGCTGCTTGAAAAAATCACCGACAAGCTCGCCCTGAGCGAAGCAGAAGGGAAAATCCTCACAGTCCTGAACAAATCCGACTTACCAACCGGATTCAACCCCGCACAACTGCCTGTTCCCCTGAAAAATACTGTTCTGCTCAGCACCAAACTCGAAACCGGCATCGAAAACCTTCTAAACAAAATCCGGCAAACTTCCGGCGCCGCCGCCCTTGACCTTTCTGCCCCCGTCTGTTTTACAGCCCGCCAGGAAAAGCTGCTGAAACAACTTCTCAACACAAAATCCAAAAGAAAAACCCTTTCTGTCATAACAGAGTTGTTAAACGGCCGACTTCGTGTATAATCTGCTTCTATGTTCGCAAAAACTGAAAAATTAACGCCTGCGATGAAGCAGTTTTCACACTTCAAGGAAAAATACCCCGACTGCATCCTGTTTTTTCGCATGGGCGATTTTTACGAGACTTTTTACGACGATGCCATAACCTGTTCAAAGGTCTGCGGCCTGACCCTGACCTCCCGCAGCAAAGGTAACAATCCCATTCCATTAGCCGGCGTACCCTATCACGCCGTTGACGGATACCTGAAAAAAATGCTCGAGGCAGGCTACAAAGTCGCCGTCTGCGAGCAGGTAGAAGACCCCAAAAACGCTAAAGGCGTCGTAAAACGAGATGTCGTCCGAATTGTAACGCCCGGCACCCTCACCGATGACATCCTTTTAGACGCAAAGCAGGAAAACTTCCTTTGTGCCGTCAGCCTTACACCAAACCCAACGGCCGCAATCAGTTGGGTCGACATTTCAACAGGCCATTTTTTCGTTCAGCAAATCCAGGAAGCCAAACTGCTCGATGAACTGCTCCGCCTCTCCCCTGCCGAATGTCTGCTCCCCGACAGACGAGGCGAACTATTTGAAGCTGAAACAAGGAAACTGGCCAAAGACATCGCTCTGCTGACCGGTGCAATTGTAACCGAGCGCCCATCCTGGTATTTCGACAATTATCAGGCAAAGCAGCGACTCCTCAAACATTTCGGCACAACCACCCTCGAAGGATTCGGCATCTCCGACGGCGAGCAGCTCCTCATCCCACCCGCCGGTGCCGTCATCGAATATCTAAACGAAACCCAAAAAAAAACACTCGGCCACATCCAGAGTCTAAAGAAAATCAATCGAAAAAATTTCCTGCAAATCGACCAGACTTCTCTCCACAGTCTCGAAATCCTCCGGACAATCCGCACCGAAGGAAAAAAAGGCTCCCTGCTCGACTGCCTCGATGAAACACTGACCCCAATGGGTGCCCGCACCTTTCGCAACTGGCTTTGTATGCCACTATGCGACATCGGCTCTATCGAGCTTCGCCAGGACGCCGTTGAGCTGCTCAAAAAGTCCCAGACCCAATTAACTGCTCTTCGCAAACTGCTTTCAACCATAGCCGATACTGAGAGAATCGCAGCCCGTATCAGCACGTTCCGGGCAAATCCGAGAGATTTGTTGTCCCTTGCTGCTACATTGAGAAAAGTGCCGCTGCTGACCGAGCTCCTGCAACCATTCAAAGCCGACCTGCTCGTACAGCTCACCGGAAAATGTGACAATATGGACGAACTGGCCGATTTACTCGAAGCCGCTATTGAGCCCGACAGTCCCACCCACCTTCGCGATGGTGGCGTAATACGAACCGGCTTCAGTGATGAACTCGACAAACTACGTTCAATATCAAAAGACGGCCGAACCTGGCTGAAAAACTATCAAAAACAGCAGGCCCTGCGAACCGGAATCGCAAATCTTAAAATCGGCTACAACAAGGTCTTCGGCTATTACCTCGAAATTAACCATTCATCAGCCGACAAGGCCCCGCCCCACTACGTACGAAAGCAGACAATCAAAAATGCCGAACGCTACATCACCGACGAACTAAAAGAATATGAAATCAAAGCGCTCGACGCCGCTGAAAGGGCGCTGCACTTAGAGCAGCAGCTATTCGAGCAAATCAGCCGTCACACCGCACAGTATATCAGCCGCCTCCAGTCTCTTGCAGACACCCTCGCACAATGTGACTGTCTCGCCGCACTGGCATACCTGGCTCAACGACGCAATTACATCCGCCCCAAAATAACAACCTCTCCAGAGCTGCTCATAAATGAGGGCAAACATCCCGTCCTCGCCGAAACCCTCGGTATCCAATTCGTCCCAAACGATATTGGACTTGGCGGCAAGGCCGGAGATTGTTTAATCATCACAGGCCCAAATATGAGTGGAAAAAGCACTTATATAAGGCAGAATGCACTTTTGGTTATGATGGCACAGCTCGGTTCGTTTATCCCCGCAAAAGACGCAACTATCGGCCTGGTTGACAGAATCTTTACACGCGTCGGCGCCTCGGACGAGCTGGTCCGCGGCCAGTCAACCTTTATGGTCGAGATGACCGAAACCGCAAACATCATTAACAACGCCACCGAAAAATCTCTCGTAATCCTCGACGAGGTCGGACGCGGCACAAGCACTTATGACGGCCTCTCTCTCGCCTGGGCCATCACCGAGCACATCGCAACAAAACTGAAGTGCCGAACGCTTTTTGCAACTCATTATCACGAGTTGACCGAATTGGCAGAACTATTCACCAATGTCAAAAACTGCAACGTTGCCGTTCGTGAGTGGGCAGACGAGGTTGTATTCCTCCACCGAATTTTGCCTGGCGGCACCGACAAAAGCTACGGCATACACGTCGCCAAACTTGCCGGCATCCCCATCTCTGTCCTTAACAGGTCAAAAGAAATCCTTGAAGAATTGGAGAGCGCCTTCGCAAAAGAAGCCTCCGGTGAACACCTGGCGAAACACAAAACAAAAGAACCCTCCGCTGAATCCCTCTTTGTCCAAAAACACAAATCCGTCCTGGAAAAACTCTCATCGGTTGACTTAAATAATCTTACCCCAATCGAAGCTATTAATTTATTGAATCAAATAAAAAAAGAAATCAACAAAAAATAACTCCTCCTTATTTGCTCAAAGGTTCGACTCAAGCCAATTGGAAGCAAGCATCTCAAAATCCCCAAAATCAACCTTGCAATCGCCATTTATATCCCCAATCGGCCTTTCAAAGCAAAGATAATTCACCGGCTCAG
>Ga0180432_10006476_pt1 | contig 15165 bp, 15 predicted proteins | sample SS_ome_10_FD_132414 | JGI IMG/M metagenome (GOLD analysis project Ga0180432, IMG submission 132414) | Hypersaline lake sediment archaeal communities from the Salton Sea, California, USA - SS_1_MS_2 metaG | ecosystem: Environmental > Aquatic > Non-marine Saline and Alkaline > Hypersaline >... | reverse complement strand
TCCTGGCGTTCGGCAAGACCGCCGGGGAGATCGCGGCCGAGGGCACACCGGCCGAGGTGGTCCCGCACAAGGTGATGCCCGGCAACAAGCCGACGACGTCGATCCTGGCGACCCGGCTCACCCAGTCGGTCCTGGGCCAGCTGATCGCGCTGTACGAGCATCAGGTGTTCACCGAGGGCGTCGTCTGGGGGATCGACTCGTTCGACCAGTGGGGCGTCGAACTGGGCAAGACCCAGGCCAAGGCGCTGCTGCCGGTGATCACCGGGGAGGCTTCGCCGCCGGAACAGTCCGACTCCTCCACCGACACGCTGGTCCGCCGCTACCGTCAGGAGCGCGGCCGGGTCGGGTGACCGGTCAGCGCGGGATGTCCAGGCAGCCGACGCCGGGGATGCATCCGCTGACGTCGCCGGGGGTCACCTGACCGCTGGGCCCACCGGGGATGGAGCCTTCCACCAGTCCCGGTCCCGCCGTTCCGGACGGGCCGCCGGGGATCGAGCCGGTCGCCCCGTCGGAATCGACGACACCGCAGGCACTGCCGTCCGGGCTCACACAATCCTCCGGGTTGGCCGCCGCCGTGACGGCAGATGCCAGCATTCCCAGCGCCGCAAGGGCCGCGATCACAATCGTCTTCATACCTTCATTGTTGCCCGATCCCGGCTCAGGCGAAACGTTTGGCCAATCTTGGCGGCAGAATCTTGAGCACCGCCACCAACGGAATCCACGGCCAGCCGGGGACGATCGCCCGGCCCTTTTCCTTCTCGATCGCCTCGACCATCCTCGCGACCCCGGTCTGGGTATCGACCATCAGCATCGTGCTCTGGCTGCGGGCCGTCATCTCGGACTCGATGTAACCCGGTTCGATGACGGTGACCCGGATCGGTCCGGACGGGTACTGGGCCCGTAACGACTCACCCAGCGAGGAAACCCCGGCCTTGCTGGCCGCATAGGCGGCCTTCACGCCGGGGACCCCCTTGTTGCCCAGGACACTGGAGATCAGGACCAGATGTCCGGATCCGGCACTGGTGAACATCTCCAGTGCCGTCTCGATCTGCACCAGCGCCGAGACCAGGTTGGTCTGGACCGTGGCCTTGTTGGCCCACAGCTTGCCGGCACCCAGCGGGGCGCCCTTGCCGATACCGGCGTTGACGATGACCCGGTCCAGTCCCCCGAGTTCGCCGGCCAGCGCGGCGAACACCTCGGGGACCCTCTCGTGGTCGTCGACGTCGAGTTGAGCGACAGCCACCGTGATACCCGGATAGCGTTGTTCGAGTTCGGCTTTGAGCTCGGTGAGCCGGTCGATGCGGCGGGCGCACAACGCCAGGTCGCGCCCCTTGGCGGCGAAGGCGCGGGCCATTCCCGCACCCAGACCCGAACTCGCTCCGGTGATGAGTATCCGCTGCCTGGTCATCGCCCGATCATTTCAGCAACCTCGACATCCGCCGATCGGCCAGCACCTTGCCGCCGGTCTGGCAGGACGAACAGTACTGGAACGACCTGTCCGCGAAAGCCACCTCCCGGACAGTGTCACCGCAGTCCGGGCAGGGCAGGCCTGTGCGACCGTGTACCCGGAGCCCGGAGCGCTTCTCGCCCTTGAGCATCGCGGCCTGCTGGCCGACGGAGCGGTCCACGGCATCGGAGAGCACCGACGTCATCGCCTCGTGCAGCATCCCCGTCTGGGATTCGGTGAGCCGCGCCGCGGTGGCGAACGGGGAAAGCCTTGCCGCGTGTAGGATTTCGTCGCTGTAAGCGTTGCCGATCCCGGCGATCACCTTCTGGTCGGTGAGCACCGACTTGATCCGGCCGCTGTTGGCCGCGAGCACCACACCGAGTTCGGTGACGCCGATACCGAGCGCGTCGGGGCCGAGGGCGGCGATCCCGGGAACCTGAGCCGGATCGCTGACCAGCCACACCGCCAGCCGCTTCTGGGTGCCCGCTTCGGTGAGGTCGAAACCCGTCCCGTCGTCCAGGCGGACCCGCAGCGCGATCGGCCCCCTGCCCGGTTTGAGCGGGGCGGAGTTGAGTTCGTCCGACCAGCGCAACCAGCCCGCCCGGGACAGGTGGGTGATCAGATAGGTCCCGCCGCACTGCAGGCCGAGGTGCTTTCCCCAGCGCTGCGCACCGGTCACGGCACGGCCCCGCAGCGCGGCCGGCTGCGGGTCGACGGTCTTCAGCGCCGACAGCGACGCCACATCCACGCCCGAGACCGACTTGCCGACCGCATGCCGGCGCAGGTGGTCGGCGAGCGCTTCGACCTCGGGCAGTTCGGGCACCGGGACCGCTCAGCTCAGTGTGCGCTCGGCGCTGCGGGTCAGACCCGAGAGGGCCCAGCCGACCAGTGACAGCACGATCGCCGCCCAAATCGCGGTCCACCAGAACCGGTCGATCTGCAGGCCCCAGTGCGTGGTGTGCTCGGTGATCCAGGAGGTGATCCACAGCATCAGGGCGTTGACGACCACGTGGAACAGACCGAGGGTCAGGATGTAGAAGGGAATCGACAACACCGCGACGATCGGCTTGATGACCGCGTTGACCACCCCGAAGATCAGCGCGACGAACCCGATGATGCCGATCCGCTGCAGGGTGGTCTGGCCGCCGACGAACGACACACCCGGCACGATCAGTGCGACCACCCACAGCGCGAAGCCGGTGACCGCGACCCGAACAAGGAATCCCACCGGCGAAAGCCTAGGCCCGCAGCAGATAGGTGTCCATGATCCAGCCGCGCTCGGCCCGTGCCGAGGCCCGTATCCCGGCGATGTGCTCACCGACCTCCCCGACGGTGCCGGCGACCAGGATTTCCTCCGGGGTACCCAGGTAGGCGCCCCACCAGATGCGCGTTTGTGGCGGACAGCCCAGGAAGGCGCAGTCGCCGTCGAGCATGACCACCGCCGATCCGGACAGGCCGTTCGCGCGCAGTTGCCGCCCGGTGGTGATCAGCACCGGTTCGCCGACGTCGTTGAGCGGGATGCGGTGCCGTGCGGTCAGGGCCTGGATGGCGGTGACCCCGGGGATGACGTCGTAGTCCAGGTCGACGTGCCGGGCGACCTCGCCGAGGATTCGCAGGGTGCTGTCGTACAGCGACGGATCCCCCCACGCCAGGAATGCGCCTACCCCGCGGGGGCCGAGTTCGGCCCTGATGGCCGCCGCCCACAGCCGGGCCCGGGCGGCGTGCCAGTCCGCCACCGCGGCGGCGTAGTCGCCGCCGGTGGCGCGAACCGGGTCGGGCAGTTCCACGAAGCGGTAGTCCGACCCGGGGACGAAGCGCCGGCACACCTCGTGGCGAAACGCGACGAGATCGTTCTTGGCCTCGCCTTTGTCCATCGCGAAGAACACTTCGGTGTCGTTGAGGGCCCGGACCGCTTGCGCCGTGACGAATTCGGGATCGCCGGCGCCGATTCCGATGACGTGGATCGTCGGCATCACTAGACCCTAACCGCCCCGGCGCAGCACCAACCGGCCGAGCAGCGCCACCGCGAAGCAGCCGCCGGCGACGCCGGACACCAGCAGCGGCAGCCGTCCGTCGGCGCCCCAGAGCAGACCCGCCCACAGCCCCGCGACCAGGATGGCCAGTCCACTGGCTCCCTGGAACACGCCCTGGGCCGTGGCCTGGCGGTCCTGGCCGACCAGGGCCGACACCCAGGCCTTTCCGACGCCGTCGGTGCATGCCGTGAAGAGGCCGTAGACGCCGATCAGTATCCAGGCCAGCGCCGGATCGGTGGTCATGCCGAGACCGATGTAGCCGACGGCGAAGAACACCAGCCCCACTCCGAAAACCGCGGATCGCGGCAACCGGTCGGCCAGCACCCCGGCCGGAAAGCTTGCCACCGCGTAGACGAGGTTGTAGGTGACGTAGGCGAGGATCACCTCGACGACACCGAAACCGATTTCATTGAGCCGCAACAACAACAGCGCGTCGGGGAAGTTGAACAGACCGAATCCGACGACGACGGCGGTGACCCGCCAGTACCGTCGGGGCAGCTGAGCGATCCCCGACAGCAGGGGCTGACGCGCGGGCCGAAGCCGGGGCCGGGGTTTCTCCCGCACCAGCACGAGCAACAGCACCGACAGCACGGCCGGGACGATCGCCACATACAGCAACGGCGCGATCTGCTGATCCAGCAATTGATAGCCGGCCAGGCCGATCAGCGGTCCCAATACCGCACCGAGTGTGTCCAGGGTGCGATGGAATCCGAAAACCTTTCCTCGCGAGTTGGTTTCGATCCCCTCGACCAGCAGGGCATCGCGCGGAGCGCCGCGCAGACCCTTGCCGAGCCGGTCGACCACCCGCCCGGCGAGCACCCCCGGCCAGGCGCCGGCGCCCGCGACGATCACCTTTCCCAGGGCGGCCATCCCGTATCCGGTGGCGATCAGCGGACGTTTGGCGAAGCGGTCGCCGAGAGGCCCGACGGCCATCTTGGTCACCGATGCGGCCCCCTCGGCGGCCCCCTCGATGGCGCCGACGACCGAGGGCGGCGCCCCGAGCACCGTGGTCAGGTAGATGGGCAGCAACGGATAGAGCAACTCGCTGGCGGTGTCCTGCAGGAAGGACACCATCGAGAGCACCCGTACGTTGCGGGTCAGCCAGGTCACGACCGTTCGGCGGGGTGAAGGCCCGTATCGAGCACGAAGAAGTTCTCCTCCTCCTGCACGAAATGCAGGAGAAGCAGCGCGTAGAGGCCGTAGAGGGAGGCCAGCAGGTCGTCGGACTGCTCGGCGGTCACCGCCCCGGCGGCGTCGGCGATCTCACGGTGGCTGTGCAGCCGCTGGGCCAGCCGGTGGATCTCGGCGTGCATCCGGCTCATCGTGGCCGTGGCCTCGGCGCTGCCCAGGGGCCGCGCCAGTGCCGGGTACAGCGCGGCATCCTCGGCGTCCTCGTGCGGCAGCAGCGTGTCCTGGAGGAACGCGTCGGCCGCCCGCAGCGATTCGACCGCCTCGGTACTCCGGCCCGCGGAGACCTGCTGGGCGGCCTCCCGCAGTAGCGAGAGGTCATCGCGCATCCGGTCGTGCTCCGCGGAGAACCGGCGGACCAGGTCGGCGGCGTTCGGAGTCAGCGGGGGCGCAGCGGCCCGGTCCGAGCCCAGCGCGCGCAGGGCGTTGAGGATCACCGCCAGGTCGATACCTTCCTGCAGCAGCGCGCCGACGGCCGGAGGGATCAGCCCGAAGGCCGCAAAACCCATGGCCACCAGGGACAGTCCCATTCCGATTCCCGCGCTCTGCAGTGCGATCCGCCGAGACCTGCGGGCGATGACCTTCGCGTCGGCCAACCGGTCGAGCCGGTCGGCAGTCAGCACGATGTCGGCGGCCTCCGAACTCGCCGTCGATCCCCGCGCGCCCATCGCGATGCCGACGTCGGCGGCGGCCAGCGCCGGTGCGTCGTTGACACCGTCGCCGACCATGGCCGTCACGGCCCGCTCGCATTCGGCGCGCACGCGGGCCACCTTGTCCGCCGGTGTTTGCTGCGCGGCGACCTCGTCGAGGCCCAGCACCGTTCCGACCTGCTGGGCGGGGGCGGGTCGGTCGCCGGTCAGCATCACCAGACGGGTGATGCCGGCGGCGCGCAACCGGCGCAGCGTCCGCGGGGCATCCGGACGCAGCGGATCGGCCAGCAGGATCGCCCCGGCCAGTTCCCCGTCGACGCGCACCCAGGCGACCACCGCGCCGTCGAGGGCGGCCCGGGAGAGCACACCGTCGGCCCAGTCGGCCCATTCCCCGTCGAGGCCGAGGTTGCCGACATGCACGCGGCGTCCGCCGACCTGTGCTGAGACCCCGGTCCCGGCCTCCTCCTCCACGGCCTCGGGCATGGTCAGCTCGAGGCCCCGCAGCCGGGCCTCCTCCACGATCGCGCCGGCCAGGACGTGCGGGGAGAGCTGGTCGGCCGAGGCAGCCAAGCCGAGGACCTCGTCGACGGTCCGTCCCGGGGCCACCACCACGTCGGTCCCGCGCGGGCGCCCCGAAGTCAGGGTGCCGGTCTTGTCCAGGATCAATGTCGTTGCCCGGCCGAGGGTTTCCAGCGGCCCTCCGCCGCGCACCAGCACGCCGATCCGGGAGGCGCGCGACAGCCCGGAGACCACGGCTACCGGTGCGGCCAGCAGCAGGGGGCACGGGGTGGCCACCACGAGCACAGCGACCGCCCGGGTCGCCGAACCGCTGAGCAACCACGACAGTCCGGCGACCGTCAGAGCCAGCGGCACGAACCAGGCGGCGACCCGGTCGGCGATGCGGACGATGGGTGCGGACTCGGCGGCGGCCTGCTCCGCCAGCCGGACGATGCCGGCGTAGGTGCTGTCGGCGGCGGTGGCCGTCGCACGCACCTCCATGCCGCCCCCGGCGTTGAGACCGCCGCTGCGAACCGGGGCCCCGCGGTCGTAGCGGTTCTGCAGCGGCTCACCGGTGAGCGCGGACTCGTCGATGACGGCGTAGTCGGATTCCACCCGGCCGTCGACGGGAAGCACCTCGCCGGGACCGATCACGACGACGTCCCCGACCAAGATCGCGTCGGCCTGGACCACCTCGACGCCGTCGGCGGTGCGGCGGCGGGCCGTGCGAGGCACCCGGTCCAGCAGTGCGCGCAGGTCCTTGGCGGCGCGACGCTCGGCCGCGGCCTCCAGCGCCTGCCCGCCGGTCAGCATGACCGCTATCAGCGCACCGGCCAGATACTCCCCGACCGCCAGCGCACCGAGCAGGGACAGCACCGCCAGCACGTCCACGCCGAATCGGCGGGCCCTGATTCCGTCGATCACCGACCACAGCGCCGGCACCAGCGCGGTGACGGTTCCGGTGATCCAGCAGTAGCCGGCGATCGCCGGGGCGCCGGCGAGCCAGGCCGCCGCGCCGGAGGCCAGCGCGACCAGCGTGATGCTCAGCAGCAGCCACCTGAGATTCGCCATCGCCGTCAAGTCTGGCACCCGGCTTGTAGCATTCGGCAGGTGTCGACGATCAACGGCCTGCCCACCCACCCCCTGCTGGTCCACTTCCTCGTCGTGCTCACCCCGCTCACCGCGATCCTGGCGATCCTGTGCGTCGTCTGGCCGGCCGCACGCCAGCGGCTGGTGTGGCTGGTCGTGGCACTCGCCTCGGTGAATCTGGTGCTGACCCCGATCACCGCCGAGGCCGGGGAGTGGCTGGAACACAAGGTCGAGGAGACCGCGGCACTGGAGGTCCACGAACACCTCGGCAAGACGATGATCTACGTCTCCATCGCCCTGCTCGTCGCGGCCATCCTGCTCGCCGTCTCCCATGTCCGAAGTTCCCGCGGCAAGTCCTCCGCGGCGGTGTCGGCGATTGTGGCGGTGCTGGTCGTCGTGGTCGGACTCGGCGCCACCGTCCAGGTTCTCCGGATCGGACACTCCGGTGCGGAGTCGGTGTGGGGCGACGCGGTCGCCGGCGCGGACGGGAAAGAGGCGGACGAGTAATGCGATTCACCTACGCCGAGGCGATGACCGACCCGAGCTTCTACATCCCGCTGGCCAAGGCCGCCGAGGCCGCCGGCTATCACGCGATGACCATCCCCGACTCGGTCGCCTACCCCTTCGAGTCGGACTCGAAGTACCCCTACACCCCTGACGGCAACCGGGAGTTCCTCGACGGCAAGCCCTTCATCGAGACGTTCGTGATCACCGCCGCCCTCGGCGCGGTCACCGAACGGCTGCATTTCAACTTCTTCGTCCTGAAACTGCCGATCCGCCCGCCCGCCCTGGTCGCCAAGCAGGCCGGGTCGCTGGCCGCGCTGATCGGCAACCGGCTCGGCCTCGGGGTGGGCACCAGCCCGTGGCCGGAGGACTACGAGTTGATGGGGGTGCCGTTCGCCCGGCGCGGGAAGCGGATGGACGAGTGCATCGACGTCATCCGCGGGCTCACCTCCGGGGACTACTTCGAGTACCACGGCGAGTTCTACGACATCCCCAAGACCAAGATGACCCCCGCTCCCACCGAGCCGATACCGATCCTCATCGGCGGGCACGCCGACGCCGCGCTGCGCCGAGCGGCCCGCAATGACGGGTGGATGCACGGCGGCGGCAACGAGGACCTCGACGAACTCCTGGCCAAGCTGCAGCGTTACCGCGAGGAGGAGGGAACGGCGGACAAGGACTTCCAGATCCACGTCATCTCGATCGACGCCTACACTCCCGACGGCATCAAGCGGCTGGAGGACAAGGGCGTCACCGACGTGATCGTCGGCTTCCGGATCCCCTACATCAACGGTCCCGACACCGAACCGCTGGACACCAAGATCCGCAACCTGGAGATGTTCGCCGAGAACGTCATCGCCAAGGTTTCTTGACCTCACGACTCCTCGAACAGTGGTCATCGTTGTGGCCGGCGCTGGCTTTCCTCCTTGCCGGAGTACCTCTGGCCGCTCTTCTGGACCGGCTCGGGTTCTTCAGCGCCGCGGCGTCATTGATGCTCAGCCGGGGGCGAGGCGGTAGCCGCCCGGTCCTCGGCCTGTGGGTGCTGGCCGCGCTCACCACGGCGGTGCTGAACCTGGACACCACGGTCGTGTTGCTCACGCCGCTCGCCCTTCGACTGGCACGCCAGTCCGGTATCGACCCGGTGCCGCTGGCAGCGATTCCGCTGTTGTTGGCGAGCTTCGCCTCGTCCGTGCTGCCGATCTCCAACTTGACGACGTTGATCGCGGTGCAGCGGTTCGACCTCAGCGCGATCGACGTGCTCGGCCATCTGGGGTTACCGTCGGTGGCCGCATCGGTCGTCGGCTGGCTCGTCTACCGCCGGCGCTACCCGACGACACTGGCTGCCGGCGCACCGGGAGCGCCGGACCGGCGGGCCCTGGCAATCGGCGGCACGGTGGTCGCCGGACTGCTGATCGGCTTCGTGGTCGGGCCCGAGTTCGGCGTCGACGCATGGGTCGTCGCTGTTGCCGCCGACCTGGTGCTGATATCGGTGGTCGGCACGATCCCGTGGCGCGAGGTGCCGGTCACGACCGCAGCGATGGTCGCCGGGATTGCCGCACTCGTCGCCCTGTCGATTCCGGCGGAAACCTTGCGCGGGCCGTTGCAGAGTTCCGCACCAGGGAGTGTCGGACTGCTCGCGATGGCAGCCGGGGCACTGGCGAACACGGTGAACAACCTGCCCGCTCTGCTCGTCGGCTCGGCTGCTCTGACCGAGATGACCTGGGGCATGTGGGGGTGGCTGCTCGGCGTGAACGTCACCGCGGTGCTCCTGCCGATCGGAGCCCTGGCCAATCTGCTCTGGCTGCGGATCATGCGCACCGAGGGCGTCCGGGTGGGCCTGACCGGTTACCTGCGGATCACGGTGCCGATCGGGCTGCCGGCGGCGGCCGCCGCCATCGCCGTGCTCATGGCGGAGCGGCTGGCCGCCGGCGGGTGAGGCCCGCTCACCGCGGCAGCCGATCCCGGACCGGCAGCGGTCCGCCGCGCTACGGTGCTCAGCGTGGGTGGTTATCGGGAGATCTACCAGTCCAGCCTCGATGATCCGGCGTCGTTCTGGGCGAGAGCCGCCAGGGCGGTTTCCTGGACCACCGAGCCGCGCCGGGTCCTCGATGACGACAACCCGCCGTTCTACCGCTGGTTCCCCGACGGGGAGCTGAACACCTGCGCGAACGCCCTGGACCGCCATATCGGTGAGCGCGGCGATCAGACCGCACTGATCTACGACTCACCGGTCACCGGAGCCGCCCGCAGCTTCACCTACCGCGAGTTACTGGCCCAGACAGCTCTTTTCGCAGGCGTCCTGCGCGAACTGGGGGTCGGCAAAGGCGACCGGGTCGTTCTGTACATGCCGATGATCCCGGAAGCCGTCATCGCGATGCTCGCCTGCGCACGGCTGGGAGCGGTGCACTCGGTTGTGTTCGGCGGTTTCGCCGGCCACGAACTGGCCACCCGGATCGACGACGCCCAGCCGACCGTGGTCGTGTCCGCCTCCTGCGGTATCGAACCCTCCCGGGTGGTCGAGTACAAGCCGATGCTCGACGAAGCCCTGCACCACGCAGACCACCGGCCCGATGCCTGCGTGATCGTGCAACGCGACCGGCACCGCTGCGACCTGGTCGCGGGCCGCGACCACGACTGGCATGACCTGATGGCCGCCGCCACCCCCGCCGATCCTGTCCCGGTCGCCGCGACCGACCCCCTCTACGTGCTCTACACCTCGGGCACGACCGGCAAACCCAAGGGCATCGTGCGCGACAACGGCGGGCACGCCGTGGCGCTGCTGTGGACCATGGCCAACATCTACGGGGTCGGTGCCGGCGACGTCTTCTGGGCGGCGTCCGACGTCGGGTGGGTCGTCGGGCACTCCTACATCGTCTACGGGCCGCTGCTGGCCGGCGCGACCACGGTGCTCTACGAAGGCAAGCCGGTCGGGACACCCGACCCCGGGGCGTACTGGCGGGTCATTGCCGACTACCGGGTCAACGTCCTGTTCAGCGCGCCGACCGCGATCCGGGCGATCCGCAAGGAAGATCCGGACGGCACACATATCGGGCGCTATGAACTGTCCTCGCTGCGTTATCTGTTCCAGGCCGGTGAGCGCCTCGACCCCGACACCTTCGGGTGGGCCACCGAGAAACTGGCCGTCCCGGTGATCGACCACTGGTGGCAGACCGAAACCGGGTGGGCGATCGCCGCCAACCCCGTCGGACTGGAGGCCCTCCCGCTGAAGGCCGGATCACCCACGGTGCCGATGCCGGGCTACGACGTCGCGGTCCTGCGTCCGGACGGTTCCGGTTGCGAACCCGGAGAAGAGGGCGCGATCTGCGTCCGGTTGCCGCTACCGCCGGGCACGCTGCCCACGCTGTGGGGCGATGACGCCCGCTTCGAGGCGTCCTACCTGTGCGAGCACCCGGGGTTCTACCTCACCGGGGACGGCGGCCACCTCGACGACGACGGCTACCTGTTCGTGATGGGCCGGATCGACGACGTCATCAACGTGGCGGGCCACCGGCTGTCGACCGGTTCGGTCGAGGCGGTGCTGGCCGCCCACCCGGCGGTCGCCGAGTGTGCGGTGATCGGAGTCGCCGACCCCGTGAAAGGTCAGGTGCCGCGCGGCCTGGTGGTGCTCAAGGCCGGCGCGAGCCACGAGGGACTCGCCGCGGACCTGGTCGGCGCGGTGCGCGCACAGATCGGGCCCGTCGCGGCGCTGAGCCGGGTCGACGTCGTGCCGGCCCTCCCGAAGACCCGCTCGGGGAAGATCCTGCGCAAGGCGATGCGCGGGATCGCCCACGGATTGGACGAGCCGATACCGTCGACGATCGAGGATCCGGGCGTGTTGGACGCGATACGCCCGATCCTGCGCGACTGACGGGTCAGGCGGCGCTTCGGTCGCGCCAGCGGCTTTCGTAGGCAGCCCGGGCGCCCTGGTCCTGCCTGCGCTGGCGGATCATCGCCCGTTCCCGCATGATCACCGCGCGCATGGTCAGAGCCATCAGCATCACCAGGATGAGGGCCGGGACGATCATGAAAAGCGGGGTGAACAGCGGGTCGCTGAATCCGGTGGAGATCATTTCCGCTCCGATTCTTTGTGGGGACGCCAGTGCCGTGCCGGACGCTGGCTACACGAGTCATTCGGCACGGGCCGGGTGTGGTAGGGGCGGCGAAATATTACGTATTTCTTACGCGTCCGCGACCGGCGCGGAGGGCTCTTCGGGCACGACCTCGTCGGGCCGCTTGTCCTCGCGCAGGCCCCGCCAACTGGCGTGACGCAGCCGTCCGTCGGGCGTGCGCTCACCGTAGCGAACCTCCCCGACGAGTTCCGGACGCACGAATGTGACCGCCTTGGCCTCGGTCCGCGGCAGAGGCGGGTCGAAGGGCGAGGCCTCGCTGCGCAACGGCGCGAGCAGGTTCTTCAGCCGAGCCAGATCCCGCTCGGTGAACCCGGTGCCGACCCGCCCGACGAACCGCAGTCCGCCGGCGCCCGGTATGCCCATCAGCAGCGAACCGATCCCCGAGGAACGTCCTCCTCGGCCGTGCCGCCAGCCGCCGATCACCACCTCCTGGGTGTTCCAGTTCTTGTCCTTGACCCACGAGGCCGACCTTCGCCCGGGCTGATAGGTCGATGCCCACTTCTTGGCGACCACACCTTCCCAGCCGTGCGCGCGCGAGTAGGCCATCGCCTCTGCACCATCACCGCGAAGCAGCGCTGGGACGGTCAACCCGGTTGCGGCCGAGAGTTTCTCAAGTACGGCCCGGCGGTCGGCGTATTTGGCCTTCAGCAGCCAGCGACCGTCGAGAGCGAGGATGTCGAATGCCCAGAACTCGATTCGGGTCGCCCGGGCCCGGTTCTGCATCTCGGTGAAGCGCGGCACACCACGACCGTCCAGTGCGACCACCTCGCCGTCCAGGATCACTCGGTGATCGGCCAGGACGGTGGCCAGTTGCCGGAGTTGGGGGTACTCGCCCGTGACGTCGCGGCCGTTGCGGGACTGCAGCCGCAGGTAGCCGCGGTCGGCTTCGACCAGCATGCGGTAGCCGTCGTACTTGCCCTCGAACGCCCACTGCTTGGCGGTCAGCCGGTCGACCGATCCCAGGGTCGCCAGCATCGGCGCGATGTCGCTGAGCCGCAGCGCCCGTTGCTCCTTCATCCGATGCGCCAGCCATTGATCGCCGTCGGTCTGGATCAGCGCGTAGCGTCCACGGACTTTCCGGCCGTCGAGGTCGACGACGACCTCCCCGCCGGACCGGCCCTCGACGCCGAACTTCTCGGCGGTGTAGGTCCCGGAGTCCCAGATGCGGACGGTGCCCGCTCCGTACTCACCCTCGGGTATCACGCCCTCGAAGCGCGCGTAGGCCAGCGGATGGTCCTCGGTGCGCACCGCCAGCCGGTTCTCCGCGGAGGTCTCGGGCAGATTCTTGGGGACCGCCCATGACACCAGAACCCCGTCGTGCTCGAGCCTGAAGTCGTAGTGCAGCCGCCGGGCCCGGTGTTCCTGGATCACGAACAGCGGACCCCGGCCGGACCCCTCCACGGAGTTCGGCACCCGCTCCGCCGGCTCGGCGGACACCGGCTCGGGAGTCCGTGCGGGGTCCCGCTTGCTCCGGTAGGCGACAAGCCGGTCCGACGGCGCCGAGGCGTCCAGGCCCGAGAGCAGGTCCCCGTCGCGGGCGACGCGTTCGAGCACCTCGTCGAAGCGCAGCTGTCGCAGATCGGCGTCACCGATCTCGTCCCAGGTGCGCGGCGCGGCGACCGTCGGGGCGGGGCGGCCGCGCAGTGAATACGGCGCGATCGTGGTCTTCGACGCGTTGTTCTGACTCCAGTCCACGAAGACCCTGCCCGCCCGAAGACTTCTGGTCATGGTGGCGGTGACACGGTCGGGCATGCTCGCCTCCAGCTGCTGGGCGACCCGCCGTGCCACCTCGACCGCGCCGCCTGCGCGCAGCGGCCGCACCAGCGGCGCATAGAGGTGCAGACCCTTGCTTCCGCTGGTCAACGGATACAACGGCAGATCGAGATCGTCCATCAGCTCGCGCACCGCATGGGCGACCTCGCCCAGTTGGGACATACCCACGCCTTCCCCGGGATCCAGGTCGAAGACCAGCCTGGTGGCCGGGCCGGGCGTGCCGTCCGCGGCGAACCGCCATTGCGGCACATGGATTTCCAGGGCGGCCTGCTGGGCGATCCAGGCCAGTGCGGTCGGGGTGTCGATGATCGGGTAGACGGTCGCGCCCGAGCGGTGCTGGAGGGTCCCGCGATTCAGCCATTCCGGCGCCGACGCCGCAAGGCTCTTCTCGAAGAAGGCCGGATGGTCCACGCCGTCCGGCCAGCGTTTGCGGGTGGCCGGACGGCCGGCGATATGCGGCAGCATGAACTCGGCGATACCGGTGTAGTAGGCGAAGACGTCCGATTTGGTGACAGCCGGGCTTCCCGCGTCGGCGGGATAAAGCACCTTATCGGCGTTGGTCAGCCTGACCAACGGTCCGCGCGTCGCCCCTGGCGGCCACACCTCGCTCACCACCACAACCTATGACCCGTTGCTAGGCTGAGCCAGTGACCAGGATGGCGATGGCAACGCTGCTGGCGGTTGCCGTGTTCGCGGGCGCTCCACTCGCCGGGGCCGATCCGGAGATCCTCGAGCCCTACTGCACAAGCGGCCAGGAGCCGGAGACCGACGCGTGCAAGACCGCCCCTGGTGAGGTCTACGTCAACGACGCGCCGGGCGCCGATCCCGACGTCCCGGTCGGACTGGATCCCGAAACCGTCCCGGACGTCTGATCCCGTCGCCGGCGGCCGCATACTTGTCCGATGCGCTCCATCTGGAAAGGCTCGATCGCCTTCGGACTGGTCAACGTTCCGGTCAAGGTGTATGGCGCGACGCAGGACCACGACCTGAAGTTCCATCAGGTCCACGCCAAGGACAACGGCCGCATCCGCTATCAGCGGGTCTGCGAGGAGTGCGGCGAGGTGGTGGAGTACCGCGACATCGCCAAGGCCTACGAGGCCGACAACGGCCAGACGGTGGTGATCACCGAGGATGACATCGCCACGCTGCCCGAGGAACGCGCTCATGAGATCGAGGTTCTCGAGTTCGTTCCCGCCGGCCAGATCGATCCTCTGATGTATGACCGGAGCTATTTCCTGGAACCCGACGGCAAATCGCCGAAATCTTATGTGCTGCTGGCCAAGACGCTCGCCGATACCGACCGGGTGGCCATCGTGCACTTCGCCCTTCGAAACAAGACGCGGCTGGCGGCGCTGCGCGTGCGGGACTTCTCCAAACGCGATGTCATGGTGGTGCACACCCTGTTGTGGCCCGATGAGATCCGCGATCCGGCCTTCCCCGCGCTCGATCAGGATGTCGAAGTCCGACCCGCCGAGTTGACGATGGCTGGGCAGGTGGTGGACGCCATGGCGGCCGATTTCAAACCCGAGCAGTACTCCGACACCTATCAGGAACAACTGCGCGAACTGGTCGAAGCCAAACTGGCCGGCGGGGAGGCCTTCACCCCCGCCGAAGCCCCGGCCGGCCTGGACGACTCCGGCGACGTGACCGATCTACTGGCGAAACTGGAAGCCAGTGTTCGCAGACGCCGTGAACAGACCGCCGAGAAGCCCGCCAAACGGGCGCCGGCAAAGAAGGCTCCCGCCAAGACGGGTGCGCGGAAAGCCGCCACGAAAAAATAGAACGTGTTACAGATTCGTTCCTGAATCCGCAGCCCCGCCACCGCCCCGCTTGTTACGGTGCTCGTGGGCAGC
>Ga0180432_10006475_pt1 | contig 15166 bp, 16 predicted proteins | sample SS_ome_10_FD_132414 | JGI IMG/M metagenome (GOLD analysis project Ga0180432, IMG submission 132414) | Hypersaline lake sediment archaeal communities from the Salton Sea, California, USA - SS_1_MS_2 metaG | ecosystem: Environmental > Aquatic > Non-marine Saline and Alkaline > Hypersaline >... | reverse complement strand
CTGCGGATTCATGCTAGTCGCCTGGATCTTCGATTCCTTCGACGGGGTGGTGGCCCGGCTCACCGGGGGAGGCAACAAGTTCGGCGAGGTGTTCGACAACGTGGCCGACCTGGTAACCTACTCGCTGGCGCCCACCTTCATCATCTACCTGGCCTACCACACCCCCCGCGAGCTGGGCGGCGCCGGCTGGCCGGTGTGGGCCGCGGCGGCGCTGGCCTTCATCCCCACGGTGGTCGGCTGCATCCGCTTCACCCGCAACAACGTCAAAGACGTGATCATGCCCGAGTTTCACATGGGCCTGCCCCGTACGGTCTACGCCCTGTACATCGCCACCCTGTTCACCTCGCACGTCTTTCACAATCCCTGGGTGTTCCACCCCGCCGGCAATACGCTGCTGTATGCCCTGGGGGCGGTGTTCATCCTGGCCACCAGCCTCCTGGTGCTCACCCTGCGCCCTTACTTCGCCAAGCCCAAGCGCGGTTCCCTGGGCTGGGTGATCTTCTGTACGGTATTCTTCTTGACCACCTCGGCCGCGGGCTTCGTCGCCGGCCTGATCCTTTCTGACCTGCGCATCTTCGCCGACGCCCTGTTCGTCAACTTCAGCCTGTACACCTGGTTCCAGCACATGTCCATTCCCGACTACAAGCGGCGGGAAGCCAAGCGCTACGTGGAGCAGCTGATCCAGGAGTGGAAGGAAGAGATGGGCTAGGTCAGGAGTCCTGGTACTTCTCGTGGATCTCCTTGACCTCGTCCATTATCTCGGCGAAGGCCGCGGCGCATTCGGGGTCGAAGTGGGTACCGGCGTCGGATTGGATTATTCCCAACGACTCTTCCATGGCCAGGGCGCCCTTGTAGACGCGGCGGGAGCTTAGGGCGTCGAAGACGTCGGCTACCGCCACGATGCGGCCTTCCTGGGGGATCTCGGTGCCTTTCAGGCCTTGGGGGTAGCCTTTGCCGTTCCACTTCTCGTGGTGGGTCAGGGCCACGGTTTCGGAGAACTTGAGTAGGGGGGAGGCGCTGTCGGCCATTATGCGGGCGCCGATGGTGGTGTGCTCCTGCATGATCTTCCACTCCTCGGCGTTCAGCTTGCCCGGTTTTAGCAGCACGGCGTCGGGGATGCCGATCTTGCCCACGTCGTGCATCGGGGCGGCGTAGAGCAAGAGCTCCACCTGGTCGTCGTCCCAGCCCAGCTTGCGGGCCAGGGCGGCGGAGTAGTGGGACATGCGGCGGATGTGTGCGGCGGTGTCCTTGTCCTTGTACTCGGCGGCCACCGAGAGGCGGTAGATGGTGTCCAGGTGAACCTGCTTGATCTCGGCGGTCAGCCGGGCGTTGTTCACCGCCACCGCCGCCTGGGAGGCCAGCGAGCGGACCAGGTCTTCCTTGGCGCGGTCGAAGTCGACCGACCGGCCGTCTTTTGTGGCGTTGATCAGCTGGAGGACTCCCAGCACCTCCTCGCGGTGGTCCAGCATGGGAACCGCCAGCACCGACTTGGTGCGGTAGTCGTTGCGCTGGTCGAAGTCCTGGTTGAAGTCGTAGGGGGCTTCGTCCCCGATGGTGTAGACGTCGGGGATGTTGAGGTTCTTCTTGGTGGAGGCCACGTAGCCGGCGATGCTGTCCTCGCTGATCGGCAGGGTGAACGACGAGAACAGGGCCCGCTCCCCCTCGGGCCCCAATCGCCGGCTCAGCGTGTCGTTCTGGGATACGGCGAAGCGCAGCTGATCGCCCTCGCGCAGGTACAGGCTCCCGGCGTCCGCGGAGGTGAAGTGCCGCGCCTCGCGCACGATCATCTCCAGCAGCTTGTTCAGATCGTGCATGCTGGTCAGCGCGATGCCGATGCTATGCAGCTTCAACAGCTCCTCGCGGAAGCTCTCGGCGTCCATCGAAAGGCTCCTCCTCCCCCAGGGCCACAAATGGTAGCACAGGTCCCCCGGGGCATCCACCCCCAACAATATCCCTTTATTTCCACGCAGATATGCGGTAGATCTTTTGAGTAGTTCGGGCGTCTTTACAAATCATGGCTACCCGTACGCATGGGAGGTTTCCATGAGATTCTGGAAAGTTGTGCTGCCGTTGGTCTCGTTGGCCCTTCTGTTGCCCGGCTCATCCGATGGACGCATCTGGTGGTCGGGCAAGCCGCACACCAGCTCCTACGAGGTGGAGGTAGTAGTAAGCGGATCGGCTTGCCCGGAGTACTACCACCGCGGCCATACCTACATCGAGGGCCGCCGGGGCGATCGCTATGTCATCCGGGTGCACAACCGCACCTGGCGCCGGATCGAGGCGGTGATCTCGGTGGACGGCCGCGACGTTATCGACGGTAAAACCTCGAAGTTGAGCAAGCGCGGCTACGTGATTCCCCCGCATTCCTACATCGACGTCGACGGCTTCCGCCTGAGCATGCACGACGTGGCCGCCTTCCGCTTCACCGACGTTCCCGATTCCTACGCCGCGCGCATGGGCACCCCCTGGAAGGTCGGCATCATCGGCGTGGCCATCTTCCCCGAACGCGTCCGCCGCCCGCGCCCGCCGCCCCGGCCGCCCTACGTGGTCGGCGAGCGCAAGAGCAAGAGCGCCCCGGGCGACTGGGACAGCTCCGTTTCCGCCGGCTCCGCCGAAGCCGCTCCCCGCTCGCGCAACCTGGGCACCGAGTTCGGCGAACGCCGCGCCTCCTACGTGAGCGAGACCCGCTTCGTCCGCCAGAACTGGTCCCGCCCCGCCGCCAGACTATCCCTGCGCTACGATGACCGCGAAGGTCTCTGCAACCTGGGTGTCGGCGCCTTCTGCTACCACCCCCACCCCCCCTGGCCTCCCCCGTATGAGCCCGATCCCCCTCCGCATGAGTTCGCCGAACCCCCCCCCGGCTGGGACCACTTCTCCCCTTGGTACTAGTCTTTTATCTGTTCAGGCCAGATCTGAAACTCCGCCGACCAGATCCCTTCTTCATTTCGTACTAACGCGACCACGCCCGCCGTGGGAAATCCCAGAGGCTCGGGCGGCTTCGACTCTCCTAGTAGCCTGGCCGCCAGCGTGGGCAGGAACGGCAGGTGCCCCACAATCATGGTGTCCCATTTGGCGCTCTCCAACTCTTGCGCCACCGGCTCCACCGGGTCGTTGGGTTTGAGCCCCTGCGTCTCCGCCGCGGCCCGCCCCGGCGCGATCTCCCCGGCAATGATCTGGGCGGTCTGCAGCGCCCGCGCCTTAGTGCTGCAGCGGATGTCGGTGACTTTGATTCCCAGCCCCTTCAGATGCTTACCTACCTTGGTCACCGTTGCTTTTCCCGGTACGGAGAGCGGTCGTTCTGGATCCACGTTCGGCGAAACCGCTTCGCCGTGCCTTACCAGAAAGAGCTTCATCACTTGGTCTCGAACGCCAGCAGGTAGGGGACTGCCGGGTTGTTATTGGCGTCCCGGAAAGAGTTGTGCTTCCCCGATGAGTTGATCCAGATGGCATAGGTCTTCTTCGGCTGCAGGGTGACCGGCAGCACGATGGTGCGCTTGTCTTTGTACTTGGGCTGTCCCACCTTGGGGAAAGTATCCTTGGAAACCTTCACGAAGGACCACATCTGCTTGGTCTTCATGTCCTTGGAGAAGGTGACCTTGATCTCCTTCAAATTGGCATTCACCGCGGTGTCCCCGGACACCGGGACGGTCTTGACCACCACCGGCGGCATGGATTTGACCGAGGGCTTGCCGGCCAGCGCCGGGGTTGCCAGCAAGGCCAGGATTGACAGGACTACCAGTGCTCTCATGATCTCGCTCCTTTCGCATGCAATCGTGAGGTTACGACACCGTTGAAAGTTGTCAAGGGTCGGTTTTTCTGCTTCCCTGCATGCATGCGCCGCGTCTGGCTCCTGATCCTGCTGCTGATCTCGCCGCTCTTGTTCAACGACATAGCCATAATCCTTTTGTCGGGGAGACTGGTGCCAGGGCCCCTCCGGCCAGCCAGGTGGTGCAGGTGCCACAGAAACAGGTGCCAGGGCAGGTGCCACAGAAACCAGGTGGTGCAGGTGCCACAGAAACAGGTGCCAGGGCAGGTGCCACAGAAACCGGAAGGGAGTTTGATTTATTGAATATCAATAACTTGCGGACTATAAAAGTGCAAAGTGCAAACCTTCGACCCCCTAGAACGCTATCTCAAGGATCACGCCGAAGAATATACGGAGACTTTGCCGCCAGTCCCCGATGATTTGCGGCTGTGCATAGTTATCCCTGCCCTGGCCGAGCGCGGGAACATCGGCGCGGTGCTGGATTCGCTGCCGGAGAAGGACGACCGGTTCGAAGTGATCGTGGTGGTGAATCACAAAGAGGGAGCATCTGCGGAGATTGTCGAAAACAACGCCGGGACTGTCGAGGACGTTTCGGGACGAGCGCTCGTCATTGAACGTGTCTTTCCTGCCGACGTCGCCGGGGTGGGGGCGGCGCGGCGGGCGGGGATGGATCTGGCGCTGCGGCGTCTGGTTGCGGCGGGAAGACCCGAAAAGAGCGCCATCGCCTGTTTGGACGCCGACTCGCCGGTGGATCCCGGGTACGTCGAGGGGATTCTTTCGGTCTTCGGCGGCGACAGTCCGCCGGCGGCGGGGATCTGCGCCTGCCGGCATCCCATACCCGACGATGCAGACCAGGCGAAAGCCATCGTGGCCTACGAGCTGTGGCTGCGCTACATGGAGCAGGGATTTCGTTTCTGCGGATCGCCGTACGCCTTCCAGACCATCGGATCCTGCACGGTGGTGTCGCCCCGCGCCTACGCCCTGGCCGACGGCATGCCCCGACGCCAGGCCGGCGAGGATTTCTACTTTTTGCAGAAGATCGCCAAGGTCTTCGGGCGGGTGGTGGACCTCGACGTGACCGTGCGCCCTTCGGCGCGGGTCTCAAACCGGGTGCCCTTCGGCACCGGCCGGGCCATGATCCGCTGCCGGGACGATGGGCCGGATTACTATCTGTACGCGGAACCGCCGCGGGCTTTCAAGGACCTGAAGAAGTTCTTCGAAGGCGCTGCCGCGGACCTCGCCGGGATGCGCGAGGCGGCCAGCCCGTTGTTGGCGTCCTTCATCGACAAGCACGGCGGCTGGGCGGTGCTGGAGGACATCCGCCAGAACTCGGCCGACGCGGAGCACTTCGCCTTCGGGGTGCATACCTGGTTCGACAGTTTGCAGGTGGTGCGCTACGCCCGCCGGTGCAAGGCCGAGTACGGCGGTGTGTGGATACTGGATGCCCTGAGTGAGCTGGGGTTCGACGTCGGCTCGGAGCTGGAGCCCGCGCTTCAGCGTATGCGGCAGGTGAATCGCTCGCGGCTGGCTTGATCCTGAAGGCGGCTCTCGTCCTCGATCGGGAGGCCGCAATTGTAGAAAAACCTTGCACAATGGCCGCGCGTAAAGGTATCAAGGGCTCATGACCAAGCACTTGCCCGAGGAGGTCCGCCGGACGCAGATCCTGGACGCGGCCCGGAGGTGTTTCATCGAGAAGGGGTACTTCCCCACTCGCATGGAGGACATTGCCCGGTCGGCGGGTCTGAGCAAGGGGGGGATCTACTTCCACTTCGAGGGCAAGCGCCAGATCTTCGAGGCGCTGGTGCGCCAGGAGTACATCGATTCCGCGGCCATGCTGAAGAAGATGTCCGAGGAACTGACCGACTACCAGGAGATGTTCGGCAACCTGGCCCGCTACTACCTGGACTACTTCCGCTCGCGGCCGGACTACCCGCGCTTCTTCATGGTCATGGGGGAGATGGCCGGCCGGGACGAATCGGTGCGCAAGATGCTGGCCAGCCTGCAGAAGGAGTACACCCAGGTCATCGCCCAGATCATCAAGGCGGGGATCGACTCGGGGGCGCTCAAGCCGGTGGACCCGGAGTCTACTGCCACCCTGCTCAAGGGGATCATCGACGCCATAGAGGGGTACTTTGCCATCGGCGTGGACATGGAAGTGGATAAGCTGATTGCGACCGGCATGGAGATTGTCATGCGCGGCCTGCTGCGGACCTGATCCGCGCCCGCCAAGCTCATGAAAGTCGCCCTGGCACAAATCAATCCCACCGTCGGGGACCTGGAGGGCAACTCCAACAAGATCCTCGATTTCCACCGGCAGGCCCGGCTGGCCGGAGCCGAGCTGGTGGTGTTCTCGGAGATGGCCCTGACCGGCTACCCGCCGCTGGACTTGCTGGGCCGTCCGGCTTTCGTCGACCGCTGCGAGATCGCCCTTTCCGACCTGGCCGCCCAGTTGAAGGGTTCTCCGGCGCTGGTGGGCACCGTCTTGCCCAACCCGGTTCCCGAGGGGCGCGCGGTGCGCAACGTGGCCGCGCTGCTGGCCGAAGGACAGGTGCGCTCGGTTCATGTCAAGTCCCGCCTGCCGACCTACGATGTATTCGACGAGGACCGCTACTTTGAACCGGCCTCCGAGTGGCGGCCGGCCGAGGTCAGCGGAAAGCGCATGGGCGTCACCATCTGCGAGGACATCTGGGAGGGGCCGGTGGAGGGCAGAAAATGCTACCGTCTGGACCCGGTGCGGGAGCTTTCCGCCCAGGGGATCGACCTGCTGGCTAATCTCTCGGCCTCTCCCTTCCGCCCCGGCAAGGGAAAGGTTCGCGAGAATCTTCTGCGTTCCATCGCCCGGGAACTGGGGGTTCCGGTCTTGTTCGCCAACCAGGTGGGCGGCAACGACAGCCTGCCGTTCGACGGGCGCAGCATGGCCGTTGGCCCGGACGGCAAGCTGATCGCCCGGGCGGAGGCTTTCCGCGAGGATCTGGTGCTGGCCGATCTGGACAGCGGCCAGGGGGACATGCGCCCCTCGGCGCCCGAGGGCGACGCCGAGATCTTCCGGGCGCTGGTGATGGGTTTGTCCGACTACATGAAGAAATGCGGCTTCGACCGGGCGGTGCTGGGCCTCTCCGGCGGGGTGGATTCGGCCCTGGTGGCCTGCCTGGCGGCCGAGGCCGCCGGGGCCGACCGGGTGCTGGCGCTGGCCATGCCGGCGCCCTATTCCTCGCCGCATAGCCGCACCGACGCCGAGAAGCTGGCCCAGAATCTGGGCATCGGTTTCGAGGTGGTGCCCATCGACGGAATCTTGAAGACCTATCGCGAGACCCTGGATCCCGCATTGGGGGATGTCACCGCTACTCTGGTGGAGGAGAACCTCCAGGCGCGCATCCGCGGCGCGGTGGTCATGGCGCACGCCAACCAGTCCGGCGCGCTGCCGCTGGCCACCGGCAACAAGAGCGAGCTGGCGGTGGGCTACTGCACCCTTTACGGCGACATGGTCGGCGGGCTGGCGCCCATAGGCGATCTGTTCAAGACCCAGGTCTACGCGCTGGCCAACCACATCAACCGGCACAACCAGGTGATTCCCCGCCGGATCATCGAACGGCCCCCCAGCGCGGAGCTGCGGCCCGACCAGACCGACCAGGACACCCTGCCGCCCTACGACGTGCTGGATCCGGTGCTGGAGATGATCATCTCCCAGGCGCAGGACGCCAGCTCGATCACCGCCGCCGGGTACCCGGCCGACGTGGTGGAGCGCATCGTCCGCCTGGTGGAGCTCTCCGAGTTCAAGCGCCGCCAGGCGGCGCCGGTGCTTCGCGTCTCCCGGCGGGCCTTCGGCGCCGGCCGCCAGATTCCCATCGCCCGCGGTCTGCGCAAGGGCCGGGGGCCGGAATCCCCTTGAGGTATTCGTTCATTCAGGCGGGGAAGCCGGACGCCGGGAAACGCCTGGACGTTTTCCTGGCCGGGAAGTTCTCCCGCACCCGCTCGGCGGTGCGCGCAAAGCTCGAAGGGGACGTGCTAGCCGAAGACGGCCGGAAACTGAAATGGTCCCATCGCCTGCGGGCCGGGGAGGTGATCCGGGTCGCCACCCGGGTTCATCCCGAGCCCCAAGTCCAGGTTACCTACCGTCTCCTGCATCAAGACGAATGGATCCTGGCGGTGGACAAGGGTCCCGGCGCGCCGGTGCACCCGGTGCGCACATTCCGCACCCGCACCCTGCTCACCCGCCTGCGCGCCGATTTAAAGGAGCCCGATTTGAAACCGGCCCACCGTCTCGACCGGGAGACCAGCGGGGTGCTGGTGTTCGCCCGGAAAAAGCGGGCACTGACTGCGCTGATGAACCAGTTCAGGGACGGCCGGGTATCCAAAAAATACCTGGCAATCGTCCGCGGAAGCCCGGACTTCGATAGAAAGATCGTGGAGCTGCCTTTGGGCCGTGATCCGGACTTTCCCATCCGCTGCCGCATGCGCCCGGGCTCCGGCCGGCCGGCGCGGACCGAGTTCGCGGTGGTGCGTAAGTATAAAGACCGGGCGCTGGTCTCCGCGGTCCCCCGCACCGGCCGCCAGCACCAGATCCGCGTGCACCTGGCCGCGCTGGGCCACCCGGTGCTGGGGGACAAGCTCTATCAGGAGGACGGCAAGCCCTACCTGGCGATGATCGGGGATCGGCTGGACGAGGATACCATTGAACGCCTGGGCCACCACCGCCACGCCCTGCACGCCGAAAGCCTTCAAATCCAGCATCCGCAGACCGGCAAAAAGCTGCTCGTCCGGGCCGAGCTGCCAAAAGATCTTGAAGGCTTGCTGGGTTGACCCGCCGGTTGCTTAAACCTGCGGCTGCCGACCTTGACCGCACCGGGTTTGACCTTGCGGTTGTTAAAGCTCATGGGTTGTGCAACAGGCGGGTTGACTCTCATGTTCTCGCTGAATAACATCGGTCCAGTAATGAGAATATCACTAGTCTTGGTGTGGCTATGCATTTCGGCCTGCAGCCAGCAGTCGGGGGCCTCGCTGCCCTCGGGGATGATCGCCATGTTCGACCGCGAATGTCCCGACGGCTGGACCCGCTACACCGAAATGGACCGGCGCTTCCCCCGCGGAGCCCTGCAGGCCGGCGAGCTGGGCGGCGGGGAGGAGCACACCCACTCCTTCGACATCACCGCCCGCACCTCCAAGGACGGCGCCCACATCCACATGCTGGCCATGGGCGAAGAAGTAACCGTGGATCCCGGCACTTGGGGCTGGATAGGCATCTTCAAGGGACACATCCAGGCCTTCGAACAAGCCGGCAAGGACCGCACCAAGGCCCCCCGCGCCAAGGCGGTAACCGATCAGGACGGCGCCCACGACCACATGATCAGCGTCCAGGGCGAATCCGAGCCAAGCCCCACACTGCCGCCGTACTTGAATCTGGTCTTCTGCAGAAAAGACTGATTAGCGATCCCGCCGATCCCCGCCGTGCTTCCCGGAAGGTTCGAACCTCTTGGTGCTCTTTTTCTTTCGAGGTTCTTCTTCCGCCACCGGAGGAACATCCACCATTTCTTCTTTCTCGTCCTTGACGAAGAACCGCAACAGCGACGGATCGTCGGAAAGAAGCTGCAAGGCCACGTCCCTCCGCACCAGTCCAAACCGCTCGCCACCGGGCAGCTGGGCGATGGCCAGCTGCCCGTTCTTCAGATCGTGGGCAATCCCGGTGGTCACCTGCATTTTGCGGATCCCGCCGGAGCGCGAAACGAAGTTGAAAGCCACCGGCCCGGAAGACTTCGGCAAGAACATTCTGGCCTGGAGGAGGTCGAGAGCCTGATATTTCTTATCCCGCTTCAGTTGCTTCTGGTGGCGGGCCCGTTCGCGCTCCTTGTCCTGCCGCCGGCGCTTTTCTTCCTTCTCTTCGTACTCGCGGGCTTTCTTCTCTTCTTCTTTCTCTTCGTCGATGCCTTTCTTCTGATCTTCGGTGCGCTTGAGCCGCGCCCGGTGATCGGCGCGCTTCTTGGTTTTCTTGTCGACCAGTCCGGCCTTGAGCAGCTTGTCGCGTAAATCCTGTTTCACTTAAGACCTTGACCCCGGGATTCGGCGTAGCCGCGTTCGATGCGCCGGCGAAGATCTTCGCGCCGGTCGTCGGGCAAAAAGGCCGCGCTCGCGGCGTTGAGCTCCAGCCGCAGGAGGTCGTCCAAGGTGTATCCCCAACGGGTAACCGCCACGTCGTAGTCGTAGTTGATGGTGCTGCGGTGGATGCTGGGGTCGTCGGAGTTGATGGTGACGGCCACATCGGACCGGTCCAGCCGGGGCAGGGGATGTTGCTGGAGATCGTTCACGCAGCCGGTCTGGTAGTTGCTGATCGGGCACATTTCCAGCGCGACCTTGCGCCCGGCCAGGAAGTGGATTACCCCCTCGTCCTCCGCCGCCTTGAGCCCGTGGCCGATACGCCGGGCTTTAAGGACTTCCACGGCGGATTGCACCTGCTCGGCGGTGGTTCCCTCTCCCGCGTGGATTGTGGTCCCCAGGACTTCGGTGTCCATCACTCGTTGAAAAATCTTTTCGAACTCTTTGTTGGGATGGTGAAACTCGTCGCCGGCCAGATCGACGCCGGCCACGTCCGACTCCCACATCTCCGCGGCCAGGTCCACGATCTTCTTCCAGGCGGAGAAGTCGTAGCGCTCCCGGGTGAAGGTTATTATGAATCCCACTCCGATGCCCACATCGGACGCGGCCGCCCGGGCGGACTCGCACACCGCTTGCATGACTCCCTGGTGATCCAGCTTGCTGGTGCGGGTGAAGTGCTCCGGGCTGAAACGCAGCTCCAGGTGCACCACTCCCTCCCCGGCGGCGTCGACCACCGCTTCACCGGCCACCCGCTCGATGTCCTGATAGGAACGGTACCAGTCGGAGCGGAACTTGGTGAGGAAGTGGGCCAGGGTGCGCGGCTCTCCGTCGTGGTAGGTCACCATTTTGAGCAGCGCGGACACATCCTCGAGCGGCAGGTTGAGGTTGTACTTGCGCCCCAGCTCCAGCATGGTGTCGATTCGCAGGGCGCCCTCGAGGTGGCGGTGAAGATCCACCTTGGGCAATCCCTTGAGAATCTCCAGCCTTTCGTCGCGTTCCAAGGTATAGGACCTCAAAAAAGGGGATTCATTGTAGGATTCGGAGCCCAGGGGGTCAAGAGCATATCCGGTTGCGGTCTAAAAGGGGTTGTGCTAAAGTCCTCCGCTCCAGAAGGCGAAGGGAAGGAATTTGTACAGGAAATTGTTCCATGACAAGACAGGTACAAGGAGATCGACATGGCAAGTAGCAAGGTCTTGAAATGGCTGGTGATGGTGGCGATTACCGCACTGTTGGCCGGGTGCCCTCAGGATGAAAAGGGAAAGCCCAGCGGCGGTCAGCCCAGCGAGGGCTCCGATTCGGGCGAGCTGGTCGCCAAGGTGGGAGAGGTTTCCATATCTCTCAACGACTTCGAGCAGCAGATCAACCAGCAGAATCCACTGGTGCGATCGCGGTACAAGTCACTGGACCAGAAGAAGAAGCTGCTGGACGCCCTGGTGGAACGCGAGGCCATGGTGCTGGAGGCCCAGCGCTTGGGTCTGGACAAGGATCCCGATGTCATCCGCGGATACAAGAAGATCCTGGCCCGCCACCTGGTGAACATGGAGTTCAACCAGAAACGGGTCAAGGAGATCGAGATAACCGACGAAGACATTGAAAAGTACTACAACGAGAACATCGATCGCTACCACGCCCCCGACAAGGTCCGCATTCACCAGATCTTCATGGCCGCGCCCGCTGCCGGCAAGAAGAAGAGAGCCGCTGCGCGCAAGAAGGCCGCCGATCTGCTGAAGCAACTCAAGGCCAAGAAGACCGATCGCCGGGTGTTTCTGCAGCTGGCGCGGCAGAACTCAGATGACGAAGCCACCAAGCGCGTGGGCGGGGACACCAACTTCAAGACCCGCGCACAGCTGGAAGAAATCTACGGTAAGGCCTTCGCCAAAGCCGCCTTTGGACTGAAGCAGGCCAACGACCTCAGCGGCATCGTTTCAGATCCCAAAGGATTCTACCTCCTGCGCCTTTCCGGGAAGCAGGCGGCCATCGACTTGCCCTTAGAAAGGGTCAAGGGGCAGATCCGCACCACTCTGTTTGCCCGCGCCCGCGGCGAGGCCTACCGGGCATTCGTGGAAGAGGTGAAGACAAAGGTGGGAGTAGAAATCTTCGACGACAAGGTGGAGAACGCCAAGGTGGATCTGTCTCGGGCGCCGGCCGGTCCGCACAAGGGGCCGATGGTCCAGCCGCCGCGGCCCCGCAAGCCGGGCATCTCCCCTCCCGGGCGGCCGCCGGGAGCCCGGGCACCCCGGATCATAACGCCGCCTTCCGCCCAGAAGCCCGTTCCGGTCCGCAAGCCGGCGCAGAAGAAATAGGGAGTGCTGGTTGGTTCTACCGCGCACATTCCTTGTCCTGGTTGTGTCGGGAGTATTGGTTTGCGGATGTTCCCGGGACGAGCACGAGTCATCTCCCGGCCCGCGGGCGGTGGCAGTTGTCAACAGTGAGGCCATCGCCCTGTCGGATTTCCAGGAGGCGCTCGACGAGATCCGCAGTGTGGGCAAGGGGTTCTTCGTGAACAAGGAGCGCGCCAACAGCCTCAAGCGGGACTTGCTGGAAAGGATGATCGACACCCGCCTGTTGCTGCAGGAGGCCCGGCGCAAACGCATCGTGCTGGATCCCCATGTGGCCGAAACTTCCCTGGATCTGGCCCGCCGCGAGTACCCACCAGGAGGCCTGGAAGAGGAGTTGCTGAAGAAGGGCAAGTCCGTGGAGGACTACCTAAAGGAGACCGGATCGTCCCTGCTACTGCGCAAGTTGCTGAAAAGGGAGGTCATTGACCGAATAGCGGTTTCCCGGGAGGAAGTTGAGAAGTATTACGAAGAGCATCGCGATCAGTTCCGCAAGCCCGAGGAGGTGCGGGTTCGCCAGATCGTCACCAAGACCGAGGAAGAGGCCGAGAAGCTGCGCAAAATGATCCTGCGCGGGGCCTCCTTCGAGGAACTGGCCCGTCAGCATTCCCTGGGACCCGAGGCCCAGAAGGGGGGCGACCTGGGTTATTTCCCCCGCGGGCGCATGCCGCCGGCCATTGAAGAGGCCTGCTTCAAGCTTTGGTCGTCACATGTCAGCCGGGTGGCGGCCTCTCCTACGGCTTTCACCTTTTTCAACTGGTCGACCGCCGTCCAGCCCGGGAGTTGACCCTGGAGGAGGCTGGGCGGGAGATCGAGCGCAAGCTGGTCGACGAAAAGACCCGCGAGGCCGAAACCTACTACATCCGCAGCCTGCGGGAAAAGGCCAGTATCCAGCGTGACCTGAGCCTTCTCGACAAGGTTCACTAGTGCGAAAGGGGACCGGGTAGATGCGCGGCGTACAACCCCTGGCATTGCTTGCAGCGATTCTCTTTTTCACCCCGCCGGCGGTTCCCAAGGTGGTGGATCGCATCGCCGCGGTGGTCAACGACGAGGTGATTCTGCTTTCCGAGGTGGACAAGATCTGCAAGGCGACCCTGGACGAGGTGCCCAGCACCCTGCCCCTGGACGAGGCGGTCAAGCGCAAGCGCGAGATCCGCAAAACGGCCCTGGATACCCTGATCGACGAACTGCTCATCAAGCAACAAGTCCGTGAGCACAAGGTCAGCGTCGCCCCGGACGAGGTGCAAAAGCATATCGGCCAGCTGATGAAAGACAACAACCTCAACGAGAAACAGTTTGCGGAAGCCCTGAAGATGGAGGGCAAAACCGTCGACGACCTGAAAAGGGATATTCGCAGGCAGATGGAGCGGTCCAAGTTGATCGATCTCCAGATGCGCACCAATCCAGAGCTGCGCAGCCAGATCCAGGTTCGGGAGAAGGAGATCGAAGACTATTACCAGTTGCACTACAGCACCATGGAGCGGGTGCGCGCCAGCCACATTCTCTTCGTGCTCCCGCCGGGCAGCACCGCGGAGAAGGAGAAGGAAGTCCGCACCCGGGCGAAAAAGCTGCTGGACCAGTTGCGCCAGGGTGCACCCTTCGACCTGATGGCCAAGCAGCACTCCGACGACCCCAGCAGCGCCCTGGGCGGCGACCTGGGCTGGTTCCGCCGCGGGGACATGGTGGAGGCGTTCGAAAAAGTCGCCTTCGGCCTGAAGAAGGGGCAGCTCAGCGATCTGGTCAAGACCAAGTTCGGGATTCACATCATACTGCTGACCGACCGATCCACCGAGGGCGCGCCCGACATGGCCAAGGTGCGCAACGAGATCCGTTCCCGGCTGCACCGGGAGAAGTTCCAGCGGGCGATGCAGGGTTGGCTGGAAGAGCTTCGCCGGCGCTCCTATATAGACTACAAGCTGTGATCGACATCGGAATCACCATGGGTGACCCCGGGGGCATCGGGCCCGAGGTCCTGCTTTGTGCGCTCGGCGACCAAGAAGTGCGCTCGCGCGTCCGGCCGAGGGTGTTCGCCGACGGCGCCTGGCTTGATCGCCTGGCCGATCGTTTCGGCTGGAAAGCGGACTTCACCGTGGAGCAGTCCGGCGGGCTTCCCGCCGGGCTGGCTGCCGGCGAATTCAGCGAGGCGGGCGGCCGGGCGGCGCTGGCCTGCCTGCAGGCGGCCGCCGACGCCCTGGAGCGGGGGGAGATCGCCGCCATGGTGACCGCCCCGATGCACAAGCGGGCCTTCGCGCTCGCCGGCGCCTCGGGACCCGGGCACACCGAGTGGCTGGCTCAGCGCTTCGGGGCCGACCGGGCGGTGATGATGCTCTGCGGCCCACGGCTCAAGGTGATCCTGGCCACCACCCATGTGCCCCTGCGCGAACTGCCCCGGGCCATAAACCGCCGGGACCTGGTCAATACGGTGCTGGTTGCCTCGCGGGAGCTGCGGCGCTACTTTTTTGAAAAGGGGCCCCGCCTGGCCCTGGCGGCCTTGAATCCCCACGGCGAAGAACATGGCCGCCCGGGCCGCGAGGAGCAAGAGATTCTGATGCCGGCGGTCGAGGATCTGAAGAGTCAGGGAGTGGATATCGAGGGGCCCGTCGCCGGCGACACGGTGTTCGCCCGGGCGGCCGAGGGACGCTACGACGCGGTGGTGGCCCTGTACCACGATCAGGGTCTGGCGCCGCTCAAGACTCTCCACGCTCACGACGGGGTCAACGTAACCCTGGGCCTGGGGGTGGTGCGCACATCCCCGGATCACGGGGTGGCCTATGACATCGCCCACCGGGGGATCGCCGATCCCGCCAGCATGCGCGCGGCCATACTCCTGGCGGCGGAGATGGCCGGGGGCGTCCGCCCGTGAAGTCCGCGGGGCCCAGCGAGATCCGCATCCGCGGAGCCCGGGTGCACAACCTGAAGAACATCAACGTGGTTCTGCCCCGCAACCGCCTGGTGGCCATCACCGGTCTGAGCGGAT
>Ga0180432_10006474_pt1 | contig 15167 bp, 9 predicted proteins | sample SS_ome_10_FD_132414 | JGI IMG/M metagenome (GOLD analysis project Ga0180432, IMG submission 132414) | Hypersaline lake sediment archaeal communities from the Salton Sea, California, USA - SS_1_MS_2 metaG | ecosystem: Environmental > Aquatic > Non-marine Saline and Alkaline > Hypersaline >... | reverse complement strand
GAGGAGGGGCGGGTGGAGCTCTCCACCAGCCCGCACTATCACCCGATCCTGCCGCTTCTGGTGGATACGGAATCCGCCCGCAGGGCGATGCCCGGGGTGACGCTCCCCGGGAGGTTCTCCCACGCCGAGGATGCGGACCTCCAGCTCAAAAGGGGGAGGGAGCTTTTCCGTGAGACCTTCGGGTATTCCCCCGAGGGGCTCTGGCCGCCGGAGGGGTCGGTGTCGCCCGAGATGATACCCCCGGCTGTGGACAACGGCTATGCGTGGATGGCCACGGACCAGGACATCCTGTTCCATTCCGAGTGCCAGGGCACGGGCGACGAAAAGGACATCTACGCCGCCCACCGGGCGGCCCACGACGGCCGGGAGATCGGCGTGGTGTTTCGCGATCGAACCCTCTCCGACCTCGTCGGCTTCTCCTACGCCCAGAGCCCATCCCGGGCCGCGGCGAAGGATTTCCTCTCCCGTGTTGAAGCGATCGCAAAAAAAAAGAGAAAAAACCCCGCCCTGGTGGCGGTGATCCTGGACGGGGAGAATCCCTGGGAGGGCTACCCGGACGGTGGGGAGGAGTTCCTCCGCACCGTCTACGGGCGCCTCTCCGATGAGACATACGCCCACGCCGGCGCCGTCTCCGTGGGGGAGTATGTGTCGTCCCATCCGCCCCACTCCCGGATCGCGCCGCTCTTTTCCGGGTCGTGGATCAACCACAACTTCGGCATATGGATCGGCCATCCCGAGGACAACCAGGCGTGGGACCTGGTGTCGTTCGTCCGGTCGTACCTGAAGGACAAGGAAGAAAAGGGCGTTTCCGAAGACGCCCGAAAGCTTGCCTGGGAGCGGATGGCGGCCGCCCAGGGGAGCGACTGGTTCTGGTGGTTCGGGGACGACTTCCACTCCGACGCCGAGGAGGAGTTTGACGCCCTCTTTCGCGGATACCTGGCCGGGGTGTTCGAGGCCTTCGACGACGAGCCGCCGGGCCTTTTGGGTGTTCCCATCAAGAAGACGTCCCGCTCCCTGGAGACTCGACAGCCGCTGCGGTTCATCCATCCCGATGTGAACGGGACGGTGGATGACTATTACGAGTGGGTCAATGCTGGCTTTTACGAGGTGGGGTTCGGCTCCGGCTCCATGTACGGCGGCGCCGAGGTGATCGGCGGCCTCTACTTCGGATTTTCCCCGGAAAATTTCTATCTCAGGATGGACCCGGTGAACGAGGACGCCTTCGACGGCTCCCTGACGGCCACCGTGACCGTCAGGGGGAAGCGGACCTACCGGGCGGTGTTTCCCCTGGTTCGGGGTGCGGATGCATATGCCCTGTCGGTTCGCGATACCGCCTCGACCTTCCAGGACATCGAGGTCAGACATGATGTGGGCATCGACCGGGTGGTGGAGCTGTGCATCCCGTTGTCGTCACTGGAGCTTGCTGGCGGTGATCGCTTCACCTTCGCCGTGGAGATCAGGACCGACGGGGTGACCGTCTGCCGGTATCCCCGGAGGGGATTTCTGGAGACGAGAGCGCCCGGCGAGGATTTCGAGCAGGTAAACTGGAGCGTGTGAGGAAGCGTATCATGACGGTGGATTTGATGCTGTGCCTGCACAACCACCAGCCGGTGGGCAACTTCGGCTGGGTGTTCGAGGAGGCCTTCGACCGCTCCTACGGTCCCTTTCTGGACGTCCTGGAGGAGTACCCGGATATCAGTGTCACCCTGCACAATACCGGTCCCCTCCTGGACTGGGCGGATGAGCACCGGCCGGAATACCTTGAAACCGTGGGGCGGCTGGTGAAACGGGGCCAGGTGGAGGTGATGGGAGGGGCCTACTTCGAGCCGATCATCTCCATCATACCGGAAGCGGACGCCCGATCCCAAATTCGCATGATGGGCGATTACATCGAAAAGAGGTTCGGAAAAAGGCCCACGGGCATGTGGATGGCCGAGCGGGTGTGGGAGCCGGGCCTTCCCCGGATCACAGCCCCCGAGGGGATCGTCTATACCCTCCTGGACGACAACCACTTCCGGGCATCGGGCCTGGGGGACGACGACCTCTTCGGCTATTATATCACCGAGTACGCCGGGTACATGCTCAGGATTTTTCCCATAGACCGCACCCTTCGCTATACCATCCCCTTCCGGGAGCCGGAGGAGAGCATCGATCACCTCCGGCACATCGCCGAAACCCGGCCCGGCGCCGGGGTGACCTACGGCGACGACGGGGAAAAATTCGGCGTCTGGCCCGGGACCTACGGGTGGGTGTTCGAACAGCGGTGGCTCCGGCGCTTCTTCGACGCCCTGATGGAAAACGCCGACTGGATTCGCTTCAGGACCCTGTCGGACTACGTCCAATCCGCCCCGCCCGCGGGACGGGTCTACCTCCCGGCGGACAGCTACGTGGAGATGATGGAGTGGGCGCTCCCCGCCGATGGGGTGCTCCGGCTGCTGGATGTGAAGGAGCGGCTGAAGGAGACCGATTTTGCCGAGGAGGCGTCCCCCTTCGTCCGGGGCGGGAGCTTCAATAATTTTCTGGCCAAGTACCCGGAGTCCAACACCATGCATAAGAGGATGATATATGTCAGCCGCATGGTGTCCGGCATGAAGGGGAAAAAGAGGAATGATGCCCAAAGGCACCTCCTGGCCGCCCAGTGCAACTGCGCCTACTGGCACGGCCTGTTCGGCGGGCTCTATCTCAACTACCTCAGGGACGCGGTCTATCGCCACCTCTCCCGGGCCCATGTCCTGGCCGAGGGCAATAATGGGATATCTTTAAACGTCTTCGATATCGACGCCGACGGCCATGACGAGGCGGTGGTGGAGACGCCGGAGCTTTCGGTGGTGATCGCCCCGGTGATTGGGGGGTCCCTCTCGTTTCTCAACCTGAAGGCGTTTCACTTCAATCTCTCGAACACCAAGTCCCGCGTGTTCGAGGCATACCACGAGGAGGCGAGGCGGGAGCTGGAGAAGGAACACGATGCGGACGGGGCCACCCCGGAGTCGATTCACGATGCCATGACCGTGGACGAGGAGCTGTTTGACCTGTTCTGCTACGACGACGTCCCCCGGTATTCCTTTCTCGATCGCCTGTTCGAGACGACGCCGTCCCCGGACGATCTGGTGGAAAAGCGGGCCGTTGATATCGGGGGGCTCCCCCGATCGACGTACCTTCTTACAGACCACCGCGTCGGGGATGACGAGATCGTCATCGTTTTGACGGGGGAGGGAGCGATCGCATCGAGCCGGGGGGAGCATCCCGTGACGATCACCAAGACGTATTCCATCCACACGAAGCGGCCCGGGATCGCGGTCTCCTATACCCTGGAGGCGGAAAAGGACGCCGGGGTTGTCTCTTTCGCCCCGGAGATGAACCTGACGCTCCTGGGCGGCGACGATCCCCAGCGGTACCTGGAGCTTCCCGACGGGACGAAGTCGAAGCTGACCCGGAGGATCGCGGCGTCTGATATTGAGACGTTTTCCCTGGTCAACGAGTTCGACGGATTCGGCATCGACGTCACCACATCGTCGCCGGTGGAGCTTGCGGCCTACGGGGTGGAGACGGCGTCACGCAACGAGGAGGGGCTGGAGCGGACCTATCAGGGGAGCGCCCTGTTGCCGATTTTCACCATTGATTTTTCATGCGCAAACGTCGTACACTGTAGGTTGGAGATGAACATACGAGCCCTTTCGATTCAGCCGGGGAAGGAGGCGCACACGATATGACGCATACAGGTAATTTTTCATTCGTACTACACTCGCACCTTCCCTACGTGCTCTCCCACGGCAGGTGGCCCCACGGTACCGACTGGCTGTTCGAGGCGGCGGCGGAGACCTACGTGCCGCTTCTGGATGTCTGTCAGAGGCTCGCCGACGAGGGCATCCACGGCGGCATCACCCTGGGGATCACCCCGATCCTCGCCGAGCAGCTCGCCACCGATATATTCGCCGACGGATTCATCGACTACCTGACCCAGAAGATCGAGGCGTCGGAGAACGACGTGACCGATTTTTCCCGCCGGGGAGAGAGCGAGATGGAGGCCCTCGCCCGGATGTGGCTCGGTTTTTACCGTGGAGTACTCGAAAATTTCACGGACAGATACAACCGGGACATCATCGACGCCTTCAAAAAGCTCCAGGACGAACATGTCATCGAGATCATCACCTGCGCCGCCACCCACGGCTACCTGCCGCTTCTGGGATACGACGAGGCGGTGCGGGCCCAGGTCCGGCTGGGAGCCGCCACCTACCGGCGTCACTTCGGCGTCGAGCCGAGGGGCATATGGCTTCCCGAGTGCGCCTATCGCCCGGCTTATCACTGGGAGTTCCCCATCGAGGGGGCGGGAAAGGCGTACGATCGGGCGGGTGTCGAGGAGGTGTTGTTCGAGAACAAGATAGACTACTTCATCGTCGACTCGCACCTGCTGGAGGGGGGGAAGGCCATCGGGGCCTACCTGGATCGATCGGGAGAGCTGAAGGCCATCTGGGAGCGATTCCTGGCGGAGGTGCCCGAGACGGCGGTCGACGAGCCGAAAGAGCCCTACGAACCGTACCTCGTCTCGTCCACGGGATCGAAAAAAACCGCCGCGATCTACAGCCGGGACCCGAAATCCGCCCTGGTGGTCTGGAGCGGGGAGCACGGCTACCCCGGGGACGGAAACTACCTGGACTTTCACAAGAAGCATTTTCCCGGCGGAAACCGCTACTGGCGGGTAACCGGGACCAAGGTGGATATGGGGAACAAGGAGGTCTATCGGCCCGAGCTGATTTCTGACCGCATCGGTGAAAACGCCTCCCATTTCGTCGGGCTTGTGTCCAATACCCTTTCTGACTACCACGATCGGACCGGCAGGGCCGGCATTATCACCGCTCCGTACGACGCGGAGCTCTTCGGCCACTGGTGGTTCGAGGGGCCGCAGTTCATCTACCGGGTGCTCAAGGAGATGCACGAGGGCCGGACAGTCTCCCTGACGACCCTCTCGGCCTACTATGACGAAAATCCCCCCCGGACGGTGGTATCGATTCCCGAGGGATCCTGGGGCGAGGGCGGTTTTCACTGGATATGGTTCAACGACTGGACGAAGTGGACCTGGAAGCATATATACGAGGCGGAGGGGCGGATGGTCGATATCGTCCGGGATCATGCCGATACCGACGACCCGGGGCTTTCCCGGGTGCTTCGCCAGATGGGGCGGGAGCTTCTGTTGATGGAAAGCTCCGACTGGCAGTTTCTCATCTCCACCTGGGCGGCCCGGGATTACGCGGAAATGCGTTTTTCCCGGCACACCGAGGATTTCAATAGATTATACGGCATCGCCGAGACGCTCATCGGGGGAGGGACGCCCCACACCGGGGATTGGGAGTTCGTAGGCGATATGGAAAAACGGGATATCGCATTCGGGGACCTTGACGTATCGATTTGGCGCGCTTGATCGCAAAGGAGAAGAAGAGATGCCGGAACTGAGAAAGGACCCCATCATCGATCGATGGGTTATCATATCGACGGAGCGGGGAAAGCGCCCCGTGGACTTCGAGGAGAAAGAGGAGGAGAGGAAGGGGGGATTCTGTCCCTTCTGCACCGGGAACGAGGACAAGACCCCCCCGGAGATCATGGCCATCCGGGACGAGGGGACCAAGCCGAACACCCCCGGCTGGTCGCTTCGGGTGGTGTCCAACAAGTTCCCGGCGCTGGTGGTGGAGGGGGATCTGGATCGCCAGGGCGAGGGGATGTATGACAAGATGAACGGCGTGGGGGCCCACGAGGTGATCATCGAGACCCCCGACCACGACAAGACCCTCACGGATCTTCCCCTGGACAAGATCACCGACGTCATGCGGGCCTATCGCCACCGCATCGCCGACCTCAAGAAGGATGTGCGGTTTCGATTCGTGATGCTGTTCAAGAACCAGGGGAGCATCGCCGGGGCGTCCCTGGAGCACTCCCACAGCCAGCTCATCGCTCTGCCGGAGGTGCCCGTCGCCGTCATCCGGGAGCTCAACGGCGCCCGGAGACACTACGCCTTCAAGGAGCGGTGCGTCTTCTGCGATATCGTCACGGAAGAGCTCCGGGTTCGGGAGCGGCTGGTGTGCGAAAATCCGCAGTTCATCGCCGTCGCCCCCTACGCCCCCCGTTTTCCCTTCGAGACGTGGATCATCCCCCGGGAGCACCTCCCCCGGTACGAGGAAAGCCCCGAGGAGGTGTATGAGTCCCTGGCCCAGATACTGGGGGAGCTTCTGCGGCGACTCAACAGCGCCCTGAGGAATCCTCCCTATAATTATATTATCCACACCACCCCGTTCAACGACCCGAGGCAGGAGGATGTGGGGCATTTTTATCACTGGCATATCGAGGTGATACCGAGGCTGACCAAGGTGGCCGGGTTCGAGTGGGGCTCCGGGTTCTACATCAACCCCACGCCCCCGGAACAGGCGGCGAGCTTTCTCAGGGAGGTAGAGCTATGAGGATCGTCATCGTCAGTCCCGAGGCGGTGCCCTTTGCCAAGACCGGCGGGCTGGCCGACGTGGCCGGCGCCCTTCCCGGGGAGCTGGCGGACCTGGGCCACGAGGTGCGCCTGGTGATGCCGCTCTACCGCATGGTGCGGGACCGGGGATTCGATCCCGCCCCGATCGCCCGGACGGTCGAGGTCCCCCTGGGAGAGCGGCGGGTCGGCGGCTCCATCCACGTGATGGACGATCCGGGCAGGGAGGGACGGCTCAAGACGATATTCATCGGAAACGACGAGTTCTTCGACCGGGAGGGGCTCTACGGGGTCAAGGGGGAGGATTTTCCTGACAACGCCTCGCGGTTCGTCTTCTTTTCCCGGGCCGTCCTCCAGGCCCTCAAGATCGTCGATTTCATCCCGGATATCATCCACGTCAACGACTGGCAGTCGGGGCTCATCCCGCTCTACCTGAGAACGATATATAACCTCGACCCCCACTACCGCAGGACGTCCTCGGTGCTGACCATCCACAACCTGGGATACCAGGGCCTGTTCTGGCACCTGGACATGCCGCTCTTGGGGGTGGGCTGGGAGTACTTTACGCCCGAGGGGATCGAGTTCTACGGCAAGATCAACTTCCTCAAGGCCGGGATGGTCTCCGCCGACGTGATCAACACCGTCAGCGAAACCTACGCCAAGGAGATACAGACCCCCGAGCAGGGATTCGGCCTCGACGGGGTCCTCCGCTCCCGAAAGAAGGATCTCTTCGGCATCCTCAACGGCATCGACATGGATGAGTGGAACCCCGAGACCGACGGCTTTATCCCGAATAACTATTCCGCGGATGATCTCTCGGGGAAGAGTGAGAACAAAAAGGTACTGCTTTCCGAGTATTACCTCCCCGAGAGCATGGACGTCCCCCTCATCGGGATCATCTCCCGCCTGGCGGACCAGAAGGGGTTCGACATCCTGGCCGACGCCTGGAAAAAATCATGGAGCTGGACGTGATGATGGTGATTTTGGGCACAGGAGATCGCCGCTACCATGACCTCCTGGCCGAGATGGGGAAGAAGTATCCAACGAAGCTGGGGGTGAAGCTGGCCTATGACAACCGCATGGCCCATCTCATCGAGGCCGGGGCGGACATGTTCCTGATGCCCTCGCTCTACGAGCCCTGCGGCCTCAACCAGATGATGAGCATGCGATACGGCACCGTGCCGGTGGTGCGGGCCACCGGGGGCCTGAAGGATACGGTGGTCCAGTATTCCGAGAAGAAGGAGACTGGCACCGGCGTCTCCTTCGGCCCGTACACCCCCGAGGCGCTGTTCCTTGCTGTAAAGAAGGCGGTGGGGCTCTTCGGGAAGCCGGATCGCTGGAAAAAGATTGTACAGAACGGCATGAGCGCCGATTTCTCCTGGCTGGCGTCGGCGAAGAAATACGAAAATCTCTACCACCACGCCCTGAAAAAGCGGATAGATTGAGGGGGCGTGACCGGCCACGGGCCGCTCTCTTTTTCATTGAGCTGTTGTGTGCGGATACGTGATGGGGGCCGCCCGGGCGTGTCGGAGGTCAATTGCCGGTTATGTCGAAACACGGCGATACAGACATTCTGGAAAATCACCATGAAGAGCAGGTGTTTTCACGGATATCCGAGCCGCTGTTGATCACCGACTCCGAGGGGCTGATTCGCTTCGTCAATCCCGCCCTGGAGGAGATGACCGGGTATCGCATGAGCGAGCTTCTGGGCGTGCCGATCTTTCGGCTCGTTCCCAAGCGGGAGATGCCCCGTCTCAGGCGGTTCTGCATGGAGACCGGCGACGAACGGCACGGCCCCTCTTTCAGGATGCGACTCTTGACGAAGGATGAGCGGGAGCGGGACACCCTGATCTCCTGCGCCTCCCTGGACGACGACGATAATACTCCCCGGCGGCGTCTTTTCTTTATCCGGGACGAATCCCGGATCGAGGGCGAGGACCCGACCAGGGTATACCTCGAGGCGGCGATCGGACATATCGCCGAGGGGGTGGTCATCATCACCACCGCGGGGCGTATTATCTTCGCCAATCACGCCATATCGGTGATGACCGGTTATGACACGAACGAGATGGAGGGGAAGAACATCTCCATGCTGCATCCCCCGGAAATATACCGGGAGCGCTTCAAAAATATATTCGACTGCACCCTGGCAGGGGGGTGGGAGGGGGAGCTGCCGGTGGTGAGCAAGAACGGCACGCAGTTCGACGTGCTTCTCTTTACCAGGCCCCTTTACCAGCCCGACGGGAAGGCCGGCGCGATCCTCGCCATACTGGAGGATATCACCGAGCAGGAGCACATGCGCCTGAGGCTCAATCACACCAACCGGGAGCTTTCCACCATCTATTCCATTTCCAACACCCTCACCGAATACCTGGAGCTGGAGGAGCTGTTGGCCATCAGCCTGGAGAAGGTACTGGAGGTGATGGATATGGATGTGGGGGTGGTGCGGGTGCTGGACGAAACCACCGACGAACTGGTGCTGAAGGCGTACAAGGGCACGTCCCCGGACTATGTCAAAAAGCATGCCCGATTGAAGGTGGAAGACAGCGTCTCCGGACAGGTGCTCAGGACCGGGGTGCCCTATTTCGTCACGAGCAAAGACGAACAGGAGGCGAAGAGGATCATCATCATGCAGGAGGGCCTGGCCCACGCAACCATCGTCCCCCTTCGCTCGAAGTTCAAGACCCTGGGGACCATCTCGGTGGGAGGGTTTCAGCCCCGGATGTCCACCTCCGAGGATTTGAAGCTTCTGACCTCCATCGGGAGCCTCATCGGCGTGACCCTGGAGCATTCCCTGGTGTTTGACAAGGTCGATTCCCTGGCCAGGGAAAAGGAGGAGAAGGTCGAGGAGCTGTCGCTTCTGATGGACATCTCCCACGCCCTGATGACCACCATCAGGCAGGATAAGCTTCTCTATACCGTGTTGACGTCTCTCACGATGGGAGAGAGCTTCGGGTTCAACCGGGCGGCGATCCTTCTGGTAGACCGGGAGGAGGAGGTGATCTGTGGGGAGATGGGAGTGGGGCCCGTGGACGCCGAGGAGGCAGGGCGCATCTGGTCGGAGCTGGGGCGCAAGGAGCACTCCCTGATGGAGCTTGTCGACCGAGCCTTCGGCATACAGGGATCGCCCGAGGCCGTTCCGAATCGGGCGGTCAAAAAGATACGCATCTCCCTGGACGATCATGACGATGTGGTGATACGTGCCATGAGGGAGATGAAGCCGCTGATCATCACCGACGCACGGAAAAACAAGCATGTAAACCGGCGAATGATCACGGTGCTCCGGGGCGGGGACGAGTTCGCCGTGGTGCCCATTTTGGCCCAGGAAAATCCCCTGGGGGTGATCCTGGTGGACAACGTCTTCAACAAAAAACCGATTTCAGAAGAAGACGTGGAGCTTCTCATGGTATTCGCCAATCAGGCGGGCCTCGCGATAGAGAACTCGATTCTGTACGGCCACCAGGAGCGCATCAACCGAAAGCTCCGGGAGGCCCAGGCGAAGCTCCTGCAGCAGGCGAAGCTGGTGGGCTTGGGTGAGATGGCCGCCGAGGTCGCCCACGAAATCAGAAACCCCCTGGTCTCCATCGGCGGGTTCGCCCGGAAGATCTCGGAACATACCGACGAGGATTCGAGGCTCAGGCGGTACGCGGATATCGTGATGACCGAGGTGGTGAAGCTGGAGACGATTTTGAACAATGTGCTCTCCCTTCCCCGGGACATCCCGCCGAAGTTTGCGGACGTCGATCTGAACGCCGTCATCAAGGACGCCATGGAGCTGGTCAGGGACGATATCGACGAGAAGTCCATCCGGCTCGTCATGAACCTGGACGCCGACCTCCCGATCCTGGAGGCGGACGCAATGCAGCTCAGACAGGTCTTCACCAACCTCTTCATCAACGCGCTGCAGGTGATGGACACCGGCGGCACGCTGGAGGTCGCCACCGCAACGGAGATGATCGGCGAGAATACATACATCAAAACCGAGGTCAGCGATACCGGGCAGGGAATTCCGTCCGAGATCATCGGGGATATCTTCAAGCCCTTTTTCACCACGAAGAGCTCCGGCACCGGGCTGGGCCTGGCCATCGCCCACAAGATCATCGCCAACCACGGCGGAAACATAGACATCATCAACCGCCCCGGCGGCGGGGCCACCTTCGTGGTGGAGCTGCCCCGGCGCCAGGAAATGTCCCGGGCGGTGTAACAACAGAGGAGAATAGAAAATCGATTCATGAGCGAAAAAGCACGCTACACCGACAAGGAAATCACCGATTCAAATATTGTATTTCACAATGAATTCGACGCCGAGATCTACGACTGGAAGTGGGGGAAGCAATACGGCAGCGAAGAGACGGAAAGGATGCTCAGTGAATACCGCGTCTACCTGGGGGAAGAGCTGGGACGGGTCGGGCGGTATCTGGACATCGGGTGCGGCACCGGGACGGCGGTGGTCAACCTGTCCCTTTCGGATCGCATTACCGAGGCCCACGGGTCGGATATCTCCATCGGGATGCTCAGGGTGTGTCGAAAAAACGCCCGGGCCGCGGGGGGGGGCGTCACCCTGACCCAGTCCGACGCCCAGTCCCTGCCGTATCAGGATGAGAGCTTCGATTTCATCACCTGCCACGCCATCCTCCACCACGTTCCCCACCCGGAACAGGTCGTTCGGGAGGTCCATCGGCTCTTGAAGCCCGGGGGGCGGGCGCTGATGTTCGAGCCCACCCGCTACGGCACCGAGATGGTCTTCACGGTCATGAGATACACCTGGGGCGTCCCCTACGCCATCAGGGAGCGCCTGAAGGGGAAGAAGCCGATCTGGGTGGTGGAGGAGGAATACGTCGACACCCTGGACTCGCCGGTGGACGTCACCACGTTCCGCCCCCGGGAGCTTCGGGAGATCGTCGGGGACATCCCCTTTACCGAGGCGAGGGTGACCACCTACGGCTTTTTGAGCAATTTCACAAAATTCTTCGCCCACGCCTTTCGGAACATCACGCCGATTCGAAAGATCACGGACTTCCTCGTACGGATTCTCTTTCGCCTGGACCAGGGCCCCCTCAAGCGCCTGGTCCCGGAGACCCTCTATTTCCAGGCCGTTATCTCAGTGAAGAAGTGATCATATGACCCATCAATTCGGTATCCGAGACATCCTGTCCGTCTATTTTTCCCTCCTGCCCGAGGACGAGCTCATCGCCTTTCGTCTCGCCAGCGCCTCCGATGCGGCCGGGGCGGACGCCCTGGCCGACCGGTGGGCGGACGTCCTGACCGACGAGACCGACCGGGGGCTGGAGCGCTCCTTCGACTACTACCGGGCCCTGTTTCACCTGGGGAAAAAGCCGGGCCTCGCCCTCTCCTACAACGATCCGGCCTCGGTTCTCTATCCCTACGTGGTGTCGTCCATCTGCGACTGCCTCTCGGACGGAAAACGGGAGGGGCTTTTGAATACAGCCGGCGTCCCGGATACGGCAGCCCTCGCCGACCGGATGCGGGCGGACGTCGGGCTGCGCAACGCCTTTCGCGCCGCCTTCGAGGCCGATGTCCGGGACGTGAGCCTCGCGGGGCCGATGCTGTCGTTTCTCTATTCCCTGGTCTATCTGACCGGCTTTTCCTCCGGCGGCGAGGTGTCGTTCGTGGCTCGGATATTCCCAGAGGTCGCCGGGTGGGGCGGCCACCTCCTGGACGCCGGGGGAGGATCCGGATTCGCCGGGCTGATGCTGGCCACCCGGGGGCCGGTGACCTACGTGGATTTTTCGCCCCTTCGGGCCGGGCGGGCCCGGGCCCTGGCCCACCGGGTGTTTGCCGACGCCGACTTCCTGGAGCGGGTCCTGGACCTGATAGACCTGGAGTCCGGCGCCTTCGGCCTGACGATGGATCACGCCCTGCTGCCCGGCCTTTCCGGATCGCAAAACGGGGATCTCGTCTGCCGAGCGGCGGATCTCTCCCGCCCGCCCGGGGACATGGGCCCCTTCGACGGCGCCATCATCACGGATGTTTTAGAGCACACCACGGACCCGGAGGCGGTGGTGAGAAACGTCTCGGCGCTTTTGAGGCCCGGGGCGCGGCTGCTCGTCACCGTTCCCACCGACGCCAACGGCATCGCCCAGCGGGAGCGGGAAGAGGAGCACGGCTACACGTTTCCGTTTCTGTTGCACATCGAGTTTTTCTCCGACGGGCGCATCGAAAGGATCGCCGCCGCCGCGGGGATGACGGTGGAGAAGATCGTCCCCTTCTCGCATGACAAGACGACCCCCGGCGAAACGGTGCCGATGGAGGTGATGGCGGTGTTGAAGAAAAAGTAGCGGAATTTGTAGAATATATTTCAAAAGAAAAAAGCCGGTCCCGAATGGGAGCCGGGTTTTTTTGATATCAACGCGTAACTCCTTTTTCTCCCGTCTTATTTCTCCTCAGCGCATGGACAGGACAGGATGAAATCTTCAAATACCTGTCCGATATAGAGCCTGCCGTTGATGATGCGGGCGACGCTCCCGGCGGATATCTCCTCTCCCTTGTTGGCGTAAAGCTCCGTGACATCTCCCTGTAGGGTAATGATAAATGCCTGTGTGGGAGAAATATTGGAGCCGTCCTTCGCGTGGGCCAGAAAGAGGAACGAGTTGTAGTGCGCGGCGGTATATATATTTCCCTCTCCATCAACCTCCAGATTGTCGGGCATGGAGTCGATCTTTGTCTTGGAGATATAGGTAAGCGCCGTTATGTCCCCGTCGACTCGATCGATCTGAAACTTCTTGATCGATCGATTCATCAGGGCCGCCCGGTATATATACATCTCGCCGTCTTCCATGACGTAGTTGATGCCGTTACCGTACGATTCGGGGACGCCAAGGTCGATGAACTCGCTGCCGTTGTAATACACGACCGATCCGCTTTTTATATGAAGCAGGCCGCGGATATTCTTGATGGTGTCTCCTCCCGGGCCGCTGTCGTTGGAAATCAAAAGGGTATTGTCGGGGAGAACGACGAGGTCATTCGGGCTTGTGAGAAGATCGCTCGTGATTGTTTCGAGGTGCTCCCACTGCATGGTTCCGGATTCATCGGTCAGTCCGAAAATCTCAATCGCGTGTCGCACTTCCTCGGTCATAGGATGCGAAATGACGTAGAGGATGCCGCCATCCGGCGTGGGGAGATAGCTGATGCCGTGGGGTTTGAAGTTCTCCGGGTATACAATGTCAATGGGGTTCCCGACCTGTTCTTCCGGGGGGAGACTGAGGTCGATCCAGAAGAGCTTTCCATCGCTTTCACGATTTCTCCTGTCGTGACTTGAGACAATGAGAACTTCCTCTCTTTCAAGATACGCAAAATCCTCGGGGCCGGGCATCCCGGAAATGCGCGTGCAGCCGTCGATTGGGATTTCCGTTTTGATGTTATGGGCGCACCCGAGCATGAAGCCGAGGGAGATAAGCATTACTATAATGGGAAATATCGTATATGCAATCCCCCTTTTTTTCTCTTCGCTCATGATCCTCTCCTTTTATACTTTTTGGATATATTGGATAACGAAAGATTTTTTATAGATGAGAATAGTATGTCAGCCGGTAAACTCATCCTGCAGGAAGACACACGGAAGAAGCGGTTCGGGACCGTCGCGGGATCGGGATATGTCCGGTGAAGGGCGCTCGGTTGGGCCGCTACCACTTCTCATAGAGGTATTTTTTCTTCATATCATCAGTCAGACCGCCCCCCACTTCGGGGCCGAGCTTCCTGATGACCTTCGCCGGCGCGCCTATGGCCAGGGAGTTGTCCGGAATGTCCTTCGTCACCAGGGCCCTGCTGCCGATGACGCAGCCCGTGCCGATGGTCACCCCGGGCATCACCGTGGTGTTGGTGCCGATCCAGGCGCCCGACTTTATCCGAATCGGCTTGAACTTGATCCTGCCCACCCGGCGGGTGACGTCCCCGATTTGATGATCGAAGGTGATGAAATGGACGTTCGAGGAGACGCCCACCCACTCCTCGATGGTCGTGTGACTGATGGCGATACATCCCTCCCGGATCGAGGCGCCGTGTCCCAGGGATACCGGCCCCTCGATCCAGACCCGGGGGCCGATCACCGTCAGCTCGCCCAGGGTCAGCTCCCCCAGGATATGGGTTCCCTCCTCGATGATCGAGTCCTTTCCCAGGGTGAGCATGCGGTATGACTCCACGAAGACGTCCTTGTAGACAAACGCCACGGTGAATCGTCCGTTGATGAGGTTGATGATGATACCTCTGAGCGCCGCGGCGTACCACGAGCGGCGGGGAAAGATGATGTGGTTCAAAAGGAACCGCATCGGCCAACGCAGGATCTCTCTCAGGTCGTGCTTCAGACAGTCCTTCGTAAAGAGGTAGTGTGAAACGACCTTCCTCTTCGCCCCGTCACTTGGCCTGCTTTCCGGAAAAATCAATAGTAGTCCCCCAGGTGCTCCCAGATGAGGGAGGAAATGATTGACAGCCGCTCGTGGATGACCACATCCGCCACGTCATCGAAGGGTGTGGGCTGGGCGTTGACGACGATGAGCCGCCCCCCCCGATTAAGGGTTCTCTCGACGATCTCCCTGACGTGCTCCACCAGGAGCGACGACCCCAGGGCCAGCAAGAGGTCGGTCTGTTCGGCCAGGGCCAGGGATTCGTCGTAGGCGGGGGTGCGCTCGAAGGCGAAGACGATATCCGGCCCCACGATGCCGCCGCACTCGGTGCAGACCGGCGGGAT
>Ga0180432_10006473_pt1 | contig 15172 bp, 13 predicted proteins | sample SS_ome_10_FD_132414 | JGI IMG/M metagenome (GOLD analysis project Ga0180432, IMG submission 132414) | Hypersaline lake sediment archaeal communities from the Salton Sea, California, USA - SS_1_MS_2 metaG | ecosystem: Environmental > Aquatic > Non-marine Saline and Alkaline > Hypersaline >... | reverse complement strand
TGTCGTCGAGGAACGCCAGGTATTCCCGGGTCGGAATATCGCCATAGAGCAGGAAAAAGGCGTTGGCCGGATGGTAGGCGAGCTCGTAGAAGCGCCGGAAGTCCGGGTAGGTCAGCTCCGGGATGGACTCCGGATCGCCCCCGGCGTTCCGGCCGTAGATGCTGTCGGGAAAGAGCCGCTTCTCGATCTGCCGGTGCAGGAGCGTCTCGGGCCGCGAGGCCGCGGCCCGCATCTCGTTGAACACGATGCCGTTGAGGTTGAGTTCTCCCTCGGGCCGGCCGGGGTCGGCGGGAACGAGGTGATGCCCTTCCTTCCGGAACGTGTCTTCCGTGAGCAGGGGATGGAAGACGGCGTCGAAATAGACCTCCGCCAGGTTGAACAGGTCGCGCTTCACGTTGCTCGACACCGGGTAGTAGGTGCAATCGCCGCCGGTCATGGCATTGATGAAGGTCGCCATGCTCATCTTGATCATCTCAAAGAACGGGTCCCGCACGGGAAACCGGCGGGACCCCGCGAGCACGGCGTGCTCGATGATATGCGGCACGCCGGTGTCGTCGGGCGGCGGGGTGCGCAGGTTGATCGAGAACAGGTTCTCGGGGTCGTCGCAATGCAGGTGAAGGATGCGGGCGCCGCTGCGGAGGTGTTCGGCCCGGTAGGCCCGGGCGCGGACCTCGGGCGCCGGTGTGACGGTTTGCACCACGAAACCGCCAACCGTATCCTGCGGGCGCACGGTCCTGTCGGGAAGCGTCTGCATCCGTTTGCGTCGGGGATGAATCCTTGCACGAAACGCGACGGCTGTCGAGAGCGGTGAACGGCTTTGCGCCGGGCGGCGCGGCGGAAGCCGTGCGTGCTTTTTTTGTTTTCTTTCCGTGGGGTTTGTTTTTTAGTTGAGCCGTGCAGAACAAGCCCGAGGCTCTCGAGCGCTGGACGATCGGTCACGCCGCCGATCTGTACGGAATCCGCCAATGGTCGGCGGGTTGTTTCGACATCTCCCAGAAGGGCGAGGTCGAGGCGATCATCCGCGCCGGTGACCGCGAGGTCCGGATCAGCCTGCCGGACATCGTCGCCGGCCTGAAGGCGCGCGGGCTCGACATGCCGGTCCTGCTGCGGTTCAGCAACATCCTCGAGTCGCGCGTATCGCTGCTCAACGAGACCTTCGTGCGCGCCATGCGCGAGGCCGGCTACCGCGGCGGCTACCGCGCCGTGTTCCCCGTAAAGGTGAACCAGCAGCAGCACGTGATCGAGGAGATCGTCGAAGCGGGGCGCCCGTATCATCACGGGCTGGAGGTGGGCAGCAAGGCGGAGCTGATCGTGGCGCTGGCCTACCTGAACGACCCCGAGGCCCATGTGGTCTGCAACGGCTACAAGGACGAGGAATTCATCGAGCTGGCCCTGTTTGCGCTCAAGATGGGCGTCCGGGTCGTGCTGGTGGTGGAGATGCCGAACGAGGTGGATGCGATTCTGGACTGCGCCGAGCGTCTGGGCGTGAAGCCCCAACTCGGTGTGCGCGTGAAGCTCTCCAGCCGGGCGGCGGGACACTGGACCGAATCGGGCGGGGACCGCAGCCGGTTCGGCCTGACGACCTCGCAGATCATCGGCGCCGTGGACCGGCTGCGGCAGCGGGGGCGCCTGGACTGCCTGCGGATGCTTCACTATCACCTCGGATCGCAGATCTCGAATATCGGGGACATCCGGACGGCCATCCGCGAGGCGGCGCGGTTCTACGTGGACCTCGTGCAGGAGGGGGCGCCCATGGGCCTGCTGGACGTGGGCGGCGGGCTGGCGGTGGACTACGACGGGTCGCACACGAACTTCAGCAGCAGCAGCAATTACGGGATCCCGGAGTATTCGGCGGACATTATCGAGACCGTCATGACCGTGCTGGACGAGTCCTCGGTCGCCCATCCCGTCATCCTCAGCGAGTCGGGGCGCGCCATCGTGGCGTATCACTCCGTGCTGGTCTTCAACATCCTGGACACGAGCCGGCTGGAGTGCAGCGAGCTCGAAGAAGAGCTGCCGGAAGACGCGCACGAGATGCTGCATTCGCTGCGCGACGCGGCGCGGTCCCTGACGCGGAAGAACGCGCAGGAAGGCTACCATGACGCCATTTACTACCGGGACGAGATCCGCTCGCTGTTCCTGCACGGGGCGGTCACGCTCCGGGAGCGGGCCCTGTCCGAGCGGCTGTTCCTCTACATCGCCACGCGCATCGTGCATTTTCTTGAAGACCAGAGCTACGTACCGGATGAGATGGAGGGGTTGGAGCGCGCGCTGGCGGACGTCTATCACGGCAATTTCAGCGTGTTCCAGTCGCTGCCCGATTCCTGGGCTATCAAGCACCTGTTCCCGGTCATGCCGATTCATCGGCTGAACGAATTCCCTTCGCGCCGGGCGACCCTGGCGGACATCACCTGTGACTGTGACGGGAAGATCGACCGGTTCACGGACCTGCACGACGTGAAGATGACGCTGCCCCTGCATGAACTGGGCGAGGACGACTACTATCTCGGGGTGTTTCTGGTAGGCGCCTACCAGGAGACGCTCGGGGCGCTGCACAACCTGCTGGGCGATACGAACGTGGTGGCGATCTACGTGGACGCGGACGGCGCGGTTGAGTATTCGCGCGAGATCGGCGGCGACGCGGTAGCCGACGTGCTGTCGTACGTGGAGTATGACCCGAAAGATCTCATCCGCCGGGTCAAGCGTCTGGCCGAGCAGTCGGTTCGGGAGGGCCGCATCCGGCCTGAGGAGCGCCGCCAGATCGTGGAAGCCTACGAGGCGGGTTTGAGGGGCTACACCTATTTTGAGCAGTAACCGCGCGCATCCCAACTTCCTGGGGCTCGAGCCGCCGCTCGGCGAGCGGGAGCGGGCGCGGTTCCACGTGTTGCCGGTCCCGTACGAAGCGACGGTGAGCTGGGGCAAAGGCGCGTCGCGGGGGCCGGAGGCGATCCTGGAGGCGTCCACGCAGGTGGAGCTGTTCGACGGCACGTCGGTCCCGGCCGAGGCGGGGATCTTCACGGACGACCCGGTGGACGCGGCGGGCGACGCGCCGGAGCGCACGATCGAGCGCGTCCAGGAGCGGGTGACGGAGGTGTTCCGGGCGGGTCGCACGCCGGTGATGCTGGGCGGCGAGCACACGGTCACGCTGGGCGCGCTGCGCGCGGCGGTCGCCTGTGGCGAGCGGTTCGGGCTCGTTCAGTTCGATGCGCATGCGGACCTGCGTGACGCCTACGAGGGCACGCGGTTCAGCCATGCATGCGTGATGCGCCGCGCCCTGGAGTTGGACGTTCCGCTGTTCCACATCGGCGGCCGGAGCTGGTGCTCGGAAGAGGCCGAGGTGCGGTGCCGTCATCGGGTCGGACATCTCGACGCGGCGGACCTGGCGGCGACGGGCGTGCCCGACGAGCTGCTGGACGCGGGTTTTCCGGAACGGATCTACCTGACCTTCGACGTGGACGCGTTCGACTCGTCGCTCATGCCGGCCACGGGAACGCCCGAGCCCGGCGGGCTGTTCTGGTACGAGGCGCTGGAGCTGCTGGGCAAGGCCGTGCAGGGGCGACGCGTGATCGGCTTCGACGTGACCGAGTTGGCGCCGTACCCCGGCCTGCACGCGGCGGACTTCACGGCGGCCCGCCTGGTCTACGCGATCATGGGCCTGATCCTGAAGGCCGAGCGGACCGGCGGCGCGTAGCCGCGCCGGGTCTTTGGAGTTGAATCGGCCCGCGAAGTCCGGTAGGTTCCCCCCTCCATCGCGATCTTGGCAGATTCATTTCAGGCACGGGAAAGGAAAACCATGGAAGACATCTCGATCATTCCGCCGTTGTGGTGGCTGGCGCCGGTGGCCTCGGTCCTGGCCCTGGGATTTGCGCGTTTCTTCTACCTGCGGATGGTTCGGGCCGATGCCGGCACGGACCGGATGAAGGAGCTCGCGGCCTACGTGCGCGAAGGCGCGATGGCCTACTTGGGGCGCCAGTACAAGGTCGTCACGCTCGTCTTCGTCGTGCTGCTGGTGCTGCTGGCCCTGCTGGCCTTCTTCGGAATCCAGAACCCGTTTGTCCCGATCGCGTTCCTGACCGGCGGGTTCTTTTCCGGGCTGTGCGGCTTCATCGGCATGCGCACGGCCACGGCGGCCTCGTCGCGCACGGCCCACGGCTGTCGCAGCAGTCTCAATCGCGGCCTGCAGGTCGCGTTCCGGTCCGGGGCCGTGATGGGGCTGGTGGTCGTCGGGTTCGGCCTGCTGGATATCTGCCTGTGGTATCTCGTGCTCGACCGGCTGGTCTATACGCCGGCGAACATGACCGGCGGCCTTACGTTCCTGGGCATGACGCTGGTGCCCAAGGGCTGCACGATCATGGAGAAGCTGGTTCACATCACGACCACCATGATCACCTTCGGCATGGGTGCATCCACCCAGGCGCTCTTCGCCCGCGTCGGCGGCGGGATCTACACCAAGGCGGCCGACGTGGGCGCAGACCTCGTGGGCAAGGTTGAGGCGGGCATTCCCGAAGACGATCCGCGCAATCCGGCTACGATCGCGGACAACGTGGGTGACAACGTCGGGGACGTGGCCGGTATGGGCGCCGACCTGTACGAATCCTACTGCGGCTCGATCCTTGCGACGGCGGCGCTGGGCGCCGCGGTCGGGATGCACGAGGTCACGCGGCTGTGGAGCGAGGCGGGGTTCGAGAGCCTGACCGCGGCCCTGGCGTCGGGGAGCGGCGTGGTGCGGGAGGCCGTGCGCCGGGCCGTGGGCCTGGTCACGGCGCCCATGATCGTCGCCGGGATCGGTACTGTTCTGTCGATCATCGGCGTGTTCATGGTGAAGACCCGGGAGAACGCGACGCAAAAGAACCTGCTGCGAGCGCTCTTCACGGGCACGATGGGCAGCTCGGCCTTCATCGTGGTCGCCCTGGTCGTGCTGGCCTGGCTGGGCATGATCTCGTGGGGCATCGTGTTGGCCGTGATCTCGGGTCTGGCAGCGGGCGTGATCATCGGGCAGGCCACGGAGTTCTACACCTCCGATGAATACAAGCCCACGCGCGGGATCGCCGAACAGGCGGAGATGGGCCCGGCCACGACGATCATCGAAGGGCTGGCGACCGGCATGTTCTCGACGGGGATCCCGGTCATCACCATCATGGTGGGCATTATCTGCGCGTTCGGTTTTGCCGGCGGCTTCCATGACCTCAACCTGGGTCTGTACGGGGTCGGCTTCGCGGCCGTGGGCATGCTGGCGACCCTGGGCATCACGCTGGCCACCGATGCCTACGGCCCGATCGCGGACAACGCGGGCGGGAACGCGGAGATGGCGCACCTGCCGGCGGAGGTGCGGGAGCGGACCGACGCGCTGGACGCGCTGGGCAACACCACGGCGGCCACGGGTAAGGGGTTCGCGATCGGCTCGGCGGCCCTCACGGCCATGGCGCTGCTGGCCGCCTACGTCGAGGAGGTCAAGATCTGGGTCGGCAAGCTGGCCGGCGACGCGCCGATCCGGAAGATCATGGGTGCCGAGTTCGTCGAGGATCCGGGCCGGTGGCTGAAACACGCGGGGATTCTCGATTTCGTGGACCGTTTCGAGCTGCACCTGATGAACCCGCTTCTGCTGTGCGGGCTGTTCCTCGGCGCCATGATGGCCTTCGTCTTCTGCGCGATGACCATGAAAGCCGTGGGGCGCGCGGCGGGCGCCATGGTCAACGAGGTGCGCCGCCAGTTCCGCGACATTCCGGGGATCATGGAAGAGCAGGCCACTCCCGACTATGCCAAGTGCGTCGAGATCTCGACGGCCGGCGCACAGCGGGAAATGATCGTGCCCTCGCTGCTGGCCATCGTGGTGCCCGTGGTCGGTGGACTGATCCTCGGCGTGCCGGGCGTGGTCGGCCTGCTCGCGGGCGGCTTGAGCTGCGGGTTCGTTCTGGCCACCATGCTGAACAATGCGGGCGGCGCCTGGGACAACGCCAAGAAGTACATCGAGAAGGGCGCGCACGGCGGCAAGAAACTGCCCGACGGCAGCAAGAACCCGGTGCACGGCGCGGCAGTCATCGGCGACACGGTCGGCGATCCCTGCAAAGACACCAGCGGGCCTTCCCTGAACATCCTTATCAAGCTGATGACGATGGTGAGCGTGGTGTTCGCGCCCGTGGTGGTGAAGTTCTCGCCCGCGATCCGGGAGTGGCTCCACATCGCAACACGGTGACGGCGAGCAACGGTGCGGCATGAAGATCGTGTTTCTCGGGACGGGCACGTCCGTCGGGATCCCCATGATCGGATGCGCGTGCCCGGTCTGCACGTCTGAGAATCCCCGCAACCGGCGGCGGCGCGCCAGCCTCTACGTGCAGGCCGCCGGCCGGCACATCGTGGTGGACACGCCGCCGGATTTCCGCGAGCAGGTCCTCGCGTACGGGGTGGCGCGCGTGGACGCAGTGCTGTTCACGCACTCCCATGCCGATCACGTCTTCGGCTTCGACGATATCCGCCGTTTCAACACGATCCAGGGCGATAGGATCCCGGCCTACGGCGCGCCGGGCACGATTGCCGATCTGCGGCGGATCTTCGACTATGTCCGCGAGGAGCCGGCGACGCCCGGCCTGTTCCGGCCGCGCATCGCTTTTGTAGAGATCGCGGGCCCGTTCCGCCTGGGCGGGGTGGAGATCCGACCGCTGCCGGTCACGCACGGGACCAAGCCGACCCTGGGCTACCTGTTCCGGGCCGAGGGGCGCAGCGCGGGGTATGTCCCGGACTGCCACGAGATGCCGGACGAGATCGTCTCCGCGCTGCAGGGAGTGGACGTCATGATCCTGAACGCGTTGCGCCACCGTCCGCACGGCACGCACCTGACCGTGGCGGACAGTCTCCGCCTGCTGGAGCGGATCGGCGCGGAGCGGTCCTACCTGGTCCACATGTGCCACGACCTCGAGCATGAAGAGACGGCCAGGAGCCTGCCCGAGTCGGTCGCCGTCTCCTACGACGGCTTGGTGCTGGAGTGGTAGCGCCGAGACGGCGCGGACCGCGCTCAGACGCGCGGCGGAAACAGCAGCGGGAACACCGCCAGGTATGCGAGGTAGAGGCCCAGCAGGATGAATCCCTGCCTCCGGGTGAGCCGGTACTGTCGCCACAGCATCAGCAGGGACGCGCCGACCACGACGAACAGCGACGGGAACATGAACCCGATCTCCCTGCCGCCGAGCGTGAGCGGGTGAACGGCGGCCGAGGCGCCGGCGACCCAGCAGACGTTCATGATGTTCGCGCCCAGGATGTTGCCGACGGCCAGCGCGCCGTGGTTCTTCCGCGCCGCGGAGACGCAGGTGGCCACCTCCGGGATCGAGGTGCCCAGGGCCACCAGGGTGACGGCGATGACGGCATCCGGGATCCGCAGGGACCGCGCGATGGTCACGGCCGACGTGATAATGAAGTCGCTCGAAACGATGATGCCGCCGAGCCCGACGGCGAACAGCAGCACGAGGCGCGGGCCGCTCAGGAGGCGCGCGTGCTGTGCGCTCTCCAGGTCCGCTTCCTCCCGGAACGTGCCGTCCCGGTGCTGCCGGTAGAGAAAGTAGGCGTAGGCCCAGAAGAGGGCGAGCAACGTGTATCCCTCGGGCCGGCTCAGCGTGCCGTCGAACACCACGAAGAGGAAAAACAAGAGCGCGACGCCGCAGAGGAATCCGCCCGCCGTGCGCAGCACCTGCGGAATCACAGGCACGGCACAGCACGAGAACAGGGCGCACAGGGACAGACCCAGTCCCGTGTTGCAGATGATCGAGCCGATCGCGTTGCCCATGGCGATCTGGTCATTGCCCCGCAGGGCCGCCATCACCGATACGGAGAGCTCGGGGGCGGTGGTGGCGAGGGAGACCAGCACGATGCCGATCACCAGTTTCGGGATCCGCAGCCGGCCGGCCAGGGACACCGAGCTTTCGACAAACAGGTCCGCGCACTTGGCGAGCACGAAGAACGCGGCCAGCAGGGCCGCCCAGGCCAGGGGCAGGTTGCCTTGGATCGAGGCGTGAACGGCTTCCATGGAGTCCCCTTCCCGGCCCGTCGTGGACCGTTGCGGGGCATCCTGCCAGAAAAACGCCGGCCCGTAAAGCGGGCGGGGAAGCGGTTTCTGCGCAAAAGCGCGTGCGGCGACGCGGTCCAGCCGGTATCCTGGCGCCGTGTTTTTCGATACCCACGTTCATTTCGACGATTTCGAGCCGGGCGCCGAGCGGGACGCGGTCGTGCGCCGCGCCGGCGAGGCGGGCGTGGTCCGCATGATCGCGGTGGGCGGCTCGGACCGGGGGAACGACTGCGCGGCGCGCGCGGCAAGCCGGTTTCCGGGCCGGATCCGGGCTGCTGCCGGCTATGACCGGGACCAGGCGGCGCGGCTGTTTCCGCACGGTGCGACGGGCGACCCGGACGCGGCCGCGTGGTCGCGCCTGCGTTCGCGGATCGAGGCCGGGGGAGCCGGGGGCGGACCGGTGGCAATCGGCGAGATCGGTCTCGATTTCCATTATGCTGCGGAAACGGCGGAGGCGCAGACGGCGCTGTTCGAGCGGCAGCTGGAGTTGGCGCGCGAATTCCGACTTCCGGTGATCGTCCACAGCCGGAACGCGGACGGGCCGACCCTCGACGCGCTGGCACGGCATGCCGGGCAATGGCCCGGCCCGGCCGGCCGCACGGGCGTGCTGCACTGTTTCACCGGCGACCGCGGTTTTGCGGAGCGGCTGGCCGGACTGGACTACCACGTCAGCTTCAGCGGAATCCTCACGTTCCGCAATGCCGAGACGATCCGCGAAGGCGCGGCCGTCGTCCCCGCCGACCGGCTTCTGATCGAAACGGACAGCCCGTACCTGGCGCCCGTGCCGCACCGCGGAACGCGCAATGAGCCGGCCTACGCGGCCATCGTGGCCCGGGCGCTGGCCCGCGTGCGGGGCTGTACGGTCGAGGAAATCGCGGCGCTCACGACCCGCAACGCCGAGCGCCTGTTCGGGACGTGACCGCGTCCACGAGGCGCGCGATCGGCTCACGGCGCTGCCCTTCGATCAGCACCCGCTTGTTGCGGCTTGTCCCGCCGGCAAGGATCCGGACGTTGCCGCGCCGGACGCCGAACCGCGCGGCGAGGAACTTCACGAGCGACTGATTGGCCTTGCCTTCCACGGGAGGCGCCGTGAGCCGGATCCTGAGCGCGCCGCCAGTGAATCCGGCGATCTCGTTGCGCGCGGCGCGCGGCACGACCCGGACCTCGATGACCAGGCCGTCCGGCGTTTCCCGTGCCCAGCTCATAGCAGGCTGCTGTAGCCGCTCGCCAGGACCCGGATGAGGACCCGGTAGAGGATCCGCAGCAGGAAGAAGAACAGGATGGGCGTCAGATCGAACATGCCGAGAACGAGCCGGTGCCGCCGCAGAAGTCCGAGAAACAGGTCGATCCAGTCGCGGCAGAGCCGCAGCAGGCCGGACGAGGCCGTGAAGCCCGACACCAGGGAACCGATGATCAGCACGATCATGAGGGACTGGATAATGGTGAGCACGTAGGTCCAGGCCGCGAGCGTCGAGACGGCCGCGCGCAGCATCCCGGCGGGGGAGAGCGGCCACGAACCGGGCCGCGCGCCGGGCAGGTTGAGACCCACGGCGTCCAGGAGCAGCACCAGGACCATGCCGCCGGCGAGCAGCAGCGGCGGGCGGTACTCGGCGGGCACATCGGTGAACGGCCGGGAGAACTGGTCGAGCGCGCCGCGGGCGTGGTCGGACGCCGAAGTCCGGCGTCCGACGTAGATCAGCGACAGGCCCCAGAGTTTGAACAGGAATACGCCGAACGACAGGAAACTGAAGGCCAGGCAGGCGACGACCCGGGTACAGTCGGGCAGTCCGGATTCAAACCCGAACCGGACCTGCCAGGCCGCCTGTTGCGGCACGGCCAGGCCGCGGAGCGCCGCCAGGAACAGGAACGCGACGGCCGCAATGTGTCGGGATCGCATGCCGAAGAACGCGGGGCGAATGACGCCGAGCGCCCAATCGGAAAGGCGGCCCAGCGGGGCGATGTAGGGATTGAAGTAGAGACTGCGGTCTTCGTCCGACCAGATCCTGAACCAGAAGATAAAGATCAGGAAATTCGACAGCGTGTCCCACATGCCGCCGTATGTTCGGCGCATCCGCGGCGTACGTCAAGGACGTTCGATGTTGGATGTTCATTCGCCAATCGTCCACGGAACTGGGGAAGCCCCCAACCGGGAAGCGCTTGACCTTTCGCGGGACGAGGGCTATAGGTGCGCGAATGATCTACCCGCGTGAAGAGGAATACCGCCGGCTGGCGGCCGACTACGATCTCGTCCCGGTTTACCTGGAGATCCTGGCCGACACGGAGACGCCCGTTTCCGTGCTGCACCGGTTTGCGGGCCGCGAGAACGCGTTTCTGCTCGAGAGCATGGAGGGCGGAGAGACCTGGGGGCGCTATTCCTTTGTCGGGGTGGACCCCGAGCTGCTGTTCGAATGCGATCATTCCGCGGGCCGGACCGGCGGGCCCGAGGCGCTGCGCGAGGTCTACCGCGGCCTGCGGGTGGCGGAGATCCCGGGGCTGCCCCGGTTTTTCGGGGGCGCGGTCGGCTTTGTGGGCTACGAGGCCATGGCCGAGTTCGAGCGCATGCCCGTCCCGCGGCCAAGCGGGAACCGGAAGCTCTGCAGCCGCTTTCTCAAGGTGGACCGGCTGATCGTTTTCGACAACATCCGTCACACGGTCAAGATCGTGGCGTGCACGCGGCCCGCATCGGCGGAGTCGGCGGCGGCCGCCTACGCGGCGGCGGCCGCGGAGCTGCAGCGGATCGCGGCCGTCATGGCGTCGCCGGATACCTTCCCGAAGCCCGCGCGGTACGCGCCGGCGGCGTTCCGCTCCAACATGACGCGGGAGGCCTACACCGGCATGGTGACCCGCGGCAAGGAGTACATCCGCGCCGGCGACGTGATCCAGGTCGTATTGAGCCAGCGGTTCGAGGCGCGGACGGACGCGCCGCCCGTGCAGCTCTACCGCGCGCTGCGCCTGCTGAACCCGTCGCCCTATACGTTCTTTCTCAAGATCGGCGACCAGACGCTGGTCGGGTCGTCGCCCGAGGTCATGGTGCGGCTGACCGGCAGCCGCGTGGAGCTGCGGCCGATTGCCGGCACGCGGCCGCGGGGCGAGACCGAACAGGCGGACCGCAAGCTGGCGGACGAGCTGCTGGGCGACGAGAAGGAGAAGGCCGAGCACGTTATGCTGGTGGACCTGGGCCGCAACGACCTGGGGCGGGTGTCCGAGGTCGGCAGCGTGCAGGTGACCGAGTACATGGTGATCGAGCGCTACAGCCACGTGATGCACATGGTCTCGCATGTGGAAGGCGTGCTGCGGCGCGGGTGCGACGCCTACGACGTGGTCCGCGCGACGTTCCCGGCCGGCACGCTCACCGGCGCGCCGAAAATCCGCGCCATGGAGATCATCCATGAACTCGAGCCCGAGCCGCGCGGCGCGTACGGCGGGGCCGTCGGCTACGTGAGCTACAGCGGGAACATGGATTTGGCGATCACGATCCGCACGCTGGACGTCAGCGGCGGCGTGGTGTCGGTCCAGGCGGGGGCGGGGATCGTGTTCGATTCCGATCCCGCGCGCGAGTTCGAGGAGACCTGCCACAAGGCGCGCGGGATGCAGAAGGCGGTGGAGATGGCCGTCGCCGGTCTGGAGGTTCCCGGCTGACCCGTGATCCTGCTCATCGACAACTACGATTCGTTCACCTACAACCTCTACCAGGCCCTGGCCGGCCTCGGGGTCGAGGTGCGGGTGATCCGCAGCGACGAGCGGACGGTGGACGGGGCCGCCGGGCTGAACGCGGAAGCGCTGGTCATCTCGCCGGGTCCCGGCACGCCCACGGAGGCCGGGATTTCCCTCGAGCTCATCCGCCGCCTGTCGGGTTCGGTCCCGATCCTGGGCGTGTGCCTGGGGCACCAGTGCGTGGGTGCGGCGTTCGGCGGGGTGGTAGCCGGCGCGCAGCGGATCATGCACGGCAAGACCTCGATGATCGAGCACGACGAGATCGAGCTTTACCGCGGGCTCCGGTCGCCGTTCCCGGCCGGCCGCTACCATTCGCTCGCGGTGATGCGGGACAGCCTGCCGCCGGAGCTGATCGTGAACGCCACGAGTGAGGACGGAGAGATCATGGGGCTCCACCACCGGGAGCACGCCACGTACGGGGTGCAGTTTCATCCCGAGTCGGTATTGACACCCGGCGGTAAGCGCCTCCTGCGCAACTTTCTCAAAATCGTGGGCAGGCGCCCGGGCCGGACGCCGGACGCAACGGGGGACGGGACGTGAAGCCATACCTGCAGAAAGTCGTGGACGGACAGGACCTGACGCGTACGGAGATGACCGAGGCCTTCGACCTGCTCATGTCGGGCGAGGCGACGCCGGCGCAGATTGCCGGGTTCATCGTGGCGTTGCGGATGAAGGGGGAATGCGTGGAGGAGATTGCGGGCGGCGCCTGGTCCATGCGACGGCACGCCGTGCTGATCGATACCGGGGGACTACCGGTGGTGGACACGTGCGGCACGGGCGGGGACGCCTGTGACACGTTCAACGTCTCCACGACGGCAGCCTTCGTGGTGGCCGGCGCGGGCGTGCCGGTGGCCAAGCACGGGAACCGGGCGGTCAGCAGCCGGTGCGGCTCCGCGGACCTGCTCCAGGAGCTGGGTGTGAACATCGAAGCCCCTCCGGAGACGGTGGAGGAGTGCATCCGCGAGGCGGGCATCGGCTTCCTGTACGCGCCGAGGCTGCACCCGGCGATGAAACATGCGATGGGGCCGCGCCGGGAGTTGGGCGTACGGACGATCTTCAACATGCTCGGGCCGCTGACGAACCCGGCGGGCGCCAAGGGACAGATCCTCGGCGTGTTCGCCGCCGAGCTGACCGAGCCGTTCGCGCACGTGTTGCGCCTGCTCGGCAGCCACCGCGCGTTCGTCGTGCACGGCCAGGACGGCATGGACGAGATTACGACGACCACGACAACACGGGTCAGCGAGCTCTCGGAAGGGCGGGTCCGCACGTACGATCTCGATCCGCTCGAATGCATCGGCGAATATGCCGACGCAACGGCCCTGGCGGGCGGCGAGACGGCCGACAACGCCGCGATCGCGCGCAGCGTGCTGGCGGGCGCGCCGGGTCCGTGCCGTGACATCGCCTGTCTGAACGCGGCGGCGGCCCTTGTCGCGGGCGGCAAGGCCGGCGACGTGCGGCAGGGCTGGAAGCTGGCGGTCGATTCGGTCGAAAGCGGGCGGGCGCGCGGCGTCCTGGACCGCCTGGTCGAAGTCTCCAACCGGTAGCGCTCGGCCGTGCGGGGCGCCCGGTTCCTGCGGGCGCGCATCATGAACATCCTGGATCAGATCGTTTCGGAACGCCGCGCGGACGTGGCGGACGCCAGGCGCCGCGTGCCGCTGCGGGATCTGGCGGCCGCGGCGCGGGGCCGCCGTCATCACAGCCTCGCGGAGCGGCTCGCGCTCCATCGCGGCCCGGCCGTGATCGCCGAGATGAAGAAGGCCAGCCCGTCGGCCGGGATGCTCTGTCCCGACTACCGGCCGGCCGAAATCGCCCGGCGCTACGAGCGAGCGGGCGCGGCGGCCGTCTCCGTGCTGACGGAGCCGCGCCGCTTCCTGGGCGGCGGGCAGGATCTGCGCGACGTGCGTGCGGCAACCGGGCTTCCGGTTCTGCGCAAGGATTTCCTCTGCGATCCGTACCAGGTCTACGAGGCGGCCGCCTGGGGCGCCGACGCGGTGCTGCTGATCGTCGCGGCACTCGAACCGTCGGCCTTGCGGGAGCTGTACGAGGCCGCGCGCGGGTGCGGACTCGACGTGCTGGCCGAAGCGCATAACCGGGAGGAGCTGGACCGGGCGCTCGGCCTGGAGGCGGCGATCGTCGGCGTGAACAGCCGGGACCTGCGCACGCTGCGCACGGATCCGGCGACGGCGCGTGCGCTGGCGGCCGGCATACCGGCGGACCGCCGGTCGGTGGCCGAGAGCGGCCTCCGCAGCCGGGCGGATATCCGGGAGATGGAAGCGCTCGGCTATGACGGGTTCCTGATCGGCGAGGCGCTGATGCGGGCGGCCGACCCGGCCGCCCGTTTGCGGTCCCTGCTCGGGCACGATGAAGCGGGAAAGGGGGACGGGACGTGATTATTGCAGATCTCGACAGCATCGAAGGGCGCCGGTATCCGGCGCGGCGGCGTACGCAGAATCTCGCGGGCGGCGCGTCGCCGATCCGGACGGCGGCTTTTTCCATGGGGTTCGTGACCCTCGATCCGCGCGGCGGGCAGGTCCCGTGGCACAACCAGGACCAGGAGGAAGTCTACTTTGTGATCGAGGGCACGGGCGAGATGTGCGTCGGCGCAGAGCGGCAGACGCTGGCCGGCGGCCAGGCCGTCTATATCCCGAGCCGCGTCTATCACCAGATCACGAATACGGGTGACAAGCCGCTGAAAATGATCTATTGCTACGGACCTGCCGGCGACGTCGACCACTGGCGGCAGGAGCTCGCCGGCACGCTGCCGAGGGCCGGGACGGAGGCGCCGCCGCTTCCGGAAGGCGCGCAACCCCAGTGCACGGAGGCGCCGGACCCCGGCGCAAAGCCGCGTACATCCGACGCATAAGACCGACGCGAGGAGCCGCGAATGGCGAAAGAGCAGACCGCGCATACGGTCGGGGTCATCCTGAACGGGGTGACGGGCCGCATGGGAACCAACCAGCATCTCATGCGCTCGATCGTGGCCATCATCCGCCAGGGCGGAGTCCGGGTCGGCGAGCGCGAGCGCATCCTGCCCGACCCGATTCTGGTCGGGCGCAATCCCGACAAGCTGAAGCGGCTGGCGGAAACCTCGGGCGTCGAGCGCTGGACGACGGACCTGGACGAGGCGCTGGCCGATCCTCGTTACACGCTGTACTTCGACGCGCAGACGACCGAGCGGCGGGCGGCAGGGGTGCGGCAGGCGCTCGGCGCCGGCAAGCACGTCTATTGCGAGAAACCGACGGCGACAACCACGCACGAAGCGCGCGGGCTGTACGAACGGGCCGTGGCGCAGGGCCGCAAGAACGGCGTGGTGCAGGACAAGCTGTGGCTGCCGGGCCTGGTGAAGCTGCGAAGACTGCTGGAGAAGGGTTTCTTCGGCCGGATCCTGTCGGTACGCGTGGAATT
>Ga0180432_10006472_pt1 | contig 15172 bp, 10 predicted proteins | sample SS_ome_10_FD_132414 | JGI IMG/M metagenome (GOLD analysis project Ga0180432, IMG submission 132414) | Hypersaline lake sediment archaeal communities from the Salton Sea, California, USA - SS_1_MS_2 metaG | ecosystem: Environmental > Aquatic > Non-marine Saline and Alkaline > Hypersaline >... | reverse complement strand
GCCACTACGAACGTTTCACCACCGCAACCACCAACCGCGAAAGCAATTTTACCACCGGCCAGATCTACAGCTCGGTGCTCACCAAAGAACGTCGCGGGGATTATCTCGGCGGAACCGTGCAGGTGATCCCGCACATCACCAATGAGATCAAGGACAGCGTGAAGTGCCTGGCAAAACCGGGGATAGACGTTATCCTCACCGAGATCGGGGGGGTTATCGGCGATATTGAGAGCCTGCCTTTCCTCGAGGCCATCCGCCAGATGCCTCACGACCTGGGCCGAGGAAACGTGTTGTTCATCCATCTCACACTCGTGCCGTTCATCCGCGCCGCCGGAGAAATGAAAACAAAACCCACACAGCACAGCGTGGGCAAGCTTCGCGAGATCGGCATCCAGCCTCATATCCTCATCTGCCGAAGCGAAAAGCCGATGACCGAGGAGATGAAAGACAAAATCTCGCTGTTTTGCAATGTCGAGAAGAGCGCCGTTATCGAAGAGCTCGACCTCGCCCGGCCTTATCTTGTGTACGAACTCCCATGCGTGTTCATCGATCAGGGGCTGGACGACCTCATCCTCGAAAAGCTGGGTCTGGATTGCCCCGAGCCCGAGATCGGATCGTGGCTGAAGATGCTCGACCACCTCAGGAATCCCTCTCGGGAAGTTGAGATCGCCGTGGTCGGCAAATACATCGACCACCAAGACGCGTACAAATCGATTTACGAGGCCCTCACACACGGCGGGGCCGCGAACGATACACGCGTGGTCGTGCGGCGAGTGGAAGCCGAAGAGGTCGAACGCAACGGCCCCGACCATCTGCTGGCCGGCGCCGACGGCGTACTCGTCCCGGGCGGATTCGGATCGCGCGGAGTTGAAGGAAAAATAGAAGCCGCCCGCTATGCACGCGAAAACGGAATACCGTTTCTCGGCATCTGCCTCGGTCTCCAGTGCGCCGTCACCGAGTTCGCCCGGAACGTCTGCGGGTTGGCCGGGGCAAGCAGCGTGGAATTCGACGCCGACACGCCGCACCCCGTTATCTGTTATATGGACGAGCAGCGCCGCGTTGTGGATATGGGCGGCACAATGCGGCTGGGCTCTTACCCCTGCCACCTTTCCGAGGGCGGTTTTGCCGCCCGCGCCTATGCCCAAAGCATAGTGCACGAGCGGCACCGGCATCGGCTGGAGGTCAACAACGCCTACCGCGAATCGTTTGAGAACAATGGAATGGTCTTCAGCGGCCTTTCGCCCGGCGGCAAACTCGTGGAGATCATCGAACTGCGGGGCCACCCGTGGTTTGTCGCGGTGCAATTCCACCCTGAGTTCAAATCGCGCGCCTTGCAGCCGCATCCGCTGTTCCGCGGTTTCATCGCCGCCGGGCTGCAGTACGCCGACGCCGAAAAACAAGACAACTGAAAAGCCTTCGCCCGCAGCGCACCCCCTATCCGGGGAAGCAGCAAATGCAACTTAACAACGCCGATAAGCTCATCGAACGCCTGAAGCAACTCCACTCCGGCATCCGCGCGGCCATCATGCGGCGGCGCGCACAGGTCCCCCTCGAACGCCTCGCCCGCGCCGTCGAAACGACCGAGAGCGACGTCCAATTCGATATCGACGTCGCCGCGGAAGAGCGCATCCTCGAATTCTGCCGCAACTGGGCCGAAACGGATGGCGTGTGCTTTGTGCTCGTCGCCGAGGGCATAAGCCGAAGCCCGGGCGGAACCGAACGCGTGGTGTTTCCCGAGTCCGAAATGGAAGATCGAGCCGATTTCGCGCTGATCGTCGACCCGATCGACGGCACCCGCGAGCTGATGTACGACAAGCGCAGCGCCTGGGCGCTGTCGGGCATCGCGCCATACAGACCCACCGGCTGCACCCTCGCCGATATCGAGATAGCAGTGCAAACCGAGCTGCCGCCCTCCAAGCAGACCCTCGCCGATACTTTAATGGCCACAACGAGCAGCACAACGGTCGGCGAGCGCGTGGACCTAACCTCGGGCGAGGTCGTCGGTACCTTTCGCCCAACCCCCAGCGGGGAGCGGCGCCTCGACCAGAGCTTCGCGACCGTGAGCAAGTTTTTCCCCGGCGGGAAGGAGCTGGCCGCCAGAATCGAGGAGCTCCTGGCCGAGCGCATCGTCGGGCCGGTGCGCGATGGCCGGGCGGCGATCTTCGACGACGAATATATTTCAATCGGCGGGCAGTTTTACGAACTGATAATGGGCCACGACCGTTTCATTGCCGACATTCGCCCGCTGATGGCGGAGTGGCTTGCGAGCAGAGGGATTGAGTTTGGCCTGTGCGCCCATCCCTACGATTTGTGCACCGAACTCGTTGCCAGGCAGGCCGGCGTGCTTGTGAGCCGGCCCGACGGCCGCCCTCTCGATGCGCCGCTGGATACCGTCACAAACGTCGGATGGGTGGGCTACGCCAACGAAGCGCTGAAAGACCTTATCGAGCCGCACTTGCAGGAGGTCATGGCGGAAGTACTTTCGCATTCTTCTTGACTCTCCTTTTCCTGCCCTGTATGATATTGCCCCATAATGTCAGACCCCCCGCTCAACGATGGCCAGAAGACCACATCAGCCGTTGCCTCCGGCTTGGGCGTTCTGGTTTTTGTTTCAGTGGCCTTCGGCCTGGCCTTCGGCATTTATGAGACGCTCCTGCCGTTCTACTGGGAGTCGGCGGGCATTCCGCGCGCCGTGATGGGCATCATTTTCTCGATCGCGGCGGCGGGTGTGTTTCTGCTGAGAGTATACGTAGGTTGGCTGTCGGACATCTTCGGGCGCAAGCTTTTCTATACGGCGTCGCTGGGCGTATCGAGCATGACGCAGTTCGGCACGCCCCTGCTGCCGGGCTGGGTGCTGCAATCGCTTTTGAAGACATCGCGGGAGGCATCGGTGCTTGTGCGCGACGCTATGCACTCGGTGCTTCTTTACGAGCGAGGCTCGAAGAAATTCATGGGCTCGCTCGGGCTTACGCGCGGTGCCGAGCTGAACTGCAACGGGCTGGGCTGCCTGATCGGCGGGCTGCTTATATGGGCAAGCGCCTCCGCCGCATTGCAGCCGAATTACAGGGTGCCTTTCCTTTTCTCGGCGGGCCTTGTGCTGGTCGCAGCGGCTGCGTTCGGCGCGTTCTTCAAGGCCACCCCGTCACCGCCTCAAGAAACGTCCGGCCGCGGGTCTCTGCGCTCGTTGTTCTCCGCCGATCTTCCGCCCAAGTTGTGGTTACTTGTTGCTTTCGGCTTCGTTTTCGAAGCCGGGCTGTTCACCTCGCATTGCTTCGTCATGCCCTTGTACTTCGGTGATATCCTCACGAAGGCGCTGCACCTTGATACAATCCAGATGATACTGGGCGTGGCCGTTATCATGATGGCGCACCGGCTTGTTGCCGGCATCCCGATGATGTTTGTGGTGCCGAGGCTGAAGAAGAACCTGAAGGGGCTGTTCATCGGTCTTGTGTTTTTCGAAGGGATAACTATAGCCGCCACGCCGTTTATTGCAAACCCATGGGCCGCGATAAGTGTGTGGCTCATGCACGATCTGCTCGGCGCCGGGATATGGATGCCCATCCAGATCAATTATATTCAGAAATACGCGCGGCCCGAGCGCCGGGGAGCGGATGTGAGCAAGGTGCTGGGCTTGTCGCAACTGGGCCGCGTAGTCGGGCCGCTGCTGGCCACGGTCTTGCTTGCAGTTCCAATGGGGTACTACGAGGTCGGCGCACCGTTCGTCGCCAGCGGCGTTATTGTCGCGCTTTCGTCCTTGATTCTGTTGAAGTTATAGGGACTGCCGCGCCCGCAAGCGCACCGTGGATGGAACAACAAAGGCGACGGCCGATCGGCTGGTGTACCGTGAGACCGCACCACCGGGTTCCCTTCATTGCCGCCCGTCAACAATCAGCACCTGGCCCGTAATAGTCCGGGTTGTGGCGAGGTCCGCGATGAACTTCGCGGTCTCGGTCACGTCGGACAATCGGCCGAGCGCATGCGCCCGGCGCGCCGCCTCGGCGACCTCTGGAAACGCCATCCCCATTTCCGTAGGGAGGTAACCGGGCACAACCGCGTTCACACGTACGCCTGAGGGTCCCAGCTCGGCTGCAAGCGACTTGGTCAGGCCGATGAGGGCGCCTTTGGCCGCCGCGTAATGGCTTTGACCCGCGCGGCCGCGCAGGCCAGAAACGGAGGCTACATTGACGATGTGCCCCCGGCCGGCATCGGCCATGATCGGCGCCGCCGCGCGGCAGCAGTTGAGGGCCCCGCGGAAGTTCACCCCGACCATCTCATCCCACTCCTTTTCGCTCATTTTAAGGAGTAGCGTGTTGCGCGCTATGCCGGCGTTGTTCACCAATAACCGGGGCGCGCCGTAGCGGCGCGAGAACATTCCGATCATTGCCGCCACGGCGGCGGCATCGCGCACGTCGGCCCGATGAGCAAGCGCCTCGCCGCCTGCCGCGCGAGCGGCATCAACAGTCTGAGCCGCGGCTTCGGCGTCGGAGCGAAAGTTCACGCACACCGCCCAGCCACGGCGGCCGAGCTCGACCGCTACCGCCCGGCCCAGGCCGCGCGACGCGCCCGTCACGATGCACGACAGCTTCTCGGTGTTCATTTAACCTCGTACCAAAACGCAGATCGCCGGGCGGCATCGGGCAAATGTTACCCGGGCCGACGCCCTGGGAAACGGTTCCCCCACACCAGAAGAGCCCCGAAAGGGCGACACAAATTATTCTTCATCGCAACCCTCAAGCCGCCACGCAGGCACGAGGCCCAGCGCATCGATCATCCTCAGATCGTCCTCGGGCGGGCGGCCCGCCGTGGTGAGGTAATTGCCGATGAGCGTGCCGTTGGCCCCGGCGTAAAACATCCAGCTCTGAAGGTCGCCGAGGCACCGTTCTCGGCCGCCCGCGGTCTTTATGCTCTGTGTCGGCAACATGAGGCGATACAGTGCGATGATTCGCAGCCCCTCCATCGCCGGCAGCGGCCGACGGCTCCCCAGCGGAGTGCCCCGGACCGGATTCAGGAAATTGATCGGTACGGTATCGACGTCCAGCTCGCGAAGAGCTATGGCAAGTTCGATGCGATGCCGCCAGCTTTCGCCGAGGCCGAATATCCCACCGCAGCACACTTTCAGCCCGGCGGCCCGGGCCGTTTTCACTGTCGCAGCACGGTCATCGAAACTATGCGTGGTGCAGATTTCAGGGAAGAAACTGCGTGCGGTCTCGAGGTTGTGATTGTATCGTCGCAGGCCGGCGGCGCGCAGCTTGGCGGCGTTGTCCGGCGTTAGCGCTCCCAGCGATGCGCACGCCTCTACGGAGTCCATTCGCCTCACAACGTCGCAAATCACTTGGAGGTCGTTTTCCGATCCCGGCCCCCTGCCGCTCGTCACGATGCCGAGACTATCGGCCATTGAGTCGCCGCAGCGTCCGGCGGCTTCGAGGAGAGCGTCGCGGCTCATCAGCGGATACTCGGCGGCGCCGGTGTTGTGGTGGGCCGACTGAGCGCAGAACCTGCAATCTTCGCTGCATTTCCCGGAACGGGCGTTCACGATCGAGCACAGCTCTATAGCGTTTCCCTTGAAGTGCTCCCGCACGCGGTTGCCGGCGCCCAGCAGATCGTAAGGGCGGCTTTCCGACAGCTCTACGAGCCTGGCTGCGTCGGCCGCGTCGAGCAGGCGGCCGGCCAGGGCCGCCTTTTCCATTTCCCGGATCGCATCCATGGCTAACGCTTCCTCTGTCTTCGACTTTAACTGCCTCAACACTGAAGCGAGGGACAGCCCATTTTCCCATATTGTAACTGGTATAGGGTGGGCTTCAACGGGAAAAACGCGATGGACAGGCGCTCCGGTGCGCTGCGCCCGGCGTGCGGGCCGAAGTCGCTACAAAAAAAGCCGCCTCCGACTCATGCCGGGGGCGGCTTTGGCTTTCGGATGCCGGATGCCGTTACTAGTCGCCGTAAGGCACCTCGCCCAGTTGGTTCCTCACCATTATCATATCGAGTATGTTGACCTTGCCATCCCCGTTGACGTCTCCGGCAACGCCATTCTCCGCCGCATCCTCATTGAGATCGTTTCGGACCATGATCATGTCGAGGATGTTCACCTGGCCGTCGACGTTCCTATCGCCGTCGAGCACCGCGCAGATCAGACCTGCCGGGCAACGCGTGGGCGTCGTGGGGCAGACGGTCCACGTGCCGCCGGTATTGTCGGGGCACATGGTGATCGAATACGAGACCGCGCACCTCGTGACCAGACCCGGGCAGGAAGTCTCTGCGACCGGGCAGAAAGTGGCATTCACAGGGCAAACGGTGAAGACGCCAATCCCGTCGGGGCACACGGTTGCGACGTCGGCCGAGCAGGCCGTCGGCTGAACCGGGCAAGCAGTGAAGGCCTCAGGGCACAGGGTGACGACCTCGGGGCAGATCGTTGCCGCGCCGGCGAGGTCGAGAGCGCACGCAGTCGGGATCGGCACCGGCGCGCACGCCGTGATAGGCGCCGGGCACCTGGTTTCCTGCTCGGGGCAGCGAGTGATCATCTGCGGGCAGATGGTCACAACACCTATGCCGTTCGGGCAAAGCGTCGCCGTATCTGCCGAGCAGTTGGTGGGCACTGCGCCGCATTGCGTTACGGGCAGAGGACAGATTGTCATGTCGCCCGCACAGAACGTCCAAATCCCCGCGTCTGCCGAGCACACGGTAGGTTCCGGCGGGCATAGCGTGGGCTGCATGGGGCACGTCGTCGGCCTGAACGGGCATCTCGTTGCCACGTCATTCGGGCAGACCGTATCATGGAGCGGGCACAAGGTGGCTTCGCCGGGGCATGCGGTTTCACGCGCCGGGCATGAAGTATCGTTGACGGGGCAGATCGTTGCCACCGTAGGACAAATCGTGGGCGATCCCACACCGTCGGGGCATACAGTGAGCGCCGCGGCGGCATTAGAGCACAGCGTAGGCTGCACCGCGCACCTTGTCCTGATCGCAGGGCACCGCGTAGCGATTACCGGGCACCTCGTCGGCACGTTGCCATTGGGGCATGCAGTGATGATCCCCGGCCCGCACGCCGTGGGCAGTGCGTTGCACTGAGTGGGTATGACGGGGCAGTTAGTTATCACGGGCGCACAAACCGTAGCTCCGCCGGCGATGCAGATGGTGAGAGGACCGGCGCACGTGGTCGGCACCTGCGGGCAACTGGTAATCTGGACAGGGCAAACGGTATTGGCGGGCACGCAAACCGTAGGCGTGGCCGGGCAGGTAGTAGGCACGTTTGCCGGGCAAGCCGTATTAACGCGCGGGCAGGAGGTCGGCTGAAGCGGGCAGACGGTCCTTGCCGCGGCGCACAACGTGGGTTGGGCGGCTGGGCTGCACTGGGTAATCTGCACCGGGCACTGCGTCGGCTGCCTCGGACACATGGTAACGTTGATAGGGCAAACCGTGACGGCGCCGACCCCGGGGTCGTCCACGCAAAGCGTGAGGACCGGCAAAACGTTGCATGCAGTGGGCTGCCACTGGCACGTTGTCGGGATATCGGAGCAGGCGGTGAGGTGCGCCGGGCAAACGGTAGGCCCGCCGGGGCACTGGGTTAGGTCACCAACGTCCGGGCAGATTGTCGGTTCCGCCCCCACGCACAAGGTAAGCCGCGCGGGGCAGGAGGTCTCATCTACAGGGCAGAAAGTGGGCTCTTCAGGGCAGACCGTAGGGCCGATATCGCCCGAGCAAATCGTGGGGGTCGCCGGGCAGACAGTATCGCTGCCGGGGCAAGTGGTCTCATTACGCGGGCAGCTCGTCGGTTCTACCGGGCACGTGGTTTCGGCCACGGGGCACAGGGTCGCGGTCTCCGTGGGGCAGACGGTGCCGGCGTAGTAATCCGGGTTGCACGCGGTGGCATGCGCCGGGCACTCGGTAGGTTTCGTCGGACACTGGGTGACCTCGGCAGGGCAAACCGTGGGCGTGCCTGTGCTGTCGGGGCACAGCGTGGCTATATCGAGCACGCTGCAGTTTGTGGGCAGACTCGAGCAGGCCGTATGAATGTAGGGGCAGATCGTTTCGCCGCCGCCGCACTGCGTGGCCTGGCCGGAGCACACGGTGGCCCAATCGGAAGAGCAGTTCGTGACCAGTGCGGGGCACGATGTCACGACCATCGGGCAAAAGGTTTCACTTGTGGGCCAAATCGTTATTTGATTGCATGGCCCAGCGGGATCGTCCACGCAGGATGTCAGTATCTGCGGGCACTCGGTTTCCCGCCTTGGGCATTGGGTGGCGGTAATCGGGCAGACTGTCGCTGTTCCGGTTCCGTCGTCACACATCGTGGGCTGGTCGGATGTTCCGCACGCAGTGGGTGCAGCGGGGCATTGTGTGGGCACAGTCGGGCAGTAGGTCAATTCCATGGGGCAGAACGTTTGCGTGCCTGTGCCGCCCGGGCACAGCGTTGCCACGTCAAGCACGCTGCAATGAGTGGGAAGTTCGGGGCAAGCCGTTTCGATGTCGTATGGGCAGACCGTGGTCGCACCCGTGCAAATCGTGGCCGCGTTTGGGCAGACCGTGCTAGCCGCGCCCGCGCAGATAGTCGTGTCGGAGGAGCACTGGGTCAGCGCTATTGGGCACGACGTCAAATGCACGGGGCAAGTGGTCACCTGCGGGCAGGTTGTCTGAGAGCTGGCTGCATCGCAGATGGTCCTGATCTGCGGGCACTTGGTCTCGACCCTCGGGCAGAAGGTCGGTTCTCTCGGGCAGATTGTCGGCGTGCCTTCCTCGCTGGGGCAGGCCGTGACCGAATCATCAACCGCGCACAGAGTAGGCACGCCGGGGCACTCGGTTTGTTGTACCTCGCTGCAGTAGGTAGGGGCGGTCGCGCACTCGGTGACCGCTCCTGAATCGGAAATGCAGATCGTAACTACCTGCTGGCAACTTGTGGGTTGGACGGGGCATTTTGTCTGGACCGCAGGGCACCGCGTTTCACCCTCGGGGCAGACCGTGAGAAGGCTGCACGCCGTCACCTGGTCGCTGACCCCACACAGGGTAGGGATGGCGGGGCAGGTGGTCTCTTCCCTGGGGCACAGCGTGGAGATAATCTCCGACGAACAGTGGGTCGGCACGTTCGGGCATGTCGTTTCCGCTACGGGGCAGAAAGTGGCCTCGACCGGGCAGGTGGTTATGGTGTCCCAGCCGTTGGAGCAGAGGGTCGCTTGCCCCGCAGCGCATTGTGTGGGAGCGGCGGGGCACTGTGTTTGCCCCGGTGCGCACTGCGTGGCGACTATCGGACACACAGTATCCAGGACGGGGCAGGCGGTCAACACGCCCAACTGCGGGGCGCAAACGGTGGCCTGCCGCCCGCAAACCGTGCTCACGTCGCTGCACTGAGTGAGGTCCACGGGGCAATTCGTGGCTGCCGAGCCATCCATGCAAACGGTCAGATTGTCGCCGCTGGTGCAGGCTGTTATTACCGCCGGGCACTGCGTGAGCTCCACCGGGCAGATAGTCACGGCACCCTGGCACATCGTGAGGGCCGCAGACGCATTGGTTGTGCAGAGCGTGGGCTCCTCCGGGCAGCGCGTCTCGGCGACCGGGCAGAGGGTAACTTGCTCGGGGCAAACGGTAACGACCCCGTAGTCATCGGGGCATACAGTTAACGCTGCTACGGCAAGCGGATAGCACAGTGTTGGTACCTCGGGGCAACTGGTGACAATGTCCGCAGGACAATTCGTGATGACCGGCGGGCAGAGCGTCTCGGTGTCGGGACAATTTGTGACGATCTCCGGGCAGAACGTCTCGGTTGTCGGACAGCTCGTCTCGACGACCGGGCATTCGGTTTCCATGGGCATGATGGTAATTTCAATCACCCGGCCGTTGACCATATCTTCGGCCGCCGCCGGCAGCGAGGCGAACAGCGCCGCCATCAACGCGATACTACACAATTTCTTCATTTGAGAGCTCCTTTGCCCACTCCATTCTTCGGCTTGGCCCCCTATATACACAAGACGCATCGAAGGAATTAGTGCTACCTCAAACGTTGAATGTTCCCGAAATGTTGGTCCGGGCGCGAGTGGTCTTGTGCCGATCGGGCATTCCGTTGGACATGATAGGCCAATTGCGCGGGTTGGCCGGCCTTTTTTCGGGGAGGGATCATCAGGGTGATGACCGCGCCCGATTGCCGATTATCGGTTCCCGATTCAACGTCCGAAGTCCGAGGTGCTCAAATGACCTGCGTTGTAACCAGCGTTATGTCGTCTTCGAGGGCGTTTTGCATGCGGGCGGTTGCCTGATCTATAACTTTGGCAGAAAAGGCGCCGGGGCCGAGGTCGGCCGATGACTCGAACAGCGCCACGAGGCCGGGCAACGTCATCGGCACTCCAAGGGATTGGCCGGCATCGGCGAGGCCATCGGTGTAGAGCACGATCCTATCGCCCGGGCGGATTTCGATGGTATCTTCCGGGCGGCTCTGGATGGCCCCCTCAAACGCGCCGAGAACGCCGTTTTGCGATTCGAGGAGTCGCGAGCTCACCCGGCCTTCGCGCCGCAGGAGTACGGCCGGCAAGTGCCCGCCGCCGCTGTAGGTGAGGGTGCGGGCTCTCATATCGTAGAGGCAGCAGAAAAAGGTGAGGTAAAGCCCCGTCTCGTTGAACTGCTGGATGAGGAAGCTGTTGACCTCGGCGGCAAGCTCGGCGGGAGAGGGACGGCGGGTCAGCATCCGGTGTATCTCGCCGCTGACGCGGTTGGCCAGCAGCGCCGGCGCGATGCCGTGGCCCGAGATGTCGAAGACAATGATGTAGTACTTTGCGTCGCTCGTCGGCATAATATCGGCGTAGTCGCCGCCGACGCCCTGCACGGGCACATAGCGGACATGGACATCGAGGTTATCGTCGCGGTAGCTGCGCGGAATGAGGCTTGAGTGTACGCGCTCGGCGAGGGCGATGTCGGCCTCGATCTGCTTCTGCTGGGCGGTGACTTTTTTCAGGGCTTCTTCGAGCTTGGTCTTTGCCGTTTCGCGCTCGGTGATATCGCGCGTGACCTCCGCCACGGCGACCATTTCGCCACGCGAATTGAGGATCGGCGACGACCGCAGCTCCCAGAACGTAGTTTGGCCGCCACGCTTCACCTTCCGTATGGTGGCGTGGACCTGGCCATCGGCCAATGTCTTCACCGACGGGCAATCGGGGCAGATAGTGGCCCTGGAGTGGTAGGCCCGATAGCATTTCTCCCACAGCGCCGGGCCGTAGCGGTCGACGACGGCTTTATTCTGATACAGTACCCGAAGGTCTTTATCGTAAACCGACACTCCATCCGACAGGCCCCTGATGGCGGCCTCGAGCTCGCCGTAGGAAAGCACGGAGCGGCCGGCGGGATTCTCCGACAACGGCTGCGGAAGCGATCGATTCTTACTCATGGAATGCTGTGTTTTTCGGGCCGAAGTTCGGCCTTGCCGCCACCCTCACCATTCGCCCGGACTGTCTCTTTCCATCTCGAGTATTTTGCCCACGCGCCGGTCATGTCTGCCGCCCTCCGGTTCGGTTTTAAGCCAAATTCTTATCAGCTCGAGGAGTTGGTCGTCGCTGAGCACCCTGGCCCCAAGGCACAGGACGTTTGCGTGGTTGTGCTTGCGGGCCATCTCGGTCGTTAGCTGATCGTGGCAAACCGCGGCCATCACTCCGGGAAACTTGTTTGCCGCGATAGCCATGCCGATACCCGTACCGCAGATCAAGATTCCCTGGTCGCATGTTCCCCGCGATACGGCTGTTGCCACTTTGCGTGCCATATCGGGGTAGTCCACGGGCCCCTCCGACGTACACCCGAGGTCCTGGAAGTCAACGCCGATTTCCTCGAGAAGTGCCCGCACTTTCTTGCGGACGGCCACGCCGGTATGATCGGAGGCCAGTGCTATTTTCATAGTATCTTGCCTAATAATGCCATCAAGTCGTCCTCAATCTCGTCTGCGCATTCTCTATAATCTTCGAGGTCGCCGCCGATGGGGTCGGGGATGTCGGCGTCGCCCATCCGTGTCGTTTTGCCTTCGCCTCCCATTTCTATCACGTCGGGAAGATGATCGGCCGCCATGGTGTAGATAAGGTCGGCCTCGGCCACCAATTGCAGGGTGAGGGGACGGGTAGTGTGGTCGGTGAGGTCGCATCCGATCTCGCTTGCCACGGTACGGGCGTTTTCGGCCGCCGCCCCGCCCGGAGCCGCGGATGTTCCCGCCGACATCACCCTGTAGCCCAGGTCGTCAACCTGATCATACGCGCAGTCGAGCCGCCGGGCAAGCAGCCTCTTACAGATGACCTCAGCCAGCGGGCTGCGGCAGGCGTTGCCCGCGCAAACGAAGAGCAGCGTTGCCTGCGCATGCTTTGCGATCATACTCTCGCTTATGAGCCCTTCACGCAGGATGTGCCACTTGCCTTCGATGAACTCCACCACGGTCGAGGGTTCTTTTAGTGGTGTTTCGCCTTCGTCCACGATAACGTCCACGAGCCCGTCGAGGCTCTCGGCCGCCTCCCGGCCCGTTGCCGCGGGTTGTTCGCCCGACACGTTGGCGCTCGTGACCAAGGCGGGCACGTTCGCGGCGCGCAGGATTTCGCGCGCCGTTTCCGACGCCGGCACACGTACGCCCATGCCCTCGCCGGCCTCATCGCCGAAAACCACCGTCAACGGGCCCGGCCAAAACCGTTCTATCACATTTCGGGCGATAAGCGGCACCTTCGATACGTGGTTCTTCAGATCTTCCTTGCTTGCAAGCATCAGCGTATAGGGCTTGCCCGGCGGTCGCTGCTTTACGGCATCGAGGCGGCGCACCGCCTCGGGTATATCCCCGTTGGCGGCCAGGCCATAGACCGTCTCCGTCGGAAACACACACAGACCGCCGTCTGCCAGCGCCTGAGCGGCTTGTTCGATCACCGCGGGCCGGCCGCAGCCCCCTTCGATCTTTAGTATGCGCGTCATGTAATTGCGCGTCCTAGGGTGGTGATATAATTAAACCAGCATAATGGTTTCGTTTCAAGCAGAAACCATGGGGCATTGTTTGCCCGTGTTCGCTACGGGGATGGTCTGCGCAACGGCCGTGGCATTTTAATTCGTCCTCGGCTTCATCGTCGAATATTTTTATCGCCCGCTTCGCGGCGGCTGTCGTCTCTTATTCTCCCACTTGACCTTCATCCCAAAACGGGTATAATCATAGGCAGAGATAAGCGAAACGCCTCGCGGGAGCGTCCGATCCTGAGAACGGGCGCCGGAAGAACGGCCTGATCGCCCGGCTATGTAAGCGAGTGCCACAACGCGCTATGGAACTGAAAAGGGAACTTAACCTGCTCGATGTCTTCTGCGTGGCGTCGGGCGCGATGATCAGCTCGGGGTTGTTTATCCTCCCCGGGCTTGCTCACGCGCAGGCGGGGCCGTCGCTTGTTGTGTCGTACTTCGTGGCGGGTCTGCTGGCCATGACCGGCATGGTGAGCCAGGCCGAACTGGCTTCGGCTATGCCGAAGGCGGGCGGGGACTACTTTTACGTCACGCGCGCCATGGGGCCGGGCGTGGGCACTATCGGTGGATTGCTCACATGGTTCTCGCTCTCGCTGAAAACAGCTTTCGCGCTCGTCGGCATGGCGGCTTTTACGGTTCTTATCGTCAACGTCGACAAACACGTGATCGCGGCGCTGCTGTGCCTGGCTTTCGTGGCTATAAACTTTCTGGGCATAAAGCAGGCCGGCCGAACGCAGGTTTTCCTTGTGCTCGGCCTGCTGGCCCTGTTGCTCTTGTATGTAGTACAAGCTCTGCCCAGGATCAACGTCCACCACTTCGAACCGTTCGCTCCGAACGGCTTGGGTGCGATGTTCTCGACCGCAGGGTTTGTCTTCATTTCTTATGGCGGGCTGCTGAAGGTCGCCAGTATCGCCGAAGAGGTAAAGGACCCCGGCCGGGTCGTTCCGCTGGGGATGTTCCTCTCGCTTTTGGGGATCGGGATTCTCTATACAGTGGTGGTTTTCGTTACGACGGGGGTGCTCGGCAGCGCCGAGCTCGATAAATCTCTGACGCCGATCTCCGACGGCGCAGGGGCTGTCATGGGCTCCTGGGGCAGGATTGCCCTGAGTATCGCGGCTATTCTGGCGTTCGTTTCGACGGCCAACGCCGGCATCATGGCGGCATCTCGATACCCTCTGGCTCTCAGCCGCGACCAGCTCCTGCCCGAGTGCTTCGGGAAGGTACATGCGAGGTTCAAGACCCCGTACGTTTCTATCCTGTTGACCGGCCTGTTTGTGATGGTTGCTCTCTTCCTGAGGCTCGAGAGCCTGGTGAAGGCGGCTTCCACCGTTCTCATTCTTACCTTTATGTTCTCCTGCCTGTCGATCATCATCCTGCGGGAGAGCCGCCTGCAGAATTACCAGCCGCGTTTTCACGAGCCTTTGTATCCCTGGGTTCAGACCGTTGGGATCATCGGCTTCGGCTTCCTCTTGTTCGAAATGGGGCTCGACGCGCTCATCGTGAGCGCTGTCCTGATCATCAGCGGGCTCTTCGTGTACTGGTTTTACGGCCGAATTCGGACAACCAGGGAGTACGCGCTGCTTCATCTGATCGAGAGGATCACGGCGAAGGACCTCACAACACACCTGCTCGAAACGGAATTGAAGGAGATCATCAGAGAGCGTGATGAGATCACCAAGGACCGGTTCGACCGCATAATCGAAGACTGCATCGTTCTGGATATGGAAAAGGCGATGCCGGTCGAGGAGCTGTTCGAGAGCGTGGCCGAGGCGATGAGCGGCAAGCTGAAGACAAAGCCGCCGGTCCTGTTGAAATTGCTTCAGGACAGGGAAAAAGACAGCAGCACGGCATTGAGCCCGGGTCTGGCCATACCTCACATCATCATCGAGGGCAAGCATACCTTCGAGATTCTGCTCGCCCGCTGCCGCGAGGGGGTGATGTTTTCCGAAGAGGCGCAGAAGGTGCACGCCATCTTCGTAATCGCAGGCACGAAAGACGAGCGCAACTTCCACCTGCGCGCCCTCGCCGCGATTGCACAGATCGTGCAGAATCCTCACTTCGAAAAGCAGTGGCTGCGTGCCAGAGACATAGAGGCCCTGCGCGACGTCGTCTTGCTGGGCAAGCGAAGGCGCGCCGATAAGTGAAGGATTCACCGCAAAGACGCAAAGCGCGCAAAGAAGATGGTCCGAAATCCAAACTGAAGATCTCTTAGACGCTTATGATGATCGAT
>Ga0180432_10006471_pt1 | contig 15175 bp, 15 predicted proteins | sample SS_ome_10_FD_132414 | JGI IMG/M metagenome (GOLD analysis project Ga0180432, IMG submission 132414) | Hypersaline lake sediment archaeal communities from the Salton Sea, California, USA - SS_1_MS_2 metaG | ecosystem: Environmental > Aquatic > Non-marine Saline and Alkaline > Hypersaline >... | reverse complement strand
TTTCACTAGATTCTTTAATAATTCAGAAATTTTTCTTTAACCATGTTATCAAGAAAGATGGCAATCATTCCTGAATATTTTCACTTAATAATTCTTCTCTTCTTTTACGATAGGTAATAATCGGAAGGTCTCCTTGAAACAAATTCTCCCCCATTTTTAATCTCGTTTTTATTGGTTGTTGAGTTAAAACAACCCTGCGATCTTGATGAAGGATTTTCAGGTTAAATCTATTTGCCAACCAGTTAACCAACGATTTTAATACGGGGATTCTTAAAAATTTTTGATAAAAGCGCATGTAGAATTTAGTGTTGTTTTCGTCTATAGGAACGAATGCAATGAAGATCCTAACTTTTTCCCCTAAGTAATTCTGCCAAATGTGAGGAAATTTAAAATTAAGGTGAAATACTTTCATTTCTTCAGTAAATTGTTCTGGTTTTAATGGTCTCGTCTTTCCATCATCCTTCTGATTATAAACCCAAAAAGTAAATTCATTTTTGTCTTCTGAAACTTCAACTAAAGGACCATTGACAAGCGTTTGATGTCCCCGACCAATGGTATTGTAATGGACATAGGGCAAATGAACGACGTCTAATTGATTTTCAATAGCACGAGAATAATGCACTGACCATACTTCAGTATGAGTTTTATATGAGAATTTCTTATCAATATCATCAAAGAATGGGATAGGTGGATATTGTTTTTGAGGCGTTCCCCACCATATCCATATAAAGTTCATGTGTTCTCTTGTAGGATATGAATTGACTTTAAATCTTTCAGGAACTGCAGTGTTCTCTCCATTTGCAGGAATCTCAACACATTTTCCCGTTTCATCGTATCTTAAACCATGAAATGGGCATTCAATTGTTTCTCCCTTATTGCAAAGTTGCCCAAAGCTTAATTTTGCTCCTCTATGAGCACATTTATCTTTTAAACAAATAATTTTATTGTATTTATCTCTCCAGAAAACTAATTTTTCCCCTAACCTTGTGACTCCAATTATCTTTTCTTTCTTAACTTCTTTCGACTCTAGAACTGCATACCACTGGTTTCGAATCATTTTCCATCTTGATCAATAATTACATGCAGTTTAAATCTTATTGGATAATAATTTATAAATTAGCTAATAGAATTCTTATATAATCAGCTGAGTATTTGGGGCATCAAAAATCCTTTTACCTTCGCCGGGTTGTCAACATGTATCTAATATTTTTATACATGCTTCATTCAAATGGATTTTATGTTTTATTTCTCTAATTATCACTTTGTTATATATTCAAAGAAATATGTAATCTCTTTACAATTAGGGCAGAAATAATAACCCGTGTCTTTTTCGTTATCTCTAACAAAAGTGCAGCATTTCTGACATGAGATCATGTTTTATCACGAAAAATAAAAATTATTATCTTATTAATGTTGAGTTAATATTTTAAAGGTATTTGGGACGTTTTAATTATTATTTTGGAAGAATTATAAGCAAATTCGCATCGAATATTTTAATCTGAATTGTCATAATATGAAATAACTAATAATAGAATTATAGTTGATATATGATGATGTTTCAAGCTGAAATTGTTACTGGGCTGATACAAGGAATAAATATTTTCTTTTTCATTTTCACGTTTATATTTTTGATATTTTTCCTGAGAGAATACATTAAAACAAAGAATAAAATGTTTGGATACCTCACGATCTTCTTTTTAACATATTTTTTACAGAATTTCTTTCAAGCAGGAGAAATGATATCTCAAACCATTGATGAAAAAACTTCCACTTTTATGTTTCAAGAAATCTTTCGAATGTTGGTGTTATATTCAATGGTAGTCCTTCTTGAAGTTTTTGAAAGGGACGTGTCTTTTTCACGGAGACAATCAATCATGACCATTCTTATTTTTTTATCAATTGGAGCAATGATATCTACACCCACATTTGCACCTTCCGTGGATCCTATCTTTTCAGTAAACTGGTCAGATGAAGAACTAATTGGACTTCTCCAATTACTTTTTTATGTTGTTGCGGGAATTTGGTTAATTCTAATGCTGTATAGAAATTATAAAACAGCGTGGTCAAATAAACAAAGAAAAGTCATAAAATGGCTTTCAATGGGTGTATTTTTAGCGATTTTCTTCCCATTTATGGCGTATTTCTTTATCCTCATTTTTACTTCAGTTAATTTTGTTTTACTCGTAATTTCTGTTTTGATATTGTTAATTCTTAATAATTTAGGCATTTATTTCATAGGTATTGCGTTTTTGAGAATTAGATCTGAACCATGGCTTCTTCAAAGGCAGAAAGTCCATCTCCTTATCATCTATTCTAAAGATGGAGTTCTATTGTATTCGAAAACTTTTAACGTGAATATATCTGAACAGAGAACACTCTTATTAGCAGGAGGTTTTTCAGCGATTACCTCGTTGTTTAAAGAAGCAACTGCGACAGCAGGGGATATTAAATCAATATTACTTGAAGATAAGGAGTTACGGATAATCAGTAAGGAGCATTTCTTGTGCGCAATTTTAGTGGATTATTCTACTCAAGCATCCGAAAGTGCTCATAATAACTTTACTGGTGAATTTGAGGATTTGTTTAAAGAGGATTTATCTAATTTTGACGGTGAAGTATCAAAATTTAATAAAGCTGAAGATATTGTTAGGAAATATTTTTCCTAATTAATTGCATTCACTTATACATTAATAATTCACACATGTCTCGTAGCTCAAATTTAATTCGTTTCTTTCTACCAAATACCTTAATTATCCAATAAGCGTCGGGACAATATGTAGTGATATAATTTTCTGAGTCTTCATTCACATTTACTTCGTTGAATTGTTCCATTCTCCTCTGAGCAATTTCGTCAATCACATCAATTCGTAATTGATGCCCAATCCCTCCTCCGCAACATTCTCTAGGAACAGACTCTAACACTCTATAACCGCTTTTCTTGAATATGTCTTCAATATTCTCCACAATCCCTTCTATCGCTCCATTTTTAAGGGGACAAGCGTGTTGAATTATCACATTTCCTTCCTTTTTATTAGGAGATATCTTTAAATAATCTGTAAAATAGTTTATTTTAAGGTTTAAATCTTGATATTCTTTTTTGAAGACCATGTAACAACTAGGACACGCAACAATAATTTTTTCATATCCTTTCTCAATAAAAAGCTCTTTATTTCTTTTTACTAAGCTATGATAAGTTTCTGTTGCTCCAGTACACAAGATTGGATAACCACAACAGATTTCTTCTTCTAATATAGTGAAATCAACTTCTTGATTTAACAAGTACTTGATCAAATTTTCGCCATATTTAGGCGTTTTTACCGTGGTAAAACATCCCAAATATAACAATGTCTTACTTTCCTTTTTTATTCCTGGAATGAATTTGATTCGACTTTTATTGAGTTTAAAAGGGGTTCCATATTCCTCAATTATTGAAATTACATCATTTAATCCCTCAATTTTGTTTCCATCTTTTAGAAATTTATGCTTTAATACAAATCTCTCTTCAGCAGTGCCACAATCGTTACAATGGATACAATTATATACTTTTAAATAATCCCCTTGAGTGAATTTATAAGAGTTCATGGTTGCTATAAGTTCTTCAACTTGTTCATTCGTGAGGAAGTTATCGGGATCGACTTCTTTGCAGGGGCATTTAAAATCTTCTTTCATGGTTTTTTTTTCACAAGAGTAATTCAAATAAATCTTTTGCTTTAGGTTTGATCTTAAATTTTTTACTAAATCTCGCAAGTATCCACCAACACGAGGGGCAATAGGTTGTTGCGAAATCTATGTCTTCTTTATTGAAATCTTCCATGCGCTTTTTTGCTACGGATTCAATAATATCCGTCCTATGCATGTAGCCTATTCCACCACCACAGCACCAATGTGGAATGTCTGCAACCTCATACCCACTTTTTTCAAGGATGTTCTCTATGGATTTTTCTACTCCTTTTTTACCCCGATTAATTAATTGACATAGATGTTGTACGCCCACTTTTCCCGATTTTTTATCCTTGGAAGGTTTCAAATAATCTGCGATATATACAAACTCCAATTTCTTATCTATTTTAGGTTTATAATATTCGTTAAATAGAAAATAGCACGCGGGACAAAGACAAATAATTTTTTTATAATTTTTAAATATTTCAATGTTTTCTTTTATGCAAATTTCAAATTCTTTCATTGAGCCTGACGCAAACCAAGGCCAACCGCAACAGATTTCCGTGTCTAAGATAGTGAAATCAACACCTTGTTTCAGCAAGTATTCAAGCGAATGTTCGGTATACCTGGGAATTCGTATGGTCGATAAACAGCCCATGAAATACAGCGTCTCTGATTGTTTTGGAATCTCCTCGAATCGACAAATTCGCATTTTATTAGAAGGATAAGGAGACCTAAATTTATCGAAGCATTCCTTCATTTCTTTTAAGCCCTCGAGAATAAATCCTTTTTCCAGAAATTTTTCTTTCAATTGAATTCTTTCAGCTTCAGTTTCACAGGCACCACAATGAACGCAATTGTATAACTTATAATAATCGTCTTGCGTGAATTCTATAGTATTGAGGTTATCGATCATGCTCCTGACATCGTCATCGCTGAAAAAATTATCTGGATCAACCTCGTCTGTAGGATATCTTTTTCTATCTTCTGGATATTTTAAATTCTCTCCCATCAAAAACACCTAAAACTATGGAATTCTAAGTAGTAATTAAATATTTAGATTAATTTTTATAAAAGAATACGCAAATTATTCAACAGAGTTAGCGAGATCGCTAATGGCTCCTGAAGAACTCGAGAATTCCATTCATCTAAGGAGGATCTTAGTGAAAACGATCGCATACACCATTAAAGAAAATGAAAATGAAATTAGCTTTAGTGAATTCAATTATATAGGTGCAAAAATAAATTAAAAATCTTAGATATGTGATTCTTATCAATTAAATTATTTTCTTTTTTTTACGATAAATTATCTCGAGTAAAACAATCATTTCATATTAAACTCGAGAATTTTCATACTATAAGCCATAAGCAGAGAGTTTAAATATTGGCATGGAAACTAGTATAATGTATAATTAGATCCAACCTTTAAAAAATAAAATGAGAAAATTATGAAAATCGTTAAAAAAGCAAAGATTGAATCCGCAGGTTGCAAATGTGGCGATACGTGCATCTCAAATAGTTGTAAATGCGGAGATACCTGCATTTCTGCAGTTTGTAAATGCGGAGATTCTTGTTAAATTAAAAAAAATATTTTTTTTTCATCAACCTTTTTTTTTACATTATTACTAAAACATTTTTATTTCTACTCATTTTACTTTTATCAATGAACTATAATAAATTTCCATTTATTTGTAAACATGTGAGTTTCAGGCGTTATTCAGATATCAACATCTACGATTTTAAAAACGATGAATCCTACATCATTGATGACGAAGCATATGCTTTATTGAAATTATTAGATGGAAAAAAATCGCTCAAGTGGATTATTGAGACATTTTCCAAAGAAAAACAAGAAGAAATTTGTGAAGTAGTAGATAATTTTCAAGAATTAGGCTTAATCGATTTCTCACCCCATGAGATTAACAATAATATATATATTTCGAAATTGTCTTCCAATTTTCCAGAAAAAAATCCTGTAGGTAAACCATATTTAAAAAATTTGATGATAAATCTCACGGAAAAGTGTAATTTAACATGTAAACACTGCTATATTACGAATAAAAATCTTGTTGATTTTCCATTAGAGAAATTGAAGGAAGTAATTAGCGAGTTTTACACGCTCCAAGGGATAAAAGTGATCCTTACAGGAGGAGAGCCATATTTATATTCCAACCTAGAAGAATTGTTGACATATCTTCTCGATTTTCCGATTCAAAAATTAATGTTAACAAACGGTGTTCTCATAAAACAAAAACCCGAGCTATTAAATTTGCTCAAACAAAATTATTTCGATATATACGTGAGCATTGATGGATTAGAGAGCACGCATAACGATTTTCGAAATGCAAACTGCTATCAAGATTCGATAGAAGGAATTAAATTATTGCTCGAGAACGATATTACGACGTCAATTAATACAATGGCTCATAAACAAAACCTCGCAGAGTTCGACGAAATGCTTAAATTAATCAATTCATTAGGAAAGATTAAAAATTGGTCGATTGACATCCCTACTTTTGATGATTCGATGTCGAAAGAAATAAGGGAAAAGTACGAAATCAGTTTTGAAGAGGGGGGAAACATTCTTAAAGATTATGGTTGGGGCGTGATTTACGAATCGGAAGCAAATGATTACGCTTGCGGCCCCAATCTGATGGCGATTGATGTTATGGGGGTAGTAACAAAATGTGGCTTTTTTTATGAAGAAAATGTCGGGAACATATTAGATTTAGGAGTAAAGAAATCGTGGAAATTGCTTCAAGAAAATTTGAACTGGAGCTTAGAATCCTTACGATGTAGTGAATTAAATTGTGAATTTATTGAACAATGCCGTGGGGGATGTAGATATCGGGCTTTTAAACATACAAACGATATACACGGAATTGATTCTTTCACGTGTTATAAATTTGGAAAATTAAAATAGAAAACCATAAAAGTTGATAAATAAAAATGGCAAAAAAAAAACATGAAATATTAAGAAGTGAAGAAGATATTAGTCCTTTAAATCGCGAGTTAATAAACCGAGTTTGTCATAAATGTAATTTTTACGCAGAAGATCAGGAATATTGGGAAAGTGAATACGAGTGCGGGGCGTATAAGTTCATTCGTAAGCTTGTAGAGGATGGCAAAATTGGCTTGGATGAAATTGATGAAATCTTTAAGGGTGTTGATTTAAATCCCGATAGAGAATTAAGATAAAAAAATACAAAATAATATTATTCAAATTATCCCGGTTGAAAAACTCCTGCGAATACAAACCAAGCTAAAAGAGTTTTAGCGCCTAAGCTAAGGAGGATATAAACCCGCTCTCCAAATAAATAATCTCTCCAAGGACCAACTCCCTTATATTGAAGCACCATATTTATTGCAAATGAATTAAAGATTATCGCCTGCGTGATGTAAATATAATAAACAAAATCAGGTGGACCTTCTCCAGTGCTATTAGTTACTCCATAGAAATACCCGGTAATCACGAGCCATGGAATAAAACCAGCTATGCATCCTAAGATAAAAGGTGTCCAATTGGTTTTTTCTGTGTATTGGTTTAGGACTTCCATTAATAAACCAAACATTATCATCATTGCATTTAATACAAAAATCATCAATAATGACCAGAAATCCCAGATACCGAATAGAAGTGCTATAAAAGTAATCATCACCGAGCTGGAGAATACATATTCATACCACCGATATACATTTATTCCCTTCTTCAAGTTCTCAACATATTTGGAATTCAATGGATATGCGATTAGAAAATGCGCAATCCCTGACATTAGGAGAAAAGAAGCTAAGATGGCTCCAACATAAGAGACAGTGAATAATACAGTAGGTTCTGGGACAAAGGAGATCTCGGGTATTATTTCAACTTTCAGATAAAAAGTGTATATATCGCGGCTAAATTCCAAAACCAATCCTAATAATAACATTAGTGTCCCCTGAATGATATGGAGGATTCCCATATTCCTATTGAAATGTGTTAAATAATCGAAGGAGATTTTTGAATTTGCAATAATTTCTTGACGTTCTTTAAAGTTCATAATTAATAACTCTCAAATGTAATTTTTATATTTAATACTTTTAAATCAGAAGAGTATAAGTCAAAATAAAATTAGCGAACAAAGAGATAATCTAATTAATTTAATAATTTATAAATTTCATTTTTATCTTTGTTCAGAGGTTTTTTACAAGCATTATAAAGACTATGATTGGAAAAAAATAAAAAAAAGAAAATTCTATTCTTTTTTTAACTTTACTTGAGTTCTTTGTATACCTACTTCTTTGCTTGAAGGCAATGCTGTACCGCAGTGGTCTCTTTTCGCCTCGTTTTCTTTAAAGGCTTGATCCAACATGTCGTCTAACTCATCGTCTGATATATCTTTATCTGTCATAATTAGAAATCAGAAGTATGAATATAAAAAGATTTTTTTTATAAAATATTAAATTACAGTTATATTGGCGTCATTCTATGTAGAAATAAGCATGTAGTAGTTATTATTTATTAATCTTCATCATAGACTGTTAAGATATTCGTTTGCCGCGTTCTCTTTTTCTATTGGTCTTCTTTCTGGCACAATGAGGAAATCTGCTTTAACCGTTTCGTAGAAATCTGGTCGCAAGTATAGATTACAATAACACGCACCAAACTCTTCTATATCCCTTGGAGCATAATCACATGGACACATGAGGTCTCTATCTAATTCTTTTTTACCTGTCGCTAATCGACAAGGACAAGACTGATAACCATAGTTTTTCTTATTTTCAACCAATCCTTCTAATAAGTCGTTAAGAGTTACTGTATCCTTATTCAAAATGTAACCATTCATCTCACATATAACCTTAATATATTCCATCATTCCTTCTTTCGTTTCCATGTCCATTTTATTCGCCTCCCCCCATCAATAGTTGCTTGTATTTTTTTGGATCGTAGCCAATCACGTGGCCACTATCACAGATTAAAAAGGGATAAGAGATTCTATCTTGGAAGGTTGATTTTAAATATTTTAATATTTCTGCTTTATCACTAAATTCTATTTTATCCACGTCGATGAATTTATATTTCATTCCTTGCTCGTTCAAGAAGCGCTTGCATTTTTTACACCACATGCATGTAGAAAGCGTGATAACGAGAATATTTTCATCAGCACCGTTTTCTCCTCCAACTTCAGTTGCGTTTTTTTTGATTATATCTTCAATTGACATGATCATTCTCTTTATTTTTTAATTATATGAGCATTTATTTTAAAACCTATATTACATTAATGGTTTTTAATGTTTTCTTTCCAATTTGGATCTATGCACTTAAGAGCCTCTTCAGTTACAGATTTAAGTTCTTCTTCGCATGAGTTATATAGTAATCCCAAATGAGTTAGTGCTCTTTTATCGCCGATTTTAATTAGACTTTCCATTATAACAAACAAGCGAGTTTTATCGGGCTCTTCTGCTTCAATTTCTTTCTTTAAAAAATCAACAATGGGCATGGTTGATTTTGGATCTTTAATTCGGCCAAAAGCTTCTATTATACTATTAATCACGATTGGATCTTTCTCGGATTTGAGTGCTCTCACCAATAAATTTGTAGCTTTAGCTTCCCCTAAATGACCTATTTCTCTTGCAGCTTCAGCTCTTTTTTCCCATTTCGCACTAGTAAAAAGTTGAGTCACTAATTTATCATAACTTACATTTTCCATGCTTATGAAAAAATAAATTTTCAAGAATTAGAATTTGATGGTTATAGTTTGAAAATAAACTATTAAAATCCGTAATTGATCTTAGTTATAACGAACAAATTTTTAATAAATTATAATGAAAGAAGAAATTCTCTGTATCTCCTATTTTGATTATTTGATTGGACCGTCTAATTTTTACTGTAACGAATCCTTGGATAATAATCCTGATTATCCAGACTTAAACAGGATATTGGATTTTAACGAAGAAGAAGACTCTTTTATATTCTCATATCGAAAGTTTCAAACAATAAACCATTTATTTTATGTGGAATCGGAGGTTGCGAGAGGTGGTCACGAACTCGTAATGATCACATACATGTTCAAGGCTGCCTATTTTAAAAATGAAATTATTGATGTGTTTAATTATTTGGAATCCAAAATACCAATTTTAGAAGAATATGCGTCTGAATTAAAAGAATTAAATGAGTTTAAATCCGTTCTTCACGCTAAAAACAAACCAGAATATCAACCTGGAGTGTTAAATCTTGGATCCGATGAATTCAGAAACAATTTTCTAACTTTATATGAGAAATATTATAAAAGACTCTCTCTTAAATTAAGTACTGGTAGGATAATTAGTTCAAAGCAACCGTTAAAGAAGATCTTTATTGTTGGAAATCCAAGCTCTGTAAAAAATACATTTATTGACAACATTGAGTCGATACAGTTTCGTGACCAGACAAATCCGGGATTACCCACGAGAATTTTTGAGCTTGTCATAGATAACATGGAAGTTCTTACTTATGATTGTATAGTCAAGAAATTTGAATGTGCAAAGTGTGAGAATCTTGGAGGGTGTTTACAAAATGCACAAGGATTTGTCTTCATTTTTGATTTGACGAAAGAAGAATCAATATTACATGCGAGAGAGAGTTTCCAAACCATAATGAATAGTTGTTCAGAGATTGACAATGAAAAAATCCCTGTATTGTTAATCGGAAATAAGGTTCAAGACTGGGATGGATTCGATACTGATTATGTTTCTAAAGCATTTGAGTTTGAAGATCTCGAGGAATGCGGTATGAAGTTGAAATACTACACTATGAATGTTGCCCGTGAAAATGAGAAAATAATGAAAGCTTTACGTTGGACAGTAAGACACATGATTTGAAATTTCCATTAAAGAGGTACTCGTTCAAAACGAGATTGAAAAAATCTTAGATGTTTAGGCTCGTAAACCATTTTTAAACCTGCGATTAAATCTCTTTTATCATATAAATTTATAATAGATTCAGCTGTATATTCCATGTGAGTGTTAGTGTATACTCGTCGAGGGATTGTGAGTCGAACTAGCTCTAACTTGGGAAATATATTTTCTCCTGTTTCTTTATTCCTTCCTTTTGAAACTGCGCCTCTTTCCATCGATCTCACACCACTTTCTTCGTAAATAGAAGCCGTAAGAGCTTGCGAGGGCCAGTGTTCCCTTGGTAGGTGTGGTAAAAACTTTAAAGCGTCCAAAAAAACTGCGTGACCTCCAGTTGGTTTTACGATTGGAATACTTGCCTCCTTTAATAGGTCACCCAAGTATTTTACTTGATTCACCCGATATTTTAAATATTCATATTGTGCTCCTTCTCTTAACCCTCTTGCGAGTGCTTCCATGTCACGTCCTGCCATTCCACCATAAGTATGAAGTCCTTCATAAACAACGACCATATTTTTTGCGTGTTCATAAATAGATTTATCATTTACCGCAAGAAATCCTCCAATATTAACCAAGCAATCTTTCTTCGCACTATATATGCAGCCATCCGAATAACTCATCAATTCTCTAAGAATATCAATGATAGGCGTGTTTTCATATCCTTTCTCGCGTTCTCTTATGAAATAGGCGTTTTCACTAGAACGGGTGGCGTCAAATATAATTTTAAAGTTATAATCGATGCAAAATTCTCTTAGCTTTCTAAGATTATTCATTGAAACTGGTTGTCCACCAGCCATATTCACGTTCATTTCTACATTAACAAACGCAATCTTATCAGGACCTTGCTCGTCTATGCAAGCTTGAAGTTTTTTAAGATCTATATCTCCTTTAAATGGGTGCTCGTTTTCAGGATCGTGTGCTTCATCAATGATGACATCGACCATCGTTCCCCCAGGTAGTTCTACATGAGTTTTTGAAGTCGTGAAGTACATGTTTCTCGGAACTATTTGACCTGGTTTGACTAAGTGGCTATACATCAAGTGTTCCGCACCTCTCCCTTGATGGGTGGGTACGACATATTTATATCCTAAAACATCCTGCACGGACTTTTCAAGGTTATAGAAATTTTTACTTCCTGCATACGCCTCATCACCGAGCATCAAACCAGCAAACTGATGATCTGACATGGCAGAAGTACCTGAATCGGTCAGCAAGTCGATGAATACATCATCAGATTTTAACAAGAATGTGTTGTATCCTGCTTCTCGAATGGCTTCTTTTCTCCTCGATTCGTCAGGTATCTTTATATGCTCAACCATTTTAATTTTAAAGGGCTCTACAGGACCATTCATTTTTACATTCACAAAAAGTTTTATTAAAATGAATAGTATATATGATAAGATAAAGATTTCCATGAGATCTTCCCACCCTTTTCCCATTTAGGAGAAATCTCTGAAGCATTCCACGATTGAATTAAAATCATTAACATTTAACGATCTGTTATAAAATATTGATAAATTTTCTTTAAAGTTATAGAGATTATTTAGGCACTTGAGAACATTTATTATTCATAAAAAACAACCTTTTATGGTTCTTTTGTTATAGTTTAATTAGGTGATTTAAATCAGTATTGTTGAATGTTCAAGTCCAGTGTGTAAGATTGATGACGAAGAAATAGAGGAAAAATCTTTTTTCGAGGAGCATTTCTGGTACTTTTTAATTCCTTCAGCAATTTTAGTAGGAATTTCAATATTTTTAGAATTTATAGAAGCAAACATTATATTCGCTCAAGCACTCGCAATTTTATCTGTATTGCTTTCGAGTTATGGTATTGCACACGAGGCTATAGAAGATATCGAAGATAGAAAAATAACTGCAAATATTTTAATGATCATCGCGGCAATTGCATCATTTTTCATCCTCCACGGTCAGGAAGGTGCAACAGCGATTATGCTCTATGCAATTGCAGAGAGATTAGAAGAGATCACGGCTGATAAATCGAGGAACGCCATTAAAGAATTGCTTGAGTTAGCTCCGGATGATGCGTTAATAAAAACTGAGGATGGTTATAAGAACATTCTAACAAGAGAAGTGAAAATTGGAGATATTATAGGCATAAAACCAGGAATGAAGGTACCATTAGATGGAAATATCATCAAAGGAGGCTCTTATTTTGACCAAAGCGCCATAACAGGTGAATCAATACCAGTCTTTAAAAAAGAAGGCGATGAGATCTACGCTGCAAGTATCAACTCTGATAGCTTTGTCGACGTTGAGGTCACGAGAGAAAGCTCAAATACTGTAGTAGCCAAAATTGCTGAGAGCGTGAAAATTGCTCAACTGAATAGAGGTAAGCACGAAAGATTCATAGAAAGATTTGCGAGATATTATACTCCAATCATTCTACTAGCCGCTTTATCTGTAATGATCATACCTCCTTTAATCACGGGAATTTTTTACGACTGGTTTTATAGAGGTTTAGTTTTGTTAGTAGTGTCTTGTCCTTGCGCATTAACCTTATCTACACCACTCGCAAACATTGCTTCGCTTACAAAACAAGCCCGCGAGGGTATATTAATAAAAGGAAATCGTTTTATAGAAAAACTTGATGAAATCGAAGTATTTGCTTTTGATAAGACGGGAACATTAACGGAAGGGAATTTGAAGATTTTTGATATTTACTCATATAACAGTGCCAAAAAACAGGACATAATAAGCATCGCAGCGAGCTTGGAAGCCCTTTCAGAACATCCAATAGGAAAAGCCATAGTAAATCAAGCAAAAGAAATGGATGCACCTTTTCTTTCAGTAGATAATTTTGAGGTTGTAAAAGGAAAGGGAATAAAAGGTAAAATAAATGGTGAAATTTTTTATGTAGGCAGCGAAACTTTCATAAAAGAATTAAATTACAATTTACCAAATGATGATATTATTGATATTGAAAGCTCTGGAACAATTCCAATTTTATTGGGAAATAAAAAAGAACTTTTAGGGATCATAACAATTAGAGATGTATTGAGAGTAACTGCTCCAATTTTAATTGAAGGATTAAAGAAAAGAGGATTCGAAACGGTGTTAATCTCAGGAGATAATCAAGCTGTTTGCGACTCTATTGGAGCGTGCTTGGATATTGATCAAGCTTTAGGAGAGCATTTACCAGATCAAAAGTTGCAGGAAATTGAAAATCTCAAAACCAAATATAAAGGCGTGGCAATGGTTGGGGATGGAATTAATGACGCCCCTGCTTTAGCTCTATCTGACTTAGGAATTGCTATAGGCGCCTCAGCTACAGATGTTACGATGGAAACTGCTGATATCATTATAATTAATGACGATTTAAAGAAGATCCTTACATTCATTGATGTTTCGAAAAAAACAAACAGAAAAATTAGACAAAACATTTGGACCTCTATTATCGTAAAAGTATCCTTTGCCGTTTTAACAGTGATTGGGTTAATGTCCCTCTGGTTAGCGGTGGGTATAGGCGATATGGGCGTATCTCTACTAGTACTCCTTAATGGGATGACAATTTTTAGATACAAATTTAAATATAAAGAAATTCCAATTGAAGAGATAGAAAGCAAGGCAAAACTACTCATCTGTGATCATTGTAAGACGAAAGATATCATCCCACAACATCACGGGAGAGACATGGTCCAAAAGGGAGAAAAATTGATTTGTTGGAAGAACATCATCAGTAGTGAAGAACTAGAAGTATGTGAAGAGGAGCTACCTCTTGATTGCCCTCATTGCCAGAGTCAACTTGTCCTTCAATGAATTGATAAATAAACGATAGAGTAAAGTTTTTAATAGAAATAATGGTAAATTACGCATATTCAAAAACTTTTTTTTCTTAACAAACTAAAGGAAATATAATTTACTCTTTTATGTAAATCTAATGTCATTATTTGCATTTATAAATTAAAGACAAATAATGATTAAATGATTTTTTCTGTTCTTATTAGCGGTGATTATTTCGTGTCAGATATCAATATCAAAGATCTTCAAAAATACTATAAGAAAAATAGTCAATATATCTTTAAAATTGGAAAAACTAAAATTGGCGATAAAATTGGGAATAAAGCACTAAATCTAAGATTTATTAAAAAAAATGGATTCAGAATCCCTGAAACTTACATTTGCAGTTTTGAGGCATTTAACCAATACAAAAACGGAAATCAGAATATATTATCCAAACTTAAACAGGAGTTAGATTATTATCTCGTGGAGGATAAAACATACTCGGTAAGATCATCGGCAAATATCGAGGATGATTCAAATTGGTCTTTTGCTGGACAATTTGAAACATTTCTTAATCAAAAGGGTATTGAGAATATTCTCGAAAGTATTGTTAATGTTTGGAATTCATTTAAAAATATTAAAACTAAAACTTATAGTATTGAATTATCAAGAAATCACGAAAATATTAAGATGGGAGCAATCATCCAAGAAATGATCATTCCCGAGTATTCTGGGGTAGTTTTTACCAGAAATCCTGTTACAGGATTAAATGAAACTATCATTGAGTCAATAAAAGGATTAGGCGATAATTTAGTTGAATTAGGAAAAACGCCTAAAAGATGGATTAACAAATGGGGTGATTGGATTGAAAAACCAATTGATTACGAAATTCAAATAGAGATTA
>Ga0180432_10006470_pt1 | contig 15177 bp, 6 predicted proteins | sample SS_ome_10_FD_132414 | JGI IMG/M metagenome (GOLD analysis project Ga0180432, IMG submission 132414) | Hypersaline lake sediment archaeal communities from the Salton Sea, California, USA - SS_1_MS_2 metaG | ecosystem: Environmental > Aquatic > Non-marine Saline and Alkaline > Hypersaline >... | reverse complement strand
GGCGCCGCCGTGGAGCCCTGGACCCTGACGCCGGAGATCGAGTGGCTCGCCGCCGAGACCAGCCGGGTCTTCGACCTCGACATCGCCGGCATCGACCTGCTCTTCGACGGGGACCACTTCAAGATCTGCGAGGTCAACTCCGCGCCCATGTTCCGGGGCATGGAGCAGTGCCACGACATCAGCGTCGCCCGGGAGATCCTGGACTTCGTCCGCGTCCGCCTGGGACGCTTCGGAGACTGAGACGCCATGAGCACGACCATCGCCGCATGGCTGGGCCTTCTGCTGGCGGCCGGCGGGCCGGGCGCCCAGGCCGGGAACCTCATCCACAACGGCGGCTTCGAGCGGGACGCCGACGGGGACGGCGCGGCCGACGGGTGGAGCTTCTCCGGCGACCCCAAGGGCCTCGACGTGAAGCTCTCGCGCCCCCCCGGACGCGAGGGCGGGCGGTGCCAGCGGATGACCTGCACCCGCTACGAGCGCGTCAGCGGCTGGACCCACGTGATGCTCTGTCAGCTCGACCACGTCAAGGTCAAGCGGGGCTTCCGCTACCGGCTGACCCTGTGGGCGCGGGCGGAGGACATCGCCGACCACGGCGTGGGCGTGGCCCTTCAGGAGACGAAGGACTGGCAGGCCCTCGGCCTGCGCTCGTGGTTCGTGCCGACGGACGCCTGGCGGCCGTACACGTTCGAGTTCGTCGCCGCGCGCACATGCACGTCGGACTCGCGGCTGCAGATCTGGTTCAACTCCACGGGCACGCTGTGGGTCGACGACGTGACGCTGACCGAGCATCCCTCGCCGTTCGGCGCCGGTCCGCGCCGGCCGACCCGGCTGCTGCGGCCCAAGCCCGGGCGGGTCAACCCCGTACCCAACGCCAGCTTCGAGTGCGGACGGGCGGGCTGGGGCAGCGCCGCCCGGTACGACTACGGCTGGGGCACGCCGATGAGCCGGCTGTTCGGCGAGGTCGTCGAGGACAAGACGGCCCCGCACGGCAGGCGGTGCCTGAAGGTCTCCCTCAACGACCGCACGCGACCGGTGGCGTACTTCGACTACTTCGAGCCCGTCCGCCACGCGATCGAGGCCCCCCTGGCGGGCAACGTCGGTTTCGTGGCTCTGGAGAAGGGCAAGCGGCACGTCGTCTCGGCCTGGCTGCGGGCGGAAGCCGAGGGCACCCCCGTCCGCCTCGGCGTGCGGTACTTCGACGCGCACTTTCACGACACCCGGCTCGCGGCCGGGCCGAAGTGGCAGCGCCGCCACTGGGCCTTCAAGGCCAGACACGACGCCGCGTACGTGGTCGTCGGCCCGGACGTTCGCGGCTGGAAGCGCCGCGACGCCACGCTGTGGATCGACGCCGTCCAGATCGAACCGGCCAAGGACGCCAAGGCCGTGCCGAGCGACTTCGCCCCACGGGCGGAGGTGGAGATCGGCCTGGACACCAAGACGGGCCGACGGGTCTTCTTCGTAGGCGAGGAGCCTCGTGCGGTCGCCATGGCGGCCTTCGGCCGTCCCCGCAAGGCCGCGGGCATCGACATGCTCCTTGTTCCCCCGGCCGTTGGGTCGCGTCGCCGATCCCGCCCCGGCTCGTCTCTCTGGACGCCCGACAGCGGGGCCGTCGGCAGGTCGATAGAGGACCTCGGATCGCTGGAGAGGGGCTTCTACCGCGTGGAGCTGCGGGTCGACAACGGCGAGCCCGTCAACGACCTTGCCATCGCCGTCCTGCCCAGGACGGCGCGGAAGGACTCGGTCCTCGGCATCAACCACGCCTACGGGTGGGACGATCTGGCCCGCCCGTGCGTGCAGGCCGGGGTGGTCTGGGCCCGAGACTGGTCGCTGAAGTGGCAGCACCTCCAGCCGGCGTGGGGCGCGGCGTTCGACTTCGCCAAGGCCGATCCGCAGATCGAGCGAGCACTGAAGCTCGGCCATCGCGTGCTGGGGCTGCTGCCGTTTCCCTCGGCCGAGTGGTCGAGCACCGCCCCGCCGCCGGAGAAGCCCGCCAAGGGCTACCCGGCCAATCGCGTTCGCCTCGCCCACGCCCCGCGCGACTTGGCGGCCTTCAAGGCCTACGTCGGCGCCTGCGTGAAGCGCTACCGCGGGCGGATCACCTGGTGGCAGTGCTTCAACGAGCCGCTGTACACCAGCTACGCCCTGCCGCGCGACGCCGGCTACAAGCCCGCCGACTACGTCCGCCTGGTCAAGGCCTTCCACGAAGCCGCCCGGGCCGCCGACCCCGACTGCAAGGTCCTCGCCGGCCCGGGCGGGTGGACCACGAGCAGCGGGCGCGACCTGGAGGCCATGCTGGCCGCCGGGTTGGGGGAGGTTTGCGACGCGATCGACCTGCACGTCTATCCCGGCTGGCGGGAGCCGGAGCTGTTCGCCGGCGACCTGCGGGCCATCCGCGGCATCCTCGACGCCCGCAAGGTCGACAAGCCCCTGTGGCTGACCGAGCACGCCTACTACGCCGACGACGACCCCGTGGCCGTCCCGCCCAAGGGCTGGATCACCCCGCTGCCCGGCGAGCGCGAGCAGGCCGAGCGGTCCATCCGGCTGAACCTCATCCTCCTCGCCGGGGGCGTGCGGAAGATCTTCTATCACGCCGGGTCCGCCCCGTCGCTCAACCGCGACCATCCCGAGAGCATCTTCTTCGACCACGGCGGCCGGCCGAGGATGCTCCTGCCCGCCGCGGCCGCGTTCAATGAGCTCTTCGGCCCGAAGGTCGCGTTCGTCGAGGACCTCTCCGTGCCGGGGGAGCACCGGGCGCTGCTCTTCCGCGCCGGCGAGCGGTCCATCCTGGCGGCGTGGGACACGCGCGACAAGGACGCCGCCACGCTCCGCGTCCCGGCCGACGGCGTCATCCTCCGCGACATGCTGGGCGGCGCAATCACGGACGGCCGGGCGAAACTCTCGTCCGCCCCGGTTTTCGCCGTCGGCAAGCTCGCCCCGGCAGAGATGAAGAAGGCGGCGAGGATCGGGTCCGAATGAGGGCGCGCGGCGGGTAGAGGGCCCTGGACGCAAATCAGCCGCGGGTTTTGCGAGCCGCGGAAATGAATGACTTGAACGAGAAAGTGCGGGGCTTCTTCAACCACGACATCGGGAAGATGATCGTGCCTGATCTCCAACGGCTGCGCCGCGAGATACGCCCGGATAGAAGTGGCCTGGCCGGTTGTACGGTGCCGACAGCGATGTTCGCGTTCGCGGTCCTCGACCTTGTCGGCTATCTCACTCGCGAAGACCCAAACGCTAGACGCGACCAGACCGAGAAGAACATCCAGCATGCGCTCTCCCGGTTCTCACCTCTTGAGTACTCGCGATACGCCGATCTGCTCATCAAGCTGGTCCGGCATGGGATAGTGCATCAGGCCCTTCCGAAGGCGGCCGGCATAGCGAAGGCAGACGCCGCACGCCTCGTCACCTTTGGCTCGCGCGGTATCCCAGGAGTGAATGTGGACCGCTTGGTCGACGACCTTCTTGAAGTCCTCGGGGCCTTGGAGACTGAAGTCCGCAGCGCTCCCAACGGGCAATTGGCCCGGAGAATGAAGTGCCGCGTCGAGGAGCTTCAGAAGACGGACGCCGAGCTAGGGTCCAAGATCATGAAGATCGCTAAGGCGGGCCCGTGACGTCGCGAGCGCCTAACGGCCGGCAAGGCCGTCGCCGCCGCCATCGATCGGTGGTGCAAGCCGGGCAAGTGACGCCAGGGGCTCCCTGCCGCCATCGATGCCGCCCCGTCCCAACCGGGCGGATGGGATGTGCCGTGCGGATCGGCCCCTGAGGGCGCCCCCGGCCGCGGGCGAGGCGGGGGAGGGCATTTCCGCCGGGGCTCGGAACCCCGGTCCGGGCAAGGCGTTTAAGCGCGTATGGCGAGGTGGCAGCGTCTGTCCGTGGACACGCGCGCGGCACCTGCAGAGGAGGCGCCCGGATGAGGAGGCCGCACCGTTTCACGACGTGGGCGCTGGCCCTGGCCACGGTGGCGTGGGTGCCTCCCCCGCCGGCGCTCGCCGACGACGCCCGCGCCGTCAAGCTCATCCAGGCCAAGCAGTATCGGGACGCCATCCGTCTGCTGACGGAGCAGACCGCCGGCAAGCGCCCCCAGGACATGCCGCGCGAGTCCCTGCTGCTGGGGGAGTGCCACTACCTGCTGGGCGACTACAAGACCGCGCGGGCCCACTTCGCGCGGGCGGAGCGGTTCCTGAAAGCCGGGAAGGACCGGACCATCGTGGACTACCGGCTGGCGTGCTGCGCGTACCGGCTGGGCGACGACGCCGGGGCGCGGAAGCGCATCAGCGCCTTCCTGGCCGATCACCCGAAGGACCGGCGGGTGGGGACGCTGCTGCTGTTCAAGATGAAGCTGCTCGCCCGCAAAGGCCGGGAGGCGGTGGGCGAGCTGGAGGCGTTGCGCAAGCGCATCGCCGCGGATCGGGCGAAGTACGGGTACGCCTCGTCGTTCATGGCCGGCAAGATCCTCAGCGATGTGTACAGCCGCACGGGGCAGAAGGACAACGCCAGGGGGCTCTACGCCCGCATTGTGCACCAGTTCCGGGCGGTCATCAGCGAGTACACCCGCCAGAAGCGCCCCGTCCCCGCCGACTTCGGCAAGGTCCACGACGAGGCGGCCCTCCAGCTCGGCATGATCGCCGTCCGCGACAAGCGCCCCACCCAGGCCACCGTCTGGCTGGAGAACGTGCGCTACGACCTGAACGCGAAGATGAAGGCCCGACTGGTGCTGGCGCAGTTGGCCTACCAGGGCGGCGACTTCGACAAGGCCCAGAGGTACCTGCAGGCGGACAACTTCATCGACTTCGTTCCCGCCGGCCGGCTGAAGTCCGACATGTACCTGCTGCTGGGCCTGTGCGAGAAGCAGAAGCCCAAGCCCAGCCTGTCGCGCCTGGAGGGCTACCTCAGCAAGGTCGGCCCGGGCAGCGGCGGCTTCGCGCAGGCCCAGTTCGCGCTGGGGGACCTGTACCGCGAGCGGGGCCTGACGGTGGAGGCGATCAAGGCCTACCGCAACGCCCTGCCGGCGACGAAGTACGCCGCCGACGCCCTGTTCTACCTGGGCAGCCTGACCATGCAGCGGGCGGAGGAGGCCCCCGACCCCGCCAAGCGCGACGCGCTGTACCGCGAGGCGTCGGACCTGCTCAACAAGCTGATCACCCGCCACCCGCTGAGCCCCCACGTCAAGCAGGCCAACGCGCTGGCGGGGAAGCTGCGGGCCAAGGGCTTCGACGTCATGTTCGCCGCCGGGGACCGCGAGAGGACCAAGGACTGGGAGCGGATCGCGCGCGAGCAGGCGGGGACGCCCGGGGGGGCGCTGGCGCTGCTGAACCTCGCCCGCTACCACCATCGCGAGGTCGTCGACGAGACATCGGGCCAAATCGTCAAGGCGCCGGACTACGCGGCGTGCGCGTCGGCCTGCGAGCGGTTCCTGAAGGTCCCGGAGAAAGCCCTACCGGCCGACGGTCCGGCGGGGAAGCGGTGGAAGCGGCTCCGCTGCGAGGCACTGCTCATGCGGGCCCGTGCCGAGCTGGCCAGCGCCTTCCCCGCGCCGTCGGAGCGTCGGCGCCTCCGGCGCCCCGTCTACCTCAAGGCCGCCACCGCCGATCGGGCCGCGAAGCACTTCCAGGCCGCCGCCGACATCGTGGATCCCAAGGACCGCGAGATGGTCAAGAGCGTCGAGCTCGGCCTGATCGAGGCGATGTTCAAGTCCGCCGACAAGGCCCGGCAGGAGCGGGCCCGACGGCGGTTCGAGCAGCTCGTGGACGACTACGGCACGGACCTGCGCTTCCAGAAGCTGGCCGGCGACCTGGCCGAGTGGTACCAGGAGCAGGGCCGCTTCGCCGACGCCGGGCGCGAGTACCGCGGCATCGCCGAGCGGGGCAAGGACCTGCCCCGGGAGACGCTGCTGAAGACGCTGTACCTGGCCGGCAGCCTGTACAGCCAGGCGGCCTACGAGGCCCAGAGCCGGCCGGACAAGGTCCGCTTCGCCGTGTACATCCGCCCGCCCCGACCGGTCAAGCTCGCCGGCATCCTGAACAGCTACCCGCCGTTGCAGAAGCAGGTCGCCCTCACCTGGGCGGGCAAGCAGAAGTCCGGCCTGCTGACGGGCCGGGAGGCCCTGCAGGCGGTGTCGGAGGCGTCGGGGGTCCCGTTCGTGTGGTCGCCGGCAACGAGCAAGGTCCCCAAGGCCACCATCGCCGACTACCTGGCCCGGACGAAGGTGCGGGTGAAGAACGAGACGCGGACGGTGGCCCATTTCCTGGGCCGGATCCTGGACCTGGATCGCCACCGGCTGGTCTTCGACATCGGCATGACCGGGGCCGAGCCCACCATCCCGCCGCCGAAGACCGACCGCGAGGACCCGGAGGCCCCCGAGGCGGTCCGGGCCATCGAGATCTACGACACCCGCCAGGAGCTGACGCGCTACCCGCCGCTGGCGCGGTCGTACGGGAAATGGACGGACGCCCACGGCAGCGGGCCGGAGTCCAAGTCGGTGATGCTCTACGGCATCATCCGGCGGGTGGAGGAGATCATCGACGGGCACGTCGTCTGGGCCCCGGGCACGGAGTCCGACCGGGTCCTGGGCACCGAGTACGACGCGATTCCCGGCGTGGGCCGGTACAAGGACTGCACCTGCGCCGAGGCCCTGGCCGGCGCGCTGGGGAAGGTGAAGCTGACCTTCCAGGTCATCCGCCGCAACGTCTCCGCCGACCACTACGAGAAGGCCAAGGAGTGCTTCAACGAGGTCTGCAAGATCGCCCCGAAGAGCCGCTACGGGGAGCGGTCGCTGTTCGCGCTGGCGCTGAACTACTACCACCAGCGGGACCACGACCGCATGAAGACGGTGCTGAAGCACTATCTCAAGATCTTCGACAACCCCAGCCACGAGTACTATCACCGGGCGTGCTTCTGGGTGGGGTGGGTGCTGGAGCGGGAGAAGCGCTATCGCGACGCCTGCCACTACTACACCCTCTCCGCGGAGGAGTACCTCGCCGTCTACCGGCCGGACAGGAAGCACCCCGCGCTGACGCGGGAGGCCTTCCGCGCGCAGCTCAGCTACGACAGCCGGTTCGCCCTCGACGAGCCGATCAGCGGCGAGCTGGACGCGTGCGCGCTGGAGGGGGAGTTCGCCGACTTCATCCGCCAGAACACCAACCTGCTGCTGAAGCTCGATCCCAGCGCCATGTCGACGTCCACGCCGGTGAGCCGTCCGGCGTTCAAGGCCGTGCCCTGCTTCGACGTGCTGTGGGACGGACTTCGTTCGCTGGAGCTGAGCTGCCGCGTCGAGCACGTCGATCCCGCCACGGCCGAGAAGGCCTACTACCGCATGGCCTCGGCGCAGAAGAAGGACGGGCAGATGCACCAGGCGCTGGAGAGCGTCGAGTCGCTGCTGACCCACTGGCCGGGCACGCGCCGGCTGCGGGACGCGCTGAAGCGCAAGCTCGACATCCACCGGGGCCTGAAGGACTACCGCAGCGTGCTGGCGACGTTGGAGACGCTGCGAACGCGTTTCGCCGACGCCATCGCCCCCCACGAGATCGACTACGAGATGGCCCGGATCCACTTCGACCTCTGCCGCTACGACAAGGCGGTGGAGCACTTCCGCCGGTCGATGGCGGGGGCCAAGGACCCGCGGCAGCGGGTCCGCATCCGCGAGGGCTACGCCCGGGCCCTGTTCCGCGCCGGGCGTCTGGCCGACGCGCTGGGGCAGTACCAGGCCCTGCTGGAGGCCGAGCCCGAGCCCCTGCGGCGGACCGTGGACGAGTTGATGGTCTTCTACCTGAAGTTCGCGCTCAAGAAGGCCGCCGGCGCGGAGTTCCCCGAGACGTACCGGAAGCTCGTGTTCGAGTATGAGCGGCTGCCGGAGGCCCGTCGGGCGCAGCAGAGCAAGTCCGCCCTGGCCGTGGTCACGTGGGTCTACTACGTCCAGGGGCTGATGGACCTTCAGCGGGGGCGGACGGAGGCGGCGGTGCGGAAACTGACCGAGGCGGGCAACTCCCCCGACGACCTGCTGGCGGCCGACGCCCTGTATCGCGTGGGGCGGATCCACATGGCCCGCGGCAAGCACCAGGCCGCCGCCGACACCTTCGAGTACCTGCTCTTCTCCACCCGGTCCGCAGAGGCCGAGGTCAAGGCGACCTACCACCTGGGCCTGTGCTACGTGAAGCTGGCCCGGCCGGAGGCGGCGCGGAAGCGGCTGGAGGCGCTGGTGAAGCGGTTCGGGCCCTCGCCGTACGCGGAGCGGTACCTGAGCGGCCCGCTGCCCGAGGCGCTGCGGCGGGCGGGGGCCGGGGCGGCGACCGCCCCCGCCGGAGGGGCGAAAACATCGCCCGTCCCCGAACCCGCCGGGGCCGGGCAGGGTTTACCCTGACAGGCGAGTCCGCCCGTCGGCCCCGGCGTCGCGGCCGGGCCGCCTCGTCGAGACGCCGGGCGGCATGCGGAGCGAAAGGAGAGGCAAGGTGCTCCGGGCGCGTGGTGTCGCCAAGCTGTGCCTCCTGGCCGCGTGCATCGGTCTGCACGCCCGGGGCGCCCTCCCGGCCGAGACGACGCCCGAGCAGACCCTCAAGCGGGCCGCCCACCTGGCCGACGACGGCAAGCTGGCCGACGCCGCCAGGCTGTACCGGGGGTTCCTCAAGGCCCACCCGTCCCACTCGCAGGTCACCGACGCCCGCTACCGCCTGGCCAAGTGCCTGGACGGAATGGGCTGGGCGGACGAGTCGATCGCGCAGCTCCAGGAGGTCGTCAGGCCGGCCCAGCGGACGTACCGCCAGCGCCTGGAGGCCTTCTACATGCTGGGCAAGCTCCAGGCGTCGGTGAAGCAGTACGAGGCCGCGACCAAGACCTTCGAGCGGATGCTCGCCGAGGGCGCGGGGCTGTACGAGGACGAGGTGATGAGCCTGTGCGCGGGCTACTACGCGCTGCTGAAGCGGTACGACGAGTCGGCGGCGAAGCTGAACCTGCTGCTGCGGAAGCCCGACTCCCGCTACGCCGAGCAGGCCGCCTACAAGCTGGTGCTGCTGTGGCTGCACGCGGAGAAGCCGGACCTGGCCATCACGGCCCTGGAGCAGCTCAGCCGGCGGTTCGGCAAGAACAAGCAGATCCCCGGGCTGATGGTGCGGACGGCGGACCTGTGCCGGCGGCAGCAGCGGCACCGCGAGGCCGTCGCGGTCTGCGAGCAGATCCGCTCGCACTGGCCGAACTCGCTGGAGGCCCTGGCCGGCAGCTACGTGACGGGGCTGAGCCATCGCGACCGCAAGGACTACGCCAAGGCCGTCGCCACGTTCGAGAAGATGGCCAGGGCCCCGCAGCACCGCCGTCAGGGCCTGGCCGCCGAGGCCCTCCTGCAGGCCGCCGACATCTACCACTTCGAGCTCGCTGAGCTCCCCAAGGCCATGCGGACCTACGAGGAGGCCGCCGCCCTCGCCCGCAACTCCGACAGCGAGCGGAAGGACCGCATCCTGGAGCAGTGCTACTTCCGCCTGGCCGAGCACCATTACCGCCGGCGCGAGTGGCCGGTGGCGCTGGAGTACTACCTGCTGCTGCGGCGGCAGGGGACGGAGCTGAACGTGCTGGGGCGGATCCTCCGCTGCCAGTCGGAGATGAACGTTTCGCAGAAGCCCGGCAGCCTCGGCGAGGGCGACCTGGCGGTCATCCGGAAGAAGATCAAGGCCAATCCCGGCACCTTCGCCGCGGCCGAGGGGGAGGTCTTCCTCATCGACCGCAAGCTGCCCCGGGGCCGCCCGGCGCGGCGCAGCTACGCCAAGCTCGCCGCCGAGTACGCCGCCGTCGTCAAGAAGTACCCCGCGGACGTGCTGAAGCAGTCGCACCTGGCCAGCTACATCCACTCGCAGATCGGCTTCTGCCTGTCGACGGGGAAGGACGCCCCGGCGGCGAGGAAGGCCCTGGCGGCATTCGAGAAGTCCATCGAGGTCGACCCGCAGACGCCGTACCTGACCGGCTCGCTGGAGAGCATCGCGATGCTGGCCGACCGGGTGGGCGAGAAGGACAAGGCCTTCGAGGCCTACCGCCGGCTGTACGAACTGTCGGCGAAGAAGGTCCGCTCCGGCGACGCCGACGAGGCCGCCAAGGCGCGGACCGTCGAGTACCTCCGGGGCATGCTCTCCCGGGCCGCGCCGGGCACCTCCGTCGCCCGCAGCCTGGCGCTGGTCGAGCGGATCAAGAAGGAGAAGGGCATCTTCTCCGACGCCGCGCGCGAAGCGCAGTACTACCTGGGGGAGCTGTACTTCGTGAAGAAGGAGTTCGCCTCGGCGGTGAAGGCGTTCCGGCTGTTCATCCGGATCTACGGCCCGAAGCAGGACGGCTCGGGCGAGGTCGTCGACGCGCCGTGGAAGCCGGCGAGCGTGGACGCGAAGACCGACCAGCTTTACGAGGCGGCGGCGCGCGTGGCCCACGCCTGGTACCTGCAGGGGCACACGCGGAACATGCTGGAGGCGTACCGGTGGATCGTGCGCAACATGCCCCACCGGAACCCGCACGTGGCCGAAGCGCAGTACTGGCTGTCGATGGAGCTGAGCAAGGGCCGCGCCGCACGCACGCGGGAGGGCCGGCGGAAGCTCGCCGAGGCCCTGTGGAAGAACGTCGTGAACGCGTCGCTGAGCTTCGGCGACCCGAAGTTCCCCGAGGGCTTCCACTTCTGGGTGAAGGATCGCGGCGGCCGGTGCGAGAGCGCGCAGCGGTACGTCAAGTGCGCCATGCTGAAGTGTGGGGAGATCTTCGGCGAGCTGGGCGAGCACGAACTGGCCGCCCGCGTGCTGGAGCAGTACCTGGAGCTGTACACGCCCAAGCGCGACCGTCGGACGCGCCGGATCGAGCGCGACGCCATGTACGACATCGCCCGCTACGCCCTGGGCCGGGAGTACATCCTCCTCAACGAGGTGGGCAAGCTGATCAGGCTGTACGAGGCCTACGTGAGCGGCAGCCGGGACGACCGCTTTCGGGCCTCCGGGCTGAAGCTGCTGGGCTACCACGCCGGGCGGAACGAGCGCTACGAGATCGCCACCCTGGCGTATGCCACGCTGCTGGATGAGTACGGGCCGAGGACGCTGGACGAGGACGGCGAGGCCGTTCCCGTGCCGCGATCGGAGTGGCTGCGGCCGCACGGGCACGGCTGGGATGGCGTGCGGCTGCCGCCGCCGGAGGGCCTGGACCTGGGCGAGGTCCGCTTCGCCCTGGGGCTGATGTACTGGAAGACGGAGGACTGGGGCCGTTGCGCCCGGACGCTCGCTCCGCTGGTGGCCGACAAGGCGTTCCGCGACAATCCGTCCCGGCCGCAGGCGCTGTTCATGGCCGGGAGGAGCCACTACCGGATGGACGACTACGCCGGCGGGGTGAAGCTGATCCGCCGGCTGGTGCGCGAGCACCCGCGGTTCGAGGCCGCCCAGGAGGCCTGCGTCCACGCCGCCCGCGGGTACGTGGAGACGAAGCAGTGGCGGGAGGTGGCGTTCCTGCACAAGTTCTTCGCCGGCGAGTGGCCCGACGGGGACTGGCGCCCGCGGATGGACCTGTACGCGGCGCTGGCGGCGGTGGGGCGGGGCGACACCGCCGAGGGGCTCGCCCGCCTGGAGAGCATCAGCCGGAGCGAGACCTTCGAGGACGTCAAGGCCGACGCCAGCTACCACCTCGCCGTTCATTACGCCGACGCCAAGCAACCCGACCTCGCCCGGGCCGCCGAGCACTTCGAGAAGAGCATCCGGCTGCACGCGCGGGACACCTCCTGCCTGGCCGCGGCCAGGCTCTATATGAAGCTGGAGAAATGGGATCGGGCGCGCGGGCTGCTGAACCGCGTGGTGCACGAGTTTCCCGCGGGCGACCCGCGGCTGAAGTCGCAGGCCAAGGCCCTGCTGAAGCAGGTGCTCAAGCACATGGCGAAGACGCCGTAGCCGAAAGGAGACGCCAGCATGACCAGGAGCATATCGGCCCTCGTGGTGGCGGGGCTGTGGGCCGCGGCCGGCGGGGCATGGGCCCAGGAGCCCCCCCCGGCCACCCCGCCGGAGAAGGCCCCGGGCGCCCCCGACGCCATCGACATCCAGTCGGTCCTCGAGGATTCCGACGACGTCCTGCAGTCGGACATGGCCAACGCGCCCGAGGGCGACAACAAGCTCTTCACCGTCGTCACCGACAACGACGTCTCGGCGCTGAGCGAGGGCGACATCTACAAGAGCAACCGGAGCTACTTCAAGGTCGTCGGCATCGACGAGCAGGGCGCGAAGGGCGGGGAGTTCGACGTGCAGCGGATCAAGGGCACCGACGACCCGGGCCGGGTCTGGAACCGGGTCTCGGGCTTCGGCCCGCTGACGTTCGAGAGCCAGGAGAAGCTCCTGGACCGCATCCTGAGCGGCGGGCCGCTGATGTACCCCATCGCCTTCCTGCTGCTGGTGACCATCGTCATCGCGCTGAACTCGCTGCGGGTCTTCCGCCGGGGCCGGCAGATCCCGCGCTGGTTCCTCAACGAGTCGAAGGCCGCCATCGCCGCCGGCGACGTCCAGCGGTTCGAGGACATGGCCCTGCGCGAGAAGGGGCTGTTCGGACACCTCTGCCAGGCGATGGCCAAGGGCTTCCAGCACTCGACGATCCAGGACATCCGCGAGCGCTGCGAGACGATGCTGGGCAAGCAGGTGGCCCTGCTGCGGACGCCGCTGCGGACGCTGAGCTTCGTGGCGGCGGTGGCGCCGCTGCTGGGGCTGCTGGGCACGGTGGTGGGCATCATCATCTGCTTCGAGAGCCTGGAGGGCCAGGCGGCCAGCGCGGCCAAGGCGCAGGCGATGGCGAAGGGTATCAAGATCGCGCTGCTGACGACGGCGGCGGGGCTGTCGGTGGCGGTGCCGACGCTGCTGGTGTACTTCATCTTCAACACCCGGCTGAACCTGCTGGTGGCCGAGTGCGAGTCGGCGGCCGACGACTGCATCCACGACCTGATGCTGCTGAAGCGCCGGGCCGAGGACGCGGCGACGGTGAGCGCCGCCCCGGCCGGGGAGGCCGGGCCATGAAAAGACGCCACCACGAGGCCGAGGACGAGATGGGCATCAACCTCACGCCGCTGATCGACTGCGTGTTCCTGCTCATCATCTTCTTCCTGGTCACCGCCAGCGTCATCCCGCTGGAGAGCGATCTGTCGATCCAACTGCCGACGCACAACCGGCAGTTGAAGACGAAGGTGCCGTCGCGTCCGATCACGGTGAACGTGCGCTTCCTGCCCGGCGGGCGGGCGTACTACCACGTGGAGAACGAGCGAATGAGCCTGGCGTCGCTGACGGTCAACCTCAGCCGGGCCAAGGTCCGCAACAAGGACCAGGCGGTGGTGATCCGGGGGGACAAGCGGGTGAAGTGGGAGCACATCGCGGCGGTGATGGGTTGCTGCGCGCAGGCGGGCATCAACAAGGTGTCGGCCTCGCTGGAGATCCAGGAGCTGCGTTAGCGGCGGTCAGGAAGGTGGACCATGGAGCCCAAGGGACCCGTCGAGGACGCCCCGGAGCCGGAGCCGGAGCCGATCCACTACAGCAGCCGGACGCCCGAGGAGTTCGAGCGGGAGGCGGCCCGGACCACCGTGCTGGACCGCCGGAGCCTGATCTACGGGATCGTCGTCTTCGCCCTGCTGCTGGCGGGGGCGTGGGTGTGGAAGCTGTCCGGGCCGCTGGGCTCCCGCCGGCCCCCCCAGCCGTTCGAGTTCAGCGTCGAGGCCCCCGAGCCGGAGGACTTCGAGCTGGCCGACCCCCAGCGGGAGATCCTCGTCGAGCGTCCGGAGGAAATGCCGGAGATCATGGAGCAGGAGGAGAAGCCCGACATCCACGTCACCGCCGTGCCCATCGAGGAGCTGGTGACCAAGGAGACGGTGCAGACCCCGAACGTGCAGATCGAGACGGCGAAGATCGACGTGGAGGCCACGGCGCTGGACGTCCCGGACGCCCCGGTGGAGATCGCCGAGGAATCGCCGGTGGTGACGTGGGCGGCGGAGGTCATCTCGACGCAGGCCCCGGACTACGCGGACATCTACAAGTACGAGAAGCCCAACCCCCCGGACCGGCCGCTGGAGTACATGCTCAATCGCGCCCCGCGCCCGGGGCGTGCGCTGGCGGTGCTTCCCAAGCAGTTCGGGGCGCAGGACGCCCCGTCGATGGGCCGGCTGGGCCCGGCGAACGTGAACCTCTTCGGGACGGGCGACTTCTTCCGCATGATGACGAAGTTCGGCGGGGTGCGGGCCCGATCGGCGGTGGACTCGGCCCTGCACTGGCTCGCCGTGCACCAGGAGGCCAAGGGGCTGTGGGACGCGCGGAAGCACGACGGCAGCGAGCAGGCCGATCAGGCCGTCACCGGCCTGGCGGTGCTGGCGTTCATGGGCGGGGGCCACACGGCGCGGAAGGGCGAGTACCGCCGGAACGTGCTGCGGGGCGTGGAGGCGATCATGCGCAGCCAGAAGCCCGACGGGGGCATCCTCACCGGGGGGCGGATGTACGGGCACGCCATCTGCACGATCGCGCTGTGCGAGTCGTACGGGCGGGCGCGCGACGAGCGCGTGGGACGCGCCGCGCGAAAGGCCGTCGCCTTCTGCGAGAAGGCGGTCAACCCCGACGGGGGCTGGCGCTACACGCCCAACTGCGGGGTCAGCGACATGTCCGTGACCCCCTGGGTCATCCAGGCCCTCAAGACGGCCAAGCTGGCCCAGATCAAGTTCGACAACGCCGTCTTCAGCCGGGCCCTGCTCTACGTCGACGGCTGCACCGACCAGGGCGCCACCAAGGACTCCAACGGGGCCGTCAACTACCAGTTCAGCCCCGACCAGGACTACGGGCAGGGGCACCCGGCGCTGACGTCGGCGGCGATGATGGTCCGGCAGTTCAGCGGCATGGGGGTGAAGAACCACCTGCTGGCCAAGGGCGCCAAGCTCACCCGGCGCCAGCCCCCGAGCTGGTCCGGCAAGAACTTCTACCTCTGGTACTACGCCACCTACGCCATGCACAACATGGGCGGGGAGCACCGCATCTGGTGGAACCGGCGGATCCGCGACGTGCTCATCGAGAACCAGTGCAAAGCCGGCGACGACGCCGGGAGCTGGGACCCGGAGGGGTCCAAGTGGGGCGGGCGCGGCGGCCGGGTGTACTCCACGGCCCTGGGCGCGCTGTGCCTGGAGGTGTACTATCGCTACTCCGAGGCCCTGACGAGCTTCGGGGTGGCGCC
>Ga0180432_10006469_pt1 | contig 15177 bp, 13 predicted proteins | sample SS_ome_10_FD_132414 | JGI IMG/M metagenome (GOLD analysis project Ga0180432, IMG submission 132414) | Hypersaline lake sediment archaeal communities from the Salton Sea, California, USA - SS_1_MS_2 metaG | ecosystem: Environmental > Aquatic > Non-marine Saline and Alkaline > Hypersaline >... | reverse complement strand
TATTTCTTCAATTGGGCTGAGCATGAAGTCGATTTTAATGATTTGCGCCAGCTTGATTAAAGGCTTGAGTTCGTCTTTAAAGACAAAGTCATCCAAAGCGATGGCATATCCGGCCCTAAAGATGTCCAGACAGGCATTAACAAGCTCTTTATTGGGATTTACGTCCTCTAATATTTCCACCATCATATTTTCAATGGGAAACATCATGGGTATTTTTCTAACCAGCAACTCTTGCGTAAAGTTGATAAATGCCATTTTTCCGCCGGTAAGCTGATCAATTCCAATATTAAAGAAACTGTTAGACAGGAGTTTGGATGTGGCCGTATCGCCATCTATGTCCGGAAAGGCGTTGGACATCCCTCCCCGGAAAAGGAGTTCATATCCGTACAATTTTTTGTTTTTTTTGAAAACAGGCTGTCTTGCCACATAAACTTTCATAGGATTTCACCAATTCTTTCAAATAACGTTATAAAAAATATAAGGTAGCGGTTCATTTCTTATTATTCTCCGAGGCACTAAGGGCTCACTTAAAAAATCATTTCATACATCGTGCGATCACTTCTGCAAGGTCTGCTCTTTTGATCGGCTTTGCTATGTAGTCGTCCATGCCGGCGGCCAGAAACCGTTCGCGGTCGCCTTTCATGGCATTTGCTGTAACCGCAATGATCGGAATCCTCCCGATTTTGAATTTTGAATCAGGAAGTTTTTCCCTTTTATTTTGCAATTCGAAATCCGCTTCCCGAATTTTTCTGGTAGCTTCCAATCCATCCATTTCCGGCATCTGACCGTCCATTAAAATCAGATCGAATTCATTCTCTTTATATGCTTTAACCGCTTCTTTGCCGTTATTTGCAACAACGACATGGTGTCCCATCTTTTTCAACATACTGGTTGCAACCTTTTGGTTTATCTTGTTATCTTCGGCAAGGAGTATATTATAATTCAATCCGTCTGGCGGATCGGTCACTTTATTTTCTTCAATGGTGTATCGGGTGACCATCGGTAATTCTTTTTCCGGTGACGTTGCTTTGCCCAAAACTATTCTGATACAGTCATGCAGTTGTGATTTTTTAACCGGTTTTGTCAAAAAAGCGGCAAAACCGGCTTTCTTTAGGCGGGACGCATCTCCTCGCTGACCCATGGAAGTTGCCATAATAAGGGCTGTATCGCAAAGGGTCGGGTCGGCCTTTATTTTGAGGCCAAGGGTTTCACCGTCCATGACCGGTAGATACTTGTCTATTATAGCTACACTAAACCGATCATTCCTTTCTCTGGCCTTTATGAGTTTGTCGAGAGCATCTTCTCCGTTATCCGCTTCATCAATCCTGCATCCCCACGACTTCAGATATTCCGAGAAAACCCGGCGGAGGGTTGTATTGTTATCAACCACTAAAATGTTTTGATCTTTAATATCTTCCATGACAACAACGTCATCTTCCTTTGTTAAGGGCTGTTTTTCAAATACGGCTGTAAACCAAAACGTCGATCCTTTGCCTTCTTCGCTTTCAACACCGATCTGTCCGCCCATGAGTTCGGCAAGCTGTTTTGAAATTGCAAGTCCCAGTCCGGTACCGCCATATTCTCTGGTTGTTGAAGCGTCCACCTGGGTAAATGAATCAAACAGGCTATCTATTCTTTCCCTGGGGATTCCGATGCCGGTGTCGATCACTTTAAATTTAATGGTAACCTCATGGTCGCTTTGGTTTTCTAAAGATGCATGTATAGAAACTTCTCCTTTTTCAACAAACTTGATTGCATTTGCGCCGAGGTTTATAAGAATCTGTCGCAAGCGTCCGGGATCTCCCTTAAGACGTGACGGAATATCGCTATGAATATTACAGATAAATTCGACTCCTTTTTCAGAAGTTTTTAACGCCAGCATATCGCTGATGCTTTCAAGAGTGGTTATTAAATCAAAATCTATTTTTTCCAGATCAAGTTTTCCGGCTTCGATTTTTGAAAAATCCAGGATATCATTGATAATAGACAGAAGAGCTTCGGCGCTTTTTGTAACCGAATCGGCCAGTTCCATTTGATCGGGTGTTAAATCAGTGTCCATTAAAAGATCAATCATGCCTATTACGCCGTTCATGGGCGTTCGGATTTCATGGCTCATGTTGGCCAAAAACTCGCTCTTGGCTATGCTGGAGACCTGTCCTTCAAGGGCCAACTGGTTGGCGCGCTCAATGACCTGCTCGAGTTGTTCGTAGGAAGATTCCAGATCTTTGTTCTTTTTTTCCAAATTACTTCTATATTTAATTATCTCTTTGACCATCTTGTTAAATGAATCGGCCAACCTGCCGATCTCATCTTTTGATTTAATCTTCAGTCGCTTTGATAGATTACCATTTGCAATTTCTTCGGTTACTTCAGTCAATTCTACGATGGGCTTTGAAATGGATCTGGAGATAAATATTCCAAATATAATGCAAAAAAAGATTACTACAAAGGAGATAGTTACTAGTAGTTTTAAAATGAGATCTTGCGTATCCTTGATTTCTTTACTGGCATTATTAAAGTAGCGGCTGACAGCCAAAGAAAGTTGTTTGAGTATTTCATTCGTCATCTCATTATAATGGGTTGCCATCTTTGTATCTTGCGTCTGTTCAGTCTTAAGCTTTTTAATTTCTTCAAATTTTCCTGAATTTTTTAATCTTAAAACTCTTTTTTGAGTTCTTATAACCTCTTTTGCATATTTTATATAATGGTTATGATGTAAAATTGCTTCTTTTGCAAATTCCTTTATTTTAAGAGGAACCTGTTTAATTATTACGAGTCCTGCCAGGCCATTTCTCTCCCATTGAGCATAAGTAAGTCCGCCCGATGATTTTTTAAATGCATTACTTTCGCTTCCCAAAATTATTGCCTTGATGTACATATCGAATATGATTAAGCTGTTCCGGAATTTTCCCTCAAGGATTCTGATTTTGTCGATATCGTCATACTGTTGTAACAACAAGACTTGATCAATTATAGATGACCCCAAAAGAATGGCATTTTGAGCCCGCATACTGCATTCCATTATTGGCATACGTTGATTAATTGTCATGTTTGCGGTCCTGGCAACATGATTAACCCCGAGAATACCAAATATCGCCAGTACTAATGACAGCAGAGAGGCGATAATCAATGTCGTCAGTATTTTGGACCCTAAGGTTTTTGTAGCCATTTATAACTCCATCTTAATAGCAGTAATATCGCATACCGCCTTTATAACACCGATGGCTTTATTAATACCGGGATCAATAACAGGTATATATATTGGAATAGACTCTGCTAAGGCGCTTTCATCATACTCGATTTCTCCATAGAAAGTGTTCCCGGTCCCCTGGTTATAGGCTTTTATCCACCACGGTTCATCTGCCTGATAATAGTCGGATGTCTTGTTGGTTTCACCGATAACCAACCCCTTTTTATCGGTAATGAAAATTTCTACAAATTCATCATGTTTTTCCTGGAAATCGATAAGGTATTGAGCAGATTCATTCGTCAATAAAGATTTGATAAAATCATCAAGGCCTTCAGTCTCCTGCCATTTTTTGTCCGTCTCGAGAATTTCAGAAAGGTTAAAATCACGATTATTAGAGTTGGAGATTTTGACTTTCTCAATAATACAAGGATCTTTTGCGATATTTTGTAATAGCTCTATCTTATTCTCGAGCACCTGTTTTAACTCTTTAGAGAACCCCGAAATTTCATTTTCACTATATCCGGTCAAAGCTAACAGAAAAAATCCGAAGGTTAAGATGGTGATGTATTTAAAAGTAATTGAAAATTTTTTCATCTTGTAACCCGCTTTTCCATAATTCCGGTATTCCAATATTCTCTCCGGGCCGGAGGTCCATTGGGGTGAAGCCCAGAAATTCCCACCTATATCCCTGCTTTGTATCGCTCCATGAAATCCTTAACCTTTTCACATTCTTCACAAAGGGTGGAAAAAATGTTATCTGCCAGACTCAGGTTCTCTTCCTTTCCCATGGTTTCAAGCTGATAGGCAACATCGGCTGCTGTTCCGGCAGCAATATATCTCAGAGAACCTTTGAACTTGTGGGCTGCTTCATCCAGGCTTGAGGCATTCCCCTCTTTAATAGCGCTTTGAATTTCGGCAAGCGTCTGGGGCATTGAATTTAAAAGTTCATCAAAGCATTCTATTAAAAGCTCTTTGTCATCATCCAATATTTCCATAATTTCTTCCATGTCGATGGGTTTTGTTACATCGGTCATAATATATTCTCCCGCTTTTTACCGGATGTCAGTCATTGATGATTAAACATTAATCTTTTATCATTAAATATTGCGCTTTGAGTCTTGCCCACATAACCTGCTTTAACCCTGTTTCTTCCTTCAAGTTTGCACTGGTAAAGGTAATGGTCCGCTGCATTGATTAAGGATTCAGAAGATATATTTTCATCAGATGTTGCAGAATCAAAACCGGATATTCCAAAACTACATGTGATGTTAAAGGCTTTTTCCTGAAAAATGAACTTACGTTTACTAATGCTGTTTCGAAGTCGTTCCGCCAGAATGTAAGCTCCTTCAGGACCTGTTTCCGGAAGTACAATTAAAAACTCTTCGCCCCCATATCTGGCGATCCAATCCAAATCTTGCCGAATGGATTGTTTAATTGAATTTACAAATTCTATTAACACGTGATCACCTGACGGGTGTCCGTATGTATCGTTAACTTTTTTGAAATGATCGATATCACATAACACCAAGGACAGGGGCCTTTTGTATCTTATTGCCCGGTTAATCTCCTTAGGCAGGCACTCTGTGATATATCCTCTGTTGTAGCTCTTTGTAAGAGGATCGGTGATGGACAAGATCCTTATGTTTTCATTAGCTTCTTTAAGCGATCTTTCCAGCTCAAGAATTCGCAGACATGTTTTTATGCGAGCTTTAAGCTCGGCAGGGTTAAAAGGCTTCTGAACATAATCATCCGCCCCGGAATTAAGACCGGTAACAATATCACCTTTTGAATCTTTTGATGTTAAAATAATGACAAAAACATATCCCGAGGCCTGGTGATTCCTGACGGCTCTGCATAATTCAATACCGTCCATTTCAGGCATCATCCAATCTGTCAGAATAATTGGGAAAAATCTTTCTTTAAACAGGTCAAATGCCTTGCGGCCGTTTTCGACAGATACAACTTCATGACCTTCCTTGGTAAGGGTTTTCTCCAGAACCTTTCTGGCAATCGGATCATCTTCTGCCACAAGTATAGGGAAGTGGCCATTTAAGTCGCTTATATTCATGATAATTTCCTGCTGCTGTTAGAAGAGTTATTATCAGATGTAGGAACCTGCAAGACACATGCCAGAGATGTCAGCATAAAATTAATGTCAAAAAGTTAAATAAAATTAATAAGATATAAATAAATAAAAATTATTATGATTAAGCTTAGAGGATGGGTTGTTCACTGGGCAGTCAATATTTTGACAGTATTATAAAGAATAACCGTAACATCTCAATAAATTATGGATTCGAGTCAACAGAATTATTTAAACACCAGAGTTATTAAAAACAATCCGTTGGTAAATTATCCAATTGATTTTTTTTGTCATAATTTCTATTCGGCTCGGACGAATGCGTGCTAAAACCCTTAAAACCGTCAGTCGGTTTTCAAGAAAAACACCCCTCACTACGTTGCACCGAGATCAAATGCGTTTACCGTGTTTTTCCAACCTTTTCCCCATTGACATATAAAGAGCTTTTTTTCTATACTTCTATAACTGAAGAGTGCTTTTTGTGGCTTGTCCCTAAACATCAAACAAGGAGGGGAAACATGGTAAAGAAAATTTTATTACGGCTCGTCCTGATTGTGGTGATTCTTTTTTTAATTGTACCCGCTCTTTCAGTGTCAAGTCATGCTGCGGATTTTTCAGCCGATATGATTCATCAATCACCCATGGGAAACATCAAGGGAAAAATGTTTTTTAAACGGGGTAACTTCAGGCAGGAAATGATGATGGGAGGGCAGAAACAGATAACCATTTTTCGAAAAGACAAAGGGGTCGTCTGGGTTTTGATGCCGGCACAAATGATGTATATGGAAATGCAATCAGGCGGCCGGCAAGATATGGCCCCGGTAGATCCTGATGAAATAGATAAGCTTGGGGATAAGAAATACCTGGGCAAAGAGAAGGTCAACGGCTATATGTGCTCAAAATATCGTTACACATTGCATGGCAAATCTTCAGGTACTGCAATATATTGGATTTCTAAAAAACTCAATTTTCCTATCAAAATGAAAGTGGACGAAACATCGGGGGGTATAACTATGGAATTCCGGAACATCCAGGAAAAAACGGTCCCTGCCTCTCTTTTTAATATCCCTGACGGGTACCAGAAGATGTCTATGCCCATGATGCCTGGCATGCCCGGACAATAGAATCGTAAATAAAACAGTTCTCCACGAGCCGGCTGTTCGGTAATATCCGGATCAAGCAGTGCATCCGGATCGTTGTCTTTATCCGGGCCGTTAAAATAATTTTTTTCCTTTTATTGACAAGCAATCCACATTGTTTTATAAATTCCGAAACTTGAAGAACATCCCTCACGCACCCTAAACAAATCGATGGAAATGGATATGGATATCAACAGAATTGGAATCCTGATGATTTTTCTGTTAATGATAACCATATTTTTCGGGTTCCTCCCCTTATCCATTCATGCTGCCTTTAGAGGTATTACCGTATGAAAAAAGTATTTGTAGACGATACCAACCAGGCAACTATAATCTGTCCCAAATGCGGATATGAGAAAATATTTGATGTAACGAATTTCAAGAAAACTCAAAAAAAACTAAAGGCCAAATGCCGATGTGGCGAAGTTTTTCGGGTCACCTTGGAATTTCGAAAGCATTACCGTAAGAAAGTCCGGCTTCATGGTGAATACTTTGTCCAAGGGAGAGATGAAAAAGGAGAAATAACCGTTGAAGATATTTCAGCGAGCGGAATTCGATTCGCAAGTGTTGAGCCACATTATATTTCCAGAAGTGATACCGTTGAATTGAAATTTACTTTAGACAATTCAATGAAAACGGAAATCCACAAACTCATCAAAATAGTATGGATCATCGATCGCAATGTCGGTGCTCAGTACATTGATCCAACACCACTTGAAAAGGAGTTGGAGGTTTATCTCAAAACATAATATGTCCTTTTATCTGTTAATTTCAAAAAGCCTCCTTTATAAAACAGAACGTATCCTATCTGCCGAAATAATTCCTCAATAACAAAAACAATAGTCGGAGTGTGGAATTTAATGGAAGAAAAACTGTTGTCCGCAGAGGATGTATGTGATTATATTGGCAATAGAAATGGGGGTGGAAATGTCAATCCAAGCGTCATACCGGCGGTTAAATACGGAGAAGTGATTATGAAAGTTAAGGGGCGGGGAGAGAAAAAATGCATGATATAACATTAATCATAAAGAAGATAGACAGCTTAAAACCCATTCCCCAGGTGGCGAACAAGATCATTTCAATTGCTGAAGATCCTGAAAGCTCCCTTCATGATCTGACCAAAGTTATTACGTATGATTCAGCGGTTACCGCAAATTTGTTGAAAATCGCCAATTCGGCTTATTTTGGCCGGCCGGCAAAGTTTAATTCCATCCACCAGGCCATTGTCTATTTAGGGATGGATCTTGTGGTCGATCTTGTTTTAATGGCAAGCATCGCTGACAATTTAAAACCCGAACAAACCGGTTATGGTCTTGGAAGAGGAGATCTTTGGAAATATTCTGTTTTTTCAGCACTCATTGCTCGAGAGTTGGCGGAAAACAAGGGCATGAGTAAAACGCATCTGATATTTACGGCGGCACTGCTCAAAGATATCGGAAAGGTGATTTTAAATCAATATGTTGCAGATGCTTTTCAAGAAATCAATACCATGGTCATAAAAAAATATGTTACTTTTAGGGAGGCGGAAAAACAGGTTATCGGTATTGATCATGCTGAACTGGGCGGGATGGTGGCTGAATCATGGAACTTCAGTCCCAAAATGGTGGAAATTATTCAGAACCATCACCAGCCTCAAAAATCATCAATATCTGAAGTTGAAACTTCTATTGTTTACCTTGCGGATACGATATGCATGATGATGGGGGTCGGGATAGGCTTGGATGGTTTGGCATATCGATTTCATAAAGAGGTCATTGATATATTGGAATTTACAGACAGGGATCTTCAGGAAATCATGGCCATGTTCGGAGAAAAACTTCAACATGTTGAATCTTTGGTGAGCATGTCTTGATTTAAGATGGAGTATTCAAAACTTAGGGGCTTAAAAACTCTAAAAAAAGAAAAAGAGAAAAGTAATTCTGAAGATTGACCCCAGAGAAATAGTTCCCGCCCCCGTTGAATCGGCAGCGCATTCAACGGGGCCCCAGTACGATAGTTCCTACCTGCGGGGCAGGTAGGGCAGGCGCAGAGATTGCAAAAAAAAGCCATTTCTGGATGGAAACTAATTCAAAGAGCTCATTTTCAGTTGTTTGGTCAGATTAACCGACGATGTCCAGGATAGATTTAATCATTTCGTCATAGGTCCTGAGTGTTGCCAGGTTTGCCTCATATCCCCGTTGTGCGATCATAGATTGCGGAATTTCTTCTGTCAGATCCACATTAGACATCTGTTTTTCCTCAATTTGACCATCCGTTTCTTCAACAACGGTGGGTCCGGGATCTTCCGACTGAGTGACCTCTACCTTGACACTATTTTCAGGGCCTTCAACTAATGTGGCTCTGCTTTTTTTAAACTCCTCGGTTTCCACATTCGCCACGTTATTTGCAATAACATTCATTTTTTTACCAAAGGCGTTTAATGCGGATAACGTGTTTCTTGCTGAAGAAATCATGATTTTTCCCTCCGTTTTAAACCGGGAAAGCCGGCTCTTTGCTCATAGAACCTCGGGCTCGATGAAAATGAAAAAAGATTTTAGATTGCCAAAGATATAGAGCAATAACAGGGACCAAAGAGGGTTGCTTTAATGCAGAGTTGTTTTTAATACTACAAAGAGATGGTGTAAAAATCAGTCAGGCAACCCTGCCGCCGTATCCTCTGAATCTTGGATTTAGGCCAGTGGCTTTGCGTCCCACTCTTTCGAGTCGTTTGCCTTTATCTAACCTGTCAACTATGTATCGGTCATTTGTAGTGAAAACTTGAGAAAAAATAACACACTTGGAAAAGGGCCATTTCTGGATGGAAACTAACTCATTGGAATCAAACAATAATTATCGTTTTGCTTTTTGATTTTAAAGCCGTAAATTTTGATGGTTTCCGTAATCGGCCTGCCGAAAATAAAATCGGTCATTTCAGGATCAAGGCCTCCCTTTTGCACAACCAGCTCCCTGATTCGGGCGTCATATTCAATGATGTCGAGAGTGCTTTTAAGTGACTTATTTATTTTATTTTTTTTTAGAATATCAAGTAAAAGGTTGAGCTTTTCATATGAGCATCGGTTCTGGTGATCCTCAACCAGGTCCCACAGCCCTTCAATGTTTGAAAGAAGATCTTTTCGCGTCAACCTGTTTTTAGAATAAATCTTTTCAATTTCCCCTGTGTCCCAGCATTTCAGAGCCCGACATTCAAGAGGCCTGTTGTCATAAATTGTGCATGCACTTTCTTTTTCATTAAAAAAAATACAGGTCCACGATTCTTCTTGGCCTTTTATTTTTATGATATCCGAAACTGCCGGCAAAATGCATTCTTTAATATTATCATAAAACAGTTCACCTTTTCTGATGGTATAAAGATATTTTGATAAAATGATACCTTTCTCAATCAATATCTTATCTTCAAGGTGAAAAGACGGGCCGCCTTTTTTGCAGCAGGTGCCGCAACGAAGACATTGTGTAATTGTTTTACTCATAAAAGATTCTCAAAAAAATCGTTACCCTTGTCGTCTACAATAATGAATGCGGGGAAATCTTTGACGGTTATCAAAAAGATGGCTTCCATCCCGAGTTCGGGATACTCCAACGTTTCAATGTTTGTAATACACTCTTTACCGAGTCGGGCTGCAGGGCCGCCGATGGAACCCAAATAAAATCCTCCGTATTTTTTACATGCCTGAGTCACTTCTTTTGAACGATTTCCTTTTGCCAGCATAACCATGGAAGCGCCGTGCTCTTGAAAAATGGGCACATAAGGGTCCATTCTTCCGGCGGTTGTTGGACCGAAAGATCCTGATGCATATCCCTCGGGGGTTTTGGCCGGACCGGCATAATATATGATGTGGTCCTTGAAATAGCGCGGCAGCCCCTGGCCCCTGTCAAAGCGTTCTTTAAGTTTGGCGTGAGCGATGTCTCTTCCCACCACGATTTTTCCGTTCAACAGCAGCCGGGTCGCAACCGGATATTTGCTCAGTTCGGCCCGTATTTCATCCATGGGACGATTCAAGTCGATAGTGACGGCCGCCGTATCCTGCTCACCGGGCTCGGGAAGGAATCTGGCCGGATGGGTCTCGAGGCGTTCCAGAAAAATTCCTTGCCGTGTAATTTTAGCCTTTATATTACGGTCTGCGCTGCAACTTACACCCAGGCCGATGGGGCAGGATGCGCCGTGCCTCGGAAGACGGATAATCCGGGTGTCCAGACAAAAATATTTTCCGCCGAACTGGGCGCCGATGCCCATATTCTGTGATATCTTGAGCAGTTCGGCCTCAAATTTTATATCCCTGAAGGCGTGACCCGATGGATTCCCGATTGTGGGAAGCGTGTCCAGGTATCCTGCTGAGGCTAATTTGACCGTTTTGAGGTTTAGTTCAGCAGAAGTCCCGCCAATAACAAATGCAAGATGATAAGGAGGACAGGCCGCGGTTCCAAGGGTCTTCATCTTGCTTTTCATAAAAGATACCAGTTTTTCAGGCGTTAACGTGGCTTTGGTTTCCTGGTAAAGATACGTTTTATTTGCAGATCCACCGCCTTTTGCGATGAAGAGAAATTCATAGCTGTCTCCGGGTGTGGCATAAAGCTCGATCTGAGCAGGAAGATTGCAGCCGGTATTGACTTCATCGAACATGCTCAAAGGGGCGTTCTGGGAGTAGCGAAGGTTGTTTTTTGTATACGCATTGAAAATGCCTTTTGAAAGGGCTTCTTCATCGGAATAGCCGGTCCAGACCTGCTGACCTTTTTTGCCCATTACTATGGCGGTGCCGGTGTCCTGGCACATGGGAAAGATACCTTGTGCGGAGATCACCGCGTTTTTAAGCATTTCAAGAGCAACGTACCGGTCGTTGTCGGAACTTTCCGGATCATTAAGAATCTTTGTCAGGAGTGCCAGGTGAGAGGACCTCAACAGATGTGATACGTCCTTGAAAGCCTGTTCGGCCAGAAGGGTAAGACCCTGGGGCGCAATTTTTAAAATTTCATTACCTTCAAAAGAGTGTAAAGAAACATACTCATCCGTTATTCTACGATATTCGGTGGTGTCTTTCTCGAGAGGAAACATTTCCTGATATGAAAAATCAACCATTTGCCAATCTCCTTTTGTAACTGTTCAGACGGGTGATGTTTCAGATATATTTAGAGCCATGTGTTATAGCTGTCAAGGAGTTTAACCAGAAGTGGTTTCAAAACCTCCCCTCAGGCCCAATTCCTGTGTCGGACAGAGGGATTCAATACTCGAAATATTAAATATATTCCTGCGTTTGAATCCCTGGCCCCGCCTTGACTTTGAACCTGATTGAAGGTTTTGAAACCACTTCTAATGAGCATCCATAAATGGTCTTTTTGTCCAATCCGCCGGGGGCGGACAAGTCTCTGCGTTATGTTCAAAAGATAATCCTCGGAATATTAAACATAATCCTGCCTGTCCCGTGAAATGCGAAGTCTATTTCTCTGGGGTGGTTATTTTTTTCACATGCCTTGATCTTGAAAAAAATCCTTATTTATGGAAGGACACGAACGATCATGTTTCAGAACCCATGAGAATTAAATATATTATTCGTACCCTTTATGAGCTTTATGGCGTTATCAAAGTTTATGGAAAAAATGGTCAAATATATGACCAAAGTTGAGCGATTTATTTTGAAGATGTCGAGGAAAGATCATGGACAGCATCGACGAGTTCTTTAAGAGGAAAAGGCTTTGTGAAAACCCTGTCAAAATCAGTGTTATTCAGGAGCCAGGGGGTGCCTGAGATTCCTATGACGGGCGTGAATTGTCTATCGGAATTGCGTATGTGGCGAACAATATCACTGCCGTTTCCTCCCGGCATCAGAATATCCGTGATAACCAGGTCAAAGAGACCGTCATCAAACTTTTTTATTCCTTCTGTTACATCCGACGCAATTTCAATATGGCACCCGAACTTACTTAATGCCTTTTGAAATACATCCAAAAGCGATTTTTCGTTGTCGATGACTAAAATTTGTTGCATGGCTTAACAACTTGATTTCCAGTTACCGGTTTAAATGATGTGCCCGCGATAATTTTTGGAATTTTTTAAGCACACAGCCGTTTCGTGTCAAACCGGATAAAAACGGTTTGCCCACGGGTTATTAACAAGTTATGAACAATAAATATCTAATTGATTTAATGAATAATTATCAAGAAATGGTTGTTAACTCTCCTAAAACGCACAGAATTTTATGTATGTCATTTTTTCTAGTTATTTTAATCGGATAAATAAAAATGTCGGGTTTTGAACAGAAAGAGGTTTTCAGGAAAATCTTACGAAATCAGCGCTTCTCTTCTATTTTCAATCGGAGCAGTCGTATGACTTTACGTTTACATAAAAAAAGGAAGATCTCATCAAATGATTTGAAACCTTCCTTTTTGAATATAGATGATTATATCAGCTATATAACCATCCGAATATATGTTCGTTTTAGATATTCAACCGGATCACGGCGTTACTTTTCAAGTGTCATCAGAATATAATGGCAGGGACATTCTTTGGCACACAGACCGCATCCCTTGCAAAAATCCAGGTCAAATTCGTATTTACCGGTTGTCGCCGATATCTTAACGGCATTGTCCGGACAGTACATATAGCAATTGCCGCAATCGAAACAAAGGCCGCAACTGAAGCAGCGCTCGGCTTCCTTGATAATATCTTCGCGGTCAAACGACGGATAAATCTCTCTGAAATTCTTGAGCCGCGTATGGATGGAGATGGCTTCTTTGGTGAATCGCTTTTCTTGTTTATAATAGTAAGTATTCAGATCCTTGGAGTAAATCACCGGTGGCTGTGCCAGCCGCCTTTCCACATTTCCTTCAATGTAGTCTTCAATAGCGGAAGCCGCCCGCATGCCCTGACCAATGGCAGTGGTAACGGTTTCCAGACCGAGCACCGCATCACCGCCGGCAAAAACACCATCCATACTGGTCATGAGATCTTCGTTGGTAGAGATCCATTGATCGTCTCGCTTTTGAATTTCGATGCCGTCATAATCCACGGCCTGACCTGTTGCCATGATCACCGTGTCTGCCGGATAAACCGATTCCGATCCCTCGATGGGAACCGGCCGGGCCCGACCACTGGCATCGGGCTCTTTGAGCTCCATCTGCCCGCACAAAAGACCCACCACTCGATCCTCATCGGTGATGATTTTCACGGGATTGGTATGATAGCGAAACATGATGCGCTCTTCCATGGCCTCATCGATCTCGGCGGTTATGGCCGGCATCTCCACCCGGGTACGCCGGTAAAACACACTGACATTGGCCCCCAGCCGTTTGGCCACCCGGGCACAGTCCATGGCCGTATTCCCGCCGCCGATCACCACCACGTCTTTGCCCACGTCCACGATTTGACCGCTGTTGATCAGTTTTAAAAATTCCACGCCGGTAAACACGTTTTGGGCGTCTTCACCGGGAATCTTTATAGAGGTCCCGGTTTGGGCGCCCAGACCCAGAAACACGGCTTTATAATCGCGGGTCAATTGATCCATGGGAATATTGACCCCGACCTTGACATTGCATTCCAGCTCGATACCCAACTCCAGTATGTTATCGATCTCCTGCTTTAAAATGTAGTTGGGCAGACGATAGGAGGGAATACCATAGCGCATCCACCCGCCGGGCTCACTATTGGCCTCGAATATTTTCACCTGAAACCCTCTTTTGGCCAGGTGAAAGGCACAGGAAAGCCCGGCCGGCCCGGAACCCACCACCGCCACTTTTTCTTTTCTTTTGGAAATGAGTTTTTTATGCTTGAGATTGTGTTCCAGACCATAGTCACCCACGGCGCGTTCCGCGCTGTTTATGGCCAGAGGCGTATCAAAGTCCCGGCGATTACACCCCGCCTCGCAGGGATGGGGACACACCCGGCCGCAGGTGGCCGGCAACGGATTGGTGCGGGTCAACACATGCCAGGCTTCTTCATAGTCCTGCTTTTCCGCAAGCACTCTTAAAAACCCGCGAATGTCATTGCTCGACGGGCAGCTGTTGGTACAGGGCGGAATTTGCATGATATTCACCGGCAAGAGCGTCCGCCACGACCCGGTCTTGTAAGGAACAACTTTACGCAAATCCAGTGCTAATCCTAAAGGCAGCTTTTCCATTATAAGTTAAACCTCTCTATGTTTTGGTTGGCAATTTTTTGAATTTCGGCCACGTCTTCCGTGGGCACGCCCTTTTTAAATAGAAATCTGAATCTGCCCTGCAGTTTCAGATACTCTTCCACTGGTACTTTGACCGGAATCTTTTGGACATTGGTGATTTTACCCTCCCTGATTTCAAATATGGGGAACAACCCCGTATCCTTGGCCAGCCGGCAGATTTGAACGGTAAGTTCTCCGGGATGCCCCCATCCCAGGGGACAGGGCACCAGGATATGAATATATTTGGGTCCCTCAATGGAGAGTGCGGTTTTCACCTTGCGCTGCAGGTCCCTGAAATCATCCACCGTGGCCGTGGCCACATAGGGAATGCCGTGATCCGCCGCAATGAGCGGCAGATTTTTCTTGCGGGTGGGGTTGCCCATGGGCGTTGTGGAGGTCCATGCCCCATAGGGGGTGAAGCTGGAACGCTGAACCCCGGTATTCATGTAGGCTTCATTGTCGTAACAGACATACAGTACGTTATGACCCCGTTCAAACATGCCGCTGATGCACTGAAAGCCGATGTCCGCCGTACTGCCGTCACCGGCCTGGGCGATGATATTCACCGGACCCTTTCTCAAGGCCTTATACGCCGCTTCCACACCCGAGGCCACGGCCGCCGGG
>Ga0180432_10006468_pt1 | contig 15177 bp, 12 predicted proteins | sample SS_ome_10_FD_132414 | JGI IMG/M metagenome (GOLD analysis project Ga0180432, IMG submission 132414) | Hypersaline lake sediment archaeal communities from the Salton Sea, California, USA - SS_1_MS_2 metaG | ecosystem: Environmental > Aquatic > Non-marine Saline and Alkaline > Hypersaline >... | reverse complement strand
TTATCGATGCAAACGTATAAGGATAGGTATCACGGACGGTACGATATTCAGCGAAGGCTACATTAGGATCCTCAGCATCTTCTTTTATGCGGGCCTCATGAAAAGTCCTACGAGCACCGAACTCGGTTACAATCAGGGCGGCAACAATACCGAGATAGAGTATTAACAAAAGAGCCCTTAGCCAAGGTACCCGAGAGCCTTTCCTGACAGATCCCAATCCGGCTTTCTCCGCCGGGACGACTTCTTTCGCAATTCGCACAGGAGGAGTTTCTTCCACCGGCTCGACGCTTCCAACCCCCTCTTCGCCGTGCTCGTTATCGGTACTAAGTTGCTGATAATCACTTCTCTGATTTTCCTGAGAAGATGCAAGATCGCTATGGTTACTTTTAACCACGAGAGGATAATGCTCCCGGCCGAAATCTTCGAGGTCGGAATCCTCAATCGGCCCACCAGTCTTCATATCTTTATCGGGCCTTGCTAACCACTCACCGCAAAAACGGCATTTAATCGCGTCTCGCAGTATCAACTCGGAACAGAACGGACATTTTACACGCTCCTGCGTCATTAGGTTGATACCTCCAACATCAACGATGCGTTGCCTGTGACGAATATCCATCCTGTTGCGATAAAACCTGTCATTAATCTCACTTATCCCGAAACACTGTCTGGTCTGCCCCGTATAAACCTCCCCCATACATCGGCGTTCTTGAGTGCAACAAGACACCGCGCTGAAAGAGCGTGGTGGAAAATCAGTCAATATGCCAATCACCCACTTCTGTATATTTTACTCGGATAAGACTTGCGTGTCAATAAAGAAACCGGCGATTTAAGTTTTTTGAAGACAGTAGAGGTGCCTGATCGTACGCACGAACAACCTGTTGCCCACCTGGGCGGGTGTTGCGTAGACGGATTCGCCCAAGGTGTTTGCGGCAAGCTTCCGAAACTCTCGGTCTATGGCCACTACGGTAGTCTGCCCGGATTCGCTTGTAAATACCACATTGTTCGGTGCCGCTATTATGGATGAGTAGTATCTGCCCGACAGACGCTTTTCCCATAATACCTCGCCTGTCTGGGAATCCAGGCAAAAAGCCATGCCGTTCTCAGTCACAAGAAACATAAGACCGCTAATCACTACGGGCGTTGAGCTCTTTTCCCCTACTATAGACGTTGACCATACAAGAGGATTTCTGCCGGTTACAAGCCCTGATAGATCTAATGCGCTTACCCGTTTCATCCCCGATACGTATAGACGCTCATCATCACAGGTCAAACTCGCCACAAGGTGCTTTCCTTCGTGGGCTATCGAATAAGACCACAGTTCTCGGCCGGATTCAAGGTGATATGCCTTGATATCGTGCCAGCCGTGAACTATGACGACCTGCTCTCCATGGAGTTCTTTGATCACCGGTGTACCATAAGCAGCAAACTCTTTGTGAGATTTCCTCTCTCTTTCCCATAGACGCTTGCCTGTGGCGCAATCGAAAGCAAAGATGGATGAAGACATCTCTTCTGATTCTCTTAGGTCTCGTACTACAATAAGGATGTTATCTTTGACGACAGGTGAAGTCCCAACACCAAATTGCCCTCTAAACATAGGATCGGTCTTTTTCCAAAGAAGCTTGCCTTTAGTACTTACGCACATAAGGCCATCTTCTCCAAAATAAGCATATATCCTCTTTCCATCAGTAACGGGAGTTGGCGTAGCATACGTGACTGTTCTGCTTCTACCCTTTATTTTTCCTGTTAGACCTTCGCGTCTCCATAATATCCGGCCGCTGTCGGTATCGAGACACAATAAAGCACGAACAAATTTATTCGGTTTTTCGATGAAGCCGGCCTGAACGAAGAAAGCAGTTCCCAAGGCTATCGATAGTACGAAGAAAACCGTTGGCATCGGAAAATGTCTCTCGCGAGGCCTGTGAACCGATTTCCAATATCCCACCGCAATTGAGGCAATTGTCGCTGTCACACAAAGGCCTATAAACCACCAGCCTGTAATCGGTTTGACGCGATTATCCCAAATATAGCTGTCCGGCATACGGTATCCGGCGGCACGATAGATGAGCAAGGTAAATGGCGCCAAACCGGCGATAAGCCCAAAGCCGGCGGTTGCAGCCAGGGGCCAAAGAACAGCACCTTTTTGTCTGTCACTCCTAAGATCACGAACTGGCGTTGATTGCCGCCGACGGTTGAAGAAATAAGCCGTTATCAAGGCAAATCCAAAAACCAAAGGAGAAAATAACACAGAAGCTCTTAGCAAACCTTTCACCGACCCAAGGTCGGCCGAAAGCCCTTTGCGCTTAAGAACGAAGAGAACAAGAATAGCAAAGAACAGAGAAAACAAACCGGCTGCCAATTGCTTGCGCGATTTCAAAGGCACAAACAGCAAACCGATTATCATACAACACAACATAAGAACAACTGAGGCCAGCAAGAAACGTGCGCCGTCGCTTTCAAAATCCAATAAATTGCGACCGAAAAGAGCGGCAACTGTCACGGCCGTAAGAACCTGGATGAACAAGAATAACCGTAAGTATTGAATTGCTTTCACTCGATGTCTCTGTTCTATGCTCAGGGCCTGCATCGCAAAGCTCATACCCGCCGCCACTAACAGGAGAGTCAAGACAGCGACCACATAATCACAAATACTGTAAGAGAGGTTGGCCGCCTCATAGGTGGTAGTAACGTAGACTTTGCTACCTGAGACAATTGGAGATGAATGTCCCCGCCCGGGAATTTCTGTCTTCCATAAAACATGATCCGAGGAAGACCACTCCAGAGGCCCGTTGCTTCCAAGATGCCGGCCATCTTTCTCGATGCCTCGGAATCCCCGCCATTCACCGGCGGCTAAACCACAGGCCATCATTAAGATGAGTCCTGTTACAGTCAAATACTTTGAGGCACACATAGCGCAACGGTCAGCCTTGCGATAGCTTCAGGCTGCTGATCTCCAGGTTGGAATCGAGCAAATTTGTATCTGTGAGATTCTTCTTGATATAGAGGCTCTTGACGCCCGTTACGACCTCCGAGGATCGGAGCTTCAAAAGGAAGTCCACGATCTGTGGAAGCTTTAATCCCTTCATACTAACTTCCACGACTGTCTCACGATAGTCCGTTCCGAGGTCCAATTCCTGCTTATTCATAGTTTCAAGATTCTGCGAGAGGCCGCATTTGCCAATAAGAGCTTCGACAAAGGGATATAACTCGAAAGTCTGTTCTTGTGAGACGATTCTTGCACGTAACTCCTCAATGCCGGCGTCTAAAGCCATGTATTTATCGGCCTTGGCGCGAACCTGTTCAAGCTCACTTTGTTTCTCAGGGATCACACGATTGAGCGTCTTGATGCGCTCGAGAACAGGACTGGCCCCGAGAGCATAAATCGCCCAGGCAAATACAAACACCCCAAGGCCGCCGGCCAACCACTTTTCTCTGTGCGTCAATCGCATTATCCTTGATCTTTCATGGAAATTGATGCCTGGATGATAAAATGAACCAACTTGCCGTCTACCGTTAGTGGATCGCCGACCTCCACGTCCGAGAATTGCTGTGTTCGCTCCAGCAGACGTTGCCAGTTATACACGGATTCACCCGATTCAGCGGTCCCGGTCAATCTCATTGATTCAGTGGTTATCAGCACGTCGTCGAGACTGATATTCACACCTTCCGGAATGCTGTTAGTTATTACATTCAAAACCTCGAGCGGTCCGATTCCGGCACCGAGTGCCGGGCCGAAAAGTGCATAATCCTTTTGCATAGCTTGAAGCTTCTGATCCAACTGCGCCAGCGGACTCACGATCATTTCTTGTGGCAGCGCTCTTTGAAAATTCTCATTTATCTCGCCTTGGATATCTGTGTATTTGTTCTCCAGTTGAGATCTTCGCATAAACAGACCGATAAGCGATACGGCGGCAATTGCAGCGATAAGTACTGCACAAACCACTATCTCCTTCTTCAGGCTCGTTGTTGATTTTGTCCTGACGCTATCGGCTTCGAGAAAATTGATGCCCGCGATGTGCTCCGGCGCCAACGTCTTCAACGCAAGGCCTTCAGCTACGGATATGTCGGCGCGGGGTCGGCCTTCGTGTTTCAACAGCACGCGTGCATAAGGATTCGCAATAATTGCCCGACAGCCCAGGTTCTCTTTGATAGTCGCCTTAAAGTCGACCATGCTTTCGTACGAGCCGGCCAGGTAGATTCTCGTATCCTGTGGAATTTCCGCTTCGAATATCTTTCTCCAGGTGATTCCTATTTCATGACAGAGCACCTGTCCAACCTTATCTTCGAACGCGTTTCCGTTGCTCTCAGAATTGCCGACAACTGGAAAGTGCCTGACAATCAGGATTTTATTATTCTCAGTAACTGCAAGAGTCAATGAGGATTCACTTATGCGAACAATGATTGCTATTCCGGTTCTGCTGTCAGGATGGTTAAGCGAAACGGTGGAATGAACCGAAAAAACCGTACTTCCTATCAAGTTGGGCTGCATCCTGGCCCCAACCACTATATCTCGCATCTTGCGCAATGATTGCCTCGGCACCGCCGCGGTGAGAATGGAATACCTTTGTTCCGCCGTCTGGCGGTATGAAAATGGCTGCGCGATGATTTCATCAGCCTCAAGCGGAAAGTCGTTGTCGAATGTGGAATATTGCGACTCCCGGACTTGTTCTAATCCGACCGAGTCGGTTTCCAGGTTTCTGAAGAAAACGGCATCGCTGGGCATTGATATCGCCACGGCCGCCCGCCGGTCAAATCCGTGCTCGCTCACCAGAGTCTTGAGCGTTTCCGACGCCGAGTCCGTGTCGCGCCTGGCCTGCGTGTCGAACACCTTTTCGATACAGAAGGCCTTTCCAATGCGCAGAACCTGTACGGCACACAAATGTGACGGACCAACCTCTATGCCTATACAGCGTTTAACCATAATCTTCTCGTTGTTCGCTTCTCAGATCAATCTCAGATACACTATTACGTAAGCTCTCTGTATAAAATCACTTCGATCCTGCTGGTCTTTTCATTTATCCGTACAATCGCCTTCACAGTACGACCGAGACGGTCGACGTCGCCCCGCGAGGTGACATTGTAGTATCGATCTTTCGGTTTGACCGTTAACATTCTGCTGATTTCGTAGTAGAGCCCGTCGTTCATACCGGGAATTTCGCGCAATTCCGAAACACTTTCAAACGGTTTGAGTTTGCGCCGATCGATTATGACCCTGGCCAGGGTCGTATCCATCTGCTCCGACAAACTCGCAAGCACGAATCCTGAGGCGCTGTTGAGGTTTATCTTACCATCGCCGTATACGGTCAGATAGCCGCGCAGGCGTTCAAGAACCTCCGGCGACATTCCCCTGACTCCAATCAACTCTTCGACGGTCTCAACCGGCGCGTTCCTGCATTTGTGGGCGGTGCTCGACCGGCCGTAGTAGCCGGACTCTGCCCCCTGGTTCCTGTGCTTTATGAAAGGCAGAGTTGTCACCTCATCGTCGCTGTCTATCCAGTCGATGATCGACGGAACGATATTGTAGTCGATATGAAAATCACCGGCCCCATCAAGGTTCACCATATCGATTAGTCTCAGAAGATGGTCTATACTCGTTCGATTCAGTTTGCCGCTTTCTTCCTTGAGCAGGTTAACGTTGATTTTACCGGTCTCTTCGGAGACGGTTAACGAACATTGGCCCTGATCAAGAGCGATAGTTTTTCCGCCTGAAAACAAGTGCTCCGGAGACTCGTCGAATTCAGTACCGGCGGAATTTTTTGCAGCCGCAATGGCGATGTTGAGCCCGGCCCTTGCACAGTTGAGCGCTTGAGCCGACTTTCGGAAATCCTCGACTTTTTGCAGGTTGGCGCGAGATTCCTGATTGAAAGCAAGCAGCAGAACACTCAACATGACAACCATGCAGAGCACTACGATTACCACAAAGCCATCTTGTTTTGTTCTGTTGGTTTTCATCGTTTGCCTGCCGCAGCAGTTGTTTCCGTCTGCGTTACCTCACGGCTATCTCTGCATGATACGTACGCAACGGTTCTGTAGTCGTATCTCTGAAGGTTTTCGTTGCAGCCGCGGATTTCAATTCTCACGGCTCGCGGCAACTCCTTCTTGTCCGCAAAATCCCACCGGCGTAACCATTCCTCGCCGTCGAAGAATTCAAGGTCAACAGATTCGACATCATCCGAGATAACCTGCCAATCTTTTTTTCGGGCCTTTTGGGTTTCGCCGACAAACCTCATCACGCTGATAGCAAGTTGCCTCGTTCTTCTGTTTAGTCTATAGGAAACCTCGAAAAGACCTTCTTGAGTTGCATTGTCTTCCAATAAACCACAAGTGGTCACGAGGTTCAAAATTTCTCCATTCTGGCTGCGCGCGTTGCCGTTGAAGTAGTTAATACTCTGCTTGATCTCAGTGACTTTTTGGTCTGTGCCGTTGCGGACATTCTCGTCATCATCGGAAACAGCCCCTGCGTACGAGCAGCGAATGTGCCGGGCGATATGCTCCAAGGTCCTGCGCCCCTGCTCAGACAGAACGATTCTGGATTTGCACACTTCTGCCGATTTCGTAGTCGTGACGTAGCTGCCGTATGCCATGGACAGGACTATCGAGATCAGCGCCACAGCCACAAGAAGCTCAATCAGCGTGAAGCCACGTTGTCGCAGTCTATCGGTCATTGCAGTTTCCCATCGGCGACACAAGTCGACATTTGCACCTGCCGTCCGGTCTTGCCCCGCCTCCAGTTGACATCAACCATAACTTTGCGTAGTCCGGTAACTCGCTGCTGTTCCAGCTCGGGCAATTGCATGTCTACAACTTCCGCCCGCCAACGAAGTGTCAGGCCGTTCTTCTCCACCGTGCCGGACTTATGTCCCTGATCGGGATAGCCGGCAGCAAGTGTTTCTGCGATTTTCTCATTCGCCAGCAGAACAGCCTGCGTGGTTATCTGTGCCTTATCAACGCATCTGATGCTGAGAAGGTGCAGCTTCAGCAGCGATAAAAGTGCGATTGATGCGATTGCAAGAGCGACGATGACCTCCACAAAAGTGAACGCCCGTGCTCGTTTTACGCTGCTTATCGTCCACCCTGTTCTCCAGCCGGTCATGCTATCGCTCATCAAGGTTCCAGCTTTCAATATCAGCATCGTATTCCATGCCGCCACTCTCGCCGTCCTTGCCGTAAGATAACAGGTCGTAGTCTTTGCTATGCACACCCGGACTTATGTATACGTAGTTATGCTTCCAGGGATCCAGGGGCACTTTATTGAGCTTGAGATAGCCGTCAGGATCATAGTCCGGCAGGTTGCCCGGATTTGTGATAAGCGCCTGAAGACCTTCGGCGGTAGTCGGAAAACGTCCGTTTTCAGTCTTGAACAGGGCCAACGCCGTCTCAATATTGCGTATGTCGATCATGGCTTTTTTCACTTTGGCCTTATCGGGCGCACTCAGTATATTCGGCATAATCAGCGTAGCCAGAATGCCCAGGATCACGACCACAATCATAAGCTCGATCAGCGTGAATCCGCGATGCGGCTCATAATGCTGTTGTTTTCTATTCTTCATTGTCAGAAGTTCCGTTAGAGAACCTGATTTATTTCGGTTATCGGAAGCAGAACGGCCAGCACGATAAAAGCCACCACTGCCCCCATGAACAGTAGCACCAACGGTTCGAGCAGCGATGTAAGCGTTTTCGTCGCCAGTTCCACTTCGCCATCATACATATCGGCAATATTTATTAGCCCCTCTTCCAAATTCCCGCTCATCTGACCGGTAGTTATGATGTGATACACGATCGGCGGGAACAATCCGGTCTTGCGTATTGCATTGGCTATAGAATCGCCCTTTCCGACCATATCCTTAACCGATCCCATCGCCCCGGCAATAACCCGGTTCTGCACAACCTGTTTCGCCGTCTCAATAGCTTGAAGTATCGGGATGCCGCTAACGAGCAGTATCCCTAACGTACGCGCCAGACGCGCCAGTTCCAGCTTCAAAAAAAGGTTGCCGAAGAGAGGCAATTTCAATTTGGCGCGATCGGCAAACATTCTGCCTGCTTTTGTTTTATAGCCGGCCATCAATCCGAAAAATGCCAGACAGACCGCGACGGCAATAAACAGCAGATATGTCCTCACAAAACCGCTCACTGCGATAAGCATTTCCGTGGGCCATGGAAGATCCCGTTCCATTTCGATGAATATTTCCGTTATGCTCGGCACGACAACATACATGAGAAACACCACCACCGCCACTGAGACGACAACCATCATCAGCGGATACGCAACGGCGGCTTTTACCTTGGCCGCGAGCTGCACGCGATTCTCCAGTATTTCGGCGACTCGCAAGAGGACCTGTTCGAGAGTGCCGCTCGTTTCTCCGGCTGCGACCATGTTTATAACCAGATTTGAAAAGATGCCGGGATGTTTGCCGAGCGCCTTGGCCAGAGTGCTGCCGGAATTAACATCACGCGCAATGTCTTCCATTATTACCGCTAATGGATTCTCGTGCCCCCCCCCTGCCCGCAACTGCTCGACCAGTGCCGAGAGAGCGGGAACAAGAGGCATACCCGCCCGCAGAAGCGTTGCCAACTGGCGCGCAACGCTGCAGACATCTCTTGTTCGTATTCTTCTAAAGAGATCTCTTTCGTGACTTGTCCGCCGCGCATCAGCGCGACTTTGGTCTTTCGCTTGAGCTTTCGATATGGGCTTGCTGTCACCAAGCCATTTGGATTTAGCCACCGACACTTTCGGTCAATCCTTTATCAGTCTGAACGTAATCCTGTGTGACGCGGCAGACCTCTTCGAGAGTGGTCTCGCCGGCCAGTGCTTTGCGTAATCCATCCTCTCTCAGAGTGGTCATCCCCTTTTGAATCGCGGCTTCCTTTATAATATGCGACCCCTGCCGCTTGCCTATCAACTCCTTGATGTCGTCATCGATTGTCAGCAACTCGGAGATACCTGTCCTTCCCAAATAACCGGTTTCGAGGCAGTTCTCACAACCGGCTCCCTTGTACAACTGCCCGCCGATCGTGGAAGATCCGCCGGTTTCGCCCCACAGCGATATGACCTGTCCGCTCGGAGTGTAAGGCTGCTTGCACTGCGGACAGATTACTCGCAGCAACCGCTGTGCTATCACCGCTACGACCGATGAGGAGATCAAATACGGTTCGATCCCCATATCTATCAAACGGGTCACGGCGGAGGCAGAGTCGTTTGTATGCAGAGTGCTCAGAACCAGGTGCCCGGTCAGAGAAGCCTGGATCGCGATTTCAGCGGTCTCAACATCCCGAATCTCTCCTATCATAATCACGTCTGGGTCCTGCCTCAGTATATGGCGAAGACAACTGGCAAACGTCAGATCGATCTTAGGTTTGACCTGCATCTGTCCGACGCCGGGCAGTTGATACTCGATCGGATCTTCAACGGTAAGAATGTTTCTCTCTTCGGAGTTAAGCTCCGTCATAGCAGCGTAGAGCGTGGTTGTCTTACCGCTGCCGGTTGGCCCGGTCAGAAGAATTATGCCGTGCGCCAATCTGATCAGCTCCCGCAGGCGTTCGAGCACCTCCGGGCTGAAGCCTACATCGTTCAGTCCCAATTCCCCGCTGCCCTTGTCTAACAGTCTGAGCACCACCCGTTCGCCGCCGGAGGTTGGAACTACCGAGACTCGTATATCCACGAGGTTCTGGCCTATCTTGATCCGGCTCTGGCCGTCCTGCGGCAGCCTTCGCTCGGCGATGTTCAGATTTGCCATGATCTTCAGGCGCGAAACAAGTGCCGCAACCTGAGATTTGGGCAGAGACGATATATCATGCAGCACGCCGTCGACGCGAAAACGCACACGGGCTTCGTTTTCATAAGGTTCGACGTGGATGTCGCTGGCCCGGCTCTGCACCGCCTGGAAGAAAATCTTGTTTACCAGTTTAATCACCGGCGCCTGATTGGCGATATTCAGCAAATCTTCGGCTTGAGGGCCGTCACCCGAGTGATGAGATTCACCATCGGCGCTTAGGGCATCTTCCAAAGTCAGGTCTTCGGCATCGCTGCTTATCCCGCCGCTTTGATAATAGCACCGGACGATGCTTTGTTCGATCTCAGATGCCGAACAGGTCACACGACTACATTGCCGGCCCAGAACTGTTGCAATCGCATCGTATGCCTCAACATTGAACGGATCCGCAAGAGCAATCGCTACCTGATCGTCCTCCAGGACGATAGGAATCGCACACTGCTTCTTGAGAAACGCAAGCGGCAGCTTTCTTACAAGCTCCGGATTAAGCTGCTCGGGCAATATAGCATCCAAATGCTGTATCTGAAGTTGATTTTCCATCCGATAATCCGTTTCTGTTTCAACTTCTTGTACTATCGGCGAGCAGCGAGCGGCAGTTTAATTATCAGTGCTCTTGTCCTCTGCTTCGAACACTCCGCCATTGTCCGGCTCCATTTCACTTCTCTTGTACTCCGTTATCTGCTCCATTTCCTCCGGAGTGCTCATAACACGCGGCGTTATGAACATGAGCAGATTCGTTTTTTCCAGCCGCTCTCTCTGGAATTTGAACAGATTACCAACCACGGGAAGATCTCCCACAAATGGGATCTTCTTCTCACTTGTGGTCTTGTCATCTCGAATGAGACCGCCGATTACAACGGTCGAGCCGTCTTTCATGGAGATAGTGGTCGTAGCCTGCCTCTTCGAGGTAGTTGGTGTATCAGCAGAGACGCTCGTAACGTCTTCTATGACTTTTGAAAATTCACTGTCGATCTCGAGTTTAACCAGACCTCCCTGGCTTATATGAGGCGTGATATCGAGAGTAATTCCCACATCCTTGTACTCGAATCCCTTTATTACTGTTGGGGTTAGGAAATCGGTCGTCTCGGTGATTCGCGATTGATTGACGAATGCCCGGTTCTCCCCCACCACTATAGTAGCTTTGTGATGATTGGACGTCATGATATGCGGCGTTGAGAGAATATTGACTCCAGATACTTTCTCAAGGGCGCTGAGAATAGCACCGATGCCTACTTCGTCACCATCTGCCCTCCATCCGCCAACCGACAATCCCTCGTAATCCCCACTGACAAAATCGACCCGCGGACCGAAATTCGTCGCAGCAAAGCCCCGAACGCTGTCGGCCACCGCCTCATCGAGTGTGGCCCAATCTATGCCAATCTCTCTCAGAGCATCTTCACTAACCTCAATAATGTGCATTTCGACCAGTACCTGCTCTCGGACTATGTCCAGCTTCTCTATAATTTCGGCGATAAGCTCGTAATCCTGTGGCGAAGCCGTGATAATCAGGCTGTTCGTATTCACATCGGCGACAACCTGGACCTGCTGCTGATTTGTATCGGTCCCGCCGGTTATTCTCAGATTCGCCAGAGCCGCTGTAAGCGATTCGGCGGTTTCCTTAGCTGATGCGTTCTCAAGAGAGACAACGTGAATGTTGTTCGCACCACGAGGCCGTTCAACGTCGAGCTGCGTCGCTAACGCCTGGATAATCTCAGTGTCCTGAGGATTTGCAACCGCGATAATGGAATTTGTCCTCGTATCGGGCAGTATTTTCATGCCGGGCTCAATCGTTGAAACAACACCGGTGCGCCTCGGCGGTGACGAAGTGCCGTTGCCCCCTTCCATTATCCGGGTGATCTGCTCGCTGAGAACCTCCGCAGAGGCATATTTGAGCCCGATTACCGTGACTTCCTCTTTCGCGCCCGGCACGTCGAGATTTCTTATAATCTCCATAATATGACGAATGTTCGAGTTCGTATCCGTAATCAAAATCGAATTCGTACGTGGATAGGTCGCAACGTGCAGGCCGGTGCTCAAGAGCGGCTTGACAATCTGTTCGACCTCTCTGACCTCGGCGTGGCTCAGAGGAATTATCTGTGTAACAAGCGTGTCGTTCTGCGGAATCTCAGAAGGATCGGCACCGATCCGAACTTCCAGATTTCGCCTTATGGCGTCTGCTTTGGGAACTATTTTAACCAGATCTCCCGTGCCGTCCGGCACGGCGGCGTATCCTTTGACGTCGAGAACAGATTCGAGAACGCCGTAGATTTTGCTCAGAGGTATTCTCGTGGGCGACATCACCGTAACAGTGCCGGTTATACTGTCGTCCACGACGAAATTAATCCCCGTGACATCGCCGATGGTCTTTAACATCACTCGTATTTCGACCTGGTCGAAGTTCACATAAATCAACTCGTCCGCCATGCCCGGCTCCTCAAGAGCCGGAATTGTCACAGGGGCCTGTGAAAATGGACCCTCGGCGGCCGTCACAAAGCCGCCTCCAATAGCCACATAGAACACCCCGGCAAGCAAGATCATTTCTCGTGCGGTCATTCGAGACCCCCTTCTGTTTGTACACAATATATCTAACATGATAAGAATAGCTTACTCCCGAATGCTACTGGCATTCGTAGAGTAATTATTTAAGTGGCAAGGAGAATTTCTTAATCTCGTCGTCTCGCTTCAACTCGATATCCAGCACATCCTGCGACCGAGCCTTCATTGCAATTTGAAATGCCTTCTGCTTGCTGTTTAGTCGATGGCCGTTGATGGCGCGTATGACATCCCCGTCCCTAAGGCCGAGGTCTTTGGCTCCTTCTACGTTATCCAAATCCGATATCCGCAGCCCTTCGACCTCGCCGGCGACGGAGTGCGGTTCTACTTTTGCCTTCGGCAACATTATCGCTGTATGCCTGAGCTTGTCGGCAAAAGTGTTTAACGGTCTCGCCTGCGGCTTGATCCCTACCGTCTTAGCAGCATTTGCATGCACAGGTGCACCTGACCGACCGCTATCACTTCCGCTGGCCGCAAACTCTTTTGTCCGCAGATCAAGCACCTTTTGTCTGCCCTTATGAAGCAGGACAATCCTATCCCTTTCGATGCTTTGGATGCTGGCGTTCTTAATCGCCTGGCCCGTTTTGTATTGGCTTAGGACATTGGTTTTAAGGTCTTTTATGATCGCCCGAGACAATGCGGGACTGCCGGCTATAGTGCCGATCAAGGCTATGCCCAATTCGTCGTCTTTGCTTTGGGATGCTGTAATAACAGAATCATCAACCGGCAAGGTTTTGGCTTGACTCGTCGCCGTGCCCTGACTGCCAAATATATCTCGCTTCAAAATGGCAGAATAGTCCGGTTCCGTTGCACTTGCATCACGCAATGGCTTAGTATTTACCACCTTTTCGCTTCCACCGGCCGACTTAGGAGCCAGCGTAAGCTTCGAGTTCTGCGGCATAACCGCTGTCTTGATGATTACGTGGCCAAGGGCTAAAACCAGCGCTAACTTAATTATTAACAAGATTTTACGTTTATGTGTTTTCTTCTTTTTGTTAATCAAAACACACCTGCTTCCTCATGCTTTAGAGTTCGGTAACTTCTCAAACCTACCCCTCTATTTGACCTCAAGACCATAAATATAAGACCTTTCCTGTTACCTTCTATGTGCCTGCCCAGCGCCAGACGTAACGTTTTTTCTACATTTTAGCCCGTAGCCCGGCACGCCGACACATCTAATGCGCCCCAGCGGGCACGACTCAACAGGATATCCGGAAGCCCTCTACGACTAAGCTACCCCACCCTCAATGTCAATCGGCGTATAGCGACCTTGCATTTACGAACGACTCTTCCTTTGGAACGTCATCCTCCCACCAAACGCTATAGTCTATAAATGTTAAAACCAATTGTCAAGATAAAACCGCTCTGAAACTTGTGAGGGCTCAGTTTTTCGGCTTTGAATACCCCAAAAAAACGCCCGTCTACGCCGCATTTCCTAGCGATAACGTAATCTCGCTCATCTATATCTATTCAAACAGCCCCACCATTAAAACATAGTAAATATTCGCCAAACCATGAAATAAAATAGGCGCCAGCAATGACCTGGTCCTAATAAACAGCCAACCAAGAACAAGCCCCGGCAGAAACGTCAAAGCCGCTGTTAGCCGGCCCTGGACGATAATATGGGCAAATGCAAAGCAAACTGCTGATAACACAATACTTATGTACTGATTTAACCTTGGCCGCCGATCCATTTGCGCTTGTGTAATCCTTAAGATATTGCTCTGCAGATAGCCCCGGAAAAACACCTCCTCAGCCACGGCCACATACATAAACTGATAGAACAGCCACCTGAACCAGCCCTGTTCACTCGGCAAATCTGATGTCAACGGCAGTACTATATCAAACGACGTTAATACCCACAAACCGCAGAAAGCGAGTGGAAAAACGGCTATACAGGTTCCAGCAAGAACCACGAGATTTTTCGGTATTTGCCTGCGGTCAAAGCCAAAATCAGCAAACCTGCGGTGTCGTATCTTGGTCGGCAAAAATGCCGCAATCACCAGAATCAATGGCCTCAGAAGCCAGCCAATCTCAGAGACCGGTGCAATATTGCTGCATTTCACCGCCAGAACCGCAATGATCAGTACTAAAGCCGTCTCAATAATATTTTTTCTCAAGTAATTTGTTTTACCTGACCGAATTTATTAACAGGTTGCCTAATAGGTTTGGATGGATCGGTTTGATTCAGCGCAGACTCCGTCCTCGTCGGCGACCCGGCAAGGTCTGGTTGGTCGCTCTAAGAAACCGACGTTCAGCGCAGTGCCATCCCATATGTCAGGTGCGCTATCAAAGGACGGACCTAACACCTTCGCGTTTCTTCTTTTCCGCCCAAGAATGCGTACTGGTGTCGGATCGCTATCCTTTTATTCCCTAAGAGGTTAGCGCTATCGAACGCGAAAGCGGCGGGATCCTTCCCTCAACAACTTTTTCACCCAACGATTATGAGGACGAAACCACGAAAGTAAAGAGGAAATTTGGGCGTTAAGTTCAATTTTTCCTACGGCCCGGAGCCCACTTTGGAAAACGGCATTTTTATCGGGCTCATAGTAAAAAATCTATGAAAAAACTTGTACTTAAGCTAACGTTTTCACATTCTGCTCGCCCGTAATCGGCAATTGTCGGGACTAATTCACTACCTTTCTATAAATCAATAGCAATCCCAAAACTCCGTATCGTCTTTTCTCCCAAATATTGCCCCTCTTTGAATTCTTTTTTGGATATCGGACTTCACTGCAACTAAATCCGGACAGAAACACTTTTTATGCTGTGAAATCCATAAAAATGCTTGAAAAAACGAGGTTTTCATATACATTAGGTGATTATGCGTAGACAAGATAGTCGTATTTTTCGGAGG
>Ga0180432_10006467_pt1 | contig 15184 bp, 19 predicted proteins | sample SS_ome_10_FD_132414 | JGI IMG/M metagenome (GOLD analysis project Ga0180432, IMG submission 132414) | Hypersaline lake sediment archaeal communities from the Salton Sea, California, USA - SS_1_MS_2 metaG | ecosystem: Environmental > Aquatic > Non-marine Saline and Alkaline > Hypersaline >... | reverse complement strand
TTACGGATAATAAAGTGAAAAGCAACAGCCAGGGGAAAAAAATATCCGCTTTAAAGCGGTATGAACCATTTGTCTTTAACATATTTTACCTCTGATTATATAATAGTTTCCGGAAGGTTACCTGGAATTACCCGGATCATCGCTGTTTTTATGGTTTGTTTCTCCGGTCGTTATGATGCGAAGGGAAGAGATGAAGCAATAAGTATGCCAAGCGGAACAGATCCCCTATCTATTTAAAATTAATAGTATTATCGTTTATAATCGGATTAATACATGAGGGCTTATGAAGGGAAATACATACAGGTTTTGTAATAGAAAAATTTAAGAATTACACCTAACCGTCAATAATTATAGTGTTTTTATGTGAAGGAATTTAGATACACTAAGGATAAAGCTTGATGGCCTTTCCCACATTACCAATAATTTAGGGAGATGCCAATATTGCCCGTATTCAAAATTCGATTTTATTAACAGATAATGTATAAAGGCCGTAGTCAAGCAATTCTCCCGTATCTGATTCTATAATTCTGAAGCTCTATGTTGAGACCTTTGCAAAATGCCTCTTTTCGCCCAATTTTCGCGTTGACTCGGGGCATCCATGCCCCTCACCCTTGCGGGCAGCTTGACAGCTGTCCAATTCTGCTGTCCTGCAGAATTGCCTTGGCCTTGAACGAAATTGAACATTTTTCAAAGGTCTCATGTTGATTTTTGATTACAGATCTTACAACTTGATTGTTTAAAGGTTCCTTCCTTATCTATGGGTCTTTCGGCGTTGATGAATAATTATTGGGGTCAGATGCCGCATCAATTTCAGCTTTGTCCAACCATCCATCTCCATCCGAATCAGGAAGACGAGGATTCGTACCATTTAAAACTTCATTAAAGTCATCCAGACCATCATTGTCAGTGTCTGAATCACATGGATCGCTTTTTTTCCAAGCAACCTCTTGATTATCAGATAAATTATCATTGTCTGAGTCAGGGTCTGTAGGATCAGTTCCCCATTCTCTCTCTTTTTCATTCATTAATCCGTCTAGATCAACATCAGCTAAAGGATCAGGTGTGCTTTTTGAATCTTTGGGGTCGGTACTTAATTTTTCTTCATATTGATCAGGCCAACCATCATTGTCAGAATCAATTGCTTCGGCTATGGAAAAATTAAAGTTGATTAAAATAATTGTTAACAAAACAAAACTCATAAAAAAGCATTTAACTGTCTTACCCATTGCTCATCTCCATGTTTTTTTTAGCCAATGCTTCGTATCGTAAGCTATCAAAAAGTACAGATTACCAATATCTTGACCAAATAGTTTGTTTTTAAACATGTCATTTCTCCAATTAATTATATCGTATATCGGCAAATATACTTAAAATCTTAACCTTTCGTGCTAAATGCGTATGGCTGAAAAGGGCGTTCCTGGCCCCTGGCCGTGGATAAACTTTAGGGATATAAAGCGACTTCTTTTCAACTCAGTGACAGTTTTTTCGGACAGCAAAAGGATGCTAAATTTCCGGTAGGGGTACTCAAACAGCTATCGTTATAGAAGGGCTCCATTTTATTCAGCCGATTGATTTGCAGGTGCACAATATATGGTAATTTAGCCTAATAAAATACAATATATCCTAATTCAACTAAATTATATATGAATTATGCATAATTTAGCTTGACACGAACCAAACGATCAGAATACCCTAAAAATCACTTACGGTAAGCAGGGCTGATCTTGCCGGAAAAGCCAACATATCCCCCTATACCCTTGTACGGGTTGAAAATGGCATGCCGTGCACAATGATCGATCCAAAGGGCCCTGTTACTTACTATAATTGATGATTAAGGAATCATGGTGACTTCATTAATTGGAACAAGTGAAAGCATCGAGAGAATCAGGGAACTGATCGACTATGTTGCAGACACAGGCCTAAACGTCATCATCACTGGGGAAAGTGGTGTCGGTAAAGAAGTTGTCGCGCAAAACCTTTTCCTTGAATCTAAAAGAAAAGACAAACCGTTCATAAAGGTTAATTGTACGGGATTGCTGGACGAATTGCTTGAAAGTGAACTCTTTGGATTCGAACAGGGCGCTTTTACCGGTGCGGATCAAAATAAGCGTGGAAAATTCGAACTGGCTCATCAAGGGGTTATATTCTTAGATAAAATCGGGGATATGTCCCTTTCGCTTCAATCCAAGCTTCTTCACGTTCTTCAATATAAAGAGTTTGCGCCCCTTGGCTCAAAAAGAAAGGTAAGATCAGATGCATGGGTTATAGCAGCTACAAATCAAGAACTTGAAAAGAAAGTAAAAGAAGGGCTTTTCAGAGATGACCTTTACTATCGTTTCAACATCATTAAAATTTACATTCCCCCTCTTCGCAACAGACCTGAAGACATACCGCCGTTAATTGACTATTATATAGAGAAATATGTTTCTCAGTTCAACGGAAAGAAGATTTCAAAACCCGGCTCTGATGCTATGGAAAAGCTGATGGCATACAGCTGGCCGGGAAATGTCAGAGAACTTCAAAATATTTTAATAAGCTCCATGGTTATCGGTAATTGGGAAGAAATTATTGACGATCTTTATTTAAAGAGTCGATGGGTCTCTATATCTATGGTCTGAATAACAGGTCATTGAAGGAAGCGCTGTCTCCATTAGTGAACTTTTTCAAAAATATGGACAAGTTTTCGCCTTATCCTCTTCCAAGTAACATAAATTGTCTCATTTCTATCATATCTGTCTCTACACACGGTCGTTCTGCCGTGAAATTTGTCTGTGCAATGGGAGGCTTCGCCATCATCTTATACTGCCCACCGAACCATTTCGTTCAAAAATCCCTTGTTTATCCTTTTCCGTGAGGAGTCGACGTGCCTTTGAATAGTACTTTCCCCAATGATAGGGATCATCCATACGAGAAATCATAACGCCTTTGCTTTTAGAGGCATGCATAAACTCGTTTCCACCCAAATAGATGCCCACATGGTATTTATACCAGTTCGGCGGTTGCTCAAAAATGACCAAATCACCAGGTTGAAGATCATTTTTATTGATGTGTCTACCTTTCTTCATGGTTGACAGGCCTTTGACGGTGCGAGGCAACTTTTTAATATTATAGTTAAAGACATCTTCATAAATCTTACGGACAAAACAGGAGCAATCCACGCCTCTCTTACTACATCCTCCCATAAGGTGGGGTGTGCCATTCCAATCTTCGTAAGCGTCACGAAGCATTCTTTCAATTATTCCCTTATCTCCTGAACCCTCTTTCAACAATCTGGAGAGTCTCTGCTTTTCAAGGGTAGCGGGTGGTATAAGCGTTGGTTCCTTATTGACTAAATGTCTTCTCTCCGCGCACCCCAAAAATACGATTGTCATCAAAAATAACCATGCCCATAGACAATCTAATATCGCTACACCCCTGTATTTTTTCATCGTTTTCACAACGTTCCTAAACACCTCAGAAAGACCTTCCTGAACCGACGGAGGCAATTTGTTTCCTGATCCTTTAACCGGTTGAACTAACGTAATAATCCAAATATCCTAACAATTTTTATCGAATTTTTTTCAAAAATCTTAAGGTTAAAATAAACTTTCCATAATGATATAAAACGCTTCTTCTGGTTGAAAGCGTCCTCTTATTGAATATCCACCAAACGTTATTTTTATTTTTCAATTCCAACGAGCGAAACCGTTGGGTGCGTGGCTCCCTTTTAATTTGAAACGCTCAGTATAGTAGAAGTAAAGTAAATTCCTTTAATCACCGGCACGATTTGTTGTTTCCTCTGAATTTGCTGGTTCGATCTCTACAATTCTATAGTGCCCGGTAATTTCGAATTCAAAAAGACGATCTTCCTCTTGTACTCCTGCTCCGATATTGTGGATCACGAAGGGAATTCCATGGCTGTTTTTCCTGTCGCTAACGATCATAATGTGAGGCAAATGTGGCGGGACAATACAGGTTACGATATCCCCAGGCAGGTAATCCTCTGCTTTATCTGAAATATCCAAAGACCACTCGCGCCGCTTAAAAAATGTCTGAAGATTTGGCACTCGCCGGTGATCAATGTTTTTGTCCGGATACTTCAGACCCCACTTTTGAGGATATTTGGAGAAATTCATTTTCATATCTTCATGAACGAGTTTCTGAAGGTCAAGATTAAAAGTGACGCGCATGGCACGTATGATTACATCCGAGCAAACACCTCGATCAATAGGTAAGTCGCCGTTTGGATAGTCTAATACCTGATAGCTTGAATCATAGAAAACGGTCTTCCTGATTTGATCACGACCAGCTTCGACGAAACTTATTGTGGGATTGCAATCCGCGCTGTCAATTAAAACCATTGTCAGCAAAGGAATTAGTATAAATCTAAGGGTCTTTGACATATCCGGTATCGGGATCATTCACTAGTTAGTGTCCATCCATAAACGGCATCTTTCGGACTCCGGCGGCGTTCTCGCTCGTTTTCAATCCTCGAAATAGCTCGCTATGCCTGCGGTTGAAAACTCGCTCGGGCCTTGCCGGAAACCAAAATCTACCACTTCTGGATGGACACTAGTTAAGTTTGACCCCATTCATTCAACTTTCACGGTTCAATTTCCCCCTCGATATCCGGGATCGAGTCTGTTGACAATGTCAAGTTTCCGCCATTCACTGGCGTTTTTAAAAGGAAGGGTTCCATCGTCATAATCCCGAAGGAAGTAGTTGCCTCTACCGTCAGTATATGCGTTTTCATATGAGGGCAGGTATTTCATTTTTCCGGATACAGGATCCCGAGTTTCAATCTGACCGGTCAACACCTTATAGTTCTCGTGCATAATATCGCTACTTGTTTGGGCACGATTTTTCTGGATGTCTTGATCGATTTGATTCATGTGTCGAATAACATCGTTGTATTGCTGACCGCGCCGCCGCTGCGCCGCTGAAGCTCGTGCCACCCACTGGGGATCCAGTCTGAATGATCGAATACAAATCTCCATGATTTTTTCATCATGGGGCCAGCGAGACTTGGGGGCAACAAGGCCCCACGTGCCCACGGTAGTCCAGAGTGCATTTTGGATATTATATATAATTGTGTACATCCTTCCGAACATGGGCGTTCCATTTATCACACATTCGAAATTTACATAGCCGGCATAATGATGAGACACATTTTTAGGTACCCATGGCTGGAGCTCAGGGTCCGGCTGAGCCTTTCCCAGAATGCGGGGATTCTGAAATTCGTTAGCGGCAAATTGACCGAAAACGATGTGTTGAACATATTGTTCGATATTCATGTACGGGTAGAGCCACATTCCATTCATGACCTCTCCCGGTTGTTTTTGGAGCATTCCCATTGATGACTGAGCAATGACGGCCGGGTCCTGAAAATAAAACCGCGGATACCAGCCAAAAAACGACTTACCATCCGGACTGGTCACGCGGAATTTAATATTATTTTCTACCAGATCAACCACATTCCACGACACACCGCTGGGGATCATACCCCCTTCAGGCTTCCAGCCTTTGGGGATTAATATGGAAAAAGCCCCTTGATATTGCTCCCGGTATTTTGTCAGAAAAATGCCCATTTTGCTTCCTGAAGATTGTCGTTGCTTATTCTTCACACCTGATTTAAACGACCTGGAATTTGCAGTAAGATTTTTAGTTTGATTCTTTGGGGAATTATTATTATCGCATGCTGTGGCAAATAAAAACATAACAACTAAAAAAAACGCGAATGACATCTCACATTTACTTTTCACGAGAGCCTCCTAATAAGTTGATCATTTCATTCATTCTCCAATGGCTTTGCTTATCAACGACAGGGCCAATACGCCCATTACTAGTAGAACCTTTTCAGGCCCAAACTTATGCATGTCCTTGCCTTCTCTTCTTGTAATCTTTTCTTTCCTACAATTCCGGGAAGATAAATTGGAAAAATAAAACCATTACTGCCGCCCAAATCAGAGTGCTTACCATCGCAAGCAAAAATGTGTTTTTGAGATTCAGAAAAACTAAAGGAAAGAAAAGGATCTGGCGGAGTGGGCCAAATATTCCGAAAGATTTGCTACTCTGAACCAAAGCCTCCCGCGTATTTTGATACTTCCCTTCGTTCACCTGTTTCATCAACTTGCTTGATAGTAATCCATAGCTCCCAAATATAAAAAGCAGCAACCAAGCGGGTGTATATAAAACCAGCTTTTCTTCTGACAAAGAATCGAATTTAAATAAATAAATATAGATAAAAGTTGTCAGTGCTAAGACAATCGCTGTTGTATAAATTCTATTCATCATTATTCCAATTCTAACTGTTTTACATATACCAATATACAGATATCTTTTTTTCGGAATATTTGAATCATTTAGTAAGGCAAATTGAAATCGCCTTTTTGTCCATAAGATTCGACTTGTCCATCCAGCAATCTGACGTAATACTCATCAGTATCAAACAAACCCGTATTGATTCGATATTTAAGATATTCCACATTTTTAGTAGCGCTGGTGCTGTCGGGAGCCCCGACAACTTCGATGACTTCTTGTTTTGTCATACCAATTTTTAAATTGTTTATTCTTTGGAACGATTCTGCACAGCCGAGAAGGAAAGCAACAGATAAAAATATTATGATAATTCGTTTTGATTTCATTTTTATCCTCCTGAAATTAGTGATAATCGAAATGTGTTATTGAAACATTTTAAATCAATAACCTATAAAATCACAAAAAGAATGTCAATGTTTGCAAAAAGGGAAATCGGGTTTGGGCGGGGGTATAGACGGTGGTCCGTGCCGTAGCAAAATGACAAAAACCCTGGTCTTGGTTAAATTACTTAAAACCATGAACTGGAACTGCGAACCCAATCCCGGCCGAACTGCCGGATCCGGAAATGATAGCGGTGACAAACTGGCTGGTGAGCTTATTAAAATAAGGCCGGATATTCCCATCATCCTTTCTACTGGCTACAGAAAAAAAATTTCAGATAAACGTGCTACAGAGATCCGGATCAAAGCTTTTGCTATGAAACCGATCTCAAAAATAGAGCTGGCAAAAACCGTTCGGAAAGTATTAGACGAACAAAAAGTTTAAGTTGTAGCCTTCGGCGATTAAACCGTTTTTTAACCGCCAGTCCTTGAATCCCTTGGTGTTATACCTTTCATTATTGAACTTTCGTGCTATTTCCGAATAAGGCATTCCTTTAACACCCTTTCCATACCTCCCGAGTATCACGGTCTTCCTGCTTACCTTCTTTCCGGTCATTAAGCGAACAAAAGAAATTCTCACCCATTATAGATTCTGCCATAGGAGTCAACCCGGCCTTTGTACCGTCCATGTTCATTATATATTGGGCAACAGCCCGTCGAGTTTGACCACAAATTTTACAGCTTCTTTAAACCCGGGGATTTATGAAAGGACGCTGCAACATTCTTTCGTAAAGATCAATATATTTGGCAGCCGTTACGGAATGATTGAATGTGGCGGTACTTTGTGCCATGATTCGTCTAATCTGCTGTTCCTTTATATTTGGCGAAAGATCGTAAAATTGCATGGCCTGATTGATTGCCCAGAACAGCCCGTTGGAATCGAAGTGCTTAAAAAGAAATCCGTTGCCCGTATTCCGGGTTACATCTATATCTGTTATGGTATCGTGGATGCCTCCTGTATCGTGGGCCACCGGAAGTGTCCCATAAGTTGGACCGATCATCTGCGGAAGACCGCAAGGTTCAAAACGGGAAGGCATTAAAACAAAATCCGATGCCCCAAAAGCCTGACGGGCCAATTGCTCGTCGAAATCGCAAATTGCCACCCGGCTATTTAAATTAAATCGACTCACGATCTCTTTAAAATGTTTTTGAAAATCTCCGCCGGCTACAAAAACAATCTCAAGGTTCCTTTCCCAGTAGCAGGAGACAAGATCATAGAGGATCTCAGCCAGCAACTGGCATCCCTTTTGGATGGTATCCAAACGGGAAGGCCAGAAAAAGATGGGAGCCCGGACATCCTGAATTAGCCCCAAGTGTTTCTGGAGAAAACGTTTATTTTCCTGCTTTCCCGAAACATGGTCATTGATGCTGTATTTACAAATCAAAGCCTCATCGTTATCAGGGGCAAAAGAAAGTTCGGGGGCATTCAGGATGCCCACGGCACACCCGGCATTCCATTTATTGGCCAATTCCCTTCGAATAGGCTCATCCACAAAATCGTGCCGACCTTCGATCATCTCCATTAAAAAGGTTGGGCTAACCGTATTGACATAATGTGCTGCAAAGATCCCGCTGCCGAGAAAATCCACAGGGATGGAATACCGGGTCTCCTCATAGGTATGCGGCATGTGTTCAAAAAAAAGTTGTTTCCAGAATGATTTTGCATCGATACCATTATCCTCTATATCCGCCAGGGTTTGCTTTACGGTATGGATGTTATGAATTGAAAAAAGGCAAGGAATTCCCAGTTCTCTTGCCATGGCCGGAATCAAACCCGTCATCCAATCGTTGCAATGGATGAGGTCCGGTATCACCTTGGGAACAATGTTATTGATGACTTCCCTTTGAAAAATCAGAGCCATCTTTGTGTTTTCAACCTCATAGCTGGAATATACATTGTCAAGGTAGAAAAAGATCCTGTCTTGGGCCAGGTGAATCCTTTCTTCGGGCATGCGGCTCTTCATGGTTTTCAATTCTTTTTTTAAGAAAGATCCAAAATTCCCGTTAAATATGGTCCGGTAATCCGGAAGGGCAACATGAACATCACCCCCTTGATCGAAAAGGGCGCTGATCAGAGCCGCCGAAACATCGGCCAGACCTCCCGCCTTTGCACAAAGACTGTTTGCAATATCTCCCATACCATCAGGCAGATAGGTTACTTCCGGAGTTACAATTAGAATCCGGGGATTTCTCGGGGATTTTGCCACGTTCTATTACTGTTCCCTAACTAGTGTCCATCCATAAACAGCATCTTTCGGCCCCCGGCGGCGTTCTCGCTCATTTTCAATCCTCGACATAGCGCGCTGCGGTTGAAAACTCGCTCGGGCCTCGCCGGAAGCCAAAATCTACCATTTATGGATGGAAAACAACTACTATAAAATGTTTACATCATGACACCGGCATTACCATTCAACTGGCATAGCTTCGACGATCTTGAAGAAAACCATCGGTATGGTTCCGGAGGAAATGTTTTAACCGGGATTTCTGGTGGTGCGTCAATTCTCCAAATTGTAAAAAAAGGTGCTTCATTGTTATAAAATCGGAAATAAATCGGTCGGCTATTCTCAACTTCGAAATGGACTTAATCGGCACTTTATCCAAATAAATTATACCCTCGTTCAAGAATAGAGATAGTTTAGATGCTTCAAGGAAATCGTTCGAGCAGTCTCTGATATCGATATAATAAAAAGCAAAACCTTTTTCATTAATATCGGTGATTTGACCCAGTCGTATATCATGGGGCTTGAGTACGGCAAATATAGTGTCCCTGACCTTGAATCGCTGATGTCTCCTACGTTCTGACAGCTCTTTTTTAACCTTGAATCGCTCATATTTTCTACGCTCGGTCAGACCTTTTTTTTTGGCCATGGTATAAACTCCTCAAGAGAAATATTAGGACTCTTGGCTAATGTCCATATGGTAGCGAATCGCTTTGCATTATCAATTTTGCTTTGCTCAAGGCGCTTTCATCGGATTGTCCGCCAACTGCGGGTTTTTAGCAATAAAAAAAGCCTCCAACGGGATATGGGATCCCTATGGAGGCTTTAGACGGATATTTAAGAACCTCTTTCATAATGATATATTACCGTTTAAAGGTTAATACGTGAAAAAGATCTTAATATATTATTCCATATTATAAGGCATATTGTGTGTCAAGAAAAAAAATCTACTATATATAGTGGATTTTTCTAAAAATAATAACGATTCATTTATATTCTGAAGTAAAAGCCCAAATCCTTGTCATAGAAATATGGCTCGCTGTAATTTGCCGCTACAATGCGATCCTGGACTCTTATTACCTTATACTTTTTGCAGATTTCTGATTTTTTTTTGTTGTCAAGTATAAATTTCACCTCCAACGTATCATTTGTAGAAATTTTGTGGGGTTTCACCGTCTCAAACCGGATACCTCTCATGGAAATGTCTTTAACTAATATCTCTCCTTTTTCTCCTTTCCCTTTGATAATGTATTCACCGGATAGCCTGACGCTCTTCCGATAATTCTTTCGAAATTCAATGGTGAACTGAAAAACTTCGCCACATTTGCATTTGGCCTTTACTCTCTTTTTCGTATTTTTGAAATTTGTTGTATCTATATTTTTCCAAAATCCGCATTTGGAACAGATTATCGTTGCTTGATCGTCATCGTATACATAAACTGTTTTCATAAATTTATTCTCTTTTTCACCCATATGCCTTGCTGGACAGAAATTGAATGTCTGTTTTGGTTATTTCATGCAAACTTATGCAAAAATTGTGCAAGGTTTAAAATTCCATTTAAAATCAAGGAAATGAACCGGTTAGAAAGGCGAGATTAAATACATGTATAATCGGAATACGGCATTTTGATAAAAAATTGACAATTACTGTGGCATTCTTTGACATCTATAAAACTGTAAGCTTATACTACCATATATGGACCGCGTTCGCTCGAATATCGTTCTAATTGGTATGCCAGGTTCAGGAAAAAGCATGGTTGGCGTCATTTTGGCCGAACTCAAATCTCTCGCCTTTGTTGATACAGACATGCTTATTCAGGCATCACAAGGCCAGTCTCTGCAGGACATAGTTGATACAATGGGTTATATGGCCTTACGAGAAATCGAGAAGAAGGAGTTGCTCAATCTTAGCGTCCAGAATCATGTCATCGCCACTGGCGGAAGTGCCGTATACAGCCCTAGCGCCATGAAACATTTGAAGTCAGACGGTATAATCGTTTTTCTCAATGTCGACCTTCCAACACTTGAATCGAGAGGGTGTGATTTTGATAACAGAGGGCTTGCAAAACGTCCGGAACAGAGCATTGCCGACCTGTTTGATGAACGCTTCAGCCTGTACATGAAGTACGCAGACGTCACAATCGACTGCCTGGATGCCACACCGGAAAAGGTCTGCGCAAAAATTATCAAAGCGTTAAATAGGAAGAATTTCTGAATAGAGGGGAAAACGACAAGCGATTATAGGAGGTATCAATAAAAAATGATAGAGATATCGAAAAGGGTTACACCATTAAGCAAATGGTGGCAAAATTACGAAGGCTTGCTGATTCCTTGGAAAAAGATAAACCCTTCCGAATTCAGATCGCCGGTGAAAGGTTCACTATTCCATCCACCGCTAATTTTAATATAGAACATGAAAGAGAAGGGAATATGGAAGAAGTAGAATTTCAATTTAAGTGGGAACGAAATTAATCTCTATTTTTCAAAAAGTATTTCAAAGAGACAGGACGAGTCGTTTCGAATGAGACCGCGTTGCGCTGCCCAAACATTTAACTGCAATGCACATTTTTCTGTGCATCGTGCACATTTTTTTGTGCATTTTTTATCCTCACCGGCGATCTTCAATATTCCACACTTTACAACTAATATCTCATAACCCCCTATCAAATAAGGGTTTTTACCACCTTATAAATACGAAACAGGTTTTGGCATGCTTTTTGAACTATATAAAGATTTGCATCCGTTTAGGTGGACGCATCCCCTTCCGCCAGGTGCAGCAAATATTTTGAAAAGATGAAAAGGGCTTTAACACTATGCGCTCAAAAAAGATGTTAAAAAAAGCCGGTACAGGTTCCATCCCCAACGCTTTTATTAATATTATAGGCCGAAATATGCTTCAAAATGAACTTTTGCTTTCTTTTCTTAAAAAGCAAACTGGTCTGAAAGGCATATGTTTCCCAACCCTTGAATCGATAACACCCATTGATGCAAATAAGTCGGTAATCCCACGATTGATCATTTTGGACTGTAAAAATGTTGATATGAATAATCTTTGGACATCCCTACATGACTGGGATCGTCCAAAAACTTGCCAATGCTTTTTTATTTTGTGCAACGCTGAAGTCGATTCGGGGATTGAAAAAACCGCCGTGGATAACGGCGTACAGGGCATTTTTTATAATAACGAATCCCTTCAGTTGATCACCAAAGGCGTTTGTTCCGTTTTGAAAGGGGATTTATGGTATTCCAGAAAAGTGTTGAGAAAATGCCTTCTGGTATCAAGATCTTCAGGCAATGCGTCAATACATCCGTCTACATCCGGTTTGACATATAGAGAAAAAGAATTGCTATTTTATATCGCTTCCGGATACACCAGCAAGGATATTTCTTATAACCTTAACATCAGTTTGCATACCGTCAAAACCCATATTTACAACATATATAAAAAGATAAATGCTACCAACCGCCTTCAGGCTACGTTGTGGGCTGCCAAATTCCTTTAATTCTAATAAAAAATCATTTAAAGACAAGAAAGGGTGTTAAATGACAACACGTTCAAAAAAGATATTGGTTGTGGACGATGAACAATCCATAAGAGAAATAATGAAAATAACGCTTGTTAAGCTTGGATACGTTTCTGAATCTGCAAAAAATGGAAAAGAGGCTTTGGAAATATTAGAAAAAGAAGACTTTCCGCTTATTTTAATGGATTTAAGTTTACCGGAGATCGACGGCGTTGAATTGTGCGTGCGAATTAGAAAAATAAACCCAGATACCGTTATTTATGCTTTTTCTGGTGGTTTCACAGAGGTTGATTCTGATCAGCTTGAAATAATGGGTTTTGATGGTCATCTTTGCAAACCAGTCAAAACTGAAGTGTTGGAGCGTGCCATTGAAGGAGCTTTTGAGAAAATAAATAAGAAAAGGGAAAGGCTGTTCATACCCCCTTTGTAATTGAGACCTTTGCAAAGCGTCCCCGTTTGCTCAATCCCTGCAACAGGCCCAAATTTTAACCCGCCATCGAACCTTGGCGGATTAATCCTCAAAACATCAAATTCATTCCGTCTGCGCCAACGTGATGGCAGAACTTTTATCTGTAGGAACAATTCCGCACTATTCTATAATTTCAAGGACAGTGTGTTTTTTTTCCTTGGCAGAGGCAGCGCTTAATATCGTCCGTATGGCTCGAATATTGCGGCCCTTTTTCCCGATAACCTTACCAATATCCGCTTTGGCAACTCTAAGTTCTAATACCGAGATCTGGTCACCCTCTATCTCTGAGACATCTACCTCATCCGGACTGTCAACCATTGTCTGCACAATTCGCTTGACCAAGTCTTTCATAGCTTTATCTCTTTTTTCGGTTGTTAACAATTACTAATTTTAGGGTGAAATATCTTTCCAGAGGATTAAATTGCAGATTCAATTTTGCCATTACCTCAGACAAATTGTCTTTGAAGCCGCCATTAAATTTAGCTTAATTGATATATCATGAATTGTCAAACTCAACCTTGAAAAGAATATCTGTTGATATGTCGGCGGGACGGCAAGAATCCATACGATTTTTCAACGTTAAAAGTATGTTATCAACAACACCTTTAAAGTACGATTAATTGCTTGTATATATCGGGCAAAAGCGTTATAAACCTCTTGCTCTAAATTATTGCGTGAATCGCTTCTGCCAAATATTATGGGATTATTATCATCACGTATTTCCATTACACGATATAAAGTCGCGGGTCGACTTGACGGCTCTGTACATGAAACCGTCTACCGAGCCCTTAAACAGCATTCTATTCCCGAAATTGAAGATGACGGTTCGGAAACCATGGTTGGCTGGACGTCCTTTGAGTATCCATATAAACCTGACTTCGAAGGGTATTCCTTTGTTTTTGGCGCTCACATGGTTTTTGCTCTGCGGATCGATAAAAAATCCATTCCGCCGAAACTCGTTCAGAAACATTACGCTCTGAAAGCTGCCAAGCATCTGGCGGAAACCGGTCGGCAATTTTTATCCGGAAACGAGAAAAAAGCCATCAAAGAACAGGTTGTCAACTCCCTGAACCGGCGCATCCCGGCCATACCCAACGTCTATGATTTAGTGTGGCATTATAAGGACGCCTCATTGTGGTTTTTTTCCAACCTGAAATCGGCCAATGAGGCGTTGGAAACGCTTTTTATCAAATCCTTTGGTCTTCCACTTATCCGCTTGTTTCCATATACAACGGCCGATCTGAAAGCCGGACTATCGGCCAGGGAGCGCGATCTTTTGTTAAAACTGGAACCGAGCCGTTCTGAGGAGTAATCCATGCTGGATATCGCCGTATCATATAACCGTTACAAATTCTTAGGAGACGAATTTCTGACCTGGTTGTGGTTCATGATCGAAACCGATCAGAACCGATTGTGTCGCTATGACCCGGATCTTGTATCTTTGAACATCGGCAGCCGGATGGTGCTTGAAAACACACGCAACAACGCCAAAGAGACCGTCACCATTAAAGGCCAGGATGCCAACCTCGAAGAAGGCCTTTTGGCACTGAAAAAGGGAGCCGTTGTTACCGAAATACACCTGTCTTATAAATCCGGCGATCAACACTGGCAATTCAATCTTAAAGGAGAAAGCCTAAACATCTCCAACCTTAAGCTTCCGGAGACCGGACCCGTGGAAACACCGGAAGATCTTGAAGGCGCTGTTATCGAAAAAATCTATCTGATTGAAAAGGTCGTCGGCCTTGTAAACAATCTCTTTTCCCATTTCATCAAGCTGAGAATATCAAATGAGTGGCGCAACCAAACGGTCTTCCGAATTCGGAACTGGGCAATGTCATTGGGAAAGCGCCCCCCCGATATCGATCCCGAGTGATACGTTCTTGAGAACGAGATTCACGGTTATGTCTTTTGCATCAAGGTGCAACATCATCCCTTAAACCATGAATTGTGATTAGATACGGTAGGTCAAACTGCTCGACTTTGCTTCACCATTTTACTCGATTTATGCTTTTTTGGGTTTGGAACATTTATTTTTCACCGTGAAAGGGCGTTGAAGGCAATACACTTTACCATGCATGGATGGCCATTTTGTTCTAGAAAATCAACCTGTCTTTTGTGGATTAATCCTTGCCGAAGTCGTTGTTATACATACAGATAGAAAACTCCATTCTTTGTTATTGACATTTTTTACAATGTATGATCGAAATAAATGTTCTGGCTTCTCATTAAGGCTTTTTTTATTTTTAACTAGTGTCCATCCATAAATCTATATTGGGCACAAATTAAGTTTCCAAT
>Ga0180432_10006465_pt1 | contig 15188 bp, 14 predicted proteins | sample SS_ome_10_FD_132414 | JGI IMG/M metagenome (GOLD analysis project Ga0180432, IMG submission 132414) | Hypersaline lake sediment archaeal communities from the Salton Sea, California, USA - SS_1_MS_2 metaG | ecosystem: Environmental > Aquatic > Non-marine Saline and Alkaline > Hypersaline >... | reverse complement strand
TTCGCTCCACGACACCGACAACGAAACCCACCAGGTCATACACGCCCGGCATGTAGAAGCCCGGCATCTCTGCCGTCTCTCCTCCGATGAGCGCGACGCCGCCGTCCCTGCAGGCCTCTGCAAGGCCGGTCACTATCTCCGCGACCTGCTCCTGTTCCAGTTGGGCGGACGCGATGTAGTCGAGGAAGAACAGCGGCATCGCCCCGCTACACAGGATGTCGTCGATACAGTGGTTCACGATATCGTGCCCCACGGTACGGTGCTGTCCCATGAGTGAGGCAATCTTGAGCTTTGTGCCTACGCCGTCGCAGCTCGCAACGAGCACGGGGTCGCGGTAGCCAGAGAGCTGAAAAAGGGAGCCGAATGACCCCACTCCGAGCGTCCGCGAATCCAGAGTGCCGGCCAGCGCCTGGAGTATCCTCTCCTTGACCGCATCGGCCTTGTTGATATCTACCCCGGCCGATTCATAAGAGACTGGCTGTGCACGCTTCTCTCCCCGGTCCTCCGTCATTCCACTCACCTTTCTACTGCCAGCCCGGAAAGCCCCATCTGTACCGGCAGCGGATAGTCGCCGTCGACACAGGCGAGACAGAGGACGTCACGCGGCAGGCCGACAGACTTGATGAGGCCGGGAATACTTGTGTAGCCGAGGGAATCCACTCCGAGGTATTCCCGTATCTCGGGAACCGATAGTCGTGCAGCGATGAGTTCCCATTCGGAGGCCATGTCCACGCCCAGGGGGCATGGATGACGCAGTGGAGGAGCGCACACACGCATGTGCACTTCAGATGCTCCTGCCTGTCTCAGTAGCTTCACCACGTGTGGCGTTGTGGTGCCGCGAACAATACTGTCGTCAACTACGATCAGGCGCTTGTCCCTTATGAGTGGGGAGAGGGGGCTGAACTTCATCTTCACGCCCACATCGCGCAGGCGCTGGTTTGGCGATATGAATGTGCGTCCTACATAGCGATTCTTGAGCAACCCTTCACGGTACGGAATGCCCGCCGCTCGGGCATACCCGATGGCAGCCGCCGTCGCCGAATCGGGAACGCCAACTACCATGTCTGCATCCACCGGATGCTCTCGTGCGAGCTGTGCCCCCATTGCGAGACGCGCGTTATAGACGAGTCTTCCCTCTAGAGTACTGTCAGGGCGTGCGAAGTAGATGTGTTCGAAGACGCAGAACGCCCGTCTACCGTTGCGCTCTTGCTGTAGCGAACCGGCCTCCTGGCCGATGAAGTACGCTTCTCCGGGCCTGACGTCCCTTACGAACTCTGCGCCAATGTGGGCCAGTGCGCAACTCTCCGACGCTATGACCTGGCCTCCTTCAATCACTCCCACGCACAGCGGCCGCACTCCCATGGGGTCTCGCGCCGCCACAAGGCCATCTGGCGTCAGAATCGCGAGTGAGTACGCCCCTTGGAGTCGCCTCAACGAGTGGGCAATCTTCTCCCTCCACGTGTCTCCGGGAGCGAGAACGGCCAGCTTGGCAATTACCTCCGCGTCGCTCTCGGACTCGAACACATGACCCGCGTCCTCCATCTCGTGTCGAAGCACTGCGGAGTTGGTGATGTTGCCATTGTGTGACACTGCCGCGAGCCAGTCACCGTGCCGGGCCATGAAGGGTTCTGGAGTAGGCGGACGGCGCGAGCCTGTCGTCGAGTAGTTGGTATGGCCTATTGCGGCATACCCTTTGAGTGAAGCGAGCGTGTCCTCGTGAAAGACCTGAGACACAAGGCCGGGTGCCGCATGGACTCGGAGAGAGGAACCGTCAGTTACGGCGATGCCGGCACACTCCTGTCCGCGGTGTTGCAGCGCGAACAGGGCGAAGAACACCAGCCTAGCTGTGTCTTGACCGGGAGTGTAGACGCCGAAGATGCCGCAGCTCTCGTGCATGAAGGGCCTGCAGCTTGGATTATAGTGGGCATGGCGCGTGTGGTCAATCTAGCAGGCCTATGGTATACTTCCGCATTATGTTGCAGTCTGAGAATAAGAAAGATTTGATCGAGGGGTATGCCCAAAAAGAGGGTGACACCGGCTCAGCCGACGTTCAGGTTGCCATCCTGTCAGCACGGATATCCGGACTCACAGAGCACCTGAAGGCCAACAAGCACGACCACAGCACGCGTAGGGCACTCCTTAGGCTCACCGGCCGGCGACGCAAGCTCCTCAGGTACATCGAGGGTAATGACGCTTCGAGGTACCGCGAGCTGGTATCCAGGCTGGGACTGAGGAGGTAAGATGACCCATCTGGTGCAGCGTTCGATTGCCGGACGCACGCTCAGTCTTGAGACCGGACGTCTCGCGCAGCAGACCGACGGCTCTGTTCTAGTACGCTATGGCGACACAGTCGTTCTCGTAACGATGTGTTTTGCTCCGGAGGCGGTCGCCGGCATGGACTTCGTGCCGCTGACAGTCGACTACGAGGAGAAACTCTATGCTGCCGGGAAGATTCCCGGCAGTTTCATTCGAAGGGAAAGCCGCCCCAGCGAGGATGCTATCCTCGTTGCACGTCTGACCGATCGGTGTCTCAGGCCACTGCTCTCCAAGAGGTTCGGCCGTGAGACGCAGGTGGTCGCCACTGTTCTTTCGGCGGACAAGGAGACCAATCCCGACACCTGCGCACTGGTCGGTGCCTCTGCTGCCCTGACGATGTCCGAGGTCCCGTTTGCCGGACCGGTGGCCGCTGTCCACGTCGGCTTCATCGACGGCGAGTTCGTCGTCAATCCCCCTATGGCGAAGTCTCTCGAGAGCGAAATCAACATCGTTGTGGGAAGTACGCGTGACGCCGTTGTCATGGTCGAGGCTGGTGCCAACCAGGTTGACGAAGAGGTGGTGCTCAAGGCGATACGCATTGGTCATGAGGCCAATCTTGAGATTATCGCATTGCAGGACGAGTTGCGGGCAGCGTGTGGCAAAGACAAGATCGTGGTGACTCCCTACGAGGCTCCCGCCGATCTGGTGGCTGCTGCGAGCGCTGCCATTGAGAAGGACCTCGTCGATGCACTATCCCAGAGTGACACGGGGAGCAGGTCCAAGAAGCTTGAGGCTATCAAAGAGGCCGTGCTTGCCGAATGGGGCGAGACCTATCCAATCGAAGAAGTTGTCTACGTCTATGAGACGCAGCTTCGCAAGCAAGTGCGGAATCACGTGTTGCGGACTAAGCAACACGTCGATGGTCGACGCTACGACGAGATACGTCCAATCACAACCGAGGTCGGTGTGTTGCCCTGCACCCATGGTTCCGGGCTGTTCACTCGTGGTCAGACCCAGGCGCTGACGATAACCACACTGGGCTCAGAGCGGCAGGAGCAACTGCTCGATGGTCTTGGCCTCGCGGAGACCAAGCGGTTCATGCACCACTACAACTTCCCTCCGTTTTCCACGGGGGAGGTGAGGCGTATGAGGATGCCGGGCCGACGTGAGATCGGTCATGGTGCTCTCGTGGAACGCGCAATCTCTCCGGTCGTTCCAACCGAAGAGGTATTCCCGTACACCATCAGACTGGTGTCTGAGATTCTCAGTTCGAATGGCAGTTCGTCTATGGCCAGCGTGTGCGGCGCCACTCTGTCGCTGATGGACGCGGGCGTGCCGATCAAGGCACCTGTAGCCGGTATCGCCATGGGCGTTATCAGCGGTGAGGATGGATCTCATGTCATCCTTACCGATATCGAGGGCATGGAAGATGCCCTCGGCGACATGGACTTCAAGGTGGCTGGCACTGCCGCTGGGGTGACAGCTCTTCAGCTCGACATCAAGTTGCAGGGTATCGACCCGAGGATTCTCGAGGAGGCCGTAGCCCAGGCGCGGGAAGCAAGGCTCAAGATTCTGGCCATCATGGCTGAGACTATCTCCGAGAGCCGGCCTGAGCTTAGCCCGCTCGCACCCCGCGTGCTTGAACTGAAGATCGATGTAGACAAGATTGGCGCACTGATTGGTCCGGGTGGCCGCAACATCCGCGCCATTATCGAAGAGACCAAGACGAACATCGATGTGAAGAACGATGGCACCGTCATGATCGGTTCTTCCAACGAAGAGGCTACGCGGCGTGCCGTCAAGATGGTTGAGGATCTCACTCGAGAGGCAAAGGTTGGGGAGATCTACACAGGCAAGGTTACCCGCATTTTCGATTTCGGCGCCATGGTTGAGATTCTTCCAGGCAAGGAAGGGCTGGTACACATCAGCCAGCTGGCCGACTACAGGGTCGCGAGCGTGGGCGACGAAGTGCAGATCGATGACGAGGTGACGGTGAAGGTCATCGAAATCGATAGCCTCGGCCGCATCAACCTGTCCCGCAGGGCGGTGTTCGCGGGTGACGACGATAATTCGGCGGCGCAATCCAGACCTTCTTCCGAACGCCCGCCACGTCAGTCACAGCAGTCACGCCCTCGCCCCCGGCCTCAAGGCAGGCCTCCCAGGCGGTTCTCCGGGCAGGAATAGCTAACGCCGCCTCGCGCGGGTCGCGTAATAGGTGTTCGGAGGGTCAAGCGTGCCGATACGCGTGGTTGTCAATGGTGCCCTGGGACGTGTAGGACGGGAGGTCGTCAAGGCGGTCCTTGCCGAACCCGATATGCGTCTGGTGGGAGCTGCCGAGGTAAGCGTCTCCCAACCTTATCTTCCAGCGCCTGACTATCCCGACCTTATTCCTTTCACGTCCAATCTGGGCTCTCTTATTGCGAAGACGAGGCCCGACGTGATTGTTGATTTCACCCGGTCCACGGTGGCCATGGACGCGGTCCGTGTGGCCATGCCGATGGGAGTGGGCTTCGTGACCGGCACGACGGGACTATCCGATGTTGAGGTGGCGGAAATCGAGGGAATGTGTGAGAAGCATGGCGTGTCTGCAGTTGTTGCACCGAACTTCTCCCTCGGCGCGGTGCTGTTGATGCATCTGGCGAAGATCGCGTGCCGATTCTTCGACAATGTTGAAGTCATAGAGTTGCACCACGACCAGAAACTGGATGCTCCTTCCGGGACCGCAATCAGGACTGCTCGTATGATGGCTGAGACAAGAGGGGCCAGGTTCGTGTACCCGCTCACCGAGAAGGAAGTCCTTCAAGGCGCGAGGGGAGCAGAAGTTGATGGGATTGCCGTGCACAGCGTGCGCTTGCCGGGTGTTATGGCATCGCAAGAAGTGCTGTTCGGCAGCCGTGGTCAGACTCTTGCTATCCGCCACGATGCGACGAGTCGTGAATCCTACATGCCGGGCGTGATTCTTGCGGTGAAACAGTGCGCCGGGGGCTGCGGTTTCGTGCTTGGACTTGATAAGCTAATGGGTCTCTAGGGACCATGATAGCTCTCGAAATCGCAATAGTGGGTGCTGCGGGACTCGTAGGGCAGGAGTTGCTCAAGATTCTTGAGGAGCGACGCTTCCCCGCCTCGGCTGTTCGGCTGTTCGACAGCGATAAGGTGCAAAATGCCGAGTACTTCTTCAGTCATCGGCGTCTGGAGGTCGAAGAGGTCGGCGCTGAGTCGTTCAAGAGCGTCGACATTGCCTTCTTCTGCGACGGCGTTGACGCAAGCAGACGCCTGACACCGGTGGCTCTACAGGCGGGGACTGTCATCATCGATGACAGTGGACTCGCGATTGGCGATGCTGGCGTCCCTATGGTGGTCCCCGAAGTCAATGCTGGCCGCATCTCAGAGCACAAGGGCATCCTCGCGAACCCGTCATGTGCTTCGATACAGCTCGCGGTGGTGCTCGCTCCTCTGATGAAGATGAGCCGGATTCGCAGAGTTGTCCTCAGTACGTATCAACCCGTGTCCTCCAGTGGTACGGCCGCTGCATTGAAAGAGCTCACCTCGCAGGCGCGCAGAGTACTGGAAGGGCGTCGCGTCTGCCCTCACATGTATTCGCACCAGATTGCGTTCAACGTCCTTCCCGAAGTGGACGTATTCCTTGATAACGGGCAGACCAAGGAAGAGTGGCGCATCTCGGAAGAGACGCGGCGCGTGCTGGAGGATGACGGCATCGGTATTGCTGCGACCTGTGTTCGTGTGCCGGTGTACTTCGGGCAGAGCCAGGCGGTCACCGTTGAGTTCGAGTCCGCTATCACTCCAGAAGAGGCTCGCCGGGCGCTCGCGCAGGCTCCCGGAGTCAGGATTCTTGACGACCCAAGTGTCAGCTTCTATCCTCAGCCTTGGGCTGCAAGTGGGATGAACCAGGTGTTTGTGGGTCGCATCAGACGCGATACTTCCAGGACGGATGCCCTTTCGCTCTGGATGGTCTGTGACAACCTGCGAAAAGGTGCAGCGTTGAATGCCGTTCAGATCGCAGAGGAAGGCATCCGGAACGAGTGGATCAAGTCCAAGAAGAGGAGGTCCTGAAATGCAGAAGCTCGGAAGACTGTTGACCGCCATGGTCACTCCTTTCGATGAGGCAGGTGAGGTTGATTACGTTCGGGCCAGGAAGCTTGCCCGGGCTTTGTTGAAGTCGGGAAGCGAGGGGCTCATAGTCAGTGGAACCACAGGGGAGTCGCCGACGCTGACCGTAGACGAGAAGCTCCGCCTTTTCGGCGAGATCAAGGAGGAAATCGGCGACGAGGGGGCGGTCATTGCTGGCACGGGCAACTACTGCACGCGCGAGAGCATTGAACTCACGCGTGAGGCTGAGCGTGTGGGCGTTGACGGTAGCTTGCTGGTCGTGCCGTACTACAACAAGCCTACTCAGGAGGGCCTCTATCTCCACTTTGCCGCCATCGCAGCTGAGACCAACCTGCCCTGTATCGTGTACAACGTTCCTGGCAGGACGTCATGCAATCTGTCGAGCGGCACTGTCGTACGCCTGAGCAAGGTGGACAACATAGTCGGCGTGAAGGAGGCCAGCGCCAACTTCAAGCAGATATCCGAGATAATCGAGGGAGTCGACGAGGAGTTCCTCGTCTACAGTGGCAATGATGGGGACACTTTCCCGCTCATGGCAATGGGCGGCTACGGAGTCGTTGGCGTAGTCACCCACATCGTTGGCCTGCAGGTCAGGGAGATGATGGACAAGCTCCTTGCCGGACAGACCGCGGAGGCCGCTGCGATACACCGACGTCTCTTGCCGTTGGTTGATGCCATGTTCGTCATCGCTAATCCGATACCGTTGAAGTTCGCGATGAACTATCTTGGCTACGAGGTCGGACCCACCAGGCTGCCACTGTGTCCCCCGGATGAGAAGACCGCGAACGATATCCTCTCAGCGCTCAAGTCTCACAAGATAGACCTGGTCCCGTTCTAGATGACGGGCTCAATCGCTTGCAGATTGCGGCTGGCGCCCCGATTCTAACGGGGCCTTGCCGCAATCATCTGTTCTCTTTTGGGTCCCATCGAGACGAGAGAGACCTCGCAGCCAAGGAGTCGCTCGATTGTGTGCACGTATTTCTGGGCGTTCCGGGGCAGTTTGTCGAAGCTCTCGATGTCCTCGGTGCATTCGGTCCACCCGGGGAGCTCCTCGTAGATAGGCTCGCAGTTCTCCACCTCAGATACTCGCGATGGGAACGACTGTACGACGACTCCGCCCAAGCGGTATCCGGTGCATATCTTGATGGACTCGAATCCGTCGAAAATATCGAGGTGCGTGAGTGCAATCTCCGTCATGCCGTTGATTTGCACACTGAATCGTCCTGCCACACAGTCGAACCAGCCGCATCTTCTTGGACGCCCCGTCGTAGCTCCGTACTCTCCTGCCTTCTCGCGGATGAAGTCGCCCATTTCATTCCTCAGTTCGGTTGGCATGGGACCGCTGCCCACCCGCGTAGAGTAAGCCTTGAAGACGCCGATAACGCTTGAGAAATCGGTGGGGCCGAAGCCGCTGCCGATCGTGGCGCCACCGGACAACGGGGACGAGGAGGTAACGAAGGGGTACGTGCCGAAGTCCGTGTCAAGGAGCGCACCTTGAGCCCCCTCCAACAGGACGTATTTTCCCTCAGCCTTAGCTGTGTGGAGAAGTGGCAGAGTATCCACTATGTACGGCCTGAGTTCTTCGGCGTGGCCGAGATAGTCTCTGCATATGTCTTCCGCCGACAGTGGCTCGTGGCCATACATTGAAGTCAGTAGCGCGTTCTTCTCCTCCAGCACAAGCTCGAGCCGTGCGCGGAAGTCCTCCGGGTGCAACAGGTCGCCAACTCTGAGTCCTGTGCGTGCGACCTTGTCGACGAAGCAAGGCCCGATTCCTCTCTGGGTCGTGCCGATCGCTCCCTTCCCTCTACGCTCCTCTTCAAGCCTGTCCAGCAGCCTGTGGTAGGGCATTATGAGGTGAGCTCGCTCACTCACCAGCAGGTTGTTCGCGGCGATACCGTGCTCTCGAAGCTCGGAGAGCTCCCGTAGCAGAACGACGGGGTTGACCACAACACCGTTGCCGATGATGCAAGTGACCCGGTCGTAGAATATGCCTGAGGGGATGAGGTGGAGCCGGAAGGTGCCATGAGGGTTCACAGTGGTGTGTCCTGCATTGTCACCGCCGGCATAGCGGACTACCATGTCCGCCCGGGCCGCGAGCGAATCGATGACCTTCCCTTTTCCCTCGTCTCCCCACTGTCCTCCAACAAGTGCAACAACTGGCATTAGTTTCCGGACTCCTTTCCCTTCCTGCGCAGGTACACGAGACGCTCACCGACAGTCACACTGGCACAGACAAATATGATGGTAATTGCGGCGAGGACGAGTCCTGTCATCAGGCCGAGCGTCAATACTATAGCCCTCTCCGGGCGCGTGCACAAACCGACCGTGCACTGGATGCCGACACCTTCGCCGCGGGCACGCACATAGCTCACCAGGAACGAGCTGACCAGTGCGCCAAGGCAAAGAACAACTGCGGTCATGTTGCCGCCGTTCGCGAACCACAAGGCAATTCCCCCGATCACGGCCGCCTCTGCAATTCTGTCGCAAACGGAATCAAGTATGGCGCCGAACAGGGAGACCTTCCCCGTTGCCCTGGCGAGTGCACCATCCAGCATGTCGAACAGAGATGCCCCGGCAAGCACGACACCGGCAAGCAAGAATCTACCGTCTGAGGCAAGCCACGCCGCCACAACCGTGATCGCCAGCCCCGCCAGAGTAACGACATCAGGTGGAACAGGGCAATGTCGGAGTGCCGAGACAAGTGGATCGGCCACCTTTGCCCCGATACGTCGTCGCAGTGATTGCAGGTTGGTCATGTGACATGCAAAGGGCCCGCGCGAGCGGGCCCGGTATTGCCGTTCCTGGCCCGTTGCCGTGACTAGCTTTGTGCCTCCACGGTCAGAGGTGCAGGTAGTGTAATCGGATCCTCCTGGCACTCTCCGGAAATGAAGGCTTCCGTCCTCGTACGCGCTTCGTCGTCCGAGAACTGGATCGGCGGAGATTTCATGAAGTACGAGGCTGGCCCAACAATCGTGCCGGACAGTCCCCGGTCAAGAGCTAGCTTGCAGCATCGAATGGCATCGATAACGACACCGGCAGAGTTGGGGCTGTCCCAGACCTCCAGCTTCATCTCGAGGTTCAACGGAACGTCTCCAAACGTCCGCCCTTCCATTCGCACGTGGCAGAACTTGCGGTCCAGCAGCCACGGCACATAGTCGCTTGGGCCGACATGCACGTTGTCGGGGCCCATGTCGTAGTCGAGCTGGGATGTAACCGCATTGGTCTTCGATATCTTCTTCGACTCGAGACGTTCTCGCTCCAGCATATTCAGGAAGTCCGTGTTGCCACCGAAGTTCAGCTGGTAGGTGCGCTCGAGCCGGACCCCCCGGTCGCGAAAGAGGCGAGTCAGCACTCTGTGCGTGATGGTCGCGCCGACCTGGGACTTGATGTCATCACCAATAACCGGTAGCCCTTTGTCAGCGAACCTCTTCTGCCAGTACGCTTCTCGGCCGATGAACACAGGCATGCAGTTGATGAACCCGCAGCCGGCGGCCAGGACCTGCTCGACGTACCACTTCGTGGCCTCCTCGCTGCCCACCGGCAGGTAGTTGACGACCACGTCGGTCTTCGTTTCCTTCAAGATGCTCACAATATCGGCCGTCGGTCCGGGGGCCTTCTCTATGATCTCCGAGAGGTACTTGCCAAGACCGTCATGGGTCATCCCTCTCTCGACCTTCACTCCCGATTTCGGCACGTCGCAGAACTTGTACGTGTTGTTGGGAGTCGTGTAGATCGCCTTCGCGAGGTCCTTGCCCACCTTATTCTTGTCCACGTCAAAGGCGGCCACGAAGTTGATGTCCGAGATGTGGTACCCGCCAAGATTGACGTGCATCAACCCCGGTACGAACTCGTCATCCTTCGCCTCGCGATAGAAATGAACGCCCTGCACAAGTGAAGACGCGCAGTTGCCGACGCCAATGATTGCTACATTCACGCTGCCCATACTGTCTATAGCCTCCTTGCCGGCTCTCCGCCGACTTCAGTTCTGGTCTCGCTCGGTCTCAGATCCTCGCCCTGACCGCACCCCGGCATAGCACACATGCCTGCCGGATGATGCTGCTGAGAAATCCAACCCGGTGTGGGTCTCTCGGGGGGACGCTTCGCGCGACTCGATGCTTGCGCTTTGACCGCAACGCGACATGTCCAAGTACTTTCCCTGCACACACCGCCCGCGTTTGCGCCGGTCATCGTGCAGCGCTCCCAACATTATAGTATGGCCCCTTCACTGTCAATACGTGGGAGCGTCGGCCATTTCTTGCAATGCGGAGCTACATCCGTCATGCTTTGTACGCCACGCGAGAGTAATCTCTCGATGCCGACCGACTACGAAAGGAGAGAGCAGTCTATGACCAGTGAAGAACGCGAAGCTATCCTCGATAGGGTAGAGAAAACGGCAGGCGAATTCGAGATAGAGTCCGGTTGTTGTGCGCAGGGTTGTCTGCGTGCACTTCAGGAGGAGTTCAAGATCGGTGACAAACTGACCTACAAGGCCGCGACCGCTATGCCCGGAATCGCACTCAGAGGAGAAACCTGCGGAGGGGTGGTTGGCGGACTCATGGCAATTGGCCTTGTCTGGGGGCGCGAAGACCCGAAGGACATGGACAGCTACTTCCGTGCCGTCGCAAAAGGCCGGCAATTCGCCAAGGCCTTTGAAGCGGAGATGGGTTCTGTCATGTGCCGTGACATCGTCAAGGACCGATTTGGCAAGGAACTCGATCTCGCTGACCCCGAGGATGCGAAGGAGTTCGTGAAGATGAACGGCTTCGAGCGGTGCGCGTACGTTCCAGGCCGGGCAGCCAGGATTGTGGCGGGAATGATTCTTGATGCCCGTGAAGCGGGGAAGATCAGCATCTAGGGCATCGTTTCTGGATTGATGAGACAAGAAAAAGCCCGGCCGCGAAGGCCGGGCTTTTCTTGATACGTCTGCCGCTTGGGGCTTACTCGTCCTCTAGCTCGACCACCACCTCACAGTAGGGGTCGCCAACAGGCAGAACCTTCCTGATGATCGGGGTCTTGACCTTCACACCAAGAGCGTCCATCGTGCCCTGCTCCATTGCCTCCAGCAGGACTGTGCAGATCTGCGGGCACCTCTCGTAGGCCTTCGCCTGCGAGCACTCGTATTCATGCTTGACTGCTCGCTTCTTGCCCCACTCGACCCATTCACCACGGACGCCCGCATTGTTGTCTTCGAGGTCCATGATGCGTCCGAGGCATCGCGCGTCTTTGAGGTCATCGATCTTCATGCGCTTGGCCATCGTTGCCGCCCTGCGCTGGCCTACTTCGTACATCGCCTTGCGACCGATTTCCCAGACATCGTCTCCGTACTTCTCCGCCAGCGGTGCCAGCATCTCGGTCAGGAAAAGGCCAAGCGTGCGGCCACCGAGCTCGACCATTTTGAAGGTGTCGGTGTCTGGAAGGAAGATGGTCTTGCGATCTTCGCCCAGAGGGGGGACTTCCCCGTCGACGTACTCGGCGTGGTGTTTGCCATGTTCGTACTCGCGATCCAGTGTGCGTGCCATGTGGTGGAGTTCCTCCTTAGTGTCTGTGCGGCCCAAGTCACACCGTAGGTGCGCCAAAGACTGCGGATGTGATGCAAAACGCTACCATGCGGACGGGAGTGTGTCAAAGGGTCCGATACGCATATCCCGATTGGACATAGCTATCTGGTTCTGCTTCAATCCTTCCTGCAGACCCACGGTGCACATCCCCTCTCTTGATTGCACCGTTGCTTATCATCCCCTTCGAAAGGAGTCGTCCTGTGGCAGAAGAATACACGTACTTCGACTACACCAAGGCTGGAGAAGTGGCCACTATCACTCTCAATCGCCCTGACAAGCTGAACGCTTTCAATCTTGAGATGCTGTTCGAGTTCAGGCGCATCGTCGATGACCTTCGCATCGATCTCGAGAGACGCTTCGTGATTGTGACGGGAGCCGGCCGCGCCTTCTGCGCTGGTATTGATGTCACCGAGAAGGCGAGGGAAGAGTGGTATGCCGACCCTCGTCAGCCCAACGAGCGCCTTTTTCAGGAGAGCGGCCAGAACCTCGTCAGAGACTGGACCAACCTCCACCAGATAACTATCGCCGCCATCAATGGAGCATGTGTGGGGTTGGGACTTGGTCTCGTAAGCGTGTGCGATTTCAGGGTTATCGCTGAGGATGCGTACTACAGTATCCCTGAGACCGCGATCGGCATCGGCTACTCCGTGAGTTGTCTCTATCCCCTGCTCGCACTCATTGGCCCGGCTCAGGCTCGCCGGATGATAATGACGTGCGAACCTGTGCTCGCTGCCGAATCGAAGCAGATCGGGCTGAGTCACAACGTGGTGCCCGCCGATGAACTGATGAGTGCGTCCCTTGAACTTGTCGAGAAACTGTCGACCAAGGGCCCGACGGCGCTGCGGCTGGTGAAGCGCATGATCAATGCCGCAACGGTACATCAGATGGCAGACCTTGCCGCCATGGAGCCTGAGCTCGTACAGGCTTTCTACAGTGCGACGGGGGACATACAAGAGGGCTTGAGTGCGTACAGAGAGAAGAGGACGCCACGTTTCAAGCTCGAAACGGATTGACTGCACACGCCTGGCAATGAGCGTTGACGACGTGCTATCGCAGCAGCCAGTTGGCTACGGGGCTGATTCCTCCGGGGAGTTGCTTGTCCGAAAGTCTGCGGGAGTTGCAGCCCTGATTCTCAATCGACCGCGTCGTCATAATGCGCTCGATCGCGAAACGCTTGGCGCGCTCCGGCTCGCGATTGCCGAACTCAGGAGCGATGTGCAGACGCAGGTGGTTGTGCTGACAGGGGCTGGCGCCTCCTTCTGCGCGGGCGTGGATATCAGCGCGGAAGGACGTGGGGATTTCTACGCCCCTCCCCAGCAGAACGAGCGACTCTACCAGGAAGCCGGACAGGAGGTCGTCTGGGGTTTGCTCTCCTTGCCGCAAGTGACTGTGGCAGCGGTCAACGGCCCGGCCATAGGTTGGGGAACGGGGCTGGCCACCTGCTGTGACTTTCGATGTGTCGCCGACTCTGCGTTCTTCCGCATACCGGAAATCGGCTTCGGAATGTACTATGATGTTGGCTGTCTCTACAGTCTTCTCTCGATCGTTGGTCCCGCGCAAGCCAAACGTATCACAATGCTCGGTGAGGACATCGCCGCGTGGGAAGCTCTCCGTATCGGCCTTGCTGACCGCGTCTGCGCTGCTGCCACCTGTTCCGAAGAGGTCAGCGACTGGGCAAGAAAGCTTGCTCAACGCTCGAATCCCGCCATCCGGGTGACGAAGAGGCATCTATACGCAGCCACTGTCGGCAGGTACCGTAAGCTGGGAGCGGTGGAGATAGAACTGGCCGCGTGCTACTACGGAAGCAACAAGGATCGGTACGAGGGTCTGGCAGCCCGTGAACTGAGACGCACTCCGGTGTTTTCTCGGGAAGGCTGAAGACGGTACACTAAGACCGCTGCACCCACAGCATGAAGGAGGAGATATCGATGGACTTTCACCTGACTGAAGCTGAGCAGATGCTGCAGGCAACTGCACGCGATTTCGCGAAGAATGAACTGGAGTGCGTCGCCGATGCCGTAGACAAGGCTGAAGTCTTCGCGATGGAGAACTTCAAGAAGATGGCCGAGGTCGGCTTCACCGGACTGGCCATCCCGGCGGAGTATGGCGGAAGCGGCGGCGATATGATGGCGCTCGCCATCGTCATGGAGGAGATCGCGAAAGCTTGTGCTTCTACTTGCGACATCCTGGATGCCCATCTTAGCCTGTGCACACGCCCCATCTATCTCTATGGCAATGAAGAACAACGCAAGAAGTATTTGCCACCTCTCTGCTCCGGCGAGAAGGTAGGGGCATTCGCCATCACTGAGGCCGAGGCCGGCAGCGATATCGCGAACATCAAGACGACTGCCGTTCGGGATGGCGATGACTACATAATCAACGGCTCCAAGCTCTTCATCACAAACGCTACCGAATGTGATGTAGTTGTGCTCTTCGCCGGTATTCCTGAATTGGCTCCTCGTGGCATGACCGCGTTCATCGTAGAAGCGGACACCCCAGGCTTCAGCAAGGGGCCACAGTACGAGAAGCTGGGCATGAAGGGCGCGGGCAACGCCGAACTCATTTTCGACAACATGCGCGTGCCGGCCGCAAATCGGCTTGGTGATGAAGGCAAGGGAATGAAGATATGCCTGTCGACCTTGGATGAAGGCCGCATCGGTATCGCATGCCAGGCTATGGGCATCAGCCAGGCCGTCCTCGACCGCTGCGTCGAATACTCAAAGGAACGGAAGCAGTTCGGCAAGCCCATCGCCGAGAACCAGGCCATTCAGTGGATGCTTGTCGATATGGCGTGCCAGATCGAGAGTGCCAGGCTCCTCGCCTACAAGGCAGCGCGCATCATGGATGAGGGTGGTAACCCGGTGAAGGCCGCTGCTATGGCCAAGTTGGTTGCAAGCGACACGTGCATGCAGATTGCCACCAACGGTATCCAGATCTTCGGCGGCTACGGTTACATGATGGACTCGCCAATGCAGCGCTATTTCAGAGATGCCAAGCTGACGCAGATCTATGAGGGTACCTCTGAAGTACAGCGGATGGTGATTGCCAGGGATCTCTTGAGGTAGCCTGCGGTCGCAGCGCTATTGCGGCAGGCACCGGGTCTTGCTCTCCCGGGGACAGTCCGGTGTCTGCAAACCATCTGCGCACGGCGCCCGGGCCGTGTCATCTCAGTCTTGCCCGTGCGAACGGAGGAACAACGCGATGAAAACCAGGGAAGAGTATATCGAGAGCCTCAGGAAGCTCAAT
>Ga0180432_10006463_pt1 | contig 15190 bp, 31 predicted proteins | sample SS_ome_10_FD_132414 | JGI IMG/M metagenome (GOLD analysis project Ga0180432, IMG submission 132414) | Hypersaline lake sediment archaeal communities from the Salton Sea, California, USA - SS_1_MS_2 metaG | ecosystem: Environmental > Aquatic > Non-marine Saline and Alkaline > Hypersaline >... | reverse complement strand
TAAGGAGATGATTGAACATGCCAAAGAAATTTAAGATAGAAACACAATACTATTTTGATGATCATCAGTATGATGGTTTCGGAGTGATGCTATTTCTTTTTGCTTTCGGATTGGCAGGAACAGGATTATGGGGAGCTTTTTCAGGTATGGTTTTAGAACTCAATAATCTTGCTCTTGCTCTAAGTTGCACATGCACTTTTTTCGTTGGAATATTTTTAATGGTATATTTCAGTGCGGAAAAAGTTCATTTAAAAACAGTCCGTAAGATAGTGAAAAAGAAAACAGTGAGGGTTAAACAATGAAGAAATCAATGTATGATCGGATCGAGAAGAAATTAAATTTTATTCACAAACATGCACTAATCGGATCAGAAATAACAGTCCGAGTAAGAGGATCTTCCGTTTCTTTTTCTAAGGAAGAATTCCGCTTGTTACGTTGGATGTGGCCTCACTACAAAAAAGATTATTCAATAAAAGATGATCTTGTAGAGATTTGTGCTGTATGCTTTCGGGAAACAAAATATCTTTATAACGGAAGATGTCTCACATGCAGGGGCGGAAAAGAAGCAAGAGATCCAATCGACAGCTTCGATCCGATAGATCCCAAGATCCGAAACAATGTTGAACAGGCCTTTAAGGAAGAAGAGTTTAGTTATGAGAGGAGATGATATAATGTATTTTGAAGAGATGATAGATGCAATCTGCAATGAAGTCGGGGATTTTAACGGAATTAAAAAAACTGAATTTTTTAACAACAATTCGCTATGCTTCGTTGAAGTTGAAGAAGACATCACTTTTAATAAAATGACAAGAATATTGAACAGGCTGACAGAAAAAAATAATTTTGCTTTTTCAATGCCATTTGAAAAAATTCTTGCATTTGAAAACATGGGGATGCTTAATGGTAAATAAACCGCTTAACAAGAAACAAGCTCATAATCTCTCAGTGTTTCTTGACTCGCATTTGGGATTTGATTGTGACATCGTTGTTACTAAGAAAATTGATGTTATGAAAAAGGTTCATTATGTGATCCTCATCGACAATAGGATATCTTTTTACGGAAGCGAATTAAATAAATTAACTGAAGGAATTGACAAATACAGAAAGCTTCATGAAGGGTTTCCGATTGTAGCCTTCAAAATGATATCAGGGAGTTTATTGGAGCTGTTTTAGATGGACACGAAAGTTAATATTATTAACCTTGCATCCGATGTCAATAGATATCGGATCTTAGTTTATTTTTCTCATCATTCACCATGCCATATTAAGGATATCAAGATAGATAAGCTGAAGTATGGAGCTGTCAGAAAGCACGTTGAAGCTCTGATAGAGGCTAACCTGATCTATAAAGAATTTGGCCAATTCGGGATGACCAAACTCGGAACCTTAGTCCTTAACAAGATCAGGGATTTAGTAAAAGAGATGTATTTATTGACAGATTTTGAACGGTGAAATTGGTTCTCAGCGTATTGATTGTCATGGAATAATTTTGCTGAATTATTGCACACTGCTCATATGCGAGTCTCCAATGAATTAATTCATAAATTCCATAGATCATAATTGCAGTGATAATTATATCCATAATTACAGTCAAGTAAAATGCTCTCGGCAAATTCAATTCCTGAATTTTCTTATATCTTCTTATGAACCGCAATTCTTCCAATATGCTATCTATGATGAATTTTTTAATTGTCCCAAGTGTGATGACCATTTTTAAGTTTTTATTTTCAATTAATAAATATGGATGAAGAAATTAAGAAAGGCCTCAGGAAAGCTTTTCTTCTTCCTGATGATGAGGAAGCGGAAGCTGAGAAAGAAAAATTGAGGCTTCAGAAACTTAAGGAAGAGCAGTCGCAAACAAACCTTGATAACATGGCCTAATAGATAACTGATACAAGGAAATAAATTATTCCGAGTATCATTAAGACCACAAAAGACTTATTCGCAGTCTTCGGATTTGTTACTATTGTAATCAGGACTAAAACACATAGAACTATAAGAATTGATTGAATGACTTTCTGAGTATAGGCATCCATATCATCTATTGCATTATTTTCAATCCATACTGAAATCGTATCACTGTCAGATCTGTCTCCATTTGCTACATCCCATTTTATTTTATAAGATCCATCCGGATAGATCTCAGTATTGAATGATGTTGCAGTGAGATTTGAAAGCGATGCAGTATCGTATATGTAAATGATTAAAGTATCATTGGGATATAGGAGTGATACGTTAGAATACCAACCCAATGAAGCCTCATCTGTTACCGATGCAGTTATAGAAGTGACATCGTAAATAGTCTCTGAATTGGCCGGATCCGTAATGCTTACAATCATATCATTTGATATTGTAATTTCCACATACGAATGATTTGTTCCGCCTAAGGTCTCTGAGATCCAATCTATGATATAATTTCCTTCAGGCTCTTCAGTAGTATCAAATGATATAGATGTCTTGTTTCCATTCTCTGATTCGTTGTATAGGAATTTAATGAAAGTTCCATTGGTATAATTCAGAGTTACATTTGTCATCCAACCGATATCATCAAGAGGAGTGACATTTGCAACTACTGAAATTATACTCGATATGGTGGAAGAGTTTGTCGGATCTAATATTTCAACAAGGGGGACTTCATACGGTGGGGCAACATATGAAGATTGAGCATATTGATCATAGATACCTGTCAATCCGGTCGGTTCAAACCACTCATCGCAAATTTCATCTTTATTGGCATCGATGCAGGTATCTGAAAAAAACGTATTTGTCGTGTTGCCGTAATAATTATTATAGAGCTGAATTGTTCCATTGTTATAGGATCCGGTTGTTAGGAACATGTCCTGACCATTTGAAGCGTTGATTGTAGTCCCATTCATTTCAAGCATCAATAGATCATTAGTACATGCAAGATCAAACATTTTGTATGAAGATGAAGGCGAAACTATAAAAGTTGAATTTATGAATCTCCATCCTCTTTCACTTGCATCCGCCCAAATGATAGGTATGTTGGATGTAGTTATATTTATTACGGAATCTAAAATAGTAAAATTATGATCCCCCAAAGCTCTTGATGGTCTTATAAAACCAGTAGCATGAGCAGTTGTTTCAAAATAAACATTTTTAATTAAAGTATGCTGACCATGATATTTGAAAGTTGGGTTTCCGGTTTCAGTATTTTTCCAATAACCGCCATCGATTATGATATTGTTTCCTCCTCCCCAAAGGTCATATTCATCTGTCAAATGAAGACTGCAATTATTTACATATAGACCATCACAATTATAATTATAACATGAGAAGAAACCTGAATCACTCTCATCAACATTAAGATCGTTTATCGTAATGTTATCATAGTCGGAATTGGTTCTGAATGGATGATTAAGATCTGTTCCTCTTATTATCCAAAAATCATTTCCGTTGAATGTGATATCATCGGCATTCAGAGTAAAACAATAGACACCGTTAGCGGTAATGTTTCCGGTTATATTATAAGTACCGCTTGAAACAATATTGGAACATGCACTTACATCAGGATCAATAAATATTTCTTTTCCATTTATATTGACTGAGAAATTCCATTTTTCATGATAATTAGGCGGAGCTTCAAACTCGATTCTATACGTTTTTGATTTTTCTATTTTGTCGTCATCGATTGGAATAAGACTCTTCGAGTCAAATTTTTCTTCCTTCATTGTTTTTTCAAGTTTTTTATTTGCTGTTAATGATGTAGGATGAAATTCATAATTAATATTTTTATCATAAGACAGGGACTTATCGCCTTTATTTATGACTATAAAATCTTGATAGCATTTTCTCATAGGTTGATCAGCTGACCAATTACAAACAGTAGAATAATTTGTTTGTATAATTACATCTTCATTTTCAACCGTAATTAATTCTTCCCCTCTCGCTGAGGCCGTCATACAGACAAGAAAAATCAGCGATAAAATTAAGATCCTTCTCATATAATGAATATTGTTAAATAGAAAATAAAAAGGTTTGGGGACGTTAAGTCCCTCAGTTTTTCACTCAATGACTGAGCATCGAAGTGATGTTGTCCCTTAAAGAGATAAATTCCTTCCTTAGAAGAAATCCATCTGTCTAAGAAGAACACCAACTGCGAAAATCAATGGAAGATATCCTAAGATAGTTCCCACTGTTCCGGTGATGTTCGCATCATCAACGAATTGCTGAGCTATTGGAGTGAGGATTACACCTAACAGTATGAGCTTCATACTGTTCTTTGAAATCTTCGCATCGTTTGGCATAAAGCAATCACCGATTTATCCTTGTTTTTTGCTTATATAAATAATCTTGACAGAAAAATAAGTATATAAAATTTTATATCAATATTTCTATATGAACTTCGCAGTCACCAAAAAAGAGGGGGAAAAATATCTTAAAGCAACTCTTCTCATTTATTTAGTTGCTTTTATTTCAGGTATTATTCAGGGAATGCTTGTTACTTATCAGCATTTATATTGGTTTGTTAGAAGCTTCGCTTTGATAGAACATTTTTTCTCAGGAATAATTATATTATCAATTGTATATTGGATTTTCAAACATCAAACTCTAAAAGAGCTTATCATTTTTAATCGAAAAGAGAAACTTTTGGATGACTTTATGAGGCTTAGTTATGGACACATAAAATTATTCTTAATGGTCTATCTTCATGCTGTTTACTTCGGTTTTATCAATGTTACTTTCATATGGAAATTCAATCAACCTTTCATATTTGTTATTTTACTGATTATCGGAGTCGGAGTATTCACACATTTCAGTCAGAAAATAACAACTCAAATAATTGACTCTGATAAGACTATGGAAAGTATCTCGGAGCTGATGAGATGAGATATTTATCAAAAACTGAGCAGAGAATTTTATTCAGGCTCATGGAAGCATCGGAACATGAGAAATTCATGGATGTTACATACTTATCTGTTAAAGGATTAATGGAGAAAAATATAAAATCGAGAATAAGCTTTGATGAAGCATCATCTCTATTAATTCAGGCCGGACTCATACGGAAAAGGAAATCATATATCGGCAAAAATCTATATAAAAATATGTATTGTTTGACAAAAATAGGAAAGCAGATAATGAAGGCCTTGATGCCTATTATGAGGGAATGATATGGGATTTTTAAGAGATCAATTCAGTAAAAAAGGAAAAGACGGAAAAAAAGAGAAGAAGAGGCATGTCGAAGAGAAAGTTAAAATTTTGCGTATAGACTCTGCACATAGCGGTATTTTTTTGATGGGAGATAAGCATAAGGAAAAAATAAAAATTGCAAATGGAGAGACTTATAGCATAAATCCTAAAACTGAGTCATTTTTTTGGATCAAAGAAAATAAAGGTTTGAAAGAAAATATTTATCGTTGCTATGTTGCGATTAAGGGAGTTACAACTATTGCAAACTGGAAGAATGTTTTTGAAGGAAATTATAAAACTTCAAAAGTTTCTTCGGATGAAATGACTCAGCTTCTTGATATGGAATTGTTGAGAGATCTTCTTAATGTCCAAGTCGGAGTCAATAAAAAAGATGTAATAATTTACATCATCATAGGAGCAGTTCTCGGCTGGATAATGAAAGACTTTGTAGTGGGATTGATATAATGGCAAAGAAACCAACTCTGAAGGGAATTGAGCATGAGTCGGGGGGAGTTCCTAATACAGTAGAAGAAGCTTCAGCTATGCTTATTTCTCGGATGAGCGATGTTGCGGATTACAACATAAACACCATGACTCAGATCAATGATGATGGAGAGCTTCTTAAACTTGCTGTCTTGAAAGCGGTTGCCGATAAATATGAACTCCCTTTACTGCAAACAGTAATAACCGAGATACTACAAATGAAGATATCTCTTAGAAGAGAAGGAAGAAAAGAACTTGCATCCATGATCAATAATCAGCTTAATCAGGCTAAAGACATGGGTTTCCGATTGTTAAATAAAATGAGGATGACTTAATGAGTTTCATGGCAGTAACCGGAGTAACAGGTTGCGGAAAAACTCTTGCAATGGTCTTCCTCATGCTTCGGAATTATGTCCTAAAAAATCGAAGGATCTTCTCAAATTTTCATTTTCATAGAGATCCGATCATAGCCTTCCTTAGCCAATATTATGAGAGAGATTTTTTTGACTATGAATACATTGAAGATTCTTCGCAGATGGAAAAATTGAGGGATGGAGTCTTCTTCGGAGATGAGCTTTGGTCATGGCTTGACTCCCGAATGTCCGGCAAACCATCCAACCGGACAAAATCAATTTTTCTTTTAAAACTCAGGAAAAGAGGAGTTGATGTAATCTATTCCTGTCAGATGATCCATACGATGGAAAAAAGGATCAGGGAAAATACAGAATTTGAAGCTGAGCCTATTCTTGTCAAAAATAATAAAGTTTGCATTCTTAACATATATTCACTAAATACAGCGACTCAAAAACGTATCAAGAAGCTTGATACATTTAAATTTGATTGTCCGCCTCTATGGGAAATGTATGACACTGAGGAAGAAATCGAACCGGAATATTAATAAAGATTATTTTTCAAATAAAATACATGCCTGAGAAAAAAGTCATCCACGATGACAAGTTGATACGGAAAGCCAAGAAGGGAGAAGTATTCACGAATGTATGGTTAGATCCACACAATAATATTTGGGTAAGACAGGTTAAAACAAAATCATCCAAAGACAGAGCCTCAAAAATGTATTAATTTACAAACTTATAATTCCAATGCTGTCTTTTTACAAACCAAGTTGCTCTCTCTTTGAAGGTTGAAGGATATTTGTCAATTTTATCTTCACGATAAATGAAGGTATCTACAATTAGATCTTTTTCTAAATTATAAGTTACTACTAAAAGATGCTTCATAATATCTTCATGTTTTATTTCGGGATGAAATTCTTTAAAAATTTCTATCTTCTTTTTTGTGTAACTCGCAATAGACTGATTTTTTGTTTCTACTGAAAAAGATTTAGAATAAAATGGCTCAAAAATTCGAGCTAAGTTTTTAGCAATTAATTCTCTTTTGATATCAAGGAATATGATTATTACCATGATTATTTTATAGTAGTTACTTTTTTAAGCTTATATTTTTATAAAGATCTACTCTCAAAAATAAATATGGTTTCAATTAATGATCAGTTGAAAAAGCAGATTATTCCTCGCCAAAGAAATCAGCTAAATGAGAGAAATATAGAACCTGAAAAAGATCTTACATCAGCTCAGAAAAAGAAATATCTTAAATTGCTGAAATTGGAAGGAGATGCAGTCGCTTCTTTTCATGCCCTGAAGGGAAATACTTATGCAATAGATCTTCTTAAAGCTAATAATAAACAAATAGCTCTAAGCAACTTGATCTGAGTTCCACAAAGTTTAAATAAAATAACGCTGTTATATTCTATTGTGTGGAGATCATCTCATTAACTAACTATTTTTCCGCCTGAAGGTCAGAGGCCGATCTGATGATGGCTGAAATATTTAAGGCTTAGCCTTCAATATATTTCTATGGCCTCGAGAATTTTGAGTTTTGACTATGTATTCAGCAACAAGCGGACATACATGGGAGATAAATTTTGGATTAGGGATATGATTGGAAGACCTTGCAAAGTCCTTCAGTTACCTGATGGTTTCCCGATCATAAATAATGTCAGGGGACAAGATCCATATTGGTCTATAAAACGATATCGAATGAATGTTTTATTCATGCTGAAAGCAACATATGACCATCCCGATGACTATTTTATCTTCTATTTTTGGATTAAAGATGCTCCGATTCCATATGCTCATTATGAATATCAGCGTGGAATGTTAGCTTATTACTGCTTATACATGTTCAATATCCATAGGCCTGACATGTATTGTTTTGAGATCTCCGAGAACAAGATAATCATAACTGATAAGCCTTATCTTGTCAAATTTTCGGCCTCATCGATAAGGGATCTTGAACAGGAAACAAACTATGAAATTACGGATGATTTGAACAGGTTGGTATAATGAACCCTGAGAAAGTAGATCTCAGGAAGATGAAAAAATGGATCAAGCTTTATAAGAACCACTTTAAAGACAAGCGATTATACGGTTTCGATACTGAAACTGTTAATGGGAAAATATACTCCATACAAATAGTCGGAGACGGTAAAAACATCTTCCAGATCGTAGACGGATGGACTACAAAGCAGATAGTAGACTTCTTATTTAGAGAGCTTGATAGCGGTATTTTATACGCCCATAATCTTACTTTTGATTTTGGTGTTACTGCTCCTGATATTCTTGATATGGAACAGAAACGCTTCATGTTTTATAATTACAAGGGAACTGTTCTTTATCCGTCTCCTTGCTATGTTTCTCTCACTAACGGTTCTAAATTTTTTACGTTTGCTGATACAATGCCGTTTTTTCCGATGAGTCTTCTTAAAGCATCTGAATTTGTCGGTTATAAAACCAAACTGAAGAGACCTGATTATCTCGGAAAAAGGAAGCCTAAGAAAAAAGAATTTGAATATTTTAAAAAATATGCAATGCTCGATGCGGAGATATGCGAGATCCTTGCAAAAAACATATCGGATCTGCATAAAGAATTTGATATTAACATGCGATATACGGTATCTATCGCCTCGCTTTCATCAAAAATTTACCGGAAATTCTTTCAAAAAGAGAAAATACAGCTCCCGTCAGAGAAGATCATTAAAATGGCTCTTCTCAGTTATCATGGTGGAAGAGTTGAAGCTTTCGGATACGGCCATTCAAAACAAGTAAGAGTCAAGGATATCAATTCATCATATCCTGATGCAATGTCAAGGATCATTATTCCGGTTGAGGATAAATGGAAGAAAACAAAAAAACTTTCAGAATTTGGTTTTTTCACGATATCAGGTTTCATTCCCAAACAGAAAATATCTCCGCTATGCGTTGAATTAAACGGAAGGCTTACATTTCCATGCGGAAAATTTGAGAAGATCACTGTTACCGGAATAGAGGCCATGAGGATCAAGGAAGCTTCATCATCTTTCAAAGTGCATAAGGGATATGTTTATGATGGCCGATATAATCGGACAATGAAGGATTTTGTAATGCATTTTTACGATAAAAAGAAGGAAGCTAAGAAGTCAAAGGATAAGGTCAAATATCATTTTTATAAGCTTCTTCAAAATGCTCTATATGGCAAAACTATTCAGCTTAATTCTGAAAAAGTTGTAAGGAAGGCTTCAGGCTATTCAGTTGGCGGAGGCTTCTTTGAATATGACTCCCGAAAAGTTCCGGCAGGTATGTTTAATCCGGTTATCGCATCATGGATAACAGGATTTGCAAGAGTCCATCTTTATGATGAAATGAAGAAGATTGAGCCTTATGTTCTATATTGTGATACGGACTCCATTTTCATGTCAAGAAACGCTCCAAATTTTAAAAGATCTAAAGCTCTTGGAGAATGGGATATTGAAGGGGTCGGCGATTTTTACGTCTTCAGGGAGAAATTCTATCTTTTATTTGATCATGAGGGCAATATGATTAAATGCGGAAGACATGCCTTCAGAGGCTCAAAAGAGAGCTTTAAAGACTGTTTCCTGAAGGAAGCTGATGAATATGAGGTTACAAGGATGATCCAATTTAAAGAAGGAAGAATACAGCAAAAACAACCTTTTGTAATGGAGAAGAAATTATATAACCTTAAATTTGCAAAGTCAAAAAAGAGAGTTTTAAAAGTTGAAAATTTATCCTTTAAAAAAAGATGGTATACAAATAAACCAATAATTTTATAAAGCTTTTTATAATATATCTAAAAAGTCTCTAAAATATAGGAGTGATAAAATATGGCAAAAAAAGAACAACCTCAAGAAGAGTTCACAAAAGCATCAGATTTAGGTTCTATGCTTGAAGGTGAGCAGATAAACAAGGATGACATTTTGGAAGTTCCAATAGTCGTCACAGATGTTATAGAATTGGAGTCAACATACCCAAAAAAGAGCAAAAAAGACACTGAGCAGAGAAATTCATACTCGGTATTCCAGTTCTATGAAAAAGATGATAAAGAAAAAGAAATGAAAACAACCACAGGCGGAGATGTCCTTACTCAAAAATTAATCAGTGCAAAAGCAAAGGGATTACTTCCGGTTTTAGGACAGCTTGTAAAAATTCCTTCAAAAGCAAACCCAAAATTTTCCTACTATGATCTTGAAGATGTCTAAAACCATAACCTTTTTATTTTTCTTTTTTAATTTATATAGTATATGAGAGGGGAAATTTTCCTTTTGCTGATGTTCACCGCAATTCTGATAATCCCTTTTGCCTCAGGAGTGGAATACATCAGCATCTATGCTGAGAATGGAGACGATATTTACAATCCTTTATATTTAGATCAATATGCTTCATGTGAAATATATTCAACTTGTCACTTCAATTATAGTTCTCATACAACTGTTCAATCAAAATTTTATTCCAATTATACCAACCATTTATATAACGTGAATACAGCAGGGGGAGAAGATGTTTTTTGCGGAGATTATGATGTTACCGCTGATGAAATGTATGAAGGTCTCAGAATAAATCTTGAAAATACTGATATTACTTATCTAACTACAAACGTAACTTGTCCTCAGCGTGACGGTTACGTTGTTTATAATTTTACGACTTCCGCTGAAGATGAAGACGGTTATTTATCTAATGTTATGGGTTCGGATGACTTAACAGTTTTTAATTCTACTATCTATGAAAACCGAGATACTGAGGGAGAGATATTCCGAGTAAATTATCCGATGACTTATGGTCAGGGAGCTACAGCGGATCTTCATGAATTTATTGTTTTTGACTCAGGTTATGGATATCCTGAAATTTGGATTTATCGAAAAGCAATGGGTTGCAATCCAACGCCTTACTTCAATATATCAGTTTATGAATATCATAACTCTTCAAACCTTGTTTACAATCAATATGATACTTCAGGAATAACAAGTGATGAGACTTACAATCTTACTTCTATTGATATGGAAGATCATACTCTTCATGTTTTAGAGCTTCATTCACACTGTTATACAGCTAATCCGACCTATCCTCAGGTTGGTGCTTACGGATATATTCGAGTATTCGATTACGCTTCAAATATATCTTGCGGAGAATGGTCAGAGTGCAACAATGTGACCGGACAAATAAAAAGATTATGTACTGATACAAATGGCTTGGTTGATGATTATTATGAATATCAGTCTTGTCCAACCGGAACAGGAGTCACAGCTTTTGATGAGTTTGTGTATATGGGTTTCAGGAATTTGACTACTATGGAAGTCCCTGTTTGTGTTCCAAATTGGACTATAACCGGATGCCAAAATTTTGTAACAAACAAGACTGTTACAGTTCCTGCAAACTGGAATTTCACAAATATTTTTTCGATGGGTTACGCTAATTATCCCGAAGGTTTTGATCCGTATAGAGTAAGAGCATGGGTTGATCTTGCAGGATTTAAAATGAAGATGTGGAATACTGTTCCTAAGCCATATGAAGCGATGTATAATTATTCAGGAACTAACGCATGGGAGTGCGTAAATTATACCGGATGGTCGCCTCAATGGGCTACTAAGGATATAACAAACAGCTCCGTAGCATCTGAGTTTGACATAACTTTCCCTGAAGAAAATATGAAGATGTGGTTTACGATCAAGAAATGTAATGAACAAGTTAAGCAATATTCTCATGATGACTGTTCTTATTTCTTCGGACTCGGAGCAGTCGGGGATCTATGTTATTCAAGCTCCTGCGAAGATACCGTAAGAGGCGGATATAAATTTTCTATTTATGATTATAATAATTCTGAATACATGTTTGCTTATGATGGAGAAGCGACTGATGAATGGAGACAATATTTCTTCGATCTGTCAAATGAAACTTTCATAGAAGGAAATACTTACAGAATAACTTTAGAGACTCATGATCCTGATTATACTGATGAAGGAACTTGCTTAGAGCTTTGGGATTTTGGCTATGGAATTTCAAGCGATGCATTTTCATGCGAAGATTACTGCGATCCTGCGACTTTCCATTATATGAAAGCGAGAAATACAGCGGATGGTTTATGTGTTCATGAGGATCAGGGATATACATCAGATTGTCTTAGCAACATAGCTTATGATCAGTATTATCAGAATTGCGAGTCATTTTGCGATGATGCAGGAGACTATCATATAGGTACGAATGCTACTGGTTTATGTTTTTGGGAACTTGAAGAAGATGCTTCAATTTGCGAAGATAAAAAAGACATCTATGATACTCTTCTCCCTGATGATCAAGTCGAATATTTAGAAAGTCAGGGACTTAGCATCGTTTCAAAAGTAGCTTCAGTATTCGGATTTATAATCCTTATCATAGTCGGAATTTTGTTATGGGCAACAAGAGGCAAAAACGCTGACGGATCTTCTCAGGGAACGCATTTCGGAGCTTTGCTTGTCGCAGTCGCAATTTTAGGATATGCACTTGTAGTTTGGGGAGTCCTTGATCCTTTTGTTGTAATCATAATTATAATAGTCTTAGGATGGATGTTTGCTCGGTCAATGGTAGACAGTTTCACTTCAAAAGGTTGAGGGATATGGATGAATGTATATGCGATCTTGATATTTATTGTGGCCTTCGGAATTGCAGTCACAAATCTAAGCGGATATGCTGATACTTCAGTCCTTACAACTTCAGAGGGAGAGCCTTTAAACTATTCAGATACGGATGAAGGGATTGGATATATCGAAAACTTAGGCGACATGAATAGCGACAATCCATTTCTTCAAAATTGGTTCATTCCTTTGATTATAATCATAGTTGCTATTGTGATATTGATATGGATAAGAGGCGGAATATGATGCAGGGAAAGTTTAAAATTGGTGGCCTTGCGTGGCTTGGAATAATCATTTTGTTATGTCTATTAGCTATATCAGAAATGGGATCAGGAACAGAAGAAATTCAGTATGAAAAAAACTTTGCAGGATCTTATTGTTATGACAATGAAACCGCAACGCATCAATATAATATTTTGTTATGCACTGATGGGGGATGCAATACATCTCAGATAGAAGAGAATGTAACTTGTCTTTATAATTGCTCCGCTCATTATCAAGACTGCAATACTATAAATGATCAGGAGAATGCGATTGGCATTATGGGAGTAGCTATTATTCTCATCCTTGTCGTAGTCGCAATCAAGAAGGGATTACTATGAAGTTCAAAAAAGGATATGAATATGTAATGTTTATCTTCATCTTCATAGGCGTAATTGTATATTTCGGAATGGGAGTATGGATTGCAAATACTCCGGCATCAGATCTGAGTCCGTATGTTACCCAATTAAGAAGCTTGTTCCCTCTTCTAATCATAGCTCTTGGCCTGATCAGTCAAGTAGATCATTTCTAAAACATGAATGAACAAACCAATTCACCGGAAGACGTTATAAAGATCCGCCAATTTTTGAAATGCTTTGATGCAACGCTTTGAATGATAATTAATATTGCAGAAATTAAAGGCATCTCAAAATAATTGCTCTTGGCATGGATATCTAATTTATTCTCATCATAAGTTACATGCGATATCTCACGCATCAGATCGGCATTTTTTCTGATCCCTAAATGAATGGCTCTCATTACTTTCTTATTTACCATGCTGAATTATTATCCTCAATAGATATAAAATTATTTGATCCGCAGGATCTACAATTGATCATGTTATCAGGCATGATCTCTCCGCAGTAAACACATTGCTTCATATGAATTTCACTAAGTTACCATTGAAGATCATGAACTCGATTTTTTCATCTTCAGCAAATTTGATAAGCTTAGTAATCTTCTTAAATTCGAGTCCTGAATTACACATCCCAAAAACATGCCATCCGTATTGAGAGTTTACTTTGTATTCCTTCTTAACATATGTGTTTGTAAACACATCGCTAAGAGATCTTTTTATTTTTGTGTTCAATTCTTCGGCTTCATCTTGAGTCATGAAATCAGGAAACTGCTCATCTTCTTCCATAGTTAATCCTCTAATAATTTAATTTTATGATTGCATGTAATACATGTAGCATAAGTTTGTTGAATAGAAAAAGTAATGAAAAAACGCTCTCCATTACATCCTCTACAAAACAATGACCTATATTTAGATCTATCATTCATGTTTATTACGCTCCATTGTTTTACAATAGTCGCAGTTCTCAGGCCATTTAAGATGATCGCAATATCCTGAAGGGTTTCTGATCTTCCTTGAATAATTGCAGTGAGGACATATTAAGGCAAATTCATCTTCAGGAATGTTGAATACTGTATGACATTTATCACATCTGACAGCTACAGTATTATGAGGCAATCTTTGAGACCATCGCAAACAAATTTCTTTTAGACAAACCGGACATCTCATTTTGACCTTCTCCTAATTTCATTTGATATAAAATAAAGAATGACTCCGAGATCATAAGTAGATAGCCTCTTCATATCGCTTTCGATTTTCTTCCTGAAATCTTTTTGATTTTCATTCGGCATTAAATCATCTCGAGTTCTTTATTCCAAAAAGCAAATTTCTCTTTTGAAGGATCATCTTCAAAATATCCGAGAGATCCATCCCATGTTATACATGGTCTTGTTACAACGACTATTCGGCCAATATCATCAGGACTCGGAGCTTTAAAACTTCCATTCCCTGAGACTCTTGTTTTATCAGAAGTAAGAATTCGGGCTAACTCATATTTTCTCATGCAATCATCTCCTATATAATCGTGGTTTGGTGCGGAATCGAACCGCAATGGCTACAGTCCGCATATCTACGGCATACTCTTATGGTAACTCGCTCACATCTTCCAGATCCAAACCATTAATAATGTTCCCCCTTCTTATAAAGAAACCATCGCAAATCATCAAGAATTAATCTGATCTCATTAATATTATATTCATTGACTATTTCTCTTGTTAGATCAGGAACTTCTTTTTTGACCATCTCCAATCATCTCCTTAACTAATTTATTTCTGCGATGACATAGAAGAAAGTATAGATGGGGGATCTCCTATGTCACTATTGAGTAATATAACTGAAAGATTTAAATACTTATCATTTTTCTATTCGTTAATTTGTGTTAGATTTACTACTGGTCAGGGACATGGCAATGTTACTAAAAAGTGATAAATTTTAGGCTCTCAGCATAGCGGTTTGTGAAAAGTTTCTGTATAACACTGTTA
>Ga0180432_10006462_pt1 | contig 15191 bp, 13 predicted proteins | sample SS_ome_10_FD_132414 | JGI IMG/M metagenome (GOLD analysis project Ga0180432, IMG submission 132414) | Hypersaline lake sediment archaeal communities from the Salton Sea, California, USA - SS_1_MS_2 metaG | ecosystem: Environmental > Aquatic > Non-marine Saline and Alkaline > Hypersaline >... | reverse complement strand
CGTGCCGCCTCTCCTTCTTTTTCTCCAATCACGGCCAGAAGGATATGCTCAAGACTCACAAATTCATCCTTCATCTGTTCAGCTTCAGCAAAGGCCTTGTCCAGGACCGCCTTGGAACGGGGTGAGATGTAGGCCTGACCCGCACCGGATCCGGATACCCGGGGGGTTTTTTCCAAGGCCGCTTCAAAGGATTCCACAAGCTGCCTCTGGTCAATCCCGATTTTACCCAATAGGGGCGGGATTACCCCATCAGTTTGCTCCAGGATGGCTCTCACAAGATGCTCGGGTTCAATCTGTTGATGGTTAAATTTTTCGGCGAGTTGTTGGGATGTCTGTATGACTTCCTGTGCCTTTAAGGTAAATTTATCGAACCGCATATTTATATTTTCCTCCAGTAAGAATTGTTATTTTATTGTTGAATATTTAGCAGTTAAGTCCATATGTGATAAATTTAAGTTCTGCCAGGGGAGATGTCAATATGTGGACATCGGATTGAAGGCATGAGGGGCCAGTAGGAAAAGGGAAACTTGACTTTCCGCGCGTGAAACCTTCTTACCGAAACCATCTCTTAACAAACAGGTGCAGCAATTTAACACAAGGAAATATTGTAACCCTTTAGCGCCTTGAAAGAACCATCAGCAAATTAAAGACCTGCGGCGGTCGAAATAAAGGCTGGAGTGCTTGTCATGGGAAGCCAGGGGCACTCGGGAGCACTACTGAAAGGGGGTTGGGGTTTATCAGACGACCGGTGCTTTGCGTCCCGCCTCAAGAAGACCACGGGTTGGAGTAAATCATATTGTATTTGTATACCCAAAGAACTACCATGATAGAAAAAAAGGCAAAGATATTCAAGAGGTTACCAAAAACCTGAATTCCGCTCCAGCGGATATTCGCATATTTCGAATGGGAGGTTGAATATGGAAAGGATGTTTAAAAAATTCACGCTAAATGGTTTAGAGCTTGCCAATCGGTTTGTGTTTCCACCTATTAAGACAGCCTATGGCACGCCTCAGGGCACCGTGACAGACCGACAGCTGATGTTTTACAAACAAATCGCCAAAAACGGGCCGGCAGTGGTTATCTTAGAGCCCGTTTCGGTAACACCTGAGGGCAAGGAACATCCTAAACAGCTCTGTGTGCACTTGCCAGAGAGTGTCGCTGAACTCAGTAAAATTGTCCAGGTGATCCATGCGGAAAACCGCCTTGCATGTCTTCATGTCAATCATGCCGGCGCTGCCGCCAACCCAATGGCCACAAAAACAAAACCCAAAGCACCATCGGTAGTAACGTGTGCTTCCACTGGTCAGGAATCTGATGTACTGACAGAAGAAGAGATTGAGACGATCTTCGGTGCCTATAAATCAGCAGCCGAGAAGGGAGTCACGGCTGGGTTTGATCTTATAGAAATCCAGGGGGGTCACGGTTATCTCATCAGCCAGTTCCTGAATGCAAAAATTAACAAGAGGACAGATCGGTTCGGGCAGGACAGGGTGCTCTTCGCAAGACAGGTCCTTTCAGCCATCAACCAAGGCGCACCTGAGACCCCCTGCATACTTCGTATTTCAGGAAATGAAATGTCCCCCGAGTATGGTATCAGCCGGGAGGATCTGGTACCGCTCCTTATATTGGCTCAGGAATCGGGAATAGCTACCGTTCACGTCGGGATGGGGAGTTCCTGTTTCAGTCCCCCCTGGTATTTCCACCATGCCAGTCTACCAGAAAAACCCCAGATGGATACCCTATCCTGGGTCCGCCAACAGACCCAACTCCCTCTTATTATTGCAGGGAGAATGGGAAGAAGCAAAAAAATTCTTGATGTCTTGAACCAGGACCTTGCCGATCTGGTGGCCCTCGGAAGACCACTTATTTCCGACCCCGAATTCATTGAAAAATTGCAAATGGGAATGGATGATGAGATTGTCTTTTGTGGGTACTGTCTCCAGGGATGCCTTCATCGTCTAAAAAGCGGTGAGCCTCTGGGATGTAATCTTAATCCGGAGATCGGTCAGCCAGAACTGAAACGGTCGACCAGCCCTATCAAGGTGTTAATTGCCGGAGGAGGTCCCGCAGGCATGAGCGCATCCCTGTATCTAACAACACGGGGTCACAAGGTCACCCTTGTTGAGAAGTCGGACGGTCTGGGAGGCCAATTCACCCTCGCCTGGCAAGCTCCAGGAAAGGAAAAGATGAAAGACGGCCTGGACGCCATTGAGCATTATATCAGAGCGGGTAACGTATCCATTTTAATGAACAGGACTGTTGATGCAGACCTTGTCAAGGAAATTCAACCGGATCTTGTCGTATGGGCAACGGGAGCGGTACAGAATATACCTGATATTCAGGGGCTTGAAAGCCAGTATGCCATGACATCTTTACAATACTTCCAGGGCGAAAAAGAGATTCGAGGTCCCAGAGTATTGGTCATTGGCGCTGGAAGGGTGGGTGTTGAAATTGTTGAAAGACTTGGACGCGATGGCTACGAAGTGGTCGCCACAAAACGGACTGACCCCATAGGAAGCATGATGGAAATGATCACGAAAACGCTTGCGCTGAAGAGGATTGGTGAGATGCCCAAAGTAACCCTCATGCCCCACACAGCCGTTAAGGGATTTAGGGCTGACGGCGTGGAGATGGAAAAAGATGGAGAGGGGGTATTTATGGAGCCTTTTCAGACCGTCATCCTGGCTTCAGGGATGCTTTCAGAAGCGTGCCCCGATGAAGAGATAAGTAAAGCGGTATCCAACATGGAGATCATCGGTGATGCCAAGGCGGTCAAGGATATCTATAGTGCCATACATGCGGGTTATGAGCTCGCTGTAAAATATTAGGAGGCGTCTGAAAATGAGCTATTTTTTCCAAGATTAAGTCAAAAACTCTCGACTTTAAGCGGGAGAAGGCGTAAATTATACCCCCGCTCAAATGCAGCGGGACAGGCATCCACACACACAAGCATTTCGTGGATTATAATTTGAGCCTGTTGACAAATCTCGGTCATTTGGGACGCAGAGGTTTTGGAAAACAGCCATTCTCAGAAAACCATCTGGGGAATTTGACATATAATAAAAGGGGGATTTTTAGCGACCGATATATCATTTTCAGATATAGCTGTTGTTTCTTGTGGTACCTTGAATCCGGAGTTGGATTATTAAAAAAAGGAAGGCTTTCTTGACGCATAAAAAATTTATTACACCAAACCTGGGCCCCATCAGGACTGCCATGAACTGGAACGTCATCGCATTCAGGGGTATCCGGTCACCCTGGTTGGATTAAAATCCCTGCTTTTAGACCAGGCAAACAATTTACATTCACCATCAACAACGTAGTTCACGGGAATGAAAAAAAAGAGACTGCTAAAAGCCACACCATTTTTGGACAAGCCATCCCCTGACCGTTTTGAGGCGGTGATTCATAGCATAAGCGATGGGGTCTTTACCGTTGATTCGGAATGGCGCATCACCTGCTTTAATCGTGCTGCAGAAGAAATCACCGGCATATCGAGATCGCAGGCCCTGGGACGCCGCTGCTATGAAGTCCTTAGATCAAACATCTGTAAAGATGCTTGCGCCATACAGTATACAATTGATACAGGCAGGCCGGTTGTTAACCTGATGGTATATTTTACTGATAAACAGGGCATACAGATTCCGGTGAGTGTTTCGACTGCTCTCTTCAGAAATATAAAAGGTGAACTGGTCGGTGGTGTTGAGAGTTTCAGGGATCTGAGGTACGTTCAAGAGCTGCGCAAAGAAATAGAGAAGACCTACACTTTTGAAGATATTATCAGCAAAAACGGCAAAACCAAACATATCCTGGACATCCTGCCTACCATAGCCCTGAATGAGAGCAGTGTGTTGATAACCGGGGAAAGTGGAACGGGCAAAGAACTTTTCGCACGAGCCATTCACAATCTCAGCGGACGTGGTAAAAGACCGTTTGTCGCCATCAACTGCGGCGGTTTTCCGGAAACGCTTATCGAGTCGGAGCTTTTTGGTTACGAGGCAGGCGCCTTCACCGGTGCCACCAAGGCCAAGCCGGGTCGTTTTGCTTTGGCAGAAGGGGGCACAGTGTTGCTGGACGAAATTGGGGACCTCCCCCCTCTCTTGCAGGTGAAACTTCTCCGCGTGCTTCAGGAAAAAACCTACGAACCCCTGGGCGGTATTCGCTCTGTAAAGGCCAATGTACGAATTGTCGCTGCCACACATCGTAATATCGAGGCAATGGTGGCGGAGGATACTTTCCGGCAGGATCTTTACTACAGGATCAATGTAATCAAACTAGAAATTCCGCCCCTTCGCGAACGGATGGAAGACGTACCACTCTTAATAAAGCATTTTATTGGGCGTTTCTCATCTATACTTGATAAAGATATCAGTGGTATTTCCCCTGATGCCTTAAATATTTTGCTGAGCTATGACTATCCTGGAAATGTAAGGGAGTTGGAGAACATCATTGAACATGGCTGTGTCCTGTGTCCCGGTAATTTGATCCGGGTGAAGCACTTACCAGAATCGTTGCGACCCCGAATAGAAAACATAGGGACAGCATCCAGCCTGTCTGAAGTGGAAAAACAATTCATCATATCAATTCTCACAAAGAATAAATGGAATCGCCTCGCTGCCGCCAGAGAACTGAAAATCCACAAGACGACGTTGTTCCGCAAGATGAAAAAACTTGATATTAAACCGCCTGATCAAGATCTAAATTCCGATGAAGAAAAATAGACTTACAGAACACCTATTGAACCGGTTTTATTGATCTGTAAAAAGAATTATTCGGCATATTTTTCGAATTGAACGAGAATAGTCAATTCATCAGTCAAACCACAATAAGCGACGCTGTAAAGCTAGGTGCCAGACTGCTCTGCGAGGTCATTCGGGTGCGTGATCATCTGGCCGATTTGCAAGTTTTTGAAGAGACCAGAATACTACGGATCGGAGATGAGGTGAAATTGCTCAGGGTGGCTGCCTAGATTGAGGGAACTGTATAAAATAATCAAAAACCTCTTACGAAGTCAGATGAAAGGTTTTGCCTCATCGGCTTCAGAAAAAAGGAGTTTTAACAATGTTGAGTCGAACTCAAAAAAAAATATTGTTGGCCATTGACGGATCTGATCAGTCTCTTAACGCGGTGCGTTACGTGAGTGAGCTTTTGGCTTCACAGAAACCAGAAGTTGTTTTATTCCATGTCATGAGGAAAATAGACGAAACTTTCTGGGACCTGGGAATTGATCCTGCATACCATAGAAGGGTCGTAGACGTAAGTGCATGGGAGGTAGAGCAAGAAAAGACTGTTCAAAAATTTATGAACTACGCAAGTCAAATCCTTTTCGAGGCGGAAATCCCGGAAGAATCAGTCACAGCAAAGATTCATGAAAGCAAAACAGGCGTTGCCAGAGAGATTATCAAGGAGTCCATGAATGGCTACAGCGGAGTTGTCGTGGGCCGAAAAGGGCTAAGCAAACTAAAAGATTTCCTGCTTGGCAGTGTTGCTCACAAACTTGTTGAAAAGCTCAGACATGTCCCGGTTTCGCTGGTGGGGGGAACGCCACAATTAGGAAGAATCCTTCTGGCCCTGGATGGTTCAGAAGGGGCCATGAAGGCTGTGGATTATGTTGGAACTCTGTTGGGCGGGTCGGATTATGAGGTAACCCTATTGCATGTCATGAGGGAAATAAATTGGCTTATTTGTCAAAAAGAAACGGAGGATTACATCCCCTCAGAACTTGAGGCAAGCTCGGAAGAAAAATGGTTAAAAGATGAAGGAGTGGAAATGGGGCCCGTATTTGATGAAGCCAGGATCCGTCTGATCAATGCAGGTATTGATCCTAACCGTGTAAAAACAAAGTTAGTCAGGGGAGTAAGCAGCCGGGCCGGTGGCATCGTTGAAGAGGCAAAGGTGGGAGGTTATGGAAGCATTGTCGTTGGCAGGAGAGGATTATCCAGGGTAGAGGACTTTTTTATGGGCCGCGTGAGCAATAAAGTGGTTCATCTCGCCAAAGATATGGCCGTATGGGTGGTGAGTTGACCTGATCCCATTTATAATCCTTATAAATTTTGACGACAAGGGCCGCCTTGCTTATGGCATAGTCAGTTCTGTTGTGGCATGGACAAAGAGAGGGGCCAAATGCTGCAAACTGTCATTGAGGCAGTACAGCGGGCCGGTAGGATGATTGCGGAACGTTACCCGGGTGGGCGATGGTGGGCGATGCGGCACTCCGGAAGGGGTGCCATATCGCGTGGATTTGCCAGGCTGCTTGGCGACGAACAACCTAATCCACGACGAGTTGTTGGCCGTAATGCAAGGGAATGGTAAAATAGATCCAGCTAGATTATGCCTGGACCCATGAAAGCAAGGTGAAAACAAACTCTCTCTTACACACCAATACCGTCTGCCGTATCATCTCCCTGGGGATGGACCCAAAGGTGACCCAGCGTCTGGCGCAGATGGGCATCCTGCCCGTCTCAAAAGCGTTCTCCATTGGAACGGTGGGTTGCAATTTCCAATGCACGCATTGCCAGAACTTTGATATTTCTCAATATCCCCATGAGCACGGCGGGGAGATCGTCGGCCAAGACCGAACCCCCGAACAGATGAAACCCTTATGAGGACCGGCCTTTTCACCGCATTGGCGATCGGAATTCACAATCTCCCCGAAGGGATGGCTGCCTTTGGAACCGCCCTTACTGATGTAAATCTCGGCATAATTACAACAATAGCGGTTGCGATTTACAACATTCCCGAAGGCATTTCAGTGTCTGTCCCTATCTTTTATGCCACAGGAGATAAAAACAAGGCATTCATCTATTCCCTGCTATCCGGTCTCGCAGAACCAATTGGAGCGATTGTAGGGTTCTCCATACTCATGCCATATTGGTCAGATGGCCTCCAGACGTCCCTTTTGGCATTTGTCGCCGGGATTATGGTGTAATTTCATTGGATGAACTCCTCCCCATGGCGCATCGATATGGCCAATGGCATATCGTCATTTTAGGGGTGGTTTTCGGGATGTTTATCATGGGCTTGGGCCTATTGATGTTTTGAATTGTAAGGAAGACTTTTAACAGAAAACAGAACAATCCAGTCAGATATGCGGAGGATGTCTTATGGTTGATGAAAACACAGATGCTGTGAACAAGAAAGAAAAGTATTCTTCTGACCTAACATTCTACAGGTTTATCATCGATAGTCTTCCGAGCGCGGTTCTTACAGTGAACGCCGATATGAAGATTACCGGCTTTAATCCCTGGGCTGAGAAGGTAACCGGGTATTCTGCAAAGGAGGCCTTAGGGCAGTATTGTGGGGAAATCCTTCAAGGTGGCATGTGCCTTGCCCATTGCCCGTTAAGAACCGTCCTGAAAGGCCATAGACCCGTATCCCTTGTTGAGACCACTATAGTTAATAAATGGGGAGAAATCATACCTGTCAGGATGAACACAGGAGGGTTATTTGATGAGAATGATCACCTCATCGGGGGTGTGGAGTCTTTTCAGGACATTTCGCGTTTAAAAAGTTTAGAGCGGGAAAAGGACAATCTCATCTCTATGTTCGCCCATGACATGAAATCCTCTCTGACCATAATCGGTGGATTCATCCTTCGACTTCTAAAAAAAGCAAGACAGATTGATGAAGAAAAACAAAAAAAATATCTTGGCATTATCAAGAATGAGTCAGGCAAGCTTGAATCCCTGATCAACAATTTTCTGGAATTTTCCAGGTTGCAAACAGGAAGATTGAAATTAAACTTCAGCGCCACCTCTTTGGATAAAGAATTGATGGAGATTTCGGATTCCTACCAGGTGAAGGCATCACAATCAGGACTCAAACTGGAGCTGCAAAACGATGAAGCGCTCTCCATTATCGAGGCTGATGCCAGCCAGTTGCATAGAGTTTTCACGAATCTTTTGGACAATGCGATGAAATTCTCAAAAAAAAAGGGGACGATCACCCTATCAACTCAAGAAACTGCCAAAGACGTGATTGTCAAGGTGAAAGACGAAGGAATTGGCATCGAACACAGTGAACTGCCTTATATTTTTGATTGCTTTAATCGAGCGAAGGGTTCAGAAAATAAAGAAGGCTTCGGTCTGGGATTGGCCGCGGTAAAGGCCATTGTGGAGGGTCACGGCGGACGGGTTACAGTGAAGAGTACACTGGGTAAGGGATCGGTTTTTACTGTGGTCTTGCCCAAGGTTAGAATACCACAAGATCAAAAAACTCAATATTAGCCCCCCTGATCAAGATACCCTTTCCAACAAAGAAAAGTAGGGTAGCATTATTGCAATTGCACCTTATTATTAAAGTAGCATTTTCGCAGCCAGTCATTTGATTTATCTCCTTTTGCTTTTAAGCCTAAAACTCATAACATATTGATATAAATGATTTATTTGTCTTTTTAGGCATTCTGTAACTTCTGGCATGGAATATGCTGAATTAATATTACCAAGGTCCACATAGAGGTAAAATTTAACATTAACATTGAAATATAAAAGGAGATTACCATGGCAGAAGAAACTTATTATGACGGAAGAGAAGACATGACCACCGATACCCACAAACCCGCTCGTCCACTGAAATATTTCAAGGACAAGGATGGATACGGCTGGCTCTGCGACAAGGGTATCGACTTTGAGGGAGATCTGAGGGCGCAGGGCTGCTGGCGTTGTGACGAGATGGCCTTTCCAACCGGTGGGCGCTAAACTGTCATACTCCGGGTAGACTAGAGAGCCTGGTAGATCATCATGATTAAGGATGATCTGCCAGGATGGACCAGGGGAGATTGAATGCCTTGTCGAAACAGCGAGCCAGACAAGAATACCAATCGGCTGAAGCCATCACAGAAAAGGGTCTGGAGTTTGCTCGAAAAGGTCAACTAAAGAAGGCCATAACGGCATTTACTAAGGCCATCGAACTGGATCGCAGTCGCTGGGAAACCTACAGGTTCAGGGGAATTGCCTATGCCAGGTTGGGGCGACATGTATCGGCCTTTAAGGACTTTGATGTCGCTATCCTCCATGATCCTAACTGCTCTGACTGTTTTTATGAACGCGGAACAATAAAAATGCTTTGTGGCCAACTTGAAGATGCCCTGGAAGATTTTTCAAAATGTGTAAATCTCGATCGAGAGCATGCGCCGGCATATTCATCTCGTGCCGCGGTCTTTACCAGAAAGGGCCTTTACCGAAAAGCGCTGGAAGATATTGAATCCGCATTAGCGCTCAAGCCCCAAAATCCCGACTATCTTCACAACCGGGCAGTAGTCCTGACATCGATGGAACGATATGGCGAGGCCATAAAAGACTATGAGCGTGTTATTAATTTAGATCCGAAAGGCGGGGGCACTTATAATAATCTTGCCTGGCTTCTTACTACGGCAAAGGAACCTGAACATCGCGACTGTCAAAAAGCAATATCTTATGCCCGCAAGGCGGTAAAGATCTGTAAAACCAGCTCATGGATGGATACCTTGGCAGCGGCCTATGCGGAGTGTGGTGAATTTGATAAGGCAGTAAGTACAGAAAAAGAGGCATATAAACTGTCCCACCCACCCAATAAGAATTTCCGCAGGCGGATCGAATTATACAAAAATGGCAAAACGTATGCGGACTGGCACGTGCAGCATCCGGGAGGGTAAGGATTTTTGGGCTTTGGAATTGTCCTGGAAAGATACGGGTCTGACCCCACGTCAAATCTTTAGCGGAAAAATAGGGTGCCGTGGTATAAGGCCTTTACGTTGCCGAAGGCCTGGCTCACCATAAATCCTGAAACGGAGATTTCGATTTGCCCCATATTAATAAAATATGCCTATGGACTTAGATCACAATATCGCATCCCCAATAGCGTGTCGTGGGAGAACCGGCAAAAAAAATTCTCGACTTCATTGGCAAAAAAGGAATAGAAATGGTCGTGCTGTGTAGAAAAGGAGAAAAGATGAAAATAGCTATTGGAACCGATGACAAAAAGACTATCCGCAAAGGTCATTTTGGAGAAAGCCGGTATTATCTCGTTATTGAAATACTCAACGCACAAATTGTGGGCAAGGCGTTACGGGTAAATCCATGTCTTGAATCCGGAAAATCCAAAAAAAGCCACGGCCAACCCGAAGAAATTGTTAGATTGCTTCATGATTGCAGCCTTTTTATGGCAAGAAGCATGGGTAAAAAATCCCTCGCAGAGATTTCTTCTCGCAAAATTGACTGTATTTTCACAAATATTGATGTTATTGACCGGGTAGTGTCATTATATCTTGACGGAAAGCTGGAAGGGTTTAAATATTATGATCCGGATGAAAAAAATTTCATCCTATGCTCACAGAGAAAATATACATAACAAAAAAGATACCAATGGACCCAATAAATCGTGCGGACATATTCAGTGAAGAAGAAAGAATTAAGGAAAGGCTTGAATCTCTGAGACGCCAGCTTATTCACCTAAATGAAGAACTCCCATGCCTTACGCAATGTTCTTATTTGGGTAATCTCCTCCAGAAATTATACGAAATACGGGAAGAAATTAACCAATTAGAACAAGGGCTGATACAGAATCATCTTAAATGCTGTGTCTCTCCCATGATAAATGTGCCAGGGGAGGTCGTCCTTGCCATCTCCAAATTGAGTTCTAAACACCATGGTGCCATTATTGTGATCGAGCAAGAAAATAATCTTGATGAATACCTTAAAGGCGGGGTCATCATTGAAGCCGTTGTGAATGCCCCTATCCTAGAAAATATCTTTTACCCAGGAAGTCCGCTGCATGATGGGGCGGTTATCATACGCAACACTCATATTATAAAAGCAGGCGTCTTACTCCCTCTGGCGCCCCACGATTCTGGATTAGAGGCCCTTCGCCTGGGCGCTCGACACAGCGCAGCCCTTGGTCTCAGCCAGGTAAGTGACGCACTTGTCATTGTGGTCTCCGAAGAAAAGGGCTGGATATCATTTGCCCTTCGAGGCCAATTATACCCCAATCTAGGGACACTTGCCCTGCTGCAAAAACTCGAGACGGCTTCGGATAAAGAAATACGATATAGGACTTAGGGGCTCACCCCTATGGGGATGTCCGAGACATTGATTTGCAAAATGGTTCGGAAGCATCAAATCAAATAAGGGGAAATAAATTCATCATGTCAAAGTTTTCACTGGATGTCTTAAAAAAGTGCGTATTCCCATTTGTCAAAACTGATGATCCCGATGTTATTCTCGGAGCCTGTTTTGGGGAAGACGTGGCCCTAACCCGTGTGGGCAACGATATTTTGGCCTCACATGTGGATCCTATTGTTGGGGCCATAGGGAATATCGGTTCGCTTGCTGTTCACGTGGCGTGTAACGACATCGCCGTGAGTGGAGTACCGCCCCGATGGATTTTGGTGCTGGTACTTGTGCCGCAACCCGATGACGTTGAGATGCTTGAGCAAATCATGCGTGATATCAACCGGGTGGCTGAGGAAATCGGCGTTTCCATAATCGGTGGACACACCGGCTATTCGGCTAACCTGTCTAGACCCTTAGTCGCTGTCACGGCCTTGGGAACCGCATCAGGACGCAGACCAGTACAGACGGGTGGCGCACGTGTGGGGGATCATGTGCTGGTGACCAAGGGTATTGCCCTGGAGGGGACGGCTATCTTATCCCAGGACTTCGCTGACGTGGCACAAAATCTAAGTTTGAACGCGCAGGATTTGGAGGAGGCAAGCCGCTTGATGTCACAGGTAAGCGTAATACCGGAGGCCTTGGCACTGGCACAGCGCGGGGCAACGGCCATGCACGATGTGACCCGTGGTGGCCTGCTTGAGACCCTGATAGAAATTGCCCAATTATCAAAAATTGTAATTGAAGTGGACGCCTCACAACTTCCGGTCCCCCCTGTGGTTACCCGCTTTGCCAGGGCTTTCCAGTTCGATCCGCTACGGATGATCTCGTCAGGAACAATTGCCGCTACTGTCCCGCCAGAGAAGGTAAAGGGCGTGATTGCCGACCTGAATAAAATGGGGGTGCCTGTCTCTGATGTGGGCAGGGTCAAAGAGGGGGAAGGGGTGCGTCTTTTCCGTGATAATGAGACTACCCACTACAATGAAATTCGGTGTGAAGATGACGAACTGGCCCGTATGTGGAAACTCTATCCCCGGGATGAATAGCCCTTTGGCTACCCTCGAGCCAATATCCAGGCAAACGCCACATCACCGGACCCGGCAATTTGGTCAAAAAAGACTAACCAGTATCCTTACGGGCTATAAGTTAGAAAATTTGTAGCCGTTTAGCTATTTGAAAATGATGGTGTAAGGGCTGCGGGGGTCTCTTTTCAAAAAGCGCATTAAAATTTAATCTGATAGGAGACAAATTTATGCCTAAAGAAAATATCTTCAATTTCCTTGAGAAGATCGTTGGGCAAGGAAATGTTTCAAACGAGCCATCTACACTGGAGTGCTATTCTCTTGACTCAACCACCAATCCACATTCGCTACCAGATTATGTGGTATTGGCTACAAAGGTGGAACAGATCCAGGAATTGGTTCGTCTCGCCAACACAAAAAAAATACCCATTACACCTGTTGTAGGGATGTCAAGCACTGGAGGATTAACTATTCCTTTAGAAAAAGGGATAATCCTCGATCTACACAAGATGGATAAAATAATAGAAATAAATGAAGACATAGACTATGCCATTGTGGAACCCGGTGTAACCATAGGGCAAATTGATGCAGAACTTAAGAAAAAGGACTATTGGGTTTCATTACCGGTAGGCCCCCCGGGTTCTGCTGGGCTGTTACCTGGATATATATTACATGGCTATGGACATCTTGGCGGGAAATTCGGTATCAATTCCGAGCAAATCACGGGCATGGAGGTCGTCCTTCCTGATGGAGAACTTGTAAAATTGGGAGGATGCGCCATCTCACCTTACTGGTTTCACCGCACCCCAATTCCTGATCTTACGGGCCTGATTCTTGGGTGGCAAGGGACCACAGGAATAGTAACTAAATTGGGTATAAACATATACCCGAGACCGGCATTTAAAGATATGGTGGGTTGGGGTTTGTTTACGAATCATAACGACCCGTTTCCGGAAAGTTGTGCCAGGTTTTTAATGAAGGTTGCCAGAGCAGACGCCGCGCACGACATTTCGGGACACACCTGGGGCGCAGTGCAGATTGGAAGGGGGCTAAAATTCCCATTACCTCCCAAACCCAAAGAAGAACCTGAACTCTATTTCTCGGCCACGCTATACGCTTTTACCAGAGAGGAGCTCGCAGTTAAAAGAAAAACACTTGAAACCCTTGTTAAGGAAGCCACAGACGCAGGCCTTCCCATAGCATCCACAGATGTAACCGAGAGAGTCAAGGTTGAAATGCCCACCAAATACGCCCTTAAATACTCCGATCATAGAGGTGGGGGGGGGTTGGATTACATCGGCAGTATAACCCCCATCATCGGGTGGTCCCAGGGAATCAAAAAGCTTAACGAAGTCTTTGACAGGTATAACTTTACGCCTTACATCAGGCTCGCCGTATATCGTGGCACACTCCAGGGAATGATGCGGGCTTTAATGCCCTATAATAGAGGCGACGAAAAGGATGTTGAGGCTGTTCGCAAAATAGCGAGAGAGGTTGTCCAAGTGATATTAGCCTGCGGGGGGTTAATATACAAAGCGCCTTCATTTGCCTGTGAGGAAATGTGGAAAAAAGGGGATCCCAACTTTTTAAAGCTGCTAAAGCAGGTAAAACAAACACTGGACCCTAACAGGATAATGAACCCTGGAAGACTCAGTTTATAGGCCTGGCTGTGGAGGATTAAAAATTGGCTCTGGAAGATTATAGAGATATTTTAAATACTTGCCGTTTGTGCGGAAACTGCAGACGGACCGGCACGACATATCTGCCCTGCTGTCCAGCAGGAGAGAGATTTGGTTTTGATCAATATTACTCAAGAGGTAAGGCCGTCATAGCCAAGGACTTATTAGTGGGTAAATTAACCTGGTCTCGTTCGTTGGCAGATGTTGTCTATAGATGTGCCATGTGTGCGGCCTGTGTCGAACAGTGTCCGGTGGACTATAAAGACCATATATTACAAGTATTCGGGGCACTGAGGGAGGAATCCGTAGAGCGAGGCCTGGTAGCTCCAGAAGTTAGGGATTTTCTTGAAAACATTTACACGTTCAACAACCCGTACGGTGAGCCGAAAAAAAAGAGAGGCAAATGGGCGGATGGCAGCGGTATACGGGAATATGAACCGGGTAACGAATTTCTTTACTATGTGGGTTGTATCGGTTCGTATGATACAAGAGGCAATGAGATTGCCAGGAGCGTAGGGGAGATACTGTCACAAAGTGGTCTGTCTTTTGGAATCTTAGGGAGTAATGAAAATTGCGATGGCAATGAAGTGAATATGCTCGGTGAGAGAGGCCTGTTTGAGTTGCTGGCTAAAAAAAATATAAATACGTTCGAAAAGCTGGGTGTAAAAAAAATCGTTACCTTGTCCCCCCATGCGTATAATGCCATTAAAAACGATTACCCACAGTATGATGCAAATTTTGATGTGCATCATTATGTTCAAATTCTCAGAGAGATTATTGGCAGGGGTGGAATCGATGTTTCCAAAGGACTGGATTCGAGAGTCACCTACCACGATCCCTGCTTTCTTGGCAGGTATAATGGAGAATATGATGCCCCCAGAGAAATTCTAAAAAGTATCCCTGGCATCGAACTTGTGGAAATGGAAAGAAACCGGGAAAATGCCTTCTGTTGCGGTGGGGGTAGCGGCAACTTCTATACCGATCTTTTCGGCTCCATAGAAAATAGCCCGGCAAGGATCAGGATCCGAGAGGCCCATGAAACAGGGGCCGAGATTTTGGCGGTAGCCTGCCCGTCCTGCCTGATCATGTTGGAGGATGCGCTCAAGGGGGAGGGCCTTGAAGAAAATTTAAAGGTAATGGATATTTCTGAGATCGTTAAAAAGGTTGCAGGGTAGGACCTCTCTGTTTCGCCTGAACTCACCTCCGGATTCCAAAAGGGACTTTTAATGGCCTATTCTTTTAGGACAATGCTGAACGTAAACGCCTGTTCAAATAAGAAACTGGTCTTTGTCAGGAGTGATCTGCACTTTTAGTTTACCCTAGGGTTTACTCCAAGGCATTATGGGGGTGTTATGTATCGTTATTTATTTGGCCCCGTGCCCTCTAGACGGTTGGGGATTTCTCTG